>Ga0247727_10012337_pt1 | contig 14701 bp, 13 predicted proteins | sample WisWelCaveWW1625_FD_202498 | JGI IMG/M metagenome (GOLD analysis project Ga0247727, IMG submission 202498) | Biofilm microbial communities from Wishing Well Cave, Virginia, United States - WW16-25 | ecosystem: Environmental > Aquatic > Deep subsurface > Groundwater > Cave microbial mat | place... | reverse complement strand
CCAGATGGAAGGGATGAACGGCATCGAGGCGTGCCGCCACCTGAAGCGCAATCTGCGCTCGCGTGACATCCCGATCATCATGGTCACCGCGTCGGACAATGAGGAGAATCTGCACGAGGCGTTCGCGGCCGGCGCAATCGACTACATTCACAAGCCAATTCGCCGGGTGGAACTGCTCGCGCGCGTCGGCGCGGAACTGAAATTCAAGCACGAGATGGACCAGCGCAAGGCGCGCGAGCGCGAACTGCTGGAAGTGAAGCGGCAGCTCGAAGAGGCCAACACCATTCTGCATCGGCTGTCGTTCATCGACGGGCTCACCGGTATCGCGAATCGTCGTCGGTTCGATGAATTCATCGAGATCGAATGGAAGCGCGGCGCGCGCGAGCGCATCCCCGTGGCCGTGGTGATGATGGACATCGACCATTTCAAACGATACAACGATACCCTGGGCCACGAGGCCGGCGACCAGATTCTTCGCATGGTGGGCAGCGCCCTCAATGCGGCGTTGCGCCGGCCGACCGACCTGGTCGCGCGCTACGGTGGCGAGGAGTTCGTCGTGGTGTTGCCGAATGCGGATGCGGAGGGCGCCCTGGCGCAAGCCGAGCGCCTGCACGAGGCGATCGCCGACTTGCGGATTCCGCATCCGGACTCGCAGGTTGGCGCGTTCTTGACCGTCAGCGCGGGCGCGGCCAGTGCCACCCCACCGGTGGGCGATTCATCCCCGGCCGCGCTGCTGGCCGCCGCCGATCGCGCCTTGTATGAGTCCAAGCACGCTGGCCGCAACCGCGTCAGCCTGTGCGCGGTGGAATCCGAAGTTCGCGACTCCGATTAAGTGATGGCTAATCCCATTCTCGTACGCGTACCCGCCGATCTCGTCGATCTGATCCCAGATTATCTGGAGTGGCGCCGGCGCGACCTGCAAGCGCTGCGCGCGGCCTTCGCCGTCGACGACCTGGAAACGGTGCAGAGAATCGGCCACCGCATCAAAGGCACCGGTGCCAGTTACGGCTTTCCGCCGCTAACGGATTGGGGACGCGCGCTGGAGGTTGCGGCGCGCACGGGTCAGCGCGACCTCATCGAACGCAGCCTCGCGGAGTTGACCGACTACCTGGAGCGCGTGGAAGTCGCCGGGGAGACGGAGCCCTCAGAGTAACTCAGCAAACGTCGTACGCCGGGCAAACCGCTCCACCACGGCGGCCAACGAGGCGGCGCCGAACAGCCGAAGTTCGGCCTCACGCTGCCATGAGTAAGCGCTGCCCCGCAACTCCTCCTCGTGTGCATATCCGGGATGACAGACCAACTCGACCACGCCCGACGGAAGCGAGGCCAGCGTACGCATTAGGTGGTCGAACGTCCATTCGGGCTCCAGCCCCCGGACGGCCACGTTACCTAGGACGAGGTCGCAAGTGCGCAGATCGGCGGCCCTGAATGCTTCGCGCGTAGCCGCAGCACGCGCCCGCACGAACGCCCGCGGTGCCTGTTCGCGCGTCACCTCCAGCAAGAGGGGCCAGATCACCAACTCCAGCCATCGGCGGTGGACGCTCACATGAGCGGGCGGAGTTCCGGTCAAATCCGCAAACCGCCGTAGCTGAACTGCAAGCTCTGCGCGCAGTTCCGACGTTGCGGCCGCTGAAAACTCGTCGGCCGAATGCAGCGCGAACTGGCCTTCGCGATTCACCAGCGTACGCACATCCGCAAGCTCACTGACCGGCTCGCCGCGCGTGAGGTTCACATGGAGACCGAGTTCCAAGCCCTTGGCCGACACAACCGCAGATTTGGATTCCGCCCGGTTCACGACCAGCGAAGCGCCGGTCACCACCCCCCGCTCCGCCGCCTCGACAATTCCGCGCGTCACGCCCGGCGCGTAACCGAGGTCGTCAGCGGTGATGACGAGGCGGGGGAGTTGAGCCTTCTCATCCATGGCGCGAGATTATGACCTTGTCTTGTCGAATGAAAGTCGATGAACTTGCCCACCCTGTTCCGCCGTCAAGAGTTCTGGCTGCTCGTCGCGTTGGCGCTGGTGCTGGCGACGTTCGGCGCGCTGAGCCAGCACACGCACGGTGAACAGCGCTTTCTTACCTCGGGCAACTTCATCAAAGTCGCGCAGCAGATTTCTATCCGCACCGTCATCGCGGTCGGCATGACGTTGGTCATCCTGAGCGGTGGCATCGACCTGTCGGTCGGCAGCATCGTCGCGGTGAGCGGACTCGTCGCCACCGGCGTGATGGCGGAACCGCTGTGGAGTGAGGTGGGCGGCGCGCGGGTGCCGCAGCCGGGGAGCGCATGGATCGCCTGCGGCGCCGACTGGCGAGTTGGCTTGTTGGCTGGGTTGCTGGCTGGTGCTGCCATGGGCGCCGCGTCCGGCGCGGCGGTGGCGTGGCTGCGCGTGCCCTCGTTCATCGCCACGCTGGCGATGCTGACGATCGGTCAGGGCGTGGCGCGCGCAGTGAGCCAGTCGTTCCCAGTGACGAAGTACGCGCACGAGGGGTTTGACTGGATTGGCTCCGGAGCGCTGACGATCGGCTCAGTGGAAGTGCCCTGGCCGGTCGTCTTCATGGCGGTGGTCTGGTCGGTGGCGACCTGGACACTCGCGCGGACGAGTTTCGGTCGGCAAGTCTATGCGCTGGGAGGAAATGCCGAAGCCGCGCGACTCGCGGGCGTCAACGTCGCGAGGTTGCGCTGGATGCTGTTCACGCTGAGCGGCACGCTGGCCGCCTTCGCCGGGCTGATGGAGGCGGGCAAGTCGCAGAGCGGCCAACCCACCGCCGGTGAGGGGTACGAGTTGCAGGTGATCGCCGCGGTCGTGCTGGGTGGCACGCGTCTCGAAGGCGGCAGCGGTTCGCTCGTCGGCACGCTGCTCGGGTCATTTATCATCGGCTTTTTGCAGGACGGGCTGCGCCACCTCGGCGTGACCGACGCCTGGCAGCGAATCGTCATCGGCGGCGTCATCTTCGGCGCAGTGTTGCTCCAGCGGGTTCGGACGCGGGAGACTTAGCAGAAACTTCATATTCCTCGGAACACTATGCTGGCAGAGGCGTTGTAAACTCAACTGACATCTCAGACCTCGGAGGGGAGAATGCGCCTACGCGGATTCACGCTAATCGAATTGCTCGTGGTCATCGCCATCATCGCCATTCTGGCCGCGATTCTGTTTCCCGTTTTTGCCAAGGCGCGTGAAAAGGCGCGCGGCACGGCGTGCCTGTCCAACGTGAAGCAGATGGGCAATGGCCTGACGATGTACGCGCAGGATTATGATGAGGTCATGCCGGCAGCGGCTTTCCAGACCATTCCGGCGCTTTCGATCAATGATATTCGCATGGCCAAATGGGCCGATGTGATCCAGCCCTACATCAAAAGCGACCAGGTGTTCACCTGTCCCAGCGACAGCGCAAACACCCGCACCTTCACCAGCCTGTCGACGAATCCCAATCGCGGGGCGGGTTGCACCGGCGGCGGTTGCACTGGGCCGTTGGGAGGAAGCTACTTGGTTAACGCCGCTTATGGCGCTGCGCCGCCGGACCAGGTGGTCTCACCTCCGCTGGGCCGGCACGTGTCCGCCATCGCGGATGCGGCCGGAACCATTTTCGCCATTGACGGACCGGCCAATACGAACAACCAGATCTTCTGGGCCTCCACCGCGCCCAACCCGATCCTGCCGTTGACTCCGGGCGCACTGCCCGGCGGGAGGTTTTATGTAGATGTCAACGCCGATCCCCCTTACTTCCGCTACGTCGAAGGTAACGGCCGACAATACAACGTCTTCGCGCGCCACACCGGCACCACCAATATCATCTTTTGCGATGGTCATGCCAAGGCACTGCGCATCGAAAAGGTCGCGGAGACTCATCAGGTGGTGCGGGGCAATGCCACTGTGCCCGTCTTCTATTTCTGGACGATTGAGCAGGATTGAGTCAGCCACACGGAGGAAACGTCATGCGTAATAAGACCGGCTTCACTCTGATCGAATTGCTCGTGGTCATCGCCATCATCGCGATTCTCGCCGCCATTCTGTTTCCGGTGTTCGCGCGTGCCCGGGAAAAGGCGCGGCAGGCCAGTTGCGCCTCCAACCAGAAGAGCGTAGGCATGGCATTCGTCATGTACGCGCAAGACTACGACGAGAACTTCTGCCCCACCGATTACCAGGATCCTGGCGTCGGCCGGGTCACCTGGCCGAGCTTGGTTAACCCTTATATCAAGGGTGGCGTCCAGAAGCAGGTCGGCCAACTTGAGAACAAGAACGTCCGCACCTCGGTGTTTGCGTGCCCGAGTATTGATTGGCCCGCGCCCGATCCCGATCTGGTGACCGTGTTTGGCGGAGCGGGAACGCGCGCGCTGCTGAGCTACGCCACCAACCGGAACTTGATGCCCGCCTACCGTACCGATCCCACAACCGTCACGGTCAAGCACATCTCCGCCGTCACGAATCCGGCCCAACTGGTCATGCTGTCGCCGAGCTACGGAACCATCCCCGACAACAGCGGACGGGATGACGCCTACACCAACCCGCCCAGCCATAATCAGGCTTACATGAATGTCCGCTTGCGCCACTCGGACGGCGCCAACTTCGCCTTCTGCGACGGCCATGTGAAGTGGTTCAAAGGCCCCGGCAATTATCGAGCGCGCAGCCAGTCGGGAATCGTCTGGCAGCATTGTGCGCCTCCCAGGGGGCAGGCCGACGGCGGTTGGTTCAGCCCAATTGCCGGCGAAGCGCCGGCAGCCAACTGCCCGTAACCTACTTCTTTGCAGTCTCGGTTTGCTGCTTGAGCAACATTCCGAGCAGCGCCTCTGTGAGGCCGCCGCCCTGACCGTTGCCGCTGACTGAGACGTCCGGGACCACGCGCACTTTCTGTTCGCCGATGATCTGCATGAGTTGCAGAATCGCGTAGCCCTGCGGGCCGAGCGAATCCACCCCGGCCCGGTACGCGTCGGCCTTCGCCCCGCCGATGGCCCGAACAGCCTCGGCTTCGCCGGTGCCGCGTTGACGCAGGCCCTCGGCTTCGCCACTGGCCCGCAGCTTCAGCGCGTCCGATTCCGCCGCCGCGCGCAGGCGCACTGCTTCTGCTTCGCCGGTCGCCTGCTTGACTTGCGAGTTCGCGTGCAACTCGGCAATGCTGACGCCCCGCTCCGCCTTGACCATGTCCTGCTGAATGTCGGCCTGTGCGGTTTCGCGCACGAGCAACTGCCGTTGCTGCTGCGCAGCCTGTTGAACTTCAAACGTCTTGCGCTGCTCTTCCGCAATCTTGCGGTCGGTCTGGGTCTGCATCAGCTCGGCGGGTGGAGTGATATCACCGAGCAAGGTATCGATGGCCTGCACGTCGTAGGCGCCGATGGCGGTGCGAATGTGGGACGCGGCCTCGGATTGCCGCTCGCTCCGCGCGGTGAGGAAGTCGAGCACCGTGTAGGCTTGCGCCGAGTTGCGGAAATAGTTGCCGACGATGGGCTGCAACACGTGGTCGACCAAGTTCTGCATCGAGCCCACGCGCGAGATGACCTTCGGCGCGTCGGGGGCGCCGACGTGAATGATCTGCGACACATCGAGGTTGAACGAGAAGCCGTCCTTGCTGCGCACGGTGATGGAGGACAGATGCTGGTCATAGGTGTGCGACTCCGTGCGCATCGCCCAGTTGAGCACGATGTTGGTGGTCGGCACCAGCTCTACTTTCATCACGCGCGTGTTGAGTGGGTGTTTGCCCGGATAGAGCGGCGTCACCCACACGCCCTTGTGCCCCTGGTTGACCAGGTTGCCATGCTTGAACTCCTTGCCGCTCACATCCTCGTGCGCCTTGCCGACAAAAGCGATGACCACGCCGACGTGTCCGATCGGAATCTCAGTCATCGGGACTTGCTCGACGGTGGCGAACCAGGGATTCAAATTCCACGAGCCGCTGAGTAGCACCTGCTCCTGCAACCCGCGATGGCCGCCGCCGCCGATGAACTTCTGCGCGTTCTGGAAACTGTCGTGCCCCGGGATCAGCGCGCCCGGCGATTTCACCTTCGTCGATCGGACGACCGTCGAGCGTGGTTACAATCCCGACTCGATCCGGGGTTACACGATACACCTGCAACTGTTCGGGCATCATGCCTTGCTCTTCACAATTGTCAGCGGTGATCACCGTGAACAAGGCCGTGTTGATCCGGTACATGCCGGCCGTGAGGATTCCGATTTGCCGACCCTTCTCGCCGCCGTTGATCAGGAAAGCGCGCGCATCCTGAAAGTCGTCGCAGGCCACGACTTTGGCGAGGATGCGCTCGGAGGGAATCGGCGCGCCCGCCGCCGAGACCAGCACTGCGATCTCGCCTTGCGCCACCTCGATCATCGGCACTTTGAGAATGTTGTATTGCCAGCCGAAGTAACCGAAATGCCAGCCCGGCGCAAGGGTATCGGCCTGGTAGCCGGCCTCGCCGGTCAGCGCGATCAGTTGACCGGGCGACAGGTTCTTGCGCGCGAACTTCTTGATCACGATCCCGACTTCGCGCTCGTGAATGCGCACCAGACCGAGTATGTAGCTGGCCGTTGAGATCACGGCCAGGAAGCCCACACCGAGTACGAGAAGCGTAATCCCCAGAGCTTGCATTGCGGTTCCTCCTTGAAGTCACCACTCCGGAGAAACAGTTCGCCGCGCGCGGGATAGTTCTTCTTTCCTGTTCGACGCCGCGAAACGCGCGTGGAGGCCGCTCTGCGACCATCGCGCGCGTCGATCGGGCCGACGCGGCTCCGCTCCCGACGCGTTGTTGAAGCGGTCGTCGAACTCGCTCAGGGGATAGCCCATCTCACAAATATATCGCGCGCGCCCGCTCAGCCGTCGCCATTGCCCGCTCAGCTTTCCACCTATCTCACGTGGCCCGCCAGCCAGCGACGTGGCGCGCTGGCCCGCCACGTGAGCCGGTCGGCCCGCGACGTGGGAGAGTCCGCCCGCCACGTAGGAAAGTCCGCCCGCCACGTGGCGCGCCAGCCCGCCACGTCGCTGGCTGGAAAGCTGAGCGGGAAATCCCAAATTCCCAGGGGTCATCTCTGTAAGTTGAGAGAAGCGGGAGCTTTGGGCTGTGGAGGATTGCAATGATAGAGCGAGGAGGTGGCATTATTAACGCTGGGGCGGTCAGGTACACTCATGCCTTCTTAGGTGTCGTCAGCAGGATGCGCTCCTTGCCCTCGAACTTCGTTTTGATTCCCAGGGCTTCGGCGACGGGCTTGAGCGGTAGTACCAGTTCCCCCTGCCCCATCACCACGGGCACGGCGAGTTTCTGCGGCTTGCCGTCCACGAGCAGTTCGCGCTGGAACGGCTTGACCACCAACTTGTGCTCGCCAAAAGTGATGGTGGTAGCCCCCGACTTCTGGTCGGTCGTCACCTTAGCGCCGAGCGACTTGAAGAGGGACACAGGCGACCAAGTTGTGTCGTTGTAGGTGAGAACTTTGGTCGTTGTGGACTCTGTGCCGTCAACTAACACTTTCGGCGGGGCATCAAATTTGGCATCGGCAAAGAGCTCCCGCTTCTGGCGCAGTCGGTGCTCCATGCTGTAGGCAAGGCCCTCGCAGAGCAGGTCGGCGTCGGAGAGAGCAAATACACTAACGGTCACGAAGACGCGCCCAACTACGAATTCCAACATGGCCTGTTGGCCGAAGTTCGCTGATTGACAGAGGTCACCAATCCGACTGCCAAAGATCGAACCCGGCTTGGGAGGCACCTGCCTTCCACGCGTGTCCATCCATTTCCGCACATTAGCCGCGTCAATGTTCACGGTGCAGTCAACGCGAATAACTGGCACAGGTCCACTCGTTGCCTTCCATGCCCTTACAATTTTGCTGTAGAGGTAACCCGATGGATTTTCACCGCCGGCGTCAAGCACGATATTGGAGGGTTCAGAGTCCCGCATTGAGCGATAGCCGGAGAAGTCATTTCGGCCTGGGATCAGCGTCTCCATATACGCCCGGTTGAGGCCAAGCGTACGCGGACTCCCTGCGCTACCGGCGAACGCCGTCCCCTGCAAGAGCAGTAACGCCCCACTGAGCAGGCACAGACTGATGAGCGTTGTGAAACGGTCCATGATTCCCTCCATGGTAATTACTCGACTACAAATGCTTCCGAAGGCACTGGGCCAGTTACACAGTTCAGTGTCAAGCCACTGTTGGGAAACAGTGACCAACCACTCCACGGCGGTACCCATGACTGGACCAATCGCGGTTGGAACACGGTCAGTATCGAAAGGCCCGTTGTCGGACCCGCGCTCGGGTAGCTATGGGTGCCATCCCAAGCCAAAGCGGATGACTTAGCAAAGGAATGAAACACGAAGGGAAACGAGCTTGGCTCCGGACAGGCCCCTCTATAGGCGGGATGAAGTGGACTTGTGTTGAATTGGACTCCCGAAGGAAGTGCTTCGGGACGCGTACGAATCGCGACCAACCCAACAGCCCCCACCGAATTGGACATGCAAACCAGAAAGTCCGCAAAGTCGGTGCATTGCCCCCATGGGCATTGCGGATCATTGAGGAAGGCTCGCAAATAAAAGTACTCTTTGAAAAGCAACTCCAAGTCTGGATTGGCACCGGCTCTGACCACTGGACGCGTGAAGCCAGAAGCGGATGGTTGATACAACCCGTAGCCGTAAAGTTCCTCAGTAAGCTTGACGGTCGCGCTGTTGGCTTCGGTCTCACCCCTTCCCCACCAGCAAGCAAATCCGAGCACTCCCAACCAAGGCTTTGCCATTGGCTCAGCGGGCGCGCCCAGAGTTGTGAAGATTGGTTGACCACTGGGAAGCTTCCAAGAACCATCGAATACCCACTCATCGGTCAAAAAGTCATAGTAGTACAAGTCGATCTTGCGAAAACCCCACCACCAGCCCACATGTGCGGGGAGCGTTGCACATAGACCATTCGTGACCACTGGATACAACTGGATCCCGGTATCAAAGTTTGCGATGATTCCTGGGTTGACATCCGGACGAGGATCAATGTAGAGTCCGCTCAATCGCCATCCCATGGGAAATCCTGTAAGCCCCGATAGACCAGTTGTGGTGCCGTCGTCAGCCAGTACTACGGTGACGCGTGGCGTTGATCCCATGGTAAAGCACCACGGGTCCTGAAAACGACGCGGGATCGAATCGGCCGTTTCGTCGTCGGACTGCCCATACCGCATGGTGTGAATTGCGCCGGCGGCGGCATCCACGACGGTGGATTGAATGACGATCCGCGCGTGCCCAACGTTGGCGAATCCGCACGACAGGACGATTGCGAACAAGAAACGACGAAGCGTGTGTGGGTAGAGAGAGAGCGGTTCTGGATTCTTCACGGGACAACCCTCCACTGCGGCGTGGCTGTAGGATGACGGAATTGCGATGAGGTGTCAAGGAAAGTTGTGAGAATCATCTCTTTGGCGTCAAGCGCGATGGGCTCGATCTGGAGTCGGAGGCAGTCCTTACCGGCCCATACTCCTGCTCGAACAACTCCTCGAACGGATTGACCGCGCGCCCTCGCCGTTGCAGGCAAACGTTAGCTCGGAAACACGAGCGTTCCGCGTCACGCCGTCGTTGAGTTTGGTTCCGGGGGGATCCTTCGGACATATCGTTGTTGACTGCCATCGCGATAAATGTAGGTTGCCAGTCGCATTCGGATTCGGCAGGTAGTCTTTTGAAAATGGCTCAGCCTGTGCAGGCTGAGCCACCTCCATCAACCACCCGGATGGTTGCTGGTCGGGCCGGCCAGATTCGAACTGGCGACCTCCTGAACCCCATTCAGGCGCGCTAACCAAACTGCGCTACGGCCCGACTTGGTTGGCTGGTGTCAGGTTTGCTGGGTGGCCCCCCTCTCCCGTCGAGCCAACAAGCCAACCAGCCAACTCGTCTGGTCGGGGCGGGCAGATTCGAACTGCCGGTCTCAGAGTCCCGAACCCTGCGCTTTAACCAAGCTAAGCTACGCCCCGGACGTGTGGGCTGAGTATGGCACGACGCGACCGAGCGGCAACACGTCGTTGGAGGAATCACCCGGCCGGATCGTCGCGCCGCAACTTACGCAAGGCCGCCCAGCCCAATCCGCCGCCGAGCGCGCCGAATGCAAAGTGCAATGCGCCAACGGTGTACGCGCCGAGCCGCAGCGAATGCATGGTCTCGGCCAGGATGAGCGCGGGGATCAGGTGGAAGCCGAACTTCACCAAGCCGGCGAGCGCCCCGACTGCGAGCGCGAAGAGCAAACTCCGTAGCCGTTCCGGCTTTTCCATGAGGGCATCGAGCGTCAGTCCGGCCGCGACAAACGATGCGATGTCGAAGAAGCCGTCGCCTTTGGGCAAACACCAGAGCGCCGAGCCGAGCAGTGCCGTCATCGTGGCCGCGCCGGGGCGATTCACCATGCCGCGGGCGATAAACAACGCGGGAAGCCAGAATGCAACGGAATGACCGGGAATCCCCTTCGCCAGCTTGCCCAGCAGCTTGCCGCCGTCGAACAAGGCCACACAAAACAACAGCCACGCGACGTGCTGCCACGACGCGGACTGCCACTGCTTCACCCGAATTGCTATGGACTGCATGACTCCCGTTCCTTTCGGCGCTTGGCGCCCCCCTTGCCTTGCTCGACCACGCGCCAGCTTCCCTCGCCGCTCGACTCCACCAGCAGCACGGCGTGATGATCCCGCAAGACCGGCCGCACGCGCCCGTCATTCGTGTCCACCAGCCCGGTGACGATCATCGCGCCTTCGGGCGTTCGCACCGACGACACCCCGGCCGCCGTCAGCGTCTCCACCGACACGACGCCCTCCAGGTCGCGACTGCGTCCTACTGCGACGAAGCGTCCGTCATTTCCCCCCGCCGCCAGCATCACGCCGGCCAGCGCTCCAATCACGCCATCGCCGGTGCCGCCGAGGGGACGCAGAGTCACGGCCAATTCCTCGGCCAGCGCGAGCGCCTGCGTTTGCGTGACGAGTTCCGTCTGCGTCGCGCGTCCGAACGGAAGGTCGGCGACCCGCTCATCGGCCACACACAGACCGGGATCGCTGCCCACCAGACAGCGTTCCACGAGCAACGGCGCAATCCGGTCGGCCAGTTCGACCAGATCGACTTTATCGTTGACCAGATGGATCACGTTGCAGCTGTTGTTGCTCGTGTACGGTACGCGGTCGTCCACCAGCAACTGGTGGCGACTGACGCCGAGCACGGTGAAGTCGGCCGCGAGCGCCTCGGCAATCTCGCGCGCGACGCGACCGGTGCCGCCCTGCTCCGCGTTATCGGTGTCGTCAATGCCGACGAAGATCACTGTTCGCTCTCCAGAAACGCAGGTTGCGGTTGTTGCAGCAGCAGTTTGACATGACCATCGCAGAACGCGATGTTCATCGTCTTGTTGCTCACACGATGCGCGGTCTGGCCGTTGCGCTCGAACCAATCCGTCATCAGCCAGCGATTCGGCCGATCGAGATGAGTCAGCACGTGCGTAGCCGGCATCCACTGGGGACGTAGACCGGTCGGCTCACTGGCATAGCTGAACCAGTGGAACGAGATATTGCCGGCAGCGAGGTTGGCGGCCGAATTGACAATGGTGGGATGGGTGGCCGCCGTGGCACTGAGGCAGTACCAGAGTTGGTCGTTCTTCACATAGGGTCCCAGCGCGCGCGTGAGCGTGAGATGCGGATTGTAGAGGGTCGGCTCGGTGGGGATGAGTTCGTCATAATCCTGCGCGTACATCCGCGCCGCCATGCCGAGCTGACGCAGATTGGTGGCGCACGAGGTCAGGCGCGCTTTCTCGCGCGCCGCCGCGAAAACTGGAAACAGGATGGCCGCCAGGATCGCGACAATGGCGATGACGACCAGCAACTCGATGAGCGTAAATCCAGCTCGGCGCATGCGGTTCCTCCAAAGCGTTCTGCCCATTCAGCATAACGAACAGGATGGCGAAGTCAATATGAAATGACACGGGCCTGCCTCCAGCAGGCAGGCCCGTTGACTGGTTATGAGTTACAACTTACACGCGGTCCGGCACTACGTACGGCTTGCGGTAGTCGCGGGTGAGCATCTTGTTGGCTTCGGTGTCACTCAGGAACTTCTCCGTTTTCGGATCGATCTTCAGCTTGCGACCGAGCCGATAACTGATGTTGGCGAGGTGACAGAGCGCGGCCGACTGATGGCCCTCTTCGATGTCGGCGTTGAGGTCGCTCACATTGCGGCTGCGTACCGCCTTGATGAAGTTGGCGAAGTGGTCGCCGCCCTTGCTGCCCTTGGCGACTTCCTTGCCACCGGGATTGAACGCGGTCCAGGCACTGTAATTCGGCACCACCATGTAGCCCTCACTGCCGTAGACGATGACGCCAATCTTCGCGCCGGCCTCGTCGTTGGTGACCAGCCCGCGCACTTCGAACTGCAGCAGCACATCGTCGTACTCGAACACGCACATCTGGGTGTTGGGAGTCTCGCCATCGTCGACATAGCCCAGGCGTCCGCCGGAGCTCATCACGGTTTTGGGCAACTCCTTCTTGCCCAGGAACCAGCGGGCGAGGTCCATCTGATGCACCCCCTGATTGCCGAGGTCGCCGTTGCCGTAGTCCCAGAGCCAGTGCCAGTCGTAGTGGAACTTCTGGCGGCGCACTGGCTTCATCGGCGCCGGGCCGATCCAGATATCATAGTTGATCGTCGCCGGCGGCGGCTGGTCCATCGTCACCTTGCCGATGCTGCCGCGCGGCTTGAAGCATAGCCCCTTGGCCATGTAGAGTTTCCCGAGCTTGCCGCTGCGGAGATACTCCACCGCTTCGTGCAGCGCCTCGCTGCTGCGGCTCTGCGTGCCGCCCTGCACGATCCGTCCGTACTTGCGCGCGGCCTCCACCGCCTTGCGCCCCTCGAAGATGTTGTGGCTGATCGGCTTCTCGACATACACGTCCTTGCCAGCCTGGCAGGCCAAGATGGTGGCCAGCGCATGCCAGTGGTTCGTGGTCGCGATGGAGACGACATCCACCTCGGGATCGTCCATGATGCGGCGCAGATCCGTCTCGAACTTCGGCGCCTTGCCCTGATTCTTTTCCACCGACATCATTGCACTCTTGGCCATCGCGGTGTCCACATCGCAGATGGTGGCGATGCGTGTGCCCTTTTCCGTGGGGCTTTCGCCGCCAGGCTTCGACATGAACGCGCTGACGTGGCTGCCTCCGCGGCCGCCGACCCCGACCACCGCCACGCCGATCGTCTCGTTCGGGCTGACGCGACGCGAGCGGCGCCGCACCACCTGGGCCTGGCCGACCGCGTTCGCGCCGAACATACCTGCCGATACGCTGATGAACTGCCGTCGCTTGAATGCATCCATGGTTGTTCCTCCTGGTTTGGGATGTAGGTCGGGCTTCCAGCCCGACCAGAGTTACGCTATCAGTTCGCCGATTACTCTCCCGTTGGGCACAAGTTTGAACGGTCGGTTGAGATGGTCGATGAACTCGGTCTCCGGCGCGAAGCCCAGCAAATGATAAATCGTCGCCATGATGTCCTGCGGCGTGACCGGATGTTCGCGCGGAAACGCCCCCTGGTCATCGGAAGCCCCGTACACCGCGCCACCGCGCACGCCGCCGCCAGCCAGCGCCAGCGAGTAGCAGTAGTTCCAGTGATCGCGCCCGGCGCCTCCGTTGATCTTCGGCGTCCGCCCGAATTCGCCCATCACGACAACCAGCGTCTCCTCGAGCATGCGCCGGTGGTGCAGGTCGCCGACCAAGCTGCTGACCGCGGCGTCGAGTTGCGGCAGCAAGGTTTCCCTCAGAGTTTTGAAGTTGTTGCCGTGCGTGTCCCAGGTGGCGTTCGCGTCCGGCGCCCAGCTCAGCGTCACCATGCGCGTGCCGGCTTCGATCAGTCGTCGCGCCAGCAAGGTGCTTTGCCCGTAAATGTTGCGGCCGTAGCGGTCGCGGGTCTCCGGCTTCTCCTGGCCGAGATCGAACGCGCGCCGAGTTTCCGCCGAGGTGAGCAGCGAGAACGCGCGCTTTTGGAATCCGCCAACGGCGCGCGTCGCGAATTGCCGGTCAAGCGCACCCATCCGCTGATTCACGTCGCGCAACAACCCTTCACGCGCGGCCATGCGCGCGGCGGTTACGTTATCGGCCAGCGTCAGGTCCGGAACTCTGAAGTTTGCGGCGTTCGGGTCCTGCAGGATGAAGAACGGATCGTGCTGCTTGCCGATCAATCCGCCGTAGAAGCCCGGCTGCGGCGGGCCCGCGCCCTCCTTGGTGATGTACGGCAGCGAGACGTACGCCGGCACCGGATGCTCGGGGGGACGGAGATGGCTGAACACCGAACCGATCGCGGGCAAATCCCTGGCGCTCTTGCCAATCGCGATGTTGGCGTCGCCGCGATCTTCGCCGGTCAACGCGGTGTACACCGCCGCCGCGTGCGCGTTGTTGACGGAATGATGGGCCGAGCGAATCAAGGCGAAATGGTGAGCTTGCTGCGCCATGCGGGGGAGATGCTCGCCGTACTGAATGCCGGGGACGGTAGTGCTGATCGGCTTGAACTCGCCGCGAATCTCCACCGGCGCGTTCGGCTTCAGGTCCCACATGTCGAGATGGCTTGGTCCACCGTTGAGGAAGAGCAGAACGCAGTGCCTGGCAGATTTCCGAGGCGCGTCCCGTTCCTGGGCCTGCAGCAAGTTTGGCAGCGACAGTCCTGCCAGCCCGATCGAGCCGATCTGCAGTAGTTCACGACGGGTGAACCCGTCACACAGTGGATTGGCGGATGCGCGCAGCAAGCGGAACATGGGCGT
>Ga0247727_10012336_pt1 | contig 14702 bp, 13 predicted proteins | sample WisWelCaveWW1625_FD_202498 | JGI IMG/M metagenome (GOLD analysis project Ga0247727, IMG submission 202498) | Biofilm microbial communities from Wishing Well Cave, Virginia, United States - WW16-25 | ecosystem: Environmental > Aquatic > Deep subsurface > Groundwater > Cave microbial mat | place... | reverse complement strand
ACGCCCCGACGGCGGAGGCGTTGCACACGAAATTCTTTGAGCATGTTTGTTTTCCATGCTCATTAAATATAAACAAAAATTTAAAAAATAAAACTGAACATGTGTCCTCGTGTGTAAATATGTCCTCAGGTTTTATTATTTTAAAATTGACCATGATTCAACTTAACGTTGTAGTACTAGTCGGATCGGAGATTATTCATGTCACCGCGTAAATCGTCGATGCGCTTGTTGGTACAGACACGAGGTTCTATAATCAAGAACTGTGCTACAGCGCCTCGATCACCGGTTTCATTTTGCGCAAAGCTTCATCAATATTTTCAATTGAATTGGCATAGCTCAAGCGCAAATAACCCTCGCCAAATTTTCCAAAGGCCGTGCCGGAGAGCATGGCGACGCCGGCTTCATTGAGCAGAAGATCAGCCAGTTGTTTGCTGCTCATCGGCACGCGGCTGACATTCGGAAAACAATAAAACGCGCCGCCGGGTTTCAAGCAACGCACGCCTTTTATTTTATTTAAACCGTCGACCATGAGGTCGCGCCGTTTTTTAAATTCTCGCACGAAAGCCTCGATTTCATCGTGCGGGCCGCGCAATGCCGCGACGCCGGCATCCTGAATGAAAGTGGCGGTGCAACTATTGCTGTTGATCATCAACTTCTCGACTTTTTGCGCCAAGGTTACCGGCATCACGCCGAAGCCGAGCCGCCATCCGGTCATCGCATAAGTTTTCGAGAAGCCATCGAGCAGAATGGCGCGGTCGAGCATATCCGGTTCGGAAAGGATGCTGGCGTGATCGTGTTCGTAAACGATATTTTTATAAACCTCATCGGCGAGAACCAAAATATTTTTCGCGCGAGAAATTTCAGCGATGGCGCGCACGTCTTCGCGGGTGAGAATGCCGCCGGTGGGATTGTGCGGCGAGTTGATGATGATCAGGCGCGTGCGCGGCGTGACCAATGATTCCACTTCTTTCAAATCAAAACGAAATTCTTTTTCCTCTTTCAAATGATACGGCACGGCTTTGCCGCCGACGAACTCGATCACGGATTCATAAATCGGAAAGCCGGGATTGGGATAAATGACTTCATCGCCTTCTTCAACGAGCGCGGTGATGGGAAAATAGATGATCGGTTTGGCGCCGGGGGTGACGATCACATTTTCCGGGCGAACGATGACGCCGCGACGGCGCTCGACTTCTTCGCAAATGGCTTGGCGCAGCTCGGGAATGCCGGCCGCCGGCGTGTAGTGGGTGCGGCCATTTTTTAGCGCCTGCATCGCAGCTTCGCGAATGAAAAGGGGCGTGTCAAAATCCGGCTCGCCGATCTCCAAATGAATAATCTTCTTGCCCCGCGCCTCCAAAGCTCTTGCCCGACTCAACACTTCAAACGCCGTCTCCGTGCCCAATCGTTCCATTCGTTTGGCAAATCGCATGGTCGCACCTTTCCAGTTTGGATAATAATATTTTTCGTGCTACGCCGACGCAAATCAATCTAACGCCAAATTAACAAAATAACCGGTTGAAGTCAAGCCTGAATTGCGAATGACCGTAATCCCTCAATTATTGGCGGATTACAATCCATGTCATGCAGAGGAGGCATCCTTTTTGTTGTCAAGTCCGATGCTGGATGGAAAAAGGATTCCTCCTGAATGACGTCTTCTCCACCCATAACTGAGGCATTACGCGTGAAAAATAAAAAAGCCGGCATCACCGATTTGACGCCGGCTTTTTTCAGGTCACGAAAATCTATTTGAAAAGTTTTTGGACGTCATTGATGACGATAAAAACCATCAGCGCCAGCAACAAAGCCATGCCGATTTGCTGCACGACGATGCGGGCGCGAACGGAGACCGGACGGCGCAGAATGCTTTCAATGCCCAGAAAAAGCAGGTGTCCGCCATCCAGCGCCGGAATCGGCAAGATGTTGATCAACGCCAATTGCAAGCTGATCAAGGCGATGAAGTTCGCGACTTCCGCCCAACCTTCGCGCGCGAACTGGCCGGCCATTTTCATCATTTGCACCGGCCCGGCCAAACCCTCGCGCACCGATTCTTTTCCGGCAAACAGTTTGCCGACGAATTTGCCGATCTCTCGCGTGATGAACCACGAACGGACGCAGGCGAGTGTAAACGATTCGCCGAATCCGGCCGGGCGGATTTCAACTTTTGGACTGATGCCGATCTTGCCTTTTTCATCTTGCGGGTCGCGGCGCGGCGTGACGGTGGCGCGCAGCGTTTCACCGTTGCGATCCCATTCGAGCGTGATCTCTTTTTCCGGATTGGCATGAATGAGTTTGGTCAATTGTTCCCACGTCTCGACGCTGTTCCCATTGATCGACAAAATGCGATCATTCGTTTGCAACGCGATTCCCGCCGCCGGCGATTCGGGGATAACTTGCTCGATAATCGGCTCGTTGGTGGGTTCGGCGACGCCGTAATGATAATTCAACCCGGCAAAAAACGCCACGGCCAGCAGCACGTTCATGAACGGGCCGGCGGCGATGACGATGGCGCGTTTCCATATCGGCTTGGACATGAATTCATCCGGCTTGCCCTCGATTTTCTCATCCATGCTCTCGTCGATCATGCCGGCCATTTTCACATAGCCGCCGAGCGGAATCCACGAAATGCAATAATCGGTGTCGCCGATTTTTTTGCCGATCATGCGCGGCGGAAAGCCGAGTGAAAAACGCTCGACGCGAATGCCGGCCCATTTCGCGGCGAGAAAGTGTCCCAATTCATGCACAAAAACCAGCAAGCCCAGGACGGGAATGAAAACGATCACATCATGAAATGACATAAAAACCTCTTTGGTACGAAGTCAACATCCTATCTGCTGTTTGACAAAATCGCGCGCCCAGCGATCCGCCATGAGCACGCCGTCAAAATCGGCGCGCCGGTGATTCTCGTGCCGTTGCAGGGCGCTGTCCACGAGATGAGAAATCTGGTCGAAACGAATGCGTTCGCGCAAAAAAGCGTGCACGGCCTCTTCGTTGGCGGCATTCAACACTGCCGGGGCGGTGCCGCCTTCGCGCAACGCGTCGTACGCCAAACGCAAGCAAAAAAATTTTTCCAAATCCGGTTCGTGAAAATCGAGCTGGCGCCACTGCTGAAAATTCAGGCGCGGAAAAGCGTTTGGCAAACGTTCCGGATACGTCAGCGCGTATTGAATCGGCAGCCGCATGTCGGGAACGCCCAATTGCGCTTTGATCGAGCCATCGACAAATTCCACCATCGAGTGAATGATGGATTGCGGATGAACGAGCACGCGAATGCGATCCACCGGCGTTGCAAAGAGCCAATGGGCTTCGATGACTTCGAGGCCTTTGTTCATCAGCGTTGCCGAGTCGATGGTAATCTTGCGGCCCATCGTCCAGTTGGGATGATGCAACGCTTCCGCGACCGTAATGTTGGAGAAATCGTCTTTGGGCCGCAGCCGGAACGGTCCGCCGGAGGCCGTGAGAATAAGCGTTTCAATTCGATGCTTGGGTTCTCCGACCAAGCATTGCCACAAGGCGCTATGCTCGCTGTCAATCGGAATAAGAATGCCGCCATGTTTTTGCGCTTCGGCAGTGACCAATTCACCCGCAGTCACCAACGTTTCTTTATTGGCGAGCGCGACGGTTCGAGCTTGGCGCAGCGCGCGCAAAGTTGCCGGCAAACCGGCGGCGCCGACGACGGCATTCACCACCACCTCGACCTCCGTGGCCGCCGCGATTTCCGCCAACGCCGCGGCGCCGGTTAAAAATTCGGCGCCGATTTTTTTAAACCGTTCCGACCAGTTCCCAGCCGCCGGCGGTTGCGCGACGGCGACGGCGCGGGGGCGAAAACGCTGCGACTGTTGATAAAGCAACTCGACGTTGCCGTGCGTCGCGAGATAAACGATTTCGAATTCATCAGGATGCGTTTCCACGACATTCAAACAATTCACGCCGATGGAACCGGTCGAACCCAATATCGTCAAACGTTTCATGCTAACGAATACTGATCGTCGCGCCAACAGTGATGTTTTTCAACTCGCCCAGGTTGACCTCGCCATTCACCTTGACCAAGGGAAATGGCGAAAACGTGGCGCCGACAACGCCGCTGGTATAAGTCACATCATAATCTTTCGTAATGAAGTCCGGGATATCGAGTTTCAAGTTCGTGTGATCGATGCCGCCGCCGCCATAAAGCGTGGCGATGCCAAAACCTTTGCTGATATAACCTTTCAAGCTGATCGTGGAGACGTTGCCGAAAGCATATTGATCGGGCACCAGCAGCGTTTGATAGCCGGCGAGCAAAGTAATCGCCGGCGTGACGGCGTTGCCGCGCAACAAACCATATTTCACCGCGCCGCCGAGCAAGGTCACGCTTTCATCCGGCTGATCAAAAGAAGTGGTAAAAAATTTTGCCATGATCTCAAAATTTGCCGGCAGCCCCAGGCTGGCGTGCAAAAACGGTATGGGAACTGCGTTAGCGCCACTTAATGGATCCTTAACATTAGGAACGTTGTCAGGAACGATGTCTTTCAATTCGTCCGGGACGACGGTAATCACGCCGCGCGCGCCAATATCGAGGCCGCCAATTTGGTGCAGAGAAGCGGTGTGAACGAAGCCGCTGCCAACCAGCGAGCTGAAATACTTGAGTATCGATTTAATTTGATCGTCAAAATCATCCTGCTTATTCTGCTGCTGCACCAACACCTGAAAGTTATTTTTAATCGTCGTTTTCGAAAAATCCTGCGCGGCGACGTTTGTGAAGAGAAAACCGCCGGCGAATAGCATCAGCACCGCAATCGTTTGCTTACGCATAATTCATCTCCTTATCTTTGGTTCTTAGAATATGAAATCGTTCTCGCCACATCTCTGCCAGTTTATTTTCTGCTTCTGTAACAGCATCATCAAAAAATTCTATCAGCAGCGTTTCGGCAAAACCGCGACGCAGCGCCGAGGCGGTTTCATCGAAATCGACGTTTCGGCCGCAGGCCCGGCGCAAAGTCGTCGTATGATCTCTTAGGCGCCGGCGCTCGATCTCGCGCGCTGATTCGTCGCCGGCCAAAAATTCCGGCAATTGTTCGTGCGCGGCGTCGAGCAGGATCGAGCCGTGCTGTAGCGCGCCTTGCCGGAACCGCCGTTGCGCGCTGCCGACAATTTTTTTCCCATTCGCCAGCAGCTCGTTGCGCGCGGCGCTGGCGAAACACGCCATGCGCAGCGGCCGGCCATCGATATGCAATTTTTCACCCGGAGCAAAATTGACGGCAGCGCCGAGATGACGCAAACCGGCAGCAATCGCTTCGCTTAAGCGACGGTAGATATCCAGCGGCAAAATTTCAAACCATTCGTGCGCTGCCGGAATGATCACGCTGTACGTCAACTCCTGCGCGTGTAAAATCGCCCGGCCGCCGGTTGGACGTTTTGCAACATCTATGCCTGCTTGCCGACATTTTGCTAAATCAATTTCTTCAAAGTTCTGATGATAACCGAGTGAAATGCACTCCGGTCGCCATTGGAAGACACGCAAAGTCGGCGTGGTTGTGGCGCCACTTTGCGCAATTGCCGCGTCGAGCGCCATGTTGTAATCGCCGGGGTTTGCCCCGGTGTTGAGAAAGCGCCAGCGCATGATCTCAAACCGGCTCCGCCACAACTGCCGTCCCGTAGCACAACACTTCCGTCACGCCGTCCATTACTTCATTCGCGTCGTATCGGATGCCAATCACCGCGTTGGCGCCAAGCTGCGCGGCATGCGCCACCATCATGTCAAAGGCTTCGGCGCGAGTTTTCTCGCACAGTTCAGTGAATAACGTGATGTTCCCGCCGACAAGTGTTTGCAAGGCGCCGCCGATGGTTCCAAAGATCGAGCGCGAACGCACGGTGATGCCGCGCACGACGCCGAACGTTTTCGTGATACGAAAGCCGTCGAGTGTGAAGGCGGTTGTTGTCATTGCGTGTTGCATAAGTTTTAAACGGTACTTTGTCGTTAGACTAAAGCAGCTCCAAAAATTCTTCAGTTGTCAAACCGGCTTGATCGAGTATGCCCAGCAAAGTGCCTGGTGGCAAATCTTTCGCTTTTGGAACAACCACCAGTCGTCTTGGCTCGCCCGGTCATTCACGTGTGGAAAACGTAGCGCAGTCATCCTGACTGCAGACAAGATGTCTGCGCTACCCACCTTCAACTGAGGTGATACGAATGACTGCCTTTGCCTCTTTTGGGAGCGAGTTCAAACCCGGCATTTCGCAAGGCTCGGATAACTTCGCGTGAAGATAAGCTAGGCAGCCGGCTCACTAAATAACAACCTCCGTCATCGTCACAAAACGATGTCTGGATTTTAATACTGGGGCGAGATGAGGTAGCATTCCCAAGAGGCGCGCATTTTCCAAATACAAATCGACCGCTTCGCCCAATTTTTGTAAGGCGTCTTCCGGTGTTGCACCGAAACTTGTCACACCCGATTCCGAACATTGGGAGACATAATATTTGCCTTCGGCCCGCACGGTTGCACTGAAATGATAGCGTGTTAGAGCTTTGGACGAACGTCCATTGCCTCTGGAAAAACCCTTCTTCATAATAAATGCCTCAAAGTTTTTTCACCCAATAATTCCCCGCTCGCTCTTCTCAATAAACGCCAACACGTTTTGGACTTCCGGCGTCAGCTCGCATTCTTCATGAATGCGCAGCACGGCCTGGCTGACGTTCAATTTTGATTTGTAGAGCAGCTTGTAAGCGCGTTTGAGCGTCGTCATCGCCTGTTTCGAAAAACCCCGACGACTCAATCCGACTGAATTCAAGCCGCCGTAAGTCATCGGCTCGCCCGCGGCCAGAATGTAAGGCGGAATATCTTTCACGACACGATAAGCGCCGCCGACAAAACTGTGTTGGCCGATGCGGACAAACTGATGCACCGGCACCATGCCGCCGAGACTCACCCAATCTTCAACCACGACGTGTCCGGCGAGATTCACGGAATTGGCGAGAATGCAATAATTGCCGACAATGCAATCGTGCGCCACATGCGCATACGCCATGATGAGACAATCGTTGCCAATAACGGTTTTCCAATGTTCTTTCGTGCCGCGATTGAGCGTCACAAACTCGCGAATCGTCGTGCGCTCGCCGATTTCGAGCGTGGTTTCTTCGCCGCCGAATTTCAAATCTTGCGGTGGATTGCCGAGCGCGGCGCCGGTAAAGATGCGGCCATCCGCGCCGATACGCGTGCCGGCGGCAATGTGCGCGTGCGGTCCGATCCAGCAATTCTTGCCGATGCGAACATTCGCTTCAATGACGCTATACGGGCCGATGGTGACGCCGGTTTCAAGCTCGGCCTTCGGATCGATAATGGCCGTTGGATGAACGTTGGTTGCGGTCGAACGAGTTTCCATGCAGTCGTTCCCAGTTGAAAATTCAATTCAAGTTCGATCAACCACCGCCGCCGAAAGCTCGGCTTCGCAGACGAGCTCGTTCGCCACAAAGGCTTTGCCGGCCATCTTGCAAAGCGTTTGGCGATACTTCAGCATTTCCACTTCGAAGCGAACCTGATCGCCGGGGCGAACCGGTTTGCGAAATTTAACCCGGTCGAGGCCGGTGAAATAAACCAGTTTGTCCTCGGGATTGGATTGCGTGTTCAACAACAACACGCCGCCGACTTGCGCCATCGCTTCGACGATCAACACGCCGGGCATGATTGGATGGCCGGGAAAATGTCCCTGAAAAAACGGCTCGTTCAGCGTGACGTTCTTGAGACCGACGACGCGCTCCTGCGGAGTCAAATCGAGAATGCGATCCACCAAAAGAAACGGATAGCGATGCGGCAAAATTTTCAAAATCGCCTGCGAATCCAGCACGAAATCGCCTTTGCGATTGCCCTGATATTTCGAGGTGATTTGGATTTTCTGATATTCTTTGCGAATGCGTTTGACTAATTCGACATTGGCGGCATGGCCGGAGCGCGCGGCTTGCACGTGCGCCTTCAGCGGCATGCCGAGCAGCGCGAGATCGCCGAGCAAATCCAGCGCTTTGTGCCGCACCGGCTCATTTTTAAAGCGCAACTCTTTTCCATTTAATATACCATTCGCGCCAATTTTGACGTTATCCGCCATTTTAAAAAGCTGCTTCAGCCGGCCGATTTCGCTCTCTTCAATTTTGCGGTCAATAAACACGATGGCGTTATCCAGATTGCCGCCTTTAATCAAACCTTGTTGGAGCAAAGGCTCGACTTCGGAGAGAAAACAAAACGTGCGCGCCGGCGCGAACTCGGTTTCAAATTCGCCTTTGAGAGAATAGATCGCCGTGTATTGCGTCGCCAGCGCCGCGTTGTGATAATCGATGAGAAAGGTGATGCGAAATTCATCCGAGGGGAAAACCACGATGTCGACGCCGCGCTTTTCTTCGGCATAAACGATGGTCTTGTCGATGACGAGATAATCGCGCGGCGAATCCTGTTCGAAGATACCAGCCTCTTTCAGCGCCTGCACGAATGGCAGCGCGCTGCCGTCCATCACCGGCGGCTCGTTGGCGTCGAGATCGACGATGACGTTATCGATCATCAAACCGGCAATCGCCGCCAGCACGTGTTCGACCGTATGCACGGTGGCGTCGCCTTTCGCAATCGTGGTGCCGCGCGAAATATCGACGACGTTGTCAATGTCGGCCTTTACCTGCGGATTGTCCGGCAAATCAACGCGCCGGAAAATAATGCCGGTATTGGGCGGCGCCGCATGAAAGGTCATCTTGGCCGAATTGCCGGTGTGCAAACCGGCGCCGGAAATTGAAACGGATTTTTCAATCGTGCGTTGTTTTTCGAGCATTCCTCCTCCGAGTGAAAGGCAAACGGCAAAAAGCAAAAGGCAAAAAACAAATTTTCGGGCGCAGTTGCTCTACAAGCCAAGATATTTTGTAACTATTCAGGCACATGTTGAAAGGCAAAACGATTAAGGGCAAAACAATTGCACTAAATTTTTTTAAATCGTTTTGCCTTTAGTAGAAAACGCCTTCCCAGCAAACTTGCAACGCTGAAAGCAACTGGATTTTGCTATTCATCCGGCTCGTCAATTTTCTCCAACGCCTCCGGCGCAATTTTCGCCAGCGCTTTTTCCAGCGCGCGGACGCGTTTGAGCAATTCGGGCAGACGTCGCCGCGCCGCTTCTTCTTTGCGCGCCAACGAATGCTCGCGCGCCGGATAACCCCAGACGGTGATTTCAGGAGGTATCGATTTGGTGACGCCGGCTCGCGCGCCAATTGTGGCGTCGTCGCCAATTTCGATATGGCCGACCAAACCGACTTGCCCGGCAATCGTCACGCGATTGCCGATCTTCGTGCTGCCGGAGACGCCGGTCTGCGCCGCGATCACGGTGTGCTCGCCAACTTCGACGTTGTGGGCGATTTGAATGAGATTATCGAGCTTCGTGCCGCGCCGGATGCGCGTCTCGCCGAACGTGCCGCGATCGATCGTGCAGTTCGCGCCGATCTCCACGCTGTCTTCGAGAACGACGGTGCCGATGTGCGGAATTTTGTGATACGCGCCTTCGTGCTTGACGTAGCCAAAACCATCCGAGCCGATCACCGCGCCGGCTTGAATGATGACGTCGTTGCCGATTTGCACGCCATGCGCAATATACACTTGCGGAAAAAGCATGACGCGATTGCCGAGCTGCGCGCCGCGACCGAGGCAACACAGCGCGCCGATTCGCGTCGCGTTGCCAATCTCACATTCCGGCTCGATGACGGCGAACGGCCCGACGACGACATTTTCACCGAGACGCACATTTTCGCCAATTATTGCGGTGGGATGCACGCCGGCGCGCGGCAGCGGCGGTTGAAAAAAGTTTTTCGCGATTTGCAGAAAAGCAAAATACGGATTGGCGACGCGAATCAGCGCCACGCCGTTAGCCGGAGATTCTGAATAATTCGCGTCGACCAAAACTGCGGCCGCCGGCGTTTTTGCAATATAAGAAAAATAACGCGGTTGAGCGACAAAAGTCAAATCGCCTGGCCGCGTTTGATCGATGGGCGCCAGGCCGGTAATGATAACGGCGGCATCGCCTTCGACGCGTCCCTGAATGGCGCGCGCGATCTCTGCCGCCGTGAGTCGTAAGGATTTTACCATGCGAATTGAGAAGGCAAAAAAGCACGTTCAAAGCGCATTACGAATTATGTTTTGCTTCTTGCTAATTCTTCGGTTTGGGCGTCGTCGCCGGCTTCGTCGTGGTGCTCGCCGGTTTGGCGGCAACGGTTTTATTGAGTTCTTCCAAAACTTTGTCCGTCAGATCCGGCTGTAAGGCGCTGACGTGCAGGATGTTGCCATTGACGACGTCAAAGATGTAGTCGAATTTCTCATCCGCGCCGATCTTTTTGATCACCGTGTTGATTTTGTCGATCACCGGTTGCATCAACTCGGCGCGTTTGGTAAACACTTCGCCCTGATTACCCCATTTCTCCTGCTGAAACTGTTGTAGACGAATATTGAGATTTTGCAGCTCGGTTTCTTTCTCCTTTTTGCGCTCATCGCTTAACAACAAAGCCTGCGATTCGAGCTCTTCCAACTTGTTTTGCAAATCCTGCTGCATGTTTTTGGCTTCGTCTTCCCAACGGCGATTGAGTTCCTGCAACTGCTTTTGCGCGTCTTGCGCTTCCTTATATTTCTCGAGAATTTTTTGCGAGTCTATATAACCCAGTTTCAGTTGCGCTGAAGCCGAATTGGCGCCCGCGAGAATCACCACGGCGAGAAAAGCGCCAACCCATGTTTGAAAAGTTTTCACACCAGCCTCCATAATTGATAGATTGGACGGTTAAAAGATAAAGATAATGTTTACAAATTAACTTTAATGCAATGCTTTATATTTGTCATCAATGCAATGCTTTATATTTGTCATCTTGAGCGCGGCAAGAAACCTGTCGGAAATCAGAGTCGATAAAGATTCCCCGCTTCGGTCGGAATGACGTCTCGCTGATCAAAAACTGCGTCCGAAAACAAAGTGCGGCTTCCACGCGCCTTTGAGCCGGCCCGTGATGCGATTACCGTCATCTAAATCGATGTTGTCAAAACCGTACGCATAATCAAAACCGATGATGCCGAGCAGCGGCATGAAAACTCTCGCGCCCACGCCGACCGAGCGCCGCAGCCCGAAAACGCGACTCTGTTCGACATGCGTTTTCTCAAAGGGGTTGGTCGCCGACAAATTCGGCCAGGTATTGCCGGCTTCCGCAAACAACAATCCAAACACCGTTGGGTTGGGCGCAATCGGCACACGCAATTCCAGCCCGAATTTCATCATCGTCAAATCGGCGCCGGTCAACTGATTGCGCAACGGATCATCATAACCGCGCAGTGGAATCGAGTTGGACAAACCTTCGCCGCCCATGAAAAAGTATTCGAGATAGGGAATCCGGCTGTCTTCGGTGATGCGATCCATGTAGCCCATTTGAAAATTCGTGAACCACACCAGGCCGCCGAACGTGGGCGAGAACCATTCCGCCTGCAAAACATGTTTGTGATAACCGACATTGCCCTGCAGCGGCCCGCCGGCCAATTCCGTTGACAGCGAAACTTGCGAACCGGCGGTCGGAAATTCCGGACGATTCAAGCTGTTGCGGCTGAAGATGTGCGTAATCGAGCTTGAAGTCAAATTGCCTTCATCAAAACCAAACCGGCGGCGCGTTTCCGGGTCGGTCAACTGGCCGACGAAATTGCCGTATTCGACGGTTTGCAAGCGATAGATCCAGTCCGTGCGGAAATAATTATCCGGCCAGCGCAAACGCCGGCCGAGCCGGATCGATCCGCCGCGGCTGCGCTGCGAGAATTCGTATCCAAATCCTTCGGCGCGCTTGGTGTCAAAAATATTGAGGCCGGCGAGTGTCGGCGTGTCAAACAACCAAGGCTCCGTGAAGCCGAGTTGAAACGAGCGATAAAACCGGCCGAAATTCCAATCAAAAGACAAACGCTGGCCGGTGCCGCGAAAATTGTTGAACGCCAATCCGAGCGAACCGATGAGCTTGTCGCGCTCGCTCCATCCCGCGCTCATGTTCGCCGTGTCGGTGGATTTTTCCGTGACTTCCAACACCACGTCGACTTTCTCGTCGCTGATCGGCTGCACGTCGGGTTTGACGTCGGAGAAATAATTCAGCACGAACACTTCGCGCTGGCTGCGGATGAGCGCCTCGCGGCTGAACGTGTCGCCGGGCCGCAAGTACAATTCGCGCCGGATGACTTTTTCTTTCGTTTTGGTGTTGCCGGCAATGCGAATTTTATTGATCGTCACCGCATTGCCCTCGGTGATGAGAAAATGCAAATCGACTTTGCTGCTATCGACGGGCTTTTCCACCGGATTGATCGTCGCAAAAATATAACCGGCGTCGTAATACAAACTTCCCAGCCGCTCGCTCACCGCTTTTTGCAGCTTCTCCGAGCTGTAAGCGTCGCCGCTTTGAAAGCCCAGCAGCGCGGCCAACAATTTATCCGGATAAAGTTTGTTGCCTTCCCAAGTGATCTGGCTGATGTAGTATTTCGTCCCCTCATTCACCCACAGGTCGATGAACATATCTTTTTTATCAACACCATAATAAAGCGAATCCCGCGCCAACTCGGCATCGCGGTAACCTTCGGCGCGATAAAATTCCAGAATCTTGTCGAGATCTTCGCGATATTTTTTTTCGTCAAAATCGCCGCCGCGCAGCCACGAATCCTGCTTCGTTTTTTTCATCTGCTTGCGCAGCTTGCCGTCGCCGAAGGCCTGATTGCCATGAAAGGTGATGGCTTTGATTTGGACTTTGTTGCCTTCGTTGATTTTGATTTTCAAATTCACCCGGCCGGTGTCAGCGATCGCAGTGGCGCTGGTCTCGATCTCGGCCAACAAGTAACCTTTTTTCGCATAAACTTTTTTCAGCTTGCGCCGCACCTTCGCCAAATCGCCGGCGCTCACCACTTGTCCTTTGTAGAGGTCGATTTCCTTTTCGAGGTCTTTTTTCTTGAGCTTTTTGTTGCCGTCGTATTCGATTTTTTCAAGGCGCGGCGCCTCTTTAACCTTCAACGTGAGATAGACGCCATCGCCAACCTGACGATCAAGCACGACCTGGACGTCTTCAAACATATTCAACGTCCACAGTTGCTTGACGGCGTTTTGAATGTCCTCGCTCGTCACCTGCTCTCCCAACGACAGGCCTGAGCTTAATTTAACAAAATTGGCGTCGGCGGTTTTGTTGCCTTCAACCGACAGGCCCAAAATTTTAAATGACGCTTGGCGTTGCGCAAAAACATCGGCAACACAACAGAAAACCAAAATAACCACCAAGGTTTTTGGGGAAAATCCCCAACGACGGCGACTGCTCAAAGAAATCAAATTTTTTCCCATCGAATCATTCACTTTCGTTTGTCGTGCCTGACAATCAGCATCAGTTAACCTAAAATACGTTACAATAAATATAAGGTAATAATTTTTTGATCGAATGTAAAGTGATTTTTATTCGACCGTTAAAAGTAGGACGGGCAGCTTGGCTGTCAAGAAACTACCTGACAGCCGAGCCGGCTGTTCCACATAATAATTAGACGCTGATGCGAGAGGGTTGGTTCTGCGGAATTTCTGTTTTTGTGGGAATATAATAATAGAGGCGAAGGGAAGACTGTGAAATTGACCGGCCATTCTCAGTGGCCGGTCAATAACAAGAATTAAACTTCCAAAGAAGCCACAAGCTGCTCGCTGACTTTTCCAAAGCGGCGCTCACGTTGTTGGTAGGATAGAAGGGCTTGATAAAATTCTTTGCGGCGAAAATCCGGCCACAGCACTTCGGTCACGTAAATTTCCGTGTAGGCCAATTGCCAGAGCAGAAAATTGCTCAACCGCAGCTCGCCGCTGGTGCGAATCAACAAATCCGGATCGGGAATCGCCGCTGTATACAAATGAGAAGAAATCGTAAACTCATCAATGTCTTCCGGCTGCAATCGTCCGGCCTTGACTTCGATGGCGATGCGGCGCATCGCCTCTGCCATTTCCTGGCGGCTGGAGTAGCTCAGCGCCAAATTCAGCGTGAGGCCGCTGTTGTGGCGCAAGGTTCGGATGCCGTGCTCCATGCCCTCGCGCGCTAAAAACGGCAGATCGTCCAACCGCCCGATCGTCATCAAGCGCACGTTGTTGCGTTTCAATTCCTCCACTTCGGCGCGAATAGTTTTGAGCAGCAAGGCCATCAGCGCCGACACTTCGCCTTTGGGCCGGTTCCAATTCTCTTTGGAAAATGTATAAAGCGTCAGGTACTCGATGCCCAACTCGCCGCAGGCCCGCACGATCTCGCGCACCGAGTTGATGCCTTCGCGATGGCCATCAACGCGCGACAGGCCGCGCCGCTTTGCCCAGCGGCCATTGCCATCCATGATGATCGCCACGTGCTCCGGCAACTTGCCGCCGCGACGCAGACGTTCCGCCAACAGTTTTTCGTCCAATTGCAACAACCTCATTTGAATTTTAAATCAAAGAGTTCAAAATAGGGGATAGCGCCCTTAAAGTCAAGAAAAAATTGGGCGGCTAACCCGAATGGTCATGAGCTTCGAAAGTGAAATTCTCAAAAATATACCTGCACGATCCGGATGTTGCAAACTATCCGGCAAGAATTGGCCGCAGCGAGTTATGCTAAAAAATGGTAACTATTCAGCTAAGCTGGACACAAAAGTATTTTATGATTGAAAACATTTTGCAAAGCTTCAAGAACGTTGCAACCTTGCTTTCTGTTCGTTGAAATATAGCCA
>Ga0247727_10012335_pt1 | contig 14703 bp, 16 predicted proteins | sample WisWelCaveWW1625_FD_202498 | JGI IMG/M metagenome (GOLD analysis project Ga0247727, IMG submission 202498) | Biofilm microbial communities from Wishing Well Cave, Virginia, United States - WW16-25 | ecosystem: Environmental > Aquatic > Deep subsurface > Groundwater > Cave microbial mat | place... | reverse complement strand
AAGGGTCTTTAAAAAATAGTGCGACGCGGCAATGCCCTCCGCATATCCTGCGACTTCTTTTTTGACATCAAGTTCGTTCATGTCTCTTGAGACCAATTTTTTTTCACGATTTCGCCGAGAGGAATAAAGTGGAGATCTCCTTTTTGTATCGGAATCACATCTTGGGCATCGGCAGGAGCACCCCGCAATACCCCTTTCTCCAAAAGATAGCCGAGTGCCTCAATGCTCGTTCCGTGATATCCCACAGAATCTTTTGGCTTTAACCCATCTTTCCAAAGTCGCAAGAGTAGCTTCGCGCGCTTTTCTTGTTGCGGATCTTTTTCTCTTCCGATACCCGGAGGTGTCTCGCTCATCTTGTCTTATAGTGCGTCTCCCAATCCCCCGAGACGCTCCACAATATTTTTAAGTTCTTCGTCTGAATAAAATACGATAGACACCTTGCCACTACCCCCTTGACGCTCAATCTTCACCGGCGCGCCCAAGTCGCTCGAGAGCCGTTCCTGAAGCATCTTGAGTTCCGGAGAAAGCGCCACAGATTCACGCGGCGTCTCCGCGCGCGGCGGGCGTCCTTTTGCGATGTGCACACGTGATTGGAGTTCACGGGTCGTAAGATGCCGGTCGAGAAGATCGCGAAAGAGCGCTTCTTGAGAGACGGGGTCGTCTACGGTAAGCAAGAGCCGCGCATGGCTTTCTGAGATCTTCCCCTGTCCCACCGCATCTTGGATATAGGAAGGGAGGTCTAAAAGCCGCATGGTGTTCGCGACTGCTTCCCTGCTTTTCCCTACCCGCGCGGCGATCTCGCGCTGGGTCATGCGGAAATCGTCCTGCAGGCGCGCCATCGCGCGCGCGGTTTCGACGGGACTTAAGTTTTGCCGTTGTAGGTTTTCGATGATGGCGAGTTCCAATCGCTCATGCTCTTCCCCCACTTTACGGATGATGACCGGCACGTGGGGAAGTCCCAAAAGTTTCGAAGCCATAAGCCGCCGCTCGCCCGCAATGAGTTCATATTCCACGTCCGTGCCGGTCGGTGTTTCTTTTTCTATTTTTGTCACGACGAGCGGTTGAAGGATGCCAAATTCGCGAATGGAGTCCGCAAGTTCGCGGAGGTGTTCTTCGTTAAAATCCCGCCGCGGCTGGTGCGGGTTCGGTTTTATTTTTTCTACTTCGATATGGAAAACTGCATCCCCCTCCGCAGTCGTCCGCGTCTTTTGTGTGTAGCGTTTTGGAAGCCACTCGCCGTCCTTCACGGAAGGTGCTTCTTTGCGCACGGGCACAGGTTCGGGCGCGGCTCCTTGCGGCGGCACAAAGGGATGCGATGCATTACCGTCGCGCGCATGCGGTGTTTGGCCGTGCGATGGACCACCCGCGCCACTCCCCTTTTGGGGAATCAATGACTCAAGTCCCTTACCAAGCATGTTTCATGCGTTCGAGCGCCCCCTCAATGCGATTCACGTTGGTGTCGGCGCCGGCGCGCATCGCCACTTCATCACGAATAATTTCATCGGCGAGACGTTTGTATGCAAGTGCACCCGGAGAATCGGGCCGATAGAGTAAAATTGGTTTTGAAAAACTTGGCGCTTCCGCGAGCGCAACGTTTCGCGGAATTTCGGCATCATAGACGCGGTAGGGAAAATGCTTTCTTATATTTTTCGCCACCTCCCTGCTCAAGTGTTCCCGCTTGTCGTACATAGTGATCAAGGCTCCTCCGATCTTCAAATCATGGCTCAAATTCGCGCGCAGAAGTTCCACGGTTTCCAAAAGCTGACCCAATCCTTCCAAACTGTAATACTCGGTCTGCACGGGGATCAACACCTCATCCGCCGCCGCAAGACCGTTCACCGTAAGCAAGCTCAAGCTCGGCGGGAGGTCTATCAAAATATAGTCGTATTCGTGTCGCAAGTGATTTATGAATTTCCGAAGATAGTATTCGCGGTCTTCCATATTCACGAGCTCCACAAGCGCACCCGCGAGATGCGGCGCGGCAGGCACAAGGTGTAGACGAAAAAGAATGGATGGCTTCACTACCTCCGAGGGATGCGCCATCTCGAGGATCCCGTGATACACGCTTGTTTCGGTGCGCAAGGGATCATACCCAAGTGCCGACGAGGCATTTGCCTGCGGATCGAAATCCACGAGGAGCGTACGTTTCCCTGCCTCCGCAAGGTACGCCGCGAGGTTTACCGCCGTCGTGGTTTTTCCTACGCCTCCTTTTTGATTGCAAATTGCGAATACGCGCGCCATATTTTGTGTCCCGAGCACTGGAACGGGTTGCCTTTACTGTACTGAATTTTTGCAATATCATCAACGTCATCGCCCGGGTGGCGGACCCCGACGAAATTGCTCCGCAATTTGCACGGGGCAAGCTGGCAGATTTACCCCGCACCAATATTGCCGCGGTGGCGGAATGGCAGACGCACAGGACTCAAAATCCTGCGATCGCAAGATCATGAGAGTTCGACTCTCTCCCGCGGCACACACATTTTTATCAATCATTGGTGCGGGGCGCGCACGACTTCCGCCTTCGCTTAAGCTATGGCGGACAGGCAAAATCGTGTGAGGAAACTCATGTGGGTTCGACTCCCACCCTGGGCACAAAGCTTTTAGAGCACCGACAATTGACTTTTGATGCGGCGTGAACGCATAATTCTCCCATGATGCGATTCGAGCAAATGGGAGTGGCACAAGCCGAACAGGACCCGGAATTTGAATCGTTCGTCGAACGAGGCGTGGCTGAAGCCATTCGGCGCGTGAGCGACCGATTTGAAAAAGCGGAGAACCCCGAGGACAATTTGGAGTTTCATAACACCGATCATACAGAAGGCGATGTGGTGCCGCGCACCGAGCGCATTCTGCAACTTTTAAAGGAAAATGGTGCGCAGGTATCCGAACGCGACGTACTTATCGGCAGACTTGCCGCCGCATGGCACGATGTGATCCAAAAATGGGAGCCAGTTACTACGGAGCAAAACGGAATTTCGAAAACTATCCGCAAGCGCGCACTGGGAGACAATGAGCGCGCAAGCGCGGATGAGGCCGTCGCGTTTATGAAAGAGATGAACATGGGAGCCGGACGTGAGATATTTTCCGATGAGGATTTTCAAAAAATTCGTGCAGCAATAGATGCCACCATTCCCGATTTTGGCGTGGCGAATCCTGAGGCACCCGCGGAGGAACAGGCAAAAACAGTGTTTCAACCGAGCCTTACTAATGAATCTCCTCTTGTCGCACGCGCGGTGGCACTCGCGGATCTTGGAAGCGCCGGCATGGGCGGACCGGGATCCTTCCGCCGCGATGGAGATACGCTCTTCCGCGAAGAGAATCTCGATATCCCTGAAAAGTTGTCGCGCGCACATGAATTGACGAAAGAAGAACAGGATGCGATCCGCACGCGCATTCTTGGGTGGTCAAAATTCCAAGCGGAATTCGCGCGAGGACGAGAAATCCTGCTTCAAAAAGAGCTTTCCGTAATCGAACCTGAAGGTGCGCGAAGCGGTCAAAAAACTCTTAAACCGATTTGAGGATTCAATCAGCGCCGCACACGAAACCGCCGCGCACCGCGAAACGCTTTCGTTTGAGGATCTTGTGGAAGATATCGGCTATTCAATCGAGTACGTACATTAACTAAAAACTCCCCCACTAAGCGGGGGAGTTTTTAGAACTTCTTTTGCGCAGGCGCTACTGAGCGGTGCTCGTGGTCGTAGTTGCCGTAGAGGTACTCGTCCCCTGTTGGCTTCCCATCGCGGATTTCAAGTCCGTACGAGCCTTTTCCATCGCAACCCTAAAGTCCGCGTGCGCTGCTTGAAACGCGGTCTTGCGCGCTGTCTTCAACTTCTCAAATTCTGTTTTGAACTTTTCTTGCGCAGTTTTCACGCTTTCCGAACGAGTGCGCGACGCCTTCACTGAAGTCGTAAACGCCTGCCGAATCGTCTTCGGGGCTACTCCTGCAGCACAATCAGCTTTCGCTTTCGCGAGTGCAGCATCGTAGTCGGTCTTTGCCTTCGCGAGCGCCTGATCCACCGATGCTTTCCGATCAGTCATAAGTCCTTGGAGCGCACTCTGAAAATCAGAAACCGACTTGTCGATCGCGGTACGGCGCGCACCAATCGCTTGGGTCACCGCAGCTTGGAACGTCGTAACTGCCACTTTTTGCGCGTCAGAAAGTGCACGCTCCGTGAGCTTTGCAATGTGTGCGTCGATCGTCGTATCGCGCTTAGTACGCATATCAACACGCTTCGCGTCATGTTCAGTGCGGCGCTCGGCGAGCTTCCCATCCCGCTCGGTACGATGCAGGGAGATCTTCTCCATCTCTTTGCCTGCACGCTCCGTGATCTTTGCGGTGCGCGTTTCGAGCATCGTGCAGAAATTTTCTGCCGTTCCCGGCGTGCTCGTTGCTTTTCCCGACGTCGCATTCTGCGCGAACGCAAATGTTGGCATCAGCACTGCAACGGCAAGTAATCCTCCGATCAATTTTTTGGTCATGGAATTAGAAGACTGATGCATCGAATGCTTTGCCAAAATCACCGACGGCCTGCTCATTTTCCGCCACAAGCGATGCGTCCGTTTCTGCCGCGGGGACGGCATCATTCTCCGTGTCTTTCATGATTGCTGCCACCACATCATCCACGTTTCCCGTAGGTGTAGGTCCTTCTATCTGCGAAGTCGGTTGCCCCGCCGTATTTTGAGGTTCTACAGGAGCTTCAGGCTTCTGTAAAAACGCCATAAGACCCACAAGCACCACGATAATCGCAATTATTGCAATTGCATATTTTCCCATCTTCTTTGGTAATTTTGATTTATCGACCTTGAGTGGAGATATTATATCATAGTCCCCTGATATCCTACGAAGTATTGGCACAAACGCTACGAATGCCCTATTGGAACTGAAGCACCAGGGGGAGATGGTCGGAAACAGCCACGTCGGGCAAAGAGAAATTGATCACTCTCACGTCGTGCGACACGAACACATAATCCGCAAAGGGATCAGAGGCCAAAAAATCATAATGTGCGCTACGTGTGGTTTTCACTCCGTATTCTTTCACGAGATTGCGCATCACTTCATCGAGAATATAGATGCTCCTTGTCTCCGGCCGCAGATTGAGATCGCCGCATAAGATCTTCTTCTCGGAACGTCCATCGAGAAAGGTGCGGAGCTTACCGGACTGAGCGATACGTTCTTCAGTATCAAGTTTGTCGTACGGCCACCAAAGGCCGTGGACATTCACGATAATGTAATGCTCTCCACCAAATCGCACCGCCACATAGTCGGCAAGCTTAGGCATTGTTTTGGTATCTTCGTTTTGGATTCCGTTCCGCTCGCGATAGATAAAAAAGTGCCCCTGAGTCGTCACCAGAACTTCCTTGCGCACGAATGTTGCATGCCCTATGGAAAGACCAAGTTCTGCGGGAACTTTCCCATGGATATCAAAACCGTCCTGTTCGGGAGAAAAATAGCCGACGAAACCAGGCAACGCTTTTTCGAGTTCTCGATAGAGATCCGCATGGCATCCGCTTGGAAGCCAGGCGCACGTATCCGATTGGAAAATTTCCTGGAAACAGAAAACGTCCGTGTCTTTTTCCTCCTGCTCCACAAACGCCAAAAGCGCTTCCCGACCTTTTCCGCCCCAGGCATTCAAAGAGATGAGCTTCGGCATGATGATCAATGTCTCGCGTAGTATACACCGGGCAGCACTACAAGAACCAGCGCCTTGTCTCAAGACCCCCTCTGTGCGTAGAATGTGATTATATGGCTCGCACACAGCGATCATCCGACGAACCGATCACGATCCGGCGCAGCCCCGTGGTCATTATTTACTACATGATCGCCATACAATTTGCGATGACCGCCTTTTATTTTCTCGCGGGCATTGCGGCAAATTACGGCGAAATTTATATCAGGCTTCGTTTTTCTTCTCTTGTATCCTACGAACTCGCAAAGCTTCTTTTGATCTTTGCAGTGGAATTCATGCTCATCGCATTCGTCATCTTCCGTTGGGCAACCAGTTCCTACGTGATCGCCTACGATCAATTTGCGTATGAGTGGGGCATTCTTTCGCGCCGCAGACGTACGCGCCCGCTCACGCGTCCACTCACGGTCACCTGCACGTACGGATTTGTTGCCCGATTGTTCAAATATGGAACACTCACTATACGCACCGAAAATCTCCGAGAACCGATTATCCTCCGGCATGTCCCCGCACCAAAACTCTATCTGCGCCTTATTATGCAACAGGAACAACACGCACGTACTTATGCCCCGCCCGCACCCGCAAACATTAAGGAACTCCTCGCATCGCGGGAGCATGAAAAACTTGAATTCAAAAGTTCACTCCGCTGGGATTTCGAAAAAAGTAATATCAATAAAAATCTTGAGTGGGTGGCGTTAAAGACCGTTGCGGCATTCCTTAATGCACAAGGCGGCCACCTCATCGTCGGCGTGGGCGACAACCGCGATGTCGTAGGACTCGCGCATGATTACCAAACTTTAAAAAAGAAAGATGCCGACGGATTTGAAAATCATTTCACGAACATTTTCAAAGAAGCGATCGGTCCCGAATATCGCCAATTCGTGAACCTCTCGTTCCATCCCGTCGGGGACAAAGAAGTGTGCCTCATCCGCGCGAACCCAAGCGTGATGCCCGCGTATATGAAACTTGGGAACGAAGAAGTATTCTATGTTCGCACAGGAAACTCCACAACCGCGCTTCAAGTAAGCGAGATTGCGAATTACATCCGCTCGCGGTGGGAATGAATGACTTATTTAAAGCGTAAGCCCTTTCGCCTTGAGTGCTTCAAAATGAGGCGGGTTGTACCGCCTGATGTATTCAAGCACTTTTCCGCGCACGGGAACAAGTGAAAGTCCTTGTGCTTCCCCGAACGCAACGATCTTCTGCGCCGCACCTTCCATCTCCGCCATATCACTCACCATGAGCTCGATTTCGCCCACCTTGTACCCGTAATCCATATCATCAAGATCAAGCACGAATTCTCCTTTCTTGTATTTTCTCCGGGTGGTCGTAATCTGCGCAATAGGCGTGTATTCATGCGCCTTGAGCGCCTCGGCGAACATTCCATCCACGGGGAAGCCAAGCTCTTTTCTGATTGCCTCTTCTTCTTCAATTTCGTGATATTGATCGGCGACTCGTTCTCCAACTCTATTTTTATTTAGCGGCAACTTTAATTCAAATCTGCCATCGCGCGACCTCAGCCACGTGTCTTTTGTCGTAAGCGCAAATAAAGAAGTGTCATAATAGACATCCGTAAATGTTTTTGTACCCACGAATTCCGCACCCGCAAGGAGTGCGCGCTCATTCTCTTCGGTCAACGCAAATTTTCGCTCTACTTCAAACATGGAGTGTGTGGGGTGGGGGATTTTAGTGTGCTGTCAGTGAATAGAACACTAATTTATATCCGTCGGGGTCTTTTACCACAAATTCGCGCTTTCCCCACGGCCACGTTTTTGGTTCGGTGCGGGGGACAATACCGTTTTTCTTTATCGTTTCGAAATAGGCATCCACATCGTCCACTTCTACATACATATACACACCGAGTCCTTTCGGGGTTTTTCCTGATTCGTTCTGGATCGGCGTGACATGCTCATCTACGAATGCAAGCCGAAAATCACCAAGTTGCACTCGCACCACGTCGTCCGACCGCTGCGCATCAAATCCAAGTTGCTTATAGAACTGCCCCGTCTTTTGGAGATCGTTCGCGTAGAGGAGATTGGAATGGAAGCGTTTGAGCATGGCTTATCGCGTGGGCAATTTTAAAAAATCACTTCGCGCTCTTGTCCTCTTCAAATATCCCAAAGATGTTCCCTTCAATATCTTTGCAATACGCAAGCCACGCCATCCCCGGAATCGCCATTTTGGGAAGCGCGAGCGTTCCACCTGCCGCTTCCACTTTTTTTATGTATTCATCTACATTCGGCACGCCCATGGTACAAACGAACGCATTCACTGGCTCTCCACCCTTGGGCGCGGGGCCTTTCCGCGCTACGATGCCGCCGTTTATGCCTAACTCCTTGCTTCCGTCGGGCGCCGTCATCACCATCCAGTAATCCACCCCGGGGGACTCCCATTTTTTGAACTCCCATCCGAATACTGACTTGTAAAAATCTACCGTCTTGGCGGTATCGGTTGCATGGATTTCGAAATGGATGACTCGGTTCATAGGTTTATATTGTAGCACGATTCTCTATACAACGATCAGTTTTTTCGTAATCTTCTCGCTCAAATTAATATTGCCATCCAGCTTCAAGACAAGCGCATCTTCGATGCGAACTCCACCGAGTCCCTCAACGTAGATGCCCGGCTCAATGGTTATGACAGAGTTTTCATGTAGTGCTTCGTTATTCATACCCGACACATACGGCAATTCGTGCACTTCCATTCCTACGCCGTGCCCCGTGCCGTGGAGGAACTGTGCGCCATATCCTTTACTCGCAACATAATTCCGGCACACATCATCAAGCTCTTTTCCAGAGATGCCCGCGCGCGCGGCCTTGCATCCCCGCTCTTGTGCTTCGCGCACTACTTCATATATCTCACGCAGCTCATGTGGCACCTCTCCGAGCGCAACCGTGCGCGTGATGTCCGACGCATACCCGTTCACGAAACATCCAAAATCAAACGTAACGAGCTCGCCCTTGCCAATCTTTTTGTTCGATGGTTTGCCGTGAGGTTTTGCGCCATGTTCTCCCGAAACGACGATGATATCGAAGGAAATTTTCTCCGCCCCCTTTTCTCTCATCAATACTTCAAGCTTCCACGCAAGTTCTTTTTCCGTAATTCCTTCCTGCACATGGGGCAAGAGATCGTGAAATGCGTCGCATGCGATAGAGGCGGATTTCCGAAGATGCGTGAGTTCCGTTTCATCTTTCACTACGCGTATTTTCTGGAGGATATTCTCCTCTCCCAAGATGGTTGCAGACTTAAGCTTCTCGTCTAACTTCAAGATCTGACTGTGGCGCGTAGCGTGTGTGTCTACCACAAGTTTTTTTGCCCCGTGTTTCACACATATCTCTTCAAGCTCGTCAACGAAAGAAGATCTTTGGATGGGTATGAGCTCAAAATCTGGACATTCCACTTTCGCCTGCGAGAGATAGCGCCCGTCCGTAAATATAAATTGCTTGTTCTCGGTGATAAGAAGAACGGACTCAGAGCCGGAAAATCCCGCAAGATATCGCGTTCCAGGTTGACCGGAATATTCGTGATTCACGAGTAAGAATGCGTCCGCATGCCTCTCGCGCACCACATCACGAATTTTTAGCATGCGCTCCATCAACATGACTAACTCTTAGGCGAAGCGCCTATTAATGTCAATCATGTTTCACGAGCGGAAGGGGCGAGATTCGAACTCGCGGTGCCATTTCTGGCACACAATCTTTCCAGGATTGCCAGTTAAACCACTCCTGCACCCTTCCTCATCTACCGCACTATCGTACCCTTGAACTTCTTACCCTTCAAGAGGCGCGCAAAATTCGCAAGGTCTTTACCATATACCACGACTGCAGTGATCTTTTTTTGCTTTGCAAGGCGTGCGGCAACAGGGTCTACGGGCGCATGAAGACCGGGATGCCATTTTCGCGGCACGAGGGCGGTATAGGCACGCCACGAAAGCTCGGGGAGTGGTTTTGCTTTTTTGTGCTTCGGGTCTCGGTCGTATACATATGCAGGCTTCCCTGCGACGACTACTTCATGTACGCGCAAAAGATCTGCAATGCGCACCGCCACGTAATCCGTTGACCACCCCGGCTTCCATCCCGAAGCAATCGTCACGGGATAACGTAACGACCGAAGCATGTCCTCACGCTCCACGATGCGCGGATCCGCAAGCTTCCCAAACGCGATATGCACCAAATGTGCATTCACTTTTGTCGCCTGAATGCCGATCCAATCTTTTTCTTTATCGGAAATCCTTCTCATCTTCGAGACCGCTTCTTGGAGCAGACGAGAAAGTCGCCCTCCCCCCACCACCAACACAAAACGAATGCGTTTTTTGATGAAGGGCGCAAGAAGTGACCGAAACCGTTTGATGAGCACTACATCAATACGGTTGGGATGAATGACAGATCCGCCGAGGGCAATGACGACCCGATCGGCGAAGCGATGCATTAGGCAATAGGCACGACGCCCGCATCCGCACCACGCGGGGTGAGATTAAACCATGCCACGAAAAGAAGAGTGGCGGTGAAAAGGAAGGGTACGGAGAGCCCCGCAAAAAAGAAGACAAGATTTAAGATCATGGGAAGTGTCAGTGCGTGAATTCCCCATTGGTACGCTTGCTTATAGGAAAGCTGTACCTTCCGCACGCGTGCAAGAAGATAGATGAAAAGTGCGCCGATAAAGAGATAGGCGAGCTTCAAGAGTGAGAGCACCACCGCAAGAAAAAAGCTCATCACAAGAAAAAGTGGCATCGCAAAAGCGAAGGCGGGCTTTAGGTTCTCCATAATGAGCACGATCGACTGCTGGTCCACGTGCTCATTCGTGTCTTCGGAAAGAGAAGTAATTTGCACGTTGCCCCGTTCGCTTCGATAGACAACCGCATTTTTGGTGAGCCACGCCAATGCGTCATAGGTACGAAACTGCGACAAGGAAAAATCGCGTTTCGTATCGATCACAAGAAGATGCGCCGGAGGATCTTCTCCTGATTTTTCAAAAAGCAAACTAAGCCGCTCAGGCATCGGGATCGAGTAGGGCTCAATGACATTCGTGGACACCTCCCCTTGTTTCACGTCGATCACCAGCTCGTCGGGATAATGCGCGATCACTTGTGGGCCAAGTTCGGCAAGGAATTGCTTCAGGGAGGGCGCATAGCGAAATCCCACGAACACGGTAGCGACAAAAGAAAGAATCAGCACAAAAAGCGTAAAATATTTAAACGAGAATGACAGCGGCTTGTCACCAAGCCCCGCATAGAATGAAGGACTGTAGATGCTGTCTCGCACGCGATAGAAAAAGTTTTTCATGTGAATCTATTGTAGCAATTTTCCCCAAAACCAGAAACCCCTCCCGCCAAAAGCGGGAGGGGTTTCTTAATCCAGAGGAGAGGAGTTTAGTAATCCCCCATTCCCATACCACCGCCCATTCCACCGGGCATGCCACCGCCCATCTTTTCTTTTGGTTCGGGAATCTCAGAAATTGCCGCGCCTACTGTGAGATAGTTCGCCGCAACGGAAATGGCATTCATAAAAGCGGTCTTCGTGACCTTCAATGGGTCAATGATTCCTGCTTCTTTAAGGTCACCGATCCGGTTCGTCAAGGCATTGAATCCCGTCCACGTGGCACTCACACCTTTCGCCTTTTCCATCCGAAGATCGTGCGTGATCTTGCTCGGCATCTCACCGCTATTTAAGACAATGGCAGTAAGCGGCGCCTCGAGCGCCTTGCGGAGAATAGAGCGCGCCGCGTGCTTTGCGGAACCTTCGTCTTTTATATCAACTTCTTCTTTTGCCACTACATTGAAGAGCGCAATGCCACCACCAGGGACGATTCCTTCTTCCATCGCCGCGCGCGTTGCCGCTACTGCATCTTCCACGCGCTGTTTCAATTCTTTCTGTGCAGTTTCGGTCGGTGCTCCCACTTTGATAACTGCCACTCCGCCCGAAAGTTTGCCAAGCCGTTCCTGAAGTTTTTCTTTGTCAAAATCAGAATCGGTTTTCTTTACTTGAGCTTTAAGTTGCGCCACCCGGTCTTCGATGACTTTTTTGTCTCCTTTGCCGCCTACGATAGTCGTATTATCTTTATTCGCCACGACGCGATGCGCATGGCCCAAGTCTGCGACACTCACATTTTCAAGTTTTTTGCCTACATCTTCTGAAACAAAATTTGCACCCGTCACAACCGCAATGTCTTGGAGCATTTCTTTTTTGCGATCTCCGAATCCGGGAGCTTTGACTGCCAATACATTAAACACACCGCGAAGCTTGTTCACGACCAAAGTCGCAAGTGCTTCACCTTCAATCTCTTCTGCAATAATGACCAGTTCTTTTTTGCCGCCCTGCACGATCTTTTCGAGGAGCGGGAGCAGGTCGTTGATTGCCGAAACCTTCTTGTCGGTTACGAGGATAAACGGATCTTCAAGCACCGATTCCATCCGCTCCTGATTCGTGATCATGTACTGCGAAGCATAGCCGCGGTCAAACTGCATGCCTTCCACCATTTCGTAGGAGTTACCGATGGTATTCGAATCATCGATCGTCACCACGCCATCACGACCAACTTTGCTCATCACTTCCGCAATGAGCTTCCCCATATCCGCGTCCTTTGCAGACAAGGTCGCCACTTCCTCTATCTTCTTTACGTCATTAATAAGCTCTCGTTGAGATTCAAGCATTTTGACCACCACTTCGCTTCCCTTTTTCAATTCTTCCGCAAGTTGGATCACATTAAACCCTTTCTCGCGAATGACTTTTTCGCCTTCGTCTATCAACGCATGCGCCAAGACGACCGAGGTTGTAGTGCCGTCACCTACGTTGTCGTTTGTTTTGTCTGCGGCTTGCTTTACGAACTCCGCGCCCAAATTCTCCCACTTGTCCTGGAGCTCGATCTCTTTTGCGACGGTGACGCCGTCAAACGTTACCTGCGGGGCGCCGTAGCTTTTTTCTATCACGACTGCCCGCCCGCGAGGACCGAGAGTCATCTTCACTGCATCCGCGAGTTTGTCGATGCCTTTCTTGATCGCCGCCCGCGCGTTTTCGTTGAATAAAATTTGTTTTGCCATTTGCTTTAGTAGTTAGGTGTTAGGGTTTAGCCATTAGGGGCAAAAAATCTTTTCTGAACTCTATACCCTAATCGCTAGTGGCTAATTCCTATTTGATGATTGCGAGAATGTCATCCTCGTCGCCGACCAAATATTTTTTTCCTTCGAGTTCTATCTCGTCTGGGCCGTACTTCTTAAAGAGGACTATGTCACCGACCTTCACTGACATCGGGGTCCGTTCACCCTTGTCGTTCACTTTTCCGGGACCTATCGCGATAACCTTACCCTGCATCGGACGCTCCTTTTCCGCCGTTTCGGGGAGCACGATGCCGGATTTGGTCACCTTTTCCTCTTCGAGCGGTTCGATGAAGAGGTGATTTGATAATGGCTGTACGTTCATGCTGTTTTTATGTGTATTAGCACTCTCGACCAAAGAGTGCTAATAGTGTATTCGCGAGACGAAACGTTGTCAACCTCGACATCAGAGCTTGGCGAGGAGTCAACTCTCTAAATCTTCTCTCTCTTCCACATCCCTATGCGGCGCATTACCCCTCGCACACCCGACTGAATAGAAACGGCGACCTCGAAGAGTCGCTCGCGCGAGGAACTCTTGAGTATGCGCCAATAGACAAAAATTAATGCAAGATAATTGATGACCATGAACCATCCCTGAGCCCACCAAATTCCCTTGAAGTCCGTAAGGAGCACGGGAAAAAGAAATGGAGATGGATAGATCGCGTATGAATGCGTAAAAAGATCTATGCCAATATGCAAAAGCCATCCCAACATCGACCACACGACTCTTCTCTGCATCACGCAGACAAGTGCGAAGATGAGCGCGAACACAACTGCGCTGTGACCAATTAAATATAAGTAAGAAGTCACCTGGACGATCCAAAATCTGTCTGCCACAATCGGCTCCACGTCAATCGGACCGGGTAAGTCGCTCACATCTTGCCCAGTAAGCACCTTGAGCGCATACCATCCGATGATGAGTGAGAATGCAAACACATCGGGGAAAATTCCCCAAAACGCGGACCAAAGAATACTAATACGCCTCTTTACTACTCGTTCACCCCCTACCGCCGCCGCCGCAGACCACAAACCATGCGCGAGAATCTCCATCCCGTTTATGTTGCTTTCTGGATCGTTTCGTAGATGTTCAGCACCGCCTTCACGGCATCACCCGCAGAAATATTATTTTGCTTATAGAGTACGTCTGAAACATCGCCGATTGCCCACACGCGAGGATGAGACGTGCGTTGCGTTTTGTGATCCACCTGGATTTCGCCAAGCGGCGTAAGCGCGACAAGGTGTTTTACGAACTCACTGTTTGGGACCGCACCGATCTCCACAAAGACGCCTTGCACGGCAAGTTCTTTTGACTCTTGTGTCTTAAGATCCCGGTACCGCACCGCGCGCACCATCCCGTCCCCTACGATCTCCTCGGTTTGAGCATTCATTACAATAGTGACGTTCGCATTCGTGCGTATCTTCTCTTGGGTCACCGGATCCCCACGCAACACATCGGTTCGTTCTAAAAGATAGATACGTGATGCATATGGGATAAGATCAATGACCGCCTCAAGCCCTGCATTCCCTCCACCCACCACCGCGACCTCTTTTCCCGGAAAGAGCGGGGCGTCGCATGTGGAGCAGTACACAACCCCCTTCCCATCAAACGCTGCCTCGCCGGGCACTCCAAGCTTCCGCCGCCTGCTTCCTGAGCTAATAAGAAGATTCACGGCCTCAAGCGATCGTCCATTTTTTGTGGTGACCAAAAAAGAATCTCCTCGATCTTCCACGCGTTCTACCAAATCACCGTCAATAATTTCCAAATCCTGTTGCGCGCGTAGATGCTCTTCAAACGCTTTCGCAAGATCAAATCCAGAAATAGATTTTGTGCCGATCCAATTCTGAATGTCTGCGGACGTGAGCGACTGCCCACCAAATGATTCGGTCACCAAGACCGCACGGATCTTTTTCCGTGCGGCGTAGACGCCC
>Ga0247727_10012334_pt1 | contig 14704 bp, 13 predicted proteins | sample WisWelCaveWW1625_FD_202498 | JGI IMG/M metagenome (GOLD analysis project Ga0247727, IMG submission 202498) | Biofilm microbial communities from Wishing Well Cave, Virginia, United States - WW16-25 | ecosystem: Environmental > Aquatic > Deep subsurface > Groundwater > Cave microbial mat | place... | reverse complement strand
TTCCCGAACGTGCTGAAATTGAAACGGAAAGTCTCACCATCAAAAGACTGTTTTTTAGCGGACTGAAATGTTGGATTGAGCTCCCATCCCCAGGAATAGCGATCATCCGCAACCAATGGCATATCGAATTCCGTGCCGATCCGGATTCCTCTCGACTTGAATTCATCGGGAATATTTGCCGCCGTGCTGTCATCGGCGATATAGTGATCCGGACCGATGGTGACATAAAACGGCCGACCATTTTCCAGTTCTTTCTGATACCCCAATCTCAACTTTATTTTTGTCAGCTGGATGTCCCCCGACTGATCCTGGGCGTCGGCAGCCAGCATAAATCTGGTCTTGAATTTGACAAAAAACGGGTTTTCTTCAGCGAATAAATTTGTGATCCCTAAAAACACCAGCACCAAAAAGACTAATAAACACCTGACTATTTTCATTAACCTACTCCTCCTTACTTTTTTAAATTAATTTGAGAAAATCTGGGGTCGCTCTCGGGTTTCATGAGGGGAAACTTCTCCCTATTTAATAGGGGTATTATATTGGCATTATTTGCTTCTGGCAAGAAATTTTGACCTTCAGAGAGGCTATCCTCTCGAGCAATGTGTCCGTTTTGTCCATGCTTTCTTGCCGATATTAACCCTAAATGTTCTGGAATATTTATAATGAAAATTTTGCTTTCCAGGTCCCTCTTTCAAATTTGCGCCTGGGAGTCGGGTCATTCGGCCCATTGCACCGTTGGCCACACGTGATATACAGGTAACTCTGGTAATAGCCGGCAACCATTGCTTTTACATGATAGGGGAGCCGGCCGACGATTTTCCAGGAATCGGCCTTGACATCATATAATTGAATTTCCTCATTGATGGTAATTATATCTCTTTTGGCATATCGTTCGTAATCTCCACCGAGGATAAAAACGAAATCATTGGATTTGATTACGGAGGATTCCGTATGGGAAGATAAAATCGGCATATCCGCCATTCGATCCCATGCTTTAGCCCCGACCTTAAGTCGATAGGTGTCCGGAAACCTTACTTCGGTTGTCAATTCCGCCGTGCAGCGGTAATCCGGATCTCCGGGAATCACAACATAATCTCCTTCCTGTCCGCCAAAAACATACAAGGCGTCCTGGATGACAACACTGGCCCGGTGATGACCTCCGTGCGGAATGGGTGGCTCCCGCCTCCATTCCCTTTCTGTCGCCTTTCCATTTTCAACCGCAATGCTCCAGTGATCTGTGGCCGGGCTATTGCGGTCTTCTTTGGCACCGCCTACCGAGTGCAAGCGGCCACGCCATAATTGCACGGCAGGAGCGTAACGCGGTTGCGGCAAAGGCGGCAGTTTGCTAAAAAAACGATTTTTCGCGTCGAAGGCAAAGCAGTTGGGCGTCGCCGGCCGACAGGCTCCTCCCAATTGACCGGAGACCAAATAGATGTATCGCTCTTCATCACTGGCCACACCCAAATGCGTTTGCGCCATATCTTCCGGCAAATTTATCCGGGCGGTCCACCTTTCTTTTTTAAAATCAAAAATATCAACGACCTGGATCACGCTTAAATTCTGCCGGAATCCGCCAAAAACAAAGAGTTCACCTCCGATTTGGCCTCTGCCGGCATCGAGTTTTGCTTCGGGGGAAGGGGCGATCGCTTTCCATATCAATTCCGGAGCTTTTCGCTGCAACTGATTAAAATGAAATTGATCCACCAGCCTGTATTCTAAATCCGGATTAATGGCCTTAAGGACTGCCCGTACCGCTATTTTGATGATTTTCATTGTTTCAGCCTCTTTAGCAATTTTCGATACGCCTCTTGCAGATTGACCCCATAAATGTTCACGTGATATTTGGTCTGGAGAATTTGTTTTCCATTTTGCCCCATTTGCTTGTTAAGGTTTTCATCTTTTAAAAGTTTAACAATCGCATCGGCCAACTCTTTTTTGTTCCTATATTCCACCAATAAGCCGTCAATACCATCACGAATGATTGTCTCTTGGGGCGTATTTTTGCAGGCAATCACTGGTTTGCCGCTCGCCCACGCTTCTAAATAAACAATTCCGAAACAATCTGTATTGGAAGGCATCGCCACAACATCGACCGCAGCGTAGAAACTTCCCTTTTCTTCTTCACTGAAATTATTGATATTCAAGATCCGTTGTTTGTCACTATCCGAATATTGATCAATGCATTTTTGCATCCGGAAAGCAAAATAATCTTCTACCTGTCCAGCTAACAAAAGCTGAGCGTTAGGGCACTCTCGCCAAACAAGCCCCATGCAGTCTATTAAGGTTTCAATTCCTTTATGCGGGATCTTCCGACCAAAATAAGCAATAATAGGGCCTTCCTTAAAATGATATTTCTGTTTAATTTTTTCTTCTTTGGCCCCTTGAAAAATATCCGGATTAATCCCCAAAGGCAATACTGCAATCTTATCTTCCCCCTGGCCAAGGTTCACCAGATGTCTTTTTTCAAATTCGGTACAGGCAATCAACAAGTCTGAAGCATCATACATAATTTTCAAGCAAGGATGGTGAGTCCATGGGTCCGCAGAGTGTGTTATCGGCATTAATATCAAAGGAATTTTAAGAAATCTCTTCGCTAAATAGCAGAGATAGGTCGTAAAAAAATAATGATTCGCCGCTAAAACAACATCCGGCTTAAGTCGACGGATGGCGTCGAACATTCCCCAGGTAACCGGACCATGCTCCCAAAGCGCGAAGGTATGACCGGTCAATACCCTAAATAACCGGTAGGCCCCACGAACTTTTATACCTCTTTGCAGGACAAAATCCATGAACCGATCATTGATCTTGAATCTCTGGACATGGACGCCATTGATAACTTCTTCTTGAGGCAGGTCCTTAAGACTGGCATCGGGAACTCGAAAGTGTCTCAGGTGGATGGCCCGAGAAGTAAAAACATAAACCTCCTCTCCCAGCTGGGCCAACTTTTCCGATATTAACTGATTGTGGTATTGATTCCCACCGATGGAAGGATGATACAATGGACTCACGTGTAGGATTTTCATGAAAATATCTTACGATAAATTTAACGATTAATCAAATGAAGCTACACGGACTCACATCCGCAGTTTCTTTTAATTCTTCGACGATTCTTCTTTGTTAATAAAACCTTCCAAAGCTATAGCGAAGGAGGCTGTGCTTTTTGGCGCAAGACCAAGTGGCTAATAAACGGGCTTCCCCACCTTAAGGGAAACCCCATCGCCAACACTTGGGGTCCCTGGCGAATGGGCAACCCCAACTCGGTGTTTACGTTTTGCCGCTGCTATCCTCGCCGCAATTTTGACGACAGCGTGGGTTGAGAAACTTGCGCGGTGCGCCCTCTCTCTATCATCAAGCTTTTTCAAGCTTTCTGATTTCTTCCTTCAATAAATTTCACCATTTCATAAACCGTGCGGTTGGCAGGGGCGGGAATCTTATACCGGCGAGAAAACGTGATGACGATGCCGTTCAAAGCGTCGATCTCGGTTTTCTTGCCAGCCTTGATGTCCTGGAGCGTCGAGGAATTGTGCCCGGCAGTCGGGGGAAGAAGTTTAGAATAAAAGGCTTTTAAATATTCTTTCGGCGTTTTCCAGTGGGTCGTGTAACCGGCGGCCTTCATCACGGCGAAAGCCTCGCGGATAATCTTATCCATCAAGCCACGCGAAAAGGGCCGCTTGCCCAGGACGCCATAAGGCACCTCCAGAATCGCACCCAGGGAATTGAGCGCGCAATTATAAAGCATTTTTGCCCACAAATCTTTCTCAACGCTTTTCGTAACGGCCGCGGGAAGGCCTCCATCGCTGATGGCGCGGGCAAGCGGCAGAAGCGCTTCAACATTTTTATCAAAAAGGCTTCCTATGTGTACGCTATCCGCGTGGACGGTGATGGCCACTTCGTTTGGATTGGGACGGATGAAGCCGGTAATGACGCGGGCGTTTTTGATTCGGGTCTTGGAAAAATAGCGGGCAAAAATTTCGGCATTGCCCCAGCCGTTCTGGCAGAGGACAATCTTTGTTTTTGCGTGAAGCAGGAATTTGCGCCGTGCCAGTTCCCCGGCAGCGGTTTGTGAGTCGAAAGATTTTGTCGTGACTAAAATAAAATCATAATTTTTGCGGGGGAGCGCGGCAAGCGAAGAGTAGGCGCCGAAGGTTTTGGGTGCCGCTTTAAATTCCCCGAAGATTCCCCGGCGGATAAGGCCTTTTTTCTTTAAGAGGGCGACCGTTTTGGGCCGCGCGATAACATCGACGGTATTTTTGCTTTTTAAAAGGCAGCTGGCAAGCCCTAAACCCACCGCACCGGCACCATAAATTAATATTCTCATTTTTTACCCATTTTTGAATTTGCGAAATATTATAGACCTGATTTATTAAAATTGGCTCATTCGGGGCACCGTGTTATTCTACAAAGTGTGCCCCTCAGAGTCAACCCTGAGTCATTTTCAAATTTAGTCAGAAATACCGAATGGGTTGACAAAAATTTCAACTTGGATTAAAGTATTAGGCAAACATGGGAGGAACGATGGAACAAAGTTTTGATGAAATGTTGAAGCCGGCTAAACCGGTCAAAAGGACCATCCTTTTGGTCGACGACGAAAAAAAGATGCGAAGCCGTTACAAGAAGGTCTTGAAGAAAGAGGGTTTTCGCGTTATTGAAGCACCCAACGCGCTTGAAGTCGCCAACATTTTGATGCGCGAGAAAAGCAAGCTTGAGTTGATTGTCCTGGATATTAACATCCGGGAGGTGGACGGCCGCGACATCTTCGATATCATCGCGGAATACGCGCCGAATTTGCAGGTGATTGTTTCCAGCGTCCTTCCTATCGGCGAGCAGAAAATCCGTATCCCTCGCGCCGCCGATTATTTCTGCAAAGCGAACAAAGACAGCCTCCTGGTTTCCAAGGTGAAGAATATTGTTGGGACTTCACCGGTGCAGGTGTAAACAGTCTTGTTTTCCCTCTTTGCCTGGGGGGAGGATTCTTAAAAGTCTTCGTTTTCGTACAATACTTCTTATATTTCCAATCTGTATTTCCCATAAATAACAAAAGAAAAAATGTACCTTTATCTCATTCGTCACGGCGATGCACTTTCCGGTTCTCCTGACAGAGAACGGCTGCTTTCCGAAAGAGGAAAAGAGGAAACGAAGAAAGTCGCCAAGTTCCTCAAAGGCACGGGAATTGAAGTCAAAACTATTTACCACAGCGGCTTAAAGCGCGCCGAAGAAACAGCTGAGATCATCGTAAAAATCCTTGAAACAAAAGCTGCCGTCAAAAAAAGCGGCCTGGCCCCCGATGATCTTGTTTTGCTCATCTCTGAAGAGATTTTAAAGCGTGAAGAAGATTTGATGATTGTCGGGCATATGCCGCACCTCTCCAATCTCGCCTCAAAACTGCTCGTGGGCCGCGAAGAGGCGGACCTCATCGATTTTCGGAAAAGCGCCGCTCTTGCCCTGGAAAAAAAGTTTGACGGGCCCTGGCGCATCCAGTGGTTTATAACCCCTAAGCTCCTCTGATTGATGGAAGCCTTCCCGCCTTTATTTTTAGAGCGGCTTCGTAAAATTATCCCGGAAGAAGATTTTCCCGCCGTTTTAGAAAATTTTTCAAAAGAAAAAATTCTTTGTGCCAGGGTCAATACCCTGAAAAATAGCGGAAAGGAAGTCGCTGCCGTTTTGCGGGAGCACAATATTCTTTTCAGGGAAGTCCCGTGGTACCGCGAAGCGCTTTTTATTCCCAGGGAGGCCAAAGAGGATTTGGAAAAGACAGGGCTCGCGTGCGAAGGGAAAATTTTTCCCCAGAGTTTATCCAGCTTGTTGCCGGTTTTGGTTTTAGACCCTCAACCCGGCGAAAACGTCTTGGATATGTGTGCCGCCCCGGGTGGGAAAACAGCGCAAATGGCGGCGCACATGAATAACAGCGGAACCATCATTGCCCTTGAGCGCGTCAAAGATCGCTATTACAGGTTAAAAAGTGTTTTGTCGCTTTTGGGTGTTGAGATCACGGAGTCGAAACTGATGGACGCGCGGCGCTTTCGTGCCGACGGAATCCTCTTTGATAAAATCCTCGTTGACGCGCCTTGCAGTACGGAAGGGCGCTTCCGCGCGGGAGACAAGAAATCGTTCGCCTATTGGAGCCCCAGAAAAATCAAGGAAATGTCCCATAAACAAAAGGGGCTTCTCTTAGTGGCCTCGCGCCTTTTGAAAGACAAAGGAAGCCTTGTCTATTCCACCTGCACGTTTTCCCCGGAGGAGAATGAGGAGGTTATCGACTGGCTTTTGAGGAAAACCGGCGGCGCAATGAGAGTTGTCCCCGTTAAGTTCGAAGGGGTGAAAACATACCCTACGGCTTCGTCGTGGGGGAAGAAAACATTTTCGGACGAAATCGTATCGTGTGTGAAAGTTCTGCCAACGGATACGATGGAGGGATTTTTTATTGCCAAGCTTGCCAAAAGAAAACGCGGTTAAAAAGGGTGGTGCTGCTTTTTTTCGGGTTTGATGAGGGTTTAAAGCGAGCGCCTATTCATTAATTGCTGCATTTTGCCGGCCAGAGCTTTGACATCGACGGGTTTGGTAATAAATTCGTCCCAGCCCATATTGTAATGTTCCATCAGCGAATCCCGGTAGGCGGTAGTCATAATGACGCAGGTGGGCTTGAGGCTTGCGTTTTTTTCGTCCTCTTCGGCGGCGCGAATAGTTTTGAGGACTTCAAAACCGTTGACGTTCGGCATGGTGACATCGAGCAGCACAAAATCAAAAGGTTTTCTTTTCTTTAGCGATTTCCGATAGGCCGAAATGGCTTCTTCGCCGTTTTCAACGGTCGTGCATCTGGCACGGTGATGGAGGGCCTTGACGAGCTGTGCGCGGCTTTTTAAGTCATCCTCGGCAATGAGGACACTCCAGGGTTTTTCCTGGGGTTGGCTTTTCGTTTTTTTTGTCATGGCTTCAGTTTTGTGTACGATCGAGGGGACATTTAAACCCAATGTATCAAATCTCTAAGCGCGCGTCAAGATATCAAAGGACAACCGTTATAGTTCTTGTCTTCAGGAAAATGGCGAGGTAGAATAAACACTGTTAAAAGTTTTTAATCAGGTTTTTCGATAAAGAAGGGGGAAGCAATGCCGCAAATCGGAATATGGGAAATCCTGGCTATTTTTCTTGTGATTGTCGTTTTATTCGGCCCCAAGAAACTTCCAGAAATCGGGCGGGCCTTGGGGGATGCCATCCGGGAATTTAAGAAATCCTTGAAAGGCATCGATGAGGATAAAAAAGACGGTACAAAATAAAATGGTTTCAGGCGGCGAAAAGCACATTACTTTTTTCGAACATTTAGGGGAGTTTCGCTCGCGGCTTATCCGTTCCCTTGTTGTCCTCGGTTTTTTTTCCTGCCTGCTTTTTAACACCAGCGAAACGGTCCTGCAGCTTCTCATCCACCCGGTCGGCCGCGTTGTGTTTTCGACGCCTACCGAGGCTTTTTCGGTCAGGATCATACTTTCCTTATGTTCAGGCTTTATTGTCAGCATGCCGTTTCTTCTTTATGAACTCTGGCAATTCGTAGCATTGGCCCTGGCGGAAAAAGAGAAGCGGTATGTTGTCGTGTTTATCCCGCTTTCTTTTGCATTCTTTGCCTGCGGGTGCCTTTTTGCCTATGTCGTGATGCTCCCGGTGATGCTTCGATTTTTCTTAAGTTTTGCCACTCCCTATCTTGCCCCGATGATTACGGTTGGAAAATACATTTCTTTTATTGTGACCGTTGTCCTTTCCATGGGGCTTATGTTTGAATTCCCGCTTGTCGTCGCTTTCCTTACCAAAATCGGGATTGCCACGCCAGCCTTTTTGACCGAGAAGCGCCGCCACGCGATTGTCTGGATTTTTGTCATTAGCGCGGTCTTGACGCCAAGCCCCGATATGGTTTCCCAGATCCTTATGGCAGGGCCTTTAATCGTGCTTTATGAAGTCAGTATTATTTTTTCCCGTTTCGTACTATATTTAAACGAAAGGAAAGAAAAGCCCGGCCTCGATGGGCCTTCCCTGTCCTGACTGGTGCCCGCTCCTTCGCCTCGATTGTTAATTTTTAACTTGCTTTTATCCGCTTTTATTTTAGAATACTCCCTTGCATAAAGATATTTGTGTATTATTTTTATTGAAGGGAAAACAGTCCGAAGCAAGGAGGGGTATATGAAAATCGGTGATGTGAAAGAACTCTTGAAGGACAAACGCGTTTTAGAAGAAATCCACAAGCATCTGTGGATTGAGAGCCAAAAAGCCGGCTACAACATCGGCATCGAACGCGCGACGGACGAGTGGCTTCGGCTTTATTCGGAAGGGTGGATGAAGTACAATATGTCGAACAAATTTAAGGACAACGGGAAAAGCGCAAAACCGAAAAGATAACTCCTTTCAAATAGAAAATAATTCTGGGCAGCCCTGTACCGTATGGTACAAGGCTGCCCTTTTTTATTCCTCAAAAAGAAAATCAGGCCAAGGGCTTTTTGAATTTACCGCTTAAGGTAGGAAAGAGGATCAAAAGAAAAGACAGGGTGCTCAAAATGAGCCCCGCGTAAAAAGACCGCGGCGAAAAAACAAACCTCACCTCATGTTCGCCCGCATCAAGAAATACGGCCCGCAGAAGATGGTCGGCGGCAAAAAGAACAGAACCCTTGCCGTTGACAAAAACTCTCCAGTCGGGGTGGTATCCCTCGCTTAAAACTAGAAACCCGGGGTTTTCCATCCGGGCTTTAATCTTCACTTCGTTGGCTGATCTTTCCATAATTTCCACCCAAGAACGGTCGGTAATGGGAAGGCCAGTTAACCGGCTTTTCATCCAATCTTCGGGTTCTTTTTCCAGCACGAGGGTTTGCCCCAATAGCGGCCCTATTTTTTTTAATAGTTCGAACCGCCGCTTCTCATCCGGCTCATAAAGGTAACGGTGGACGATAAAAGCGCGCGGAAAAACATCCGGACGCCGGTAAATGTTAACTTCTCCGGAATATACAAGATGGTTTTGGGGATTTTCCTTCCCGATGGTTTCGGAAAAAATTTGTTTTTCAGGTGTCAGCGAGACCGGCGTAATCAAGTAGCCCACATTCAAAAGATCCAAGAATGGTTTTCCTTCCATGACAGGAACAACCCGCAAAGCCGGTGGACGGAGATTGTTTTTGAAAAAATCCTTAATCATTAAATGGTTGACGAAACCGACGAAACGTTTGGGAAGAAGGCTGAAATAAATCCCTAAATCATCGACCCCGTAGCCGCTTGCCGTATCAGGGTAAAATGACCAGAAAAGCCCGTAGGCGCGTTCTTGGCCGGAAAATTTTTTAAGGATTTCAAGATAGGGAACGGGAGGGAAAGAATCGAACCGTCGTGGCCTCTCACGGTGGATATAGAGAAAAAGTTCCAAAATAAGGAGCAGGGCGAGACCGAAGGCGGCGATTTTTGTTTTTAATACCTGTTTATCTTTTAACCATAAGATCAATTGGAAAACGGCAAGGAGCCCAAAAGCAAATAAAGCCGCCTTAAGCGACAGAGAAAAATGTTTGGCCTCTCGGAAATAAAACAGATAGCTTGCCGTTAAAAAAATAACCGCAACGCTAAAGCCGAGGGCTTTGTTAAAGAGGCTTCTTTTTGCCAGGACTGTGCGCATTCCCATGCCGGTTAAAACCGCCATCGAAAAAGCAAAAAGATGAGGCGTGTGGATGTAAAACCGGCAGAGGTTGAAAACGGGAAGGGCGCCTATCCAGTTGACGAGAGGGAAACTGTACGCCTTGGCGATGATGATGAACGCCATCGCGGCGAAGAAATAGTTTAACCCCTTTCGCTGCCGGTAAAAAAGGCCGAGAAAGCCAAGGAAAAAAGGGAGGAGTCCGATATACCCGCCCCACCATCCTGAAAAAGCAAAATCATATGTGAGCGGTTCTTTCTGGAAGAAATGCGGCAGGATAAGCGTGATAATACGGCTTGCGGCTTCTCCAGTTGTTAGCCCCACGTTTTTTGGGTGGGCCGCCCAGAATTGTGAAGAAAAATTATAAAGGAACGGCAAAAGGACGACGGCGGATAAGCCGATACCTAGGACATAGCCGAGAGCGGCCCGGGGAATGATTTCTTTTAGGTTAACCGAAGAACGCAGGCTAAAAAGGCGGAAGGCAAAAAATAAAGCCGCGAAAACGTTTACAAAAAAGATATGTTCGGGGTGCCCGCCGAAAAACACGAGCGCGACAGCACAGGCAAGAAAAGAGATTCCGGCTTTGTCCGGGCGCCGGATGAGCCGCTCGAGCGTCAAAAGAAGGAGTGGTGTCATAATCTCAACGTTGGCGAACCAGTATTGCAGAAGAGTCATCGGCCCGGTAAACATGTAAACGACGGCCGAGGCCAGGGCCGCAATCTTCGGAAAACGAAGAGTGCGCATCAACCAGTAAATAAGGAAACCGGCAACGAGGAAACGGCTCAAAATTAAAATATCCCAGGCAAAAAAATTGGGCAAAAGATAGTAAATGAAAGTAAGAGGAAAAAATATCCCGACCTCGAGCATACCGATCAAAGGAAAGCCGCATGCCTGATGAGGGTTCCAGAGGGGCAGAATGCCGTTTCTTAAATTCGTTTTAATGAATTCGTAAGCCGGCTCCTCCAGGACGGAGGAATCGGTGCCGTTGACGGGGATGAAGGTGGGCTTGTTATTTTTTTGGCCCCATACGCCGTAGGAAAGGGCCTGGGAATTGGCGGTCGTGACTTTAAACGTTTTTCCCAAAAAAACAACGTCGTAAAAGAAAATGAAAAGTAGAGAAACAAGAATAACAACCAGGAAAAGATTTTCCCGGAGGAATTTTGATTTCATGGGATTTATTATAACATCTGCTTTTTAATGTTCTTGGTTCTTTTTGCCTTAACATTCCGAAAGGATTTCTGTATTGGCGGATTGTTTTCACCGCTGAACCGATGTAGAATGATTTCACCGTGACCTCCCTTTATATCCATATCCCTTTTTGCAAAAGCAAATGCCTTTTCTGTTCGTTTGTCATCGCGGTTGGAAAAGAACATCGTATCGACGTTTACCTGGAAGCGCTTGAACGCGAGGCCAAACTCCACCGTGGGGCGAAAATTGAAACTGTTTACGTGGGCGGCGGGACACCGACCCATATGGACACGGCCCAGCTAAGACGCTTTATCGCGCTTATCAAAGAAAATTTTAAAATTGATGCCGACGCGGAGTTTACGGTTGAGGCGAATCCGGAAGACATTGACGCCGAAAAGGCCGGGTTTCTCTTGGAGGCGGGCATTAACCGTGTTAGCCTGGGCGTCCAGTCCTTAAATGATAAATATCTTTCATTTTTAGGCCGCGGGCACAACAAAGAAAAAGCCATCGAGGCATTCGAAAACCTCCGGGCAACAGGCTTTTCCAATATCAATCTTGATTTGATGTTTTCTTTTCCCGGCCAGACTTTAAAAGAACTTGAAGAAGACGTGCGCGCCATTACAACCTTGGAAAGCGACCACCTCTCGCTTTATTCGCTGACCATCGAGGAAGGCAGCCGTCTTTATCGCCAGGACATGCAACTTGACCACGGGGATAAGCGGGCGGAAGAATATCGACGGGTGGTAGAACTTCTGGGGGAGAATGGTTTTCATCAGTACGAAATCAGCAATTTCGCCAAACCCGGCAGAGAATCGAGGCATAACCGTCTTTACTGGGAAAGCGGGAATTATATCGGACTGGGCATAGGCGCGCATTCGCACAAAGACGGGGAACGGTTTTGGAATACCTCTAACCTGATGGATTACCTGGAGAGGATGAAGCATGGCAAAAGTCCCATTGATGGCCGCGAAATCCTTGAAGCCGAAAAAAGATTTAAAGAAACTTTGCTTTTCGGCCTGCGGATGAACGAGGGAATCGAGGTCTCTCTCTTGGAACGCCGTTTTGGCGTCGTTCTCCCCGTCGCAACAAAGGAAAAAATCGAAGAATTCCTTAAAGAAGGATTCCTCTTGAAAGATAACGGTTGCCTGCGGGCGACACCCAAGGGGAGGCTTCTTTTAGATGAAATCTGCGCGCACCTGATTTGACCATTGAAAATACGATGTTAAAAAATTCTCCAGAAGAAGCAAGTCGCCAGCGTTATTTTACGAAAGAAATTATTTTTAAGATCATTGTTCTCGGCGTTTTGTGCTTCTTGACGTATTACAACGCTCTCTCCAACGGGTTTTTTCACGACGATTTTAATTTTATTGTCAAGGATACGACGCTACGGCGGCCGGAACCGATTTCCTACCACTTTACCCCGCACCAGGCCCTCATACAATATCGCCCCGTCAGCTCGATTGTCCTTTACGGGCTTTACCGGATTTTCGGGGAAAATTCTTATGCGTTCCATGCCGCGAATCTGTTGTTCTTTTATGCCAGTTGCGTCCTCTTATTCCTGTTTTTGAATCTTGTCAGCCGCAATTTATCCGCAAGTTTTATCGCCGGCGCTCTTTTTTGCGTGCACCCTTTAAATGCTGTTGTGATGAATTTTATCGTGACCAACAGCTTTACCTTGATGGGGATTTTCCTATTACTCTCTCTTTTGATGCTCTGGCTGGCGGAAGAAAAGCAAAAAGGAAAGGTCTTTTACTATGGTCTAAGCCTTTTTTTCTTTCTCTTATGCCTTTTTTGCCATGACATCGCCATGGTTTACCCGCTCATTCCCATGGCCCTTCTCTATTTTGTGCGAAAATGCCCACCCAAAAGGGTATTTGCACTCGGTTTGCCGTTTTTTTTGATATCTCTCGGATATTTGATTTTTCGCATGTTTGTCGCCAGCCTGAAGACGTCCGTCTTTGCAAATTTTCTCCACGCGCATTTGTCTTTGCCGGTATACATCGCGTCGCTGTTTGACTTATTCGGCTGGTATCTAATAAAACTGATTTTTCCCGATAAGATCATTTTCGTCTGGAATATTTCACCGGCGGGCCAGCACGTTTTTGTGAAAGATGTTGTTTTCCTGGCGCTCGTCATAGGCTTAGGATGGCTCATTGCGAAGAAATGGAAGCAAAATGAGCGCTCGTTTGCACTCCTCTGGTTTCTCATCGGGTTGCTGCCGGTCGGCCTCGGGAGTTTTGTTTATTATTTCCTGATGGGGCTCGTGATTGAGCCGCACTGGTTTTTCCCTACATCAATGGGGATTTTTTTCCTTGCCGCTCTCGCCCTTGACGGGTTAAAAAAAATTGTCCGTAAGGAGCTGTGGTACGCTTTTTTTGCCGCTGTTATTGTCTATTTCGTATCTTATACTCACACCTACAACGCGATGTGGCGCACGGAAAGGAGCTATTACCGGTATGCCTTAAGTGTTTCCCCGGATAATAACTGGGCGAATTTCGGATTAGCCAGATACTTTATGGACGAAGGCCGCAGCGAAGAGGCAAAAAAACTTTTTAATAAAACACTGACAGGACGGATGCTGGATTGGCAGGCCTACAATAATCTGGGGTTAATCAATATGGCCGACGGGGATATCGATGAGGCGATCATTGAATTCAAAAAGGCCGTCCAAGCGAAAAGCGACGAGGCCTTGCCTTATAACAACCTGGGGATCGCTTTGGTGAAACAAGGGGAAAACAAAAAGGCTGAGGATGTTTTCTTGCGTGCGATGGAGCTTCGAAAAAATTTACTTGAACCCCGGTTTAACCTTATCAGCCTTTATATGAAGGAAGGAAAGAAAGACGATGCCATCCGTTTATGCGAAGAAAGCCTTGGGCTTGACCCGGGAAATGGAAATACATTTTATTTCTTAACTCAGCTTTATTTTGAGAAAGGAGAGAAGAAAAAGGCGGTATCTGCCGGCAAGCAATTCTTAGGAAAATCCCGGGATGCAGCCCATCTTGTCAGTATGGGCAGCCTTTTTGCCGAACACCATTTTAATAATTTGGCGGGGATGTTATATTTTCGGGCATTAGAAATCAATCCGCATGATAAAAGTGCCTATATGGAAATGGGCAAATTGTACGGCAATCAGGAGCAATTTGACCGGGCCGTCATGTTTTTCCAGCAGGCCTTAACAATCGATCCTTCCGACGAGGAAGCCCGCCGCAACCTTCAAAAGACCAAAGAATTATTGAAAAAGAAAAGCACGACGCCTTAAAATTAAAACCGTTTCGGGTATGAATTATGGAATGCGGATACGGATGCGATTCCCCCGGGCAATGATGTTGCTTGTGTCGAAAAGGGCGACGAGGGATTGCCAGATCAATTTTTTGTAATTTGCCCCGATGCTAAGCGTATCGATCATCCGCTTGGATTTATTCAATAAAACCTGGACCTTGTCGAGGCTATAGCTCAGGCTTTCGGACTGGAGGAGAATCTTGCGGATAGCGATGAGGTCGGTGAAAGATTTTTTTGTTTTTGAGAAATATTTAAGGAAATCTCTGCGTTTTTGCCCTTTAAGTTTACGATAGGCATGGCAGACGAGGAGCGTTTTTTTGGATTCGGCGATGTCGCTCAAGATGGACTTTCCGATGGACTGTTCGGAGCCGAACACGCCGAGGATATCGTCCTGAATTTGGAAAGCCTGGCCGACCATGATGCCGAATTGCGAAAGTTTTTTAATGTCTTTTTTCGGAGCGTCGGCCAGGATGGCCCCGATAACGAGAGGGCACTCAAAAGTATATTTCGCTGTTTTTAAAGTGTAATTTAAGAAGACATCCTTTTCTGTAATGTGGTCAATCCGCTCAACGCCATGGATGATATCGATGA
>Ga0247727_10012333_pt1 | contig 14705 bp, 9 predicted proteins | sample WisWelCaveWW1625_FD_202498 | JGI IMG/M metagenome (GOLD analysis project Ga0247727, IMG submission 202498) | Biofilm microbial communities from Wishing Well Cave, Virginia, United States - WW16-25 | ecosystem: Environmental > Aquatic > Deep subsurface > Groundwater > Cave microbial mat | place... | reverse complement strand
TCACTCAAGTAACGCGAAGTGAACACGGGAGTGCGATGCAAAAATGGCTTTATCACTTCATGCGCATTCAGAACGCGTTGCAGAGTCAGTTCTTCGATGTTCACAGTATTTTTCTCCGAAAGATCTCCTGGAAATGCGAAACCAGCGAATCATGCACGCGTGAAATTTCAACCTCGCGTCCTAGGAGCTTTTGTAAAGAAGTAACGCCATGCTGTTTGATTCCGCACGGGATGATGTAATCAAAATATTTCAATTCGGTATTCACGTTTAACGCAAATCCGTGAGAAGTGACCCAGCGCGAGACCCGCACACCGATCGCTCCGATCTTTTCCTTTTCTACCCAGGCTCCGGTCATTCCTGTTTCGCGGTGGGCAGTTATACCGAAGTCAGCAACACATCGTATCATCAGCTCTTCCAGGTTTCGCAAATACAGATGGAGGTCCGGATGCTCGCTGATGTTCAGAATCGGATAGCCGACAACCTGACCGGGTCCGTGATACGTTACGTCACCGCCGCGTCCGCTTTCTACGACAGACACACCCTGCCCGGCGAGCCACGAAGCATCAAAAAGCAGATTCTCCGGATGAAATCCGCGACCCAGAGTAATCACCGGCGGGTGCTGCAGCAGAATCAACTTTTCATGTGCTGCTCCGGAGGCCACTGCAGTTACATGCTCTTCCTGCAGTTTGACTGCATCACCATAAGGAAGGGAATCCAGCACGATTAGATCGCAGATCCGTTCCACTATTTGAGCGCCGGCGGGCATTCGTTCTCCAGTGTCTTCTTAATATGAGCTAAAAACTGATCGGCAACAGCGCCATCCATGGCACGATGGTCGTAAGTCAGGCTGAAGCAGGCCATCGGGCGAATCGTGATTGCGTCTTGAATCACCACTGCGCGTTTCACCACCGCTCCGATTCCCAGAATCGCGACCTGCGGTTGGTGAATGATCGGAGTCCCCATTAACGCCCCGAAAACGCCCGGATTCGTGATTGAAAACGTTCCTCCCTGCAGGTCATCGGCGCTCAAATGCCTGGCTCTCGCACGCTCCGCGAGATCCGCCACGGCACGCGTCAGATCTAATACGCTCTTCTCATCTGCTCTTCGGATCACCGGCACAAGCAGCCCGTCCTCTACTGCCATTGCAATACCTATGTTGCACTCCTTTCTGTACAGTATGAAATCCCCTTCAATCGAAGAATTTACAACGGGAAATTTCCGGAGCGCCCGGCTCACCGCCGCAACAACGAACGGCAAGTAAGTCAGCTTTAACGCATACTGATTTTCGAAAATTTCTTTTGCTATTTCCCGTTCCCGAACCACAGCACTCATATCAATTTCAAAGAAAGTAGTAAGGTCCGCGGCGGTTCGCTTGCTCAACACCATGTGCTCGGCTATGAGTTTTCGTATCCGTGTCATCGGAATTCGTTCCACGTCAGAAGTCTCTTGAATCTCCTGTGTTTTTTGCTGCTCTATGAATTGCAAAACGTCATCCTTTGTGATTCGGCCGGCATCTCCTGTGCCGCGAACGTGGCTCAAATCGATGTTGTGCTCCTGAGCCAGCTTGCGAACGAAAGGGGAATGACGAACGTCAGAAGTTTCGACAGATGCGCGCTGTGGAGTCAGAGGAGCTTCTGAGTGGAATCCCTGCGCTTCAAGGCGCACAATTTCCGTTGCTTTGCCTGCTCCACGCATATCGGAAAGAACCGCAATTTCCGTATTCACTTCAACCGTGGTTCCTTCTTCCACCAGAAGTTTTTCAACAATTCCGGACACGGGCGCCGGAATCTCAGTGTTAATTTTATCGGTGCCGATTTCGACAAGCGTTTCTCCCTTTTCAATCGGATCACCCGGCTTCTTATACCATTTGACGATGACAGCTTCCGCGATGGATTGGCCGATTTGCGGTACAACAACTCGAATACTCATCAATATCCCATCAATTTTCGCGCTGCTTCGAATACTTTAGCAGCGTTCGGCAGATACGTTTCTTCAAGCGGAGATCCAAAAGGCACCGGAGTATCCATAGCTGCAACCCGGACTATCGGTCCATCCAGGTATTCAAAAGCTTTTTCCGCAATAATGGCGGCCAGCTCACCGCCAAAACCGCCAAAGCGTGACGCTTCATGAAGGAGCAGGACCTTATTCGTTTTCTTTACCGATTGCAACACAGAATCTTCATCCAGCGGCGATAGCGTTCGCAAATCCAGCACATCCGTCTCGATTCCGCTACGCGCCAGTTGATCCGCAGCTTCCAGTGCAACATGAACCATGGCGCTGTACGTGATGATCGACAGGTGCTTACCTTCGCGCCTCAAAACCGCCTGTCCGAGTGGAACGAAAACGTCTCTCAAAATGTCGTCTTTCAAACGGCGATACAAGAATTTGTGTTCGAGATACAGGACCGGATTGGGATCGCGAATCGCCGCCTTTAGCAGACCCTTGGCGTCCAAAACAGTTGCCGGCGCTACAATCTTCAGCCCTGCCGTATTCAAGAAGAATGATTCCACGCACTGCGAATGAAAAGGTCCTGCGTGCACGCCCCCTCCATAGGGTCCTCGTATAACAATAGGAATAGACGCTCCCCAGCAGTAATGCGCCTTGGCTGCGTAATTTGTAATCATGTTAAAGCAACACGCAATGAAATCGATAAACTGCATTTCTGCAACCGGCCGAAGCCCGCTCAATGCAGCGCCTATCGCCACACCGGCGATTGCCGATTCCGATATCGGAGTATCGATGACGCGTTCTTCTCCAAATTTCTCCTGTAATCCGGCGGTGACTTTGAAGGCGCCACCATAAGCGCCAATATCCTCGCCTAACAGAAAAACGCGAGGGTCCGCTTCCATTTCTTCCGATAACGCCTGCCGGATTGCCTCAAGATATGTGATCATGATCCCCTTATAATAACGTATGCGACGAGAAATCGAAGTACACAGAGTGTTCCAGGACTGGAATTTTTAGAGTCTGTATACGAAGAGTGTCTGAGTGTCTGAGAGTCTGAGAGAGGGCGCTTTGTGATTTCAACCGGATTTTGCTATTCTGCGATTGGCCCCGGCAAGTTCAGGAGCGAGTGGCCACCCGTAACCGCCACCATTCAATGCGATCGTGGTTCGGCGGCTGCCATATGGGATCTCGTTCTCCACATCGGTCTTGCTACGGGGCCTTGAGCAATTATTAAAAAGGGGGCAAATCAACATGGCTCGCGAGATCATTATCAAGGAAACGCATCGTGGACTCTGGTATGAGGATGGTGTTTTCAAACGGGAACTGGAAGCAGGCCGTTACAAGATTCCCCTGTACATCGATTTGGAATTCTACCGCCGCCCAAAGGTAGACATTCAACTGGTCGACATCCGCGAAAGGGATTTGACGATAAAGGGACAGGAGATCCTGACTTCCGACAAAGTAGCCATTCGTGTGAGCATCATCGTTCAATTCCGGGTTATGGATGCACGCGCGGCGCTAACGAAGGTCGTCAATTATGAAGATCGGCTTTACACGGATGTTCAGTTGGCCGCAAGACGTTCTTTGGCCACAACGACGCTGGAAGAAATCCTGACAAATCGCAATCGTTTGAGCGAAGATATCTCGCGAGACGTGAAGGAGACCGCCACCGGCTATGGTATCGCGATTTTACGCGCCGATGTGAAGGATTTGATCTTCCCCGGAAATTTGCAGGAGATCATGAATCGTGTTCTCGCGGCCGAGCGTATGAGCGAAGCCCAGTTGGTGGAAGCTCGAACGAAGGCGGAAGTGCAGAAACTGGACGCGCAAACGAAAGCAGAAGTGAATCGGATTGAGCTGGAAGAGCGTCTGGATAGTGTCCGGCGCTCGGCGCAGACAGAAGCAGAAGTGCACAAGATCAAGACCGACGCGGAACTAAAAGCTCTCAGGGAAAGCGAGCAAGCTGCGAAAGCTTATTCTGCAAACCCGGCTCTACTTCGCTTGCGGGAACTCGAAACGCTGCGCGAAATGGCCCGTACGGCTACAGCCCGTATCTATATCGGGTTTGACAAACACATGCGCACCCGTTCCAGACAAAAGCAAACTCCTTAACTGACGCAGGTGCACACTTTGATTGCTACTGGTCTCCGGAATGAGAAATCAAAATTTGCAGGCCGTGAACGCCGATAGAGTCTACGGCGGGTGGCACTCGTCATGGCCAAACAGGTGATCGATGTTATGTCGGCAATCGAAAGCGTTGCGAGATGACCATGAATTCTACAGGCCCTGAGGCTTGTTTTTCCAGATCTTCGAATTTATCAGTGTACTTTCTTGCAACCGGAGTCTCTCTACTCCTATGTTCATTTTCGTGCGCAACGCCTCAGGAGCAAATTCCGCCGGCAGCCGTGATCAAAATCGATCCGTCGATCAAGCATCAGACCATCAACGGTTGGGAAGCGGTGTGCCAGGCAGGAGAAGATTTTCCCTTCTTTCAAAAGATCAAGGAGGACCTCATGGACCGCGCTGTGGATCTGGGTATCAACCGGTTAAGACTGGAAGCACATAGCGGGTTGGAGCGGCCGTTCCCTTTTTCGAAAACAGTTTCGAAAGAATTCCGTTATAAAACTGAAAATGACAATCCGGACGCCTCGAAGATTAATCCTGAAGGTTTCCAGTTTGAGCTCATAGATAAGAAAGTCGAATTGATCGTCATGCCTGTGCGAAAACGGCTGCCGGCAAAAGGCGAATCCCTTTTCTTGAACCTGACCTATGTGAACTTCGGCAAAGACCATTTTCACAGGGACCGGCCGGAGGAATATGCGGAATTCATGCTGGCAATTTTTTTACATCTGCGCGATAAATATGGAGTCGTGCCGGATATGATTGAGATAATTCTTGAGGCGGACGGCGCCGGATGGAACGCTCATCACATTGCAGAAGCAATCATCAGTACATCAGCGGCACTTTCAAAACACGGTTTTCATCCCGGATTCAGCGCTCCTTCCGCATCCGACATGACGAAAGCTCTCAATCTGTTTGATGAGCTGATGAAAAATGCGAAAGTCAGAGAATCACTGATTGAGTTCCCGTATCACAGATACAGGGGCGTTTCCCCGCAAACGCTGCTGCAGATCGGTGAACGCGCACAACGATATCGAATTCAAACCGCGATGCTGGAGCGAATCGGTGCTTCGTATAAGGAGCTGCATGAGGACCTGAAGACGGGACAATGTTCCAGTTGGGAGCAATACACTCTGGCTTTTCCCGGACTCAAGGATACCGGCGGATCTTATTTCCGGATCGATGATCAAGACCCCGAACATCCTGTAATCATTATGGCGAAAAGAACTGCCGCTTTGCGCCAGTATTTCAAGTTCATTCGAAGAGGCGCTGTCAGAGTTGAAGCAAGTACGACAAATCCGGATTTTGATCCTCTCGGTTTTATCAACACGAACGGCAAATACGCGATTGTCATCAAATCATCCCGTAAAGGAACCGTTTTCATTGCAGGTCTTACTCCGGGAAATTATGGAATCAGTTACGGTCCGGATGTTCCAGAAGAACAGGTCGATGTCGTGAAGTCAATCCGGTTGCGAATTCCAGGCCCCGGCGCCACCACAATCTATGCAAAATAACGTGGGCCGGATTCTGTTAGTGCTTGCGCTCGCATTCGTAATCATCTATTCAAGGCTCTCGTTTCATTCACCGTATCTGTACAGTTGGGACAGCATCGGATTCGCACTGTCCATCGAACACTTCGACATGCGCCTCCACCAACCGCACCCGCCCGGCTACATCCTGTATTCCTTTACGGTAAGAGCGGTAAATCAGATGGTTGGAGATCCGAATCTCACAATGATTTATTTGAACATTGCCGCTACACTTGGCGCTTGCTGGTTCATTGCAAGGCTCATTTTACTGCTAACCGGGAAAAAGTGGCTCGCATTCCTGGGCGCCTCACTGTACGCGTTTAACCCTGTTGCGATATTTTACGGCTCGGTTGCGGAAATCTATGCGGTGGAGGGCTTCTGGGTATCCCTCATTGCTTATCTGATCTTTGCATCCGATTTAAAACCGAAGTACCTTCTCTTTGCCTCAGCCTGCATGGGCCTTGCCGGAGGATTCAGACCGACTACAGAAATGTTTTTACTGCCGTTCTTTTTGACAGGTTTTATCCGAAAGCCTTTGAAAACAGCGCTCATCGCAATTGTGATTCTTCTCATTGTGAATCTGCTCTGGTTCGTCCCACTGGCCTTGATGTCCGGAGGGCTGACGCAATATCTGCATGCGGTAGGCGATCAGTCGCAACGGGCTGCTGATACGGAAGAACCCGGCTCCGATAGCATCACTGCCTTCAAAATTCTGGTTCGATTGATTCAAACCGCATCTCTGCCGGTATTGCTGATGCTGTTGAGCCGAATACATAAAACAACAATTTCCTTACGGGAAGGACGACTCTTTCTCGCAATCCTCCCGCCGCTCTTGCTCTTTTCCCTGTTTCACTTACCGAAAGACGGATATCTTCTGATCGTTATACCGGTGTTTGTCGCACTGATTCTGTTGTTCCTTCAGGGAGTCTCACCAAAACCGGCTGCCGCAGCCATCATCCTGGGTTGCGCTCTCAACTTCGCAGGTTTTGTTTATCCATTGAAACCCGGGAATTCACTTTCAGAGATCACGCGACCGAACCGGAGCATACTGGAATACCGCACGCGACGGCTTGAGCAGTTTTTTACCATTGTGGATGGGCTGGGCGGCGGAATCGAAAAAGTTTTTGTTCTGGAAAACCGTCACTTTTTCCCGAACTGGCGCACACTACTTTACTATTATCCGGACCACTCAACTTATGTGATCGGGTCCCGGAAAAAGCGGGCTTTTGTGGCGAAGGACCGGAAGTTCGAAACAATCCTGCTTCCAGTGCGAATTCCAAACAATGCGATACTGATAGCGATTGGCCGGACAACTCCGGAGATAACCATGGAAAGCTTTAACATAAACGAACTCCGCTTCTATTTTACACAAACAGCGTTGCTGCCCCAAAAATTCGAACTCTATTCGGGTCGTTGTATTGTGTCCCGGCAATGACAAAAAACTGGGCGCGATTCTTGCACTTGGCGGTACAATCTGGCGGGATACTTGCTGGAACTCAACCTGGAGCGTTGAAGCTCAATGAACACAAAAATACTACTGATAGGAGATACACACAGCAATTTCCAGGTCCTGGAACAGATCATAGTGCTGGAGCAACCTGTCGCGGTTATTCATGCCGGAGATTTCGGCCTCTATGATGAAGCGTGGCAGGAAAAAATACCTGCTCGTGATGCCGGAAAGATTATCCAGCATAAGAACCCGGTAGAACAGTTCTGGCCCTATCTTCGTGGTGAAAGGAAATTTCCAATTCCAGTATATTTCATTCCTGGGAACCACGAAGACTTCCGGCTCTGGAACGACATCAAAAATGAAAACCTAAGGATAAAGAATCTCATACCTCTTGATGAATTGAGAATTCGGACGATTCCGATCGGCGAAAAGGAAATGACTTGCCAGGGACTTGGAAGAATACTTCCTTTTCAGGCTTCCAGGAAAAAGGACAGTTACTTTACTGATCAAGAGTACAAGGTATTTCGCGATAAGGGAAAAGAGCAGCGTCCGGATTTATTGGTTTTTCATGAGCCTCCTTATTTATTCGATAGCTTTCGAAAAAGATCGTTTGGAAACCCTCTGATTTCTGCAGCAATAAAAGAAATAAAGCCCCGCTGCGTTTTTATCGGACACATGCACTTTGAATACCAGGTTGCTCTGGATCAAGCTCAGATTTATGGTCTCGGTTATGGAAGCGCAGGGAGATACGCGATCCTACGTCCGGATTTTTCCGTTGAATTCAAATCCCTATCTCCGCAAATGCCAGGGCTTCACGAGGTCTCTCTGAAATCCTTCTGGGCGTCCGAAGATGATCTTGTGAGAGATCTGGAGAAACTCCATGCGCCGCTCCTTCCTGTAACAAACAAGACGCTGCCGATCAGCGGGAAAGAAATAATCAACCATTTCCCTGGCGTTGATAAGACGGAACTGACAAAAATGTTTTCGAAAATGAGTCGCGCTTTCAAGAACGAACAGATAAAAACAAAGGAAGATTGCCTGAACTTTGCCATAAAATGGGAAAATAGAAATAAACGAAAGTAATTGGCTACAATTGAGTGAGCATGGCACAAGCCTGGAAGAGTATTCGTATTTTCATTTCATCAACCTTCCGCGACATGCATGCCGAGCGTGATCATTTCGTTCGCATGGTCTTTCCAGAATTGAAGGCGCGGTGCCGCACAAAGCGTCTGCATCTGATCGACGTTGATTTGCGGTGGGGTGTGTCTGAGGAAGATGCCGAAAGCGGAAAAGCGCTGGACATCTGCCTCGATGAGATCGACTCGTGCCGTCCTTATTTCCTGGGTTTGCTGGCACACCGCTACGGTTGGATTCCACCGGGCCGGCATCATTCGATAACTGCGCAGGAAATCTACCACGGTGTATTGCACGGTAACATTCCCATGCAAGTCGTGGAACTGCGAAGAATTCTTGAAGACAAATTAGAAGGAAGATCGCTGTCTAGTGAGCAGAAGAGTTGTCTGGTTCGGTGCTTCAGTTGGGATGTGGAGAAGAACAAGTATTTGCTCAGGGATGATGTTGCTCCTGATGAGTTAGAAATTATACGGTCCGTATTTGAGAGGTACTCGATCTATCAGCGTGACCGCAGTTTTTTCTTCTTCCGTAACGAATCGCTGGGTCACAAACTCGCCGGGAAAAACGAACTCGACTTCTTTGAGCAGTATCCCGAGAATCAGCAAAAACTTGTGGCACTGAAAAAAGAAATCGTGGATGGTGGATTGCCCTGTTTCGACTATAGCGACATCGAGACTTTCGGACAGCAGGCGCTGGAAGTTCTTTGGGAGCGGATGGAGGCGGAAGCGGAAGCACCTGTCGAAGAAAAAGACTGGCTACAGCAGGAACGAGAGCTTCACGAACTGTTTATGGCCGATCGCACTCGGCGTTTTGTCGGACGTCGCAACTTGCTGGATCGCATGCATGACTTTTCGGAAAAAAGTGATGAACCGCCGCTTCTGCTCATTTCGGGTGAACCCGGCTGCGGCAAATCGGCATTGATGGCGCGTTTCACCGAAGAGGCGCTCCTGAAACATCCCGATTGGCTGATCATTCCACATTTTGTGGGAGCCTCTCCCAGTTCCACGAATCTTCGCCAAACGTTGCGAAGGTTGTGCAGCCACCTCAACCGTGCCATCGGCAACACGGAAGAAGTGTCCGAAGATATCAAGGAACTATTGAAGACCTTTCCCGAACTGCTTGCGAAGGCAAGTCAGCAGCGGAAGGTTTTGATTCTTGTTGATGCGGTGAATCAGTTGGAGACCGCAGACCACGCCCACCTCATGCATTGGCTTCCACAGGTCCTTCCCCGGAATGTGCGTTTCGTGATTAGCACATTGGCCGGTGAAGCTCGGGATGCGATGCTGCGGCGGAGGATCAAGCCTCCGGAAGATGCGGTTACCGGATTGACACTGGATGAGATACGGGAGTTCGTGGGAACGTATCTGCACGAGATTCGTCATGAGTTTCCAAATACACAGGTGGAGCAAGCCTTTTACCGGAAAGTGGAACAAGGCAATCCACTATATATATTGGTGGCGCTGGAAGAGCTGCGAATTTTCGGCAAGTTCGAAGCCCTGGGCCAGAGAATTGGTGATCTGCCTGACAACATTCCTGCCCTGTTTGACCAGGTGTTGGCCCGCATCGAATCCGATTTCAATCCTGACCTCGTTCGCGACTGCATGTCCTACATTGCCTGCGGTAAACACGGTATGACCGCCGAGGAACTGCAGACATTGGTCAAAGCTCACGCGCCACGCGTCGATCCAAACGCGGAGATCCTCAAATTACCTGACATGTTATGGAGCCGGCTTTACCGTTCCCTGAGCGCGTATCTCTTCGAACGCTCTGGAGTGATCGACTTCTTTCACGGTCAGCTCAAGGAAGCAGTTGGGAAACGGTATCTACAGGAGGAAAGCAGTCGCGATGCTGCGCATACGGCGATAGCCGACTATCTGGAGAAGCGCTGGAAAGAGCCGTACGTGCGCGCACTCGATGAACTCCCTCACCAGCAAGTGAGGGCAAGAAACTGGCAAGCGCTTGTTGGAATCCTTTGTGACCTGCAATTCATCGAGTTGAAGTGTCAGGCGGGAATGACATACGACCTGGTTACAGATTATGAATCCGCGTTGACTGCGGAAGGTGTTCCCGTTGAATCGCGGTCCGGCCTGGGCGATTTTGCCCGCTTTGTACATGCCCAGAGTCACGTGCTCGTCAGGAAGCCCGCGCTCACTTTCCAGCAGGCGGTAAATGAGCCGGACTCGACGGCGCCTGCCCGCGCTGCGCACGCCCGTATGGAAGCGGGACTTGAAGCGCGCCCCTGGTTTCAATATGTCAATAAACCTCAATCACGCTCAGCTTGCCTGATGACCCTTGCGGGCCACAAAGGATGGGTGAAGGCGTGCGCCTTTTCCCCAGATGGTGGCGGCATCGTTTCGGCTTCTGATGATAACACTCTCAAACTTTGGGATTCAAAAACAGGAGCTGAACTGGCCACCCTTGCGGGCCACACGGATTCGGTGGTCGCGTGCGCCTTTTCTCGCGACGGCGGCCGCATCGTTTCGGCTTCCCACGATAACACCCTGAAGCTTTGGGATGCTCATACAGGAGCCGAACTGGCCACCCTTGCTGGCCACACGCATAGGGTGGTGGCGTGCGCCTTTTCACCCGATGGCAGCCGCATCACTTCGGCTTCCTGGGATAAGACCCTGAAGCTTTGGGATGCTCATACAGGAACCGAACTGGCCACCCTTGCGGGCCACACGGATGGCGTAGACGCGTGCGCCTTTTCCCCCGATGGCAGCCGCATCGTTTCGGCTTCCGGGGATAAGACCCTGAAGCTTTGGGATGCTAAGACAGGAGCCGAACTGGCCACCCTTGCGGGCCACACAGGTTGGGTGCATTCGTGCGCCTTTTCCCCCGATGGCAGCCGCATTGTTTCGGCTTCCGAAGATGAAACCCTCAAGCTTTGGAATGCTCAGACAGGAGCCGAACTGGCCACCCTTGCAGGCCAGATGCATACGGTGGCGGCGTTCGCCCCCGACGGCAATCGCATCGTTTCGGCTTCCTCTTCCTTCGATTATACCCTGAAGCTTTGGGATGCTCATACAGGAGCCGAACTGGCCACCCTTACGGGCCACACGGGTGGCGTAGACGCGTGCGCCTTTTCCCACGATGGCAGCCGGATCGTTTCTGCTTCTGAGGATATGACCGTAAAGCTTTGGGATGCTAAGACAGGAGCCGAACTGGCCACCCTTGCGGGCCACACGAATTCGGTGTGGGCGTGCGCGTTTTCCCCCGGTGGCAGCCGCATCGTTTCGGCTTCCAGGGATGGCACCCTGAAGCTTTGGGATGCTCAGATTGCGGCCGAGCTCGCTCCACTTGCCGGCCATGCACATTGGGTGCGGGCGTGTACCTTCTCCCCCGATGGCAGCTGGATCGTTTCGGCTTCGGACGACACCCTGAAGCTTTGGGATGCCAATACAGGTGCCGAACTGGCCACCCTTGCGGGCCATGAGGATTCGATGTGGGCGTGCGCCTTTTCGCCGGATGGCGGACGCATCGTTTCGGCTTCCTATAAAATCCTGAAGCTTTGGGATGCTCATACAGGAGCCGAACTGGCCACCCTCGCTGGCCACGCAGGTTCGGTTACGGCGTGCGCCTTCTCCCCCGACGGCAGTCGCATCGTTTCGGCCTCGGACGACACCCTGAAGCTTTGGGATGCCAATACAGGTGCCGAACTGGCCACCCTTGCTGGCCATGAGAGTTGTGTGGTGGCGTGCGCCTTTTCTCCCGATGGCAGTCGCATCGTTTCAGTTTCCTCGGATGATACCCTGAAGCTTTGGGATGCTCAGACAGAAGCCGAACTGGCCACCCTTGCGGGCAATACAGATTGGGTGAAGAAGTGCGCCTTTTCCCCGGATGGAGGACGCATCGTTTTAGCTTTCGAGGATACGACTCTCAAGGTTTGGGATGTTGAGACAGGAGCCGAACTGGCCAACCTTGTGGGCCACACAGGTTCGCTTGAGGCGTGCGCCTTTTCATCCGATGGCAGCCGTATTGTTTCTGCTTCTGAGGATAAGACCCTGAAGCTTTGGGATGCTCATAGAGGAGTGCAGATTTTGGAATATGAACTCGAAGGCGATGGCAGGGCTGCGACTTGGAGCCCCAGGGGCGGTGATCTAGCAGTAGGCGACAACCTTGGCCATCTCTTAATTCTGCGGCTCCAGAACGTTGCCCTCGGTTCTGTGGTCGTGACCGCTTGGGAATACAATCCGCATCGGTGGATTGCTTGGAAGCGCCTTCATTTTGGCTGTCCGCTATGCCGGGTGTGGTCTGAGGTTCCAAAATCTGCGCTCGGGACAGAGATCTCCTGTCCTCACTGCGCGGGCAGAATCAGGCTCAACCCTTTCACCATCAAGGCCGACTGGCGGCCGATTGCGGAGATGTGGGCATATCGACTCAAGGATATGTCTGGCAAACGGAACCTGAAGGAGCAAACAAGGCCACAATCCCAAAAAACCTCAGAGACGGAGTATAAAGCGCGAAAATCGACCCTGGCCGAGATAGAGCTGCCTTCTTTGTTACAACAACAGCAAAGACGTACGAAACGTAGCATCAGTGAACCGGGCAAAGTAAGCGCCGGGATTGGACCGTATGCACCATGTCCATGCGGTAGTGGGAAAAAATACAAGAAATGCCACGGACAAAAATCCTCGTAGGACGAGCTGGGTTAATAGTCTTGTAATTGGCGCCTACTGCTTTGGATTCTGATCGAAGGGTGTCTGTCCAAGCCAATCGATCAAGATGGAAAAAAGCTTGACGAAGACTCGCAGGCCCTCGATGATTCCTACGAAGATGAAGATCCAGAATAGCCACCGGGGCGCTCGAATCCACCACGCCAGGCCAAACATCAGTATCGAAGCCATGCAGTTCAGACAGATGGACTCCCAACTAATCCAGCCGCAGGAACTGCAGCGTTCAATTCCCATGTATCCATCTCGGTCTTCAAACAGATTTTTGTCTCCACACTTTTGACACCGCAAATGACCACTTTTTAGCTCTTGTTCCGTGAGGGGATTACTCCACCAGCCGCATTCTGCACAACGTCTGTAGCTGGGGTTGTACTCCCCACATTTCTCGCAAATCCCGACCGACATGATGGAGGACCTCTATCTATCTCAACTAGATTAGCAAGAGCCTTGCCAGGGTAACTCAACTCCTTGCCCAAACTGCAGAAGGCATGTAAAGCTAAACTCATTCACGATTCGTGCTGACTGGCAGCCCATTGCCAGAGCGTGGGGCAAAAGAGGGATGTCTGTAATTTCGGGTACGAGCCTGGAATGAGCCACAACTTTTTTCGGAGTGTACACTTTTCCGTAAGCCCTTGAAGTTCAATCCGTTTATTGTTGATAACAGAGAGATATTGATCGACAAGGATAAGTTTTCCAAACAATGACGAAGCTCTGGAATCTAACCCGCCAATGGACCATCGGGTGTCGTCATGCCAGTCTGGATACGCGAAAACAAAGATTTCAGGCATACCTCCGTTAAGGTATAAACGAAGAATGCGTCATCGACTGGAATTCCGACCGACAGTTGATTCTTTGCATGAACGACCTTTTGGCTCCGCAAGTTGTTAATTGCATTCAGCACCAGGTCTTCAAACTTGTCGATCAGTCCGCGGCGAGTCGAATAGCCCGTGAGTTCGCCAAGAGTAGTTCGATCAAAGGGCTTTCCTCCAATGTTGGTCAGGCCTGGCTCGACCGCCTGGATTCTTTTTCGCAGGATTCGTTCCAGGAGCTTGGCACATTCAACCACGACTTCCGTGTTTTTTTCACGACCAAGAAGAAACTTCACTTCCGCGAGTTTTCGAATCACCTCCAGATCATCGATGGAAGTCGCGAAAAGAGAACTGGGCAAATTAAGAACGTCGAGACCTTGTGGTGTCAGGGAAAATCGGTAGAGGTGATGATCGCGGTAGAAGTCCACGTATTTCAATAATACAAGCTTCTTGAGCCGTGCTATGAGCTGCAGCTCCGGTATACTCTCGCCGGTCAACAAAACGTGGGACAATTCACCGGCACTTCTTTCGACAGACTGGAGAATCCTGATATCGATGCTATCAAGCAACTTAAAACTTGTGGAGGTATGCGGGATCACAGTTTGCAGCGATTCCTGAGAGAGTTCCTTGAATCCTTCGAAGTCAAGTGCGTTTAACCAGTAGGCGTGGATCATGAGGTACGTAACAAGCCATCCAAGAAAGACGTTGATCAGTGCTTCCTGCCATGGGCGGATCACGGAAATGTGTTCTCCATAGGCGGAGAGAAGAAGGACATCAAGCACGAGCAGGAAATTATAGGCGAATCCAAAAAAGCGGAAGAGGGCGATGAGTCGAAGATGTTCCAGTCGGCCAAGAAGTGAAATACCAAACTTCCGTAGAAAAAAGAAAGGCAAGAAGCCAAGGCTTAGCAGAGCTGGAAAGAGGAATCGGACTCCGGATCTTATGGCTACGACGCCGCTCTGTTCCGAATTTGCCAGATTAAAGAGAGGGATCAGAAAAACCAGTGATACGCTCAGTAAGATGAGAAAGGGAGTTAGGAACG
>Ga0247727_10012332_pt1 | contig 14705 bp, 14 predicted proteins | sample WisWelCaveWW1625_FD_202498 | JGI IMG/M metagenome (GOLD analysis project Ga0247727, IMG submission 202498) | Biofilm microbial communities from Wishing Well Cave, Virginia, United States - WW16-25 | ecosystem: Environmental > Aquatic > Deep subsurface > Groundwater > Cave microbial mat | place... | reverse complement strand
CAACCTGGCGCGTGCTGAGATGTAACCCGTTCAACCCCGGGGGCTACGACCCCGTTTTATAGGAGTATCAATTTTTCAATGAGAAAGAAACTGTTATTTATATCCATCGTCCTGCTTGCCGCTGTCCTTTTGAGCGGATGTACGGGCGCGATTGCCTGGCCCGGTCTGGCGGCGACCGATGAAACCGCATATCTCGCGAACACGAATACCGTCTATGCCATTGACCTGAAAACCGGCAGGGAATTGTGGAGCTTTTCCGGCGTGAGCAGTGGCTTTAACCTGTTCAATACAAATCCCAGCCTCTTCGTGACGACACCCGTCATTACCGAGGATGGCTTGGTGATCATCCTCGACTCGAGCAATAAGCATGTGATGTACGCCGTTGACCCGAACGATATTAATACGGAAGAAAAAACCCCCAACGTCGAATGGCAGTTTACCGAAGCAGGCGGGCTTTGGATTGCCCCTCCGTTGATCGTTGGAAATCGCCTGTTCGCGCCAAATTCAGATGGGAAAGTATATGTGTTGGATTTGCAGGACGGCAAAACTGAGAAGCAGGCAATCGAAGTGATCCAGCTTTCAGACTCGAACGAGGAACCGGGCCGTCTTTGGGCGCAACCTGTTAGCGACGGCGAGCGAATCTTCGTCACATCATTGGATCACAGCGTCTTTGCCATTGACATCGAATCCTACAAAATCCTCTGGGACCAAGACCTGGGCGGCGCAATCCCTGGCGGCGCGGCGCTTGGCTCTGACGGCAATTTATATGTCGGTTCGTTGGCGAAACAACTGGAACGATTCGATCCCGCCACCGGCGATCATACACCTGTGCTGGATACCAACGGCTGGATCTGGGGCACTCCCATTGCAGATGGCGATAACTTATACTTCAGCGATATTGAAGGGTACTTTTATTCGTACAACACCAAAGAACAGAAATTAAATTGGGAGCCTGTCAAACCGGATAGCGCGATCACTGCCAGCCCATTGCTTCTGGATGACCGCATTCTCCTTGCCACAGAATCCGGCGACATCTTTTCGGTGGATGCCGAAGGCAGGATCGTCACCTGGTACGATGTCAGTGACGGGAAGGCATACACAACCCCGATATTTGCGGGCGGGCATGTGCTTGTCGCATACCTCGAATCAGATTATTATCTTGTTGCACTTGACGAAGAAGGTCATCAGGCATGGACGTTTTCAGGAAACTAACTAAAGAGAAATTATGAAAAACACAAATATCCAAACACAAGCTCAGGCGCAACGACCCGAACTGCCGCAGGGTTTCTCACGCGAGACGTTGAAAACCGTCGCAGTCATCGCTATTCTTGTTCTGGCATTTACAAACTTCAGCGAAGTCATCAACTTCCTGGTCAACGTCCTGATCATCATTTATCAATATGTCGGCGAAAGTTTCGGTATTGCGATCATCCTGCTCACAATTTTGATCCGCCTCGTCACCTGGCCCCTCAACGCACAGCAGATGAAGGGCGCGAAAGCCATGCAGGAGTTTCAGAGCGACAAGGAATGGCTTGCCATTCAAAAGAAATATGAAAAAAACGCTGAGAAGAAAAATCAGGAGATGATGCGTCTGTATCGCGAGCGGGGCATCAACCCCTTCGGTTCGTGCCTGCCCACGCTCATCCAATTCCCGATCCTGTTTGCGCTCATCCCCAGTATTACCTACGCCATCGGCTCCACGCCGTTGAGCATCCTGAAACTTTCCAGCAGTTTGTACCCGTTTCAGGATGTTGCCGCGCTCGTTCCGCTCAACAGCAAGTTCCTGGGGTTCGACCTGGGCTTGCCCGAACGGACTCTTATCCTCGGGTTGAGTATTCCCGTCCTTGCGCTGACCGTGGCGCTGACGACATACGTCCAGACCAAACTGACCATGCCAGCCGCCGCCAACCCCAACGACCAGTCGGCGGCAACCATGAAGATGATGAGCATTTACATGCCGATCATGTTGTATTTCTTCTCGGTCAATTATGCCTCCGGGCTATCGGTGTACTTTGTGGCAAGCAATATTCTGAGCATCGTGCAATACGCCTTGATGGGCAAGGTCAACTGGCGCAATCTTTTACCCGGCGGTCAGAAAAAATAACTTAAGGAGGCGGGCATGAATCAAAGAACCACGCTTGAGATCATCGCACCCACGGTTGAGGAAGCCCTCGCGCAGGGACTTGCTCAACTTGGACTCACGGCGGATGCCGTCAGCGTTGAAGTGCTGGATGCGGGCAACAAAGGCTTGTTCGGATTAGGGAAGCCTCAAGTGCGCGTCCGTTTGACGGTGGTGCCTCCAGGCGGGATGCCAGTTGTCGAAACGAGACCAGCCGCTTCTGAGTCGGACCCGAAAATTGCTCCTGTCCAAGAATCCGAATCCCAGCCCGAGCATGATCCACTGCTTGACCGCACCGAGTCAGTCATCTCCAAAATGATTCACTTATTGAATCTCGAAGCGCAGGTCTCCGCGCATTACAGCGAACAGGATCGCGAAGGCAGGCGCAACATCCACGTGGATATTCGCGGCAATGATTTGAGTGTGTTGATCGGGCGTCATTCTGAAACGTTGAACGCGTTTCAATATGTGGCTTCGCTCATCGTGGGCAGGGATACGCAGGATTGGGTGCAATTGACGATTGACGTGGAAGGCTACCGCGACCGCCGCGAAAAACAATTGATCCAAATGGCGACACGCATGGCGGACCAGGTTGCCAAAAGCGGGAGGCGTCAATCGCTCGAGCCAATGCCTTCCGGTGAACGCCGCGTCATCCACATCGCGTTGCGCGAACATCCTGATGTGATAACTGAAAGTTCGGGCGAAGATCCGCATCGCAAGATCACGATCGTGCCGAAGAATTCGTAGACCCGTAGGCGGATTGATGATCCGCCCTTTTTGTTTAGGGGTAAAATAATTGCGGGATAAAGAATAAAAATGCAGGCGAAACCAAAAACAAAAATTCGTTCCCTAAACTCACCATCGGCAAATTCCGCCGGGCATGTACGTGCCTTCATCGCTCATAAAGGCAAACTTCTTATCCCGCGCTGACCGGCAACCACCTGCTTTCGCCAGCCATTCACTGTCGTGGTTTCGGCGAGCACTTCGATCTGGCGGAGGTGTTTGTTTTTTGTGGAGTGTGGTTCACTGGTCATGGCAGCGCCATTGGTAGCCGTATCATCCTAACGTTAACTGCATATCGTTTTACGCTACAGGCTTGGTTTGCATGTGTTTTCTGAAACACCTTCGTTCTTGATGTGTAATTCTGAGCTGACGTGTTAATGCGCGCCAGCCTTTTGCAAAATCTCGATCATCTGTGCGTAGCCGCGCTGGCGAGCATGTGCCAGGGGTGTAACTCCGTTGGCATCGGCGAGATTCACATCCGCGCCCGCTTTGACAAGGAGCCGCACAACCTCGGTATGACGGGGACCGCCGTCGCCCAGGATGATGGCTTCCAGGAGCGCGGTCCAGCCCAGGTTGTTGATGTGGTCTATCTTGATGTCAGTTTTCAACAGCTCTTCGATGATCTCAACATGGCCGCGGTCGGCGGCGCGAATGAGGCCGGTGCCGTTGTAGCTGTCGGTACTGTGGACGTTCGCTCCAGCTTGCAACGTGTGTTTCAGCAGATCAAGATATCCATCGGATGTGGAGATCAGGTAGGCACTTTGTTGTGTGTTGTCTTGTACGTTAACGTCTGCGCCGGCTTGAATCAACATGTCCGCAATGGCGAGGTCGTTTCGGTATGCCGCTGCGATCAGGGCCGTCCTGCCGTTTTCGTCCCGGGCGTGGATGCTGGCACCCTGAGCCAGCAGTTGTCTGACGGTCTCGATGTCCCCTTGTCCGGCAGCGGCAATCATCCGCATATCCCTCGCTAGGGCTGTGTTCAGGATGCGTTCGATTTCCGTGAAGCCGTGCGCCTGCGCATGTTCGAGCGGCGTGACACCTTCTTTGTCCGGGATGTTGATATCGGCTCCATGATCCACCAACAACTGCACAATCTGCTGGTGCCTGTCACCGCCATTGCTCAGAATGATGGCTTCCAACAAAGCAGTCCAGCCCAGGTTATTGATATGGTTTACATCCACATCGGTGCGCGTGAGCAGTTCAAAAACGATTTCTACATGACCGCGCTCGGCGGCAGGGATTAGGGCTGTCCCTCCGAATCGATTCGTGAGTTTCGTATCCGCTCTCGCATCAATAGTGAGTTTCAAAATATCCAGCAGACCTTCTGCACCGGCGTAGAGGAAGGGGTTATCCATGCGGTTGTCGCGGATGTTGATGTCTGCACCTGCTTGAATAAGTACATGCACTGTGTCCACCTGGTTGTTGTGCGTGGCAGCCATGACCGGCGTGCGTCCCAGCGCATCACGCCTATTGATGTCGGCGCCTTCCTTCAGGAGTCTTTGGACGGTGGTTATATCGCCGGCTTCGGCGGCTCGTATGAGTTGATCGGTCATGGTTGGTTTTTGTTCATTTGTGAGAGTATTGGCTGGTTGTATCGTGGCTGTTGGCGTGCCAGTGATAGGCAGAGCAGTTGGCGTTGCAGGAATTTCTGTTGCAGTTGCCGGGGGCAAGGTGGGCGATTTTGACGTTGCCGCACAACCTGCTGAACACAGCATCGAGAAAACCAGTAAAGTAATTAATTGGGGCGACCTTGTCATTACTCTCTCCTCAGCGCGAGGTGAATATGTTATTGCTTCTCAACCGTCCTGGTTTCGGCGAGCGCTTCGATCTGGCGGAGGTGTTTGTTTTTTGCGGGGGAGGATTCGGCGGTCATTGACGCCATTATGACTTTCTGCTTTTGGTTTCAAGCAAGCTCGTCCGCGAATTCGTGATTGACATCGCGGTGATGACGTTCATCTTCGCGGACGACGATGATCACATCACGCAAGCGCGCATCGGGTTTTAATTTCCAATACTCGATGGCGATCTCGGGCGCGGGGACATTCGGGACGATTCCATTGTCTACTTCAGCCAGGTATTCTGTGTAACTATAAATTGCTTCCTCCTCGAAGTACCCGACGACACGGTGTGCAGTCTTTGGCGACAAAAGATATAGCAGAAAGAAACCATTGAAGAAGGCGCCTTGCGCAAGCAGAATGATCAAGCGCTCGAGCCACGTAGGTTGAGCAATATGGACGAAGGTCATCAAGTGCATACGCTCGTTTTCCGCTTCGTCCAATAATGTATGAATCCAACCGTCATCACTTTCCATGCGGCGCAAGGAGCGCAGATGTTGCAGTGCGCCGCCAACCATGCCTGGTACAGCGGCAACGGTTTCCAGCACCACCGCGCGATGACCGTAACGACGGCGGAAAAAAGTGTCCGCGAAGAACCGCGCAGACTTGGTGAACGCAAGCGCGAATCGATCGGAAAAGTTCTCCGGCTTGTGATGTTGATGAAGCGAACTTTCGTCAGACATTGCGATGCTCCTGGATTTGTATTTCAGATTTTAGCATACCATGCGCATTAATCACTGCGCTGTATTCCCTCCATCCACCAACAGCAAGTGACCCGTCACAAACGATGAATCATCCGAAGCCAAAAATAACACAGCCTTCGCAATCTCTTCGGGTTTGCCGAAACGACCCATCGGCAGGTAGGCGCTTTTCGCCTCGATGGCTTTTTCCAAACTTGCCGGGTCTGAAATTCCAGAATAGTCGCGCTCGATCCAGCGATCCACGAAGGTATCGCCCGGGCACACGGCGTTGACGCGAATGTTCTCACGCGCATAATCGAGCGCCATCGCCTTGGTCATCATCGCCACCGCGCCTTTGCTCATGATATACGGCAGAAAATTTTTACCGCCCACCACCGACCAGTCGGACCCGTTGTTGACGATCACGCCTCCGCCCTGCCGCTTCATAACGGGCAGAACAAGTTTGCACATGCGCCACACCGCCGTCACGTTGATCGCGAGCGTGGCATTCCATGTTTCGTCGGATGTGGTTTCAGCCGTACCACTTGTGACGATGCCCGCGTTGTTAAACAGGATGTCGACGCGACCGTATTCGGTGAGAGTCCGCTCGAGGACGCGGGAACAATCGTCGGCTTGAGAATGATCCGCTTCGACGAATACGCATCGCGCGCCCTTTTGCCTGATCTCGTCCGATACGCGTTGACCTAACTCCGCGCGTCGTCCAGTGATGACCAAATCCGCGCCTTCATCTGCAAACAATAGAGCAGTCGCTTTTCCGATTCCCGATGTCGCGCCGGTGACGATGGCTGTCTTGCCTGATAGTTTCATAAATTCTCCTGTTTTCACCACGAAGTATCACAAAGGGTCACGAAGGAAAACCTTCATCTTTATTTATTCTACCCCTCCTGCGCGGGTGGAGGAACGAACGAAGATATGAGAAAATAAGGAGCATTTTGAAAGAGGTGAGAATGAAATCGTACGAACACAACACAACCATACCCCTGGCAAGAATCAAGCGCGCCATGCTCGGCGCGATGTATGGATTTTTGAGCGGGACTGCATTTGTCTTTATTGCCGCGTTCATTGACGTTTGGTTAAACCCCGACCTGCCATTAGGTGTGGATTGGTCTGTGTTTGGGACGCGGCTGTTCTTCATCGGCTTGGGCTTGGCGTTGGTTGGCGCGGTCACGTGCTGGTGGGACGAAACCTGGCAGGGGCTGTTGAGCGGTTCGGTAACATCCGCCGCGCTGGCATTGACCTTTGCGCTGTTTTCATCTGAAGTTGAAGCGGGGATGAAAATCGTTGTGCTCGCCTTCATCCTGGTGCCGATTGCCGCGATGACCCTGCCCATTGTATGGCTTTTGCGCAGGCTCACAGAACGTCACGCTGTTGCCCTGCATTCAGGGATGCGAAATGCGCGCATCGCCGGGCTTGTTCTTTTTGCCATTGCCTTGGGCGCAGGAGGCGGCTATTTTATGAAGACACCTGCCAGCAAGCTGGAGGCAACCCGCTTTGTTCACACGTTGTTGCAGAACCCCTCCGCAGAGAAGAACCCGATCAGCAAAGTGGACGGTGTGCAGGAACGCGTTGAAGTCCCTTATAAAATGTATCAATCATTTTCTGCCTTTTCCGCCGAAGGATATGATGTTCGCATCGAATATGAAGATGGATTTATCGTACAGTGTATAGTCTTGTTGTATCCGGGGAGCGATCCGTATCTTTCAACCTGCCAACCTTAATGATTAACTCACCTGCGCAGTAATGCTCAAAGGCGGTCTACCCTGAAGGGTACAATGTGTGACCGCCGCATTTCGCAGGGTCACATATCATCCCCGAATGGGGAGACCCTGCGAGAGCGTAAAGGTGCGTAAGGTCACTGATTAAATCGTAAATAAAAATATCGCCGCGAACGCCAGTGCGATCCCGATCACCTGCACGCGCGAGATATGTTCCTTGAGGATAAGCCACGCAAGGGTGACTGTCGCGCCCGGATAAAGCGAACTGAGGATGGCGGCGATATCGAGCCTGCCAGCCTTGCTCGCGAGGATGAAAAAGAAATTACCCCCAAGATCGAGTGTGGCGTTGATGAGCACAACAGTCCACGCGTCGCGCGGAACGGCGAATGCTTCTCGCCGCGCAAGCACGATGAAAAATAAAAGCAGCGTCCCTGCGACGCGCGAGATGATCATGGGCCACAAGAGCGAGTCGGGTTCGCCCACCGCGTTGTGAATAAAAATAAAGTAGCAACCAAACCCCACGCCCGCTAGAATCGGAAATTTCAAGTCGGAGAGTTTGCTCACGTGGAATCCACCGTCGCCTTGCGAGATCAGCCAGACCGCCGCGAGTGCGAGACCAAATCCAATGAATTGAATCATGCTCGGCAAGCCTTCCGTCATCGCGCCATACACAACGGGCAGTAACGCCGCGAATAATGCCGAGACCGGCGCGGCGATGCTCATCTGCCCGACGCTGAGGCTGTAATAAAGAATGAGTAGTCCGAACGAGCCAAGCGCGCCGCCGATGAGCGAATTGAACACCACATTGCCTGATGGAAATGATTCGCGATAAAACAACGAAACGACGATGAGGATCAACAACCCGAAGAAGTCCGCGTACAACACCGCGCGGTACGCGCCGACCTTGCGGCTGGAGAGTCCGCCTGCGAAATCCCCCGCGCCCCACGATAGCGATGATGCGATGCCGTAGATGATGGAAAGCAAAAGACCCTCCGGAATGCGGACTTCAGTCCGCTTGAAATGTGTTGTTGAAGTAAGTGTTTGGCGGACTGAAGTCCGCGCTCCGAAATTAAAACCTATCATCCTCAAACAAATTCACAACGGGAAATTCCTGCAATTTGTCCTTCAGCCAGTCTGTGTCACTCTCTGCATATTGGTGGTAACTTGAAAAACGCCAATCTTCCATTCGCTCGACATAGCCATGCTTCACGGGGTTGTAATGGATGTAATTGAAACGAGTCCAAAAATCACGTTCGCCGCGGATACACGTATCCCAGTAACTATACCAAACGGTTCTGCCTTGTGTTTTGTCTAGTGCGTTCAGTTGATGTGAAGTGCGCCCGTTGAGGCTCTTCATAAATGATCCAAGTTCAAGCCCATGTTGGGGAAGAAATAGAAGGTGATAATGGTTTGCAAGAACAACCCAAGCCGCAAGTGTCGCGTTGAATTCCCTGATTAACTCCTTGAATGATTGCGTCCACAAAATGAAATGTTCGTCGGAGGATAAAACATGCACTTTGTTGACTACAGAGGCGGTTACAAAATACCAGGCGTCATCCACGTAGAGATGCGGAGGGCGGCGGGGAGATGTTGACCATTTCATGGGGTAATTCAGGCGGACTAAAGTCCGCGTTCCGTTTTCCCCGCGGCTTTCGCCCTCTCTAAAACTTTTTGCGCGTTCTTCAACAATGGCATATCAATCATCTTGCCATCCAGCGCGTACGCGCCCTTGCCCTCTTTTTGACTGGTCTCAAACGACTCGACGATTCGTTTTGCGTATTCAATCGCTGAATCGGATGGAGTGAACGCCTCCTGCGCCACCGACACCTGATTCGGGTGAATGACTTGTTTTCCGCTGAAGCCGAATCCTGCTCCCTGCTCCGCTTCGGCGCGGAGTCCTTCGGAGTCTTTGAAGTCAATAAAGACAATGTCAATTGCCTGCAAATCGTTCGCCGCGCATGCAGTGACTACCGCCTGCCGCGCGTAGAGCAACTCGATCGCATCTTTCGTTCGCACCGCGCCAATGGACGCGGCAAAGTCCTCACCGCCGAAGATGATCGCTTCGAGTCGTTTATCCGCTTCGGCGATTTCTTTCAGATTCAAAATTCCTTTTGCGGTTTCCACGCCAACCAGCAAACGGACGCTTCCGATATTCAATTTGCTCGAGAGTTCGTATGTCTCGATATGTTCGCTGACCCACTTCACTTGTTCGGCAGTTTCGATCTTCGGCACAACAATTGAATCGGGATTTGTCGCCAGCGCCGCGGCGAGATCGCGTTTTTCCAAGCCCGAACCAATGCTATTGATGCGAATACATCGTTCAGAGTTGCCAAAATCCAGGTCCTTCATCGCCTGCGCAATGACCGCGCGCGCTTCGGTCTTTTTGTTCGCCGCCACGCCGTCTTCCATGTCCATGCAAATGGAATCCACGCCGAGGGTCGTCGCTTTTTCGATCTTACGCCGGTCATCGCCGGGCATGTAGAGGATTGCGCGTCGTGAGTGCATGATGCTCCTTTAGGGGCTGATTTGCTTTAGTGAGTGTCTGAAAACTTTAAAAAACGGGGAGGTTAGGTAAACAGCAGGATGACCAAATCTCAACAAATCTACCCAACCGACCTGAATGATACTCAATGGTCGAGAATTCGACCATACTTGCCAGCCGAAGGAGAAACTGGTCGTCCTCGTGAACATGGCTGGTACAGGATTCTGAACGGTATTTCCTACATCCTGCAAAGGGGTTGTTCTTGGCAGATGCTGCCTCGTGACTTGCCGCCTTGGAAAACCGCTTATCACTATTTTCGCTTGTGGCGCACAAACGGCACTTGGGATAGCTTGAACAGTCTGTTGCGCGAAAAAGTAGAACGCTTTATTGAAATTATGAAAGAGGGTCCGCCCGGCTCGCGGGTGGATGAGTCAAAGCTGGAATGGGAGGAGTCAACGGGGGAGTTTCAGGAGTTTGGCGTGAAGAGGAGTATGTGATTGACTTAAAACGGCTGGCGTTAGCGGTATTGGGCGCTAATGGGATTGAAACCACCCATGTATCAGAATTAACCACTCCATTTCCCTATTCCACTCCACATCACTTCAAGTTCCCGTCCTAATTCACTTTTCTGGCTAAATTCGGCATGTATATTTCGCATCAGCGCCTTTCCCCCTTTATAATCTAGTAGTCTGCCGATCGCTATAATTTTTCGCATTGGGATAGCGGGACTGTCCCTGAGCCATGACTTTACCTGACTAGTGGCTTTGAGTAATCTGTCTACAGCTTCACTCTCTACTAAGGCAAATACTTCCCTCACCTCTGGTTTCATTAAAGCATTGAGATCCACCTTACTACCACCGCTTTTAAGCAAAGGAAGCACCTCCCACTCTTCTGGCGTGTAAGCACACTCATATAGTATGTTTACCACGGAATCGAGAGCCACATCATCATCATCATTCTTAAGCATCAATAGAAGCACTTCCATGCCCCGATCATCTCGCAACTTTGCAAGCGTCATTGCCGCTATAAATCTCGCGCCCTTATCACTAGAAGTGAGATAGCTTAATGCTAATGCCTTGGTTATCTCTTCATCATCTCCTTTCGCCAACGGGCTCTCAACATTCGGCAGTTCTCCAGATGGCGACTCACTTGAGGTAATAACAGTCTCATTGTTAGCGATCTCTTCGTCGAGAATCTTCACCAAAAGTTGTAGTTTAGCCGTGGTGCTGTCAAGTTCCAATAACTTCTGAGATTCCGATAAGTCAATATCGATATTGCTCGCCATCGCGTAGACCAACTGTATCGGATTATCGATACTTAACACTGACGAAATCAGTTCATCGGGGATGCTCGGCACAAGGTCTGCCCATTTGGTAACGAAGTCAATGACGTTATGCATCAACGCCTCAACTTCGGCGGAGCTTTCCACCGTTTCAGGGATACCGCGAATCTTCGCCCTGAGATAGGGGTCAGAGGCGATATATTCTTCTATCGCGATGCGCTTTTGGCCCTGAACTAAAAGGCGAATCGTGCCATCAGGCTCGCGGGAAAGACGGAGAATAGTGGCCAAAGTTCCGATTTTATAAAGGTCATCCGGGGCGGGTGATTCGATATCCGGGTCTTTACTTGCCACCAGAGCGATGCCTCGTTTTTCCATAGTAGCATCTTCAGCCAGTTTGATACTGCGTGGTTGTCCCAAAGTTAAAGTTATAACGCTATGCGGGTACATTATAAGACCGCGTAGCGGTAAGACTGAAAATGTGGATTCTCGTTCCCGGCGGCGGATAAGCTCGTGGTGGGCAAGTTGTTGTAGCGCCGAGATGTCAACCTCCACTTCGGTTATTCTCCCCGGAGCGTAATTAATTTGTGTGATGCTGCGAAAACTGACAATAATATTCAAATCTCTTGTCTCAACATCAGACAGAACTACATTAAGTAATTGCCACAGGGCCTGGCTAGCTGCCAATCCAAATTGCTTACTGTGTATAAGTTCCCCAAGCGGTCTCATAGCACCTATCTCTCTGATTTTGCCCAGTTGCTCTACGAGTTCTCGTATGGCATTAAACCCAGGAGAATAGCCAAGGTTTGAATTATGAAGCCAATCGCTAAGATTCAAATCTATAAGATCCAACAACTCATTGATAAACTCTGGGTCATGACACTTTTCCAATTGCAATGCGACGGCATTTAACATCGCTGCATCAGAAGAAAGGGCGGCAAGCAACGGTTTTGCCGAGCGCTTATCTCCAATCCGTCCAAGTGCCGAGGCAACGACGCGCTCCATGAGCTTATGTCCGGTCTTGAGGGCGAGCAATAATGGCTCTACTGCCTCACTAGCCCCGATTTCTCCAAGCGCACGCACTGCAGCCTCTGAGTATTGATTGTGGCGATCGAGGTAATTGAGGTAGTTGATTAAAGGCTGCACAGCACGCTTGTGCTTCAACTTCCCCAATGACTGTGCGGCTTGGTCTCTGACGTGATGGGTGTCATCCTCCAACAACGCGATGAGAGGCTCAAGCGCGCGTTCATCCCTAATTTGTCCCAATGCCTCAGCTGCATCTCCGCGCACAATTGCATCCTTCTGATAACTCAAGGCTTTGATCAATCCCTGCACATCGCGATTAGCTTTCAATTTCTCAATGATTGGTGGTCCAAAGAATGGCATGATATGTTTTCCTTCCAGTGGCTTGCGTCCTTGGCAAGACTTGGCAGGCGGGCGTCAGCGCGTCCGCTGGAACTGCGTGTTAGGCAGCCTCAATGTAAGTGGCCCAACCCTCTCATTATGGCAGCCAAGCCAGAAGGAAGGGATCCTGAAACTCGATTGCGTCAAAAAGCGTGGTCTTCTGTCCAGTAGATAGATCCATGATAACCACATCACAACATTGCGGCCACGTTGCCGAATCATCAATGAAAGCAACGATGCCCGCTTTGGGATCTCCAACCCAAAGTAGCCTTCCATCCGACGGGAAAGGCACGGCGGGTCCTAAGCGTACCTCCAAAGTCTCTGAGTCAACAAAATAGATATGCGTCTCTCCGTCGTCGGCCTTGTTCACGAGGTTGAATTCATTACTATTAGGCACGAATCCCATAATGCCACAACTAGGACACCCCTTACAGTAATCACAAACCGGTAAAGATGCGGGCACACGACGCAGATTGAGGCCTTCAAAGTCGCTAAACGATCGAGTAACGTATAGACTGTCCGCTTCCCCGTGCTCCTGCCCTCGCATTAAGATGTACGACTCGTCGTCGGAAACATCTATCACAATCAACCGGCGAGGAGAATCCACGAGCGATATAGTCTCACCGAGTAAAGCCAGGGTGGTTGTGTTTTCGGCTAATTCGGGCACGTTAGGGATAGTGATCCTGGCTGGCATGGGCCCAACGAATCTTTGGAATACCAAACGATCCACCCCAATCCAAGTTCCACAAGTCACATGGCCAAAATAAAATGTCTGCTGTCCGTTTACGTTGTAAACTTCCCTGGGGGCCGCATAGACTAACTCGTCAGTGCCCGTAGAAAGATCGTAGACTCTAACATTATAAAGGGAAACGCTGTAGCTGAACCTAGTGCTATCTGTTGCCCAACTAAGGCATGACAGTCCACCAAAGAACAGAGTTCTTGTCTCCCCCGTTGTCAGATCATGCAACACGGTGGATTCAGCACCGCCGCTGCCTGTCACACCCAGGCAATAGCGTTTATTCGGAGAGATGCCACCGCAGCTGAAGTTCCATTGCGTAACCGAGTCGCTTGTCAGTTCATAGATTTCAAACCCGCTAGCCACAATGAGGCGACCCTGCAGAGATAGAGGAGGTAGGGGAGTGGGGGTTGGGGTAATAGTCGGCGTTGGAGTACGCGTCAAGGTAGGCCATGGGCTAGGCGTTAAGCTGGGTGTTGGAGTAGATGTTTGGGTAGGCCGCGGGCTGCAAGCTCCGGAAACAGTGATAAGAGCCAGGGCGGCTACTATGAAGGTTAACTTGGGACTATGCAGCATCTTTTGTTGAGACATCGAAGCCTCCTCAATTTCGAAACGACATTCTTTGGATTGATGGACAGTCGCCCAACTATACAACCGTTTTGATTTTCACGCAAAGCCCAAGCCACGTTCCTTCAACGACATCCAACTTACACTCGCCGAGTATCCGTACTGCAATACGGACACACTACATGATTCGCTGACACGGGGAATGACAACAGCGCGCCGCACTTTTGGCAGGGGATGGCTTGGCTGTTCACATCAATCGTGAACCCGCACGATTCGCACACCACCTGCTTCGCGCCGGGGAGCGCTTCGATGTCCGAGCCGCATTGTCCGCAGTGGCGTTGTTCGGATTCATGCGGTTGCACTTCATCGTACTCCGCGTTCAAGCCGTAGAATTTCAAGAGTTTTTCGCCATCGGCAGGGGAGAGGTGGGGGAGCCACGCCTGACAAAAGGTTGTATATTCCATGCGCAGGGCGACGGTTTCCGAGGCTTTATCCGGGTCCATGTTGTGTACGCCCATCTGGCGGATCAGCGCGTATGTCCCCTCCATTTGTTGTTTGAATAACGCGGCATACTCCCAAAACGGACCAGCGACCATCCACGCGCCGCCGGGGGTGGGGATGCGTTGAAGCGCGGCGACCAAGCCGTCCATTTTGATTTGAAGCGTGGCTTGGTGAGGATCCAAATCTTTGACGACGGCGCACTCGGCGAAATAATCAATCAATTGCGAGCGAAATGTCATGTCCGTTTTTGCGCGAGGCGAAGCGGCGGCGGGACATTCCTGCAACCATTGCGTGAATACCTGCTTGTAAATCTGACGATACGCATCGCGGTCGCCGCGGGCTTTGGCTTGCGCCAGCGGCATTTGCACGGTCATCATGATGCGATGATAAATCGTGTTGGTGATTCCCGCGTTAGTGTTGGCGTTCGCCATACGGAAGTCATAGTCCATGAGCGAGCCGCAGAAATCACAATAAATGTACGCGGTGGTCGAAGGTCTCGACTTGGGCGCGCCGCATTGACTGCAACTCACGCGCTTGATAAATCGCGAGTGGGCTTTCAACGAATCGGAGATCGCATCGCCCA
>Ga0247727_10012331_pt1 | contig 14705 bp, 12 predicted proteins | sample WisWelCaveWW1625_FD_202498 | JGI IMG/M metagenome (GOLD analysis project Ga0247727, IMG submission 202498) | Biofilm microbial communities from Wishing Well Cave, Virginia, United States - WW16-25 | ecosystem: Environmental > Aquatic > Deep subsurface > Groundwater > Cave microbial mat | place... | reverse complement strand
ATGAGTGCTTTGCGACGCGCCGTGAAACAAGCATTCGCTCAGGTCACGAAAAAAGATATTCGTGGCTGGTTTCGGCATTGCGGCTATATCATAACATGAACACTCAATTGAAAAACGCTGTAAGGTGAAATCTTCTCCTTGTTGTCATTCTGGAAGAACCTTCCCTCGTGCTGGAATCAATTCTTATTTTTCGAGGCGCGCCCAGTGTGAGGGAAGGTTCTTACCATTGACATTTCAAAGAGCGGCATTACAAATTAACCATGAAGCAACATTGGAACGACTGATAAAAACATGAATGAGCTGGTCAACAAACAAACCGTCTCAAATTCTTCTAATCAAGCGCGCCCGTTCGAGCTGGGCATTTATTCTTTTGTCGAGCTTGTTCCTCATCCCACGACCGGCGCGAAGATCAGCCCGGTCGAGCGCATGCGCAATCTGCTCGAGACTATCGAGCTGGCCGACCAAGTTGGGTTGGAGGTCTTCGCGATTGGCGAGCATCATCGCACCGAGTATCTGGCCTCTTCGCCTTTGGTCATTCTAGGCGCAGCCGCAGCGCGCACGAAAACAATTCGACTTTCGACTGCTGTAACCGTGCTCGGCTCGGATGATCCGGTGCGCGTGTTTCAAAGCTTTGCCACGCTCGATCTGCTCTCCAATGGTCGCGCCGAGATCATGGCCGGACGCGGCTCGTTTATCGAATCGTTCCCGCTCTTTGGTTACGACCTGCGCGATTACGATGCGCTCTTTGATGAAAAGCTGCGGTTGTTGATGAAGCTGCGGGAGTCGGAGAAGATCACGTGGTCGGGAAAATTTCGCCCGGCGCTCGATAATCTCGGCGTCTATCCGCGCCCGGCGCAAGAGCAACTTCCCATTTGGATCGCGGTCGGCGGCACGCCTGAATCGGTGGTGCGCGCGGCGACGCTGGGATTGCCGATGGCGTTGGCGATCATCGGCGGCATGCCGGAACGGTTCGCGCCGCTTTTTGATCTGTATCGCAAGAGCGCCAAACAAGCGGGACACGGTCCCGCGCAAATACCGTTGAGTATCAACTCGCATGGCTTTATCGCTGATGATTCGCGGCAAGCGGCGGAAGAGTATTATCCGACTGCGACTTTGGTGATGAACAAGATCGGCCGCGAGCGCGGTTGGGCTCCAGCCACACGCCAACAACTCGAAGCAGCGCGCACGTTGCGCGGCTCCGACTTTGTGGGCACGCCCGAGGAGATCATCGAGAAGATTCTTTTTCAACACGAGATTTTTGGCCATCAGCGCTTTTTGCTGTACCTGGGATACAACACGATTGCGCACAAAAAGATGATGCGAGCCATCGAGCTGTTCGGCACGAAGGTCGCGCCGGTGGTGCACAAGGAAATTGCGCGGCGCAATGAAACTCCGCGCAAGTAGTTGAAGCGGGGGAATCGCAAAAGGTTCCTTCTGAGATTTTGAATTGTCAATTGATAATTAACAATTGTCAATTGACAATTTTAGTTGCGGCTTGGAAGCCTGTTATGATGCCGCAGATCAAGTTAATGCGCAAGACCGACGGCTTTGCGCACGAAATCCAAGCTCCACACCGAATCCAGCGAGTAACGGCCCGGCCCGGCAATGAACAGAACGAGCGCGATGCCGATGAGCACGAGATTATACTCGTAGCCCTCGCGTCCCGCTGGAAGCCGGCCGAAGTAATTCATGAAGAAGCCGTCATTGGCGTGCGAGAGATAAATCGCGGCGGCCATTTGCAGAATGACAATGATGGCGGCCAATCCGGTCGACGCGCCGAAGATGAGCAGAATGCTCGCGGCCAATTCGGCAATCACGCCAAAGAAGGCGAGCGCTGCGGGCACGCCGAGCGTGTTTTGAAAATAGCCCATCGTGCCGTTTATGCCGAAGCCGCCGAACCAACCCAAAACTTTTTGCGCGCCATGCGCGAAGAACACCGAACCGAGCGTCAATCGCGCGGTCAGCAATGCGAGAGAGTTCACGCTGTCGTAACTCATGCCGTCTCCTTTGTGGGTGAGAAATTCTGAAAAGGTATTTCCTGCGAAACGTAGCGCAGTCATCCTGACTGCAGGCAGTAAGGCCTGCGCTACACACGTACTTGCGCGTCACTTGAAAAGCATTTTTGCGGTTGCTTATGACGACATGGAATAATACATAGAGCATGCCAAATGAGTAAGATGCGGTTTTTCAAATGCGCTAGCGCATGGCAAGCGCCTCAAGATTTTGCGCTTCCTCAAATCTTGTGATAGAATGACAAAAAAAATTGAGGCGATAGTTTTTATCGACGCCGCACAAGAAACGCATGCCGAGGCCTCGCGACCGCTGCAAGATGAATCCGATCTGTGGCAGACGCGCGCGGCTTTGCGTGAAAGCGAGGAGCGCTATCGCGAGTTGTTTGAGAAAGCGGGCGACGCTATTTTCGTTTCGGATGCGCAGGGCCGGATTGTCGAGGTGAATCGTGGCGCGTGTGAGAGTTTGGGATATTCGCGCGAGGAATTGCTGCGCATGTTCATTTGGGAATTGAATCCCGAAAAGTGGACGCCGGAAAAAGTGCGCGAGGTGATTCAACAACTCCAACCGGACCAGCCGCAAACATTCGAAAGCTATCACGTGCGCAAAGACGGCGCGCGCGCGCCGGTTGAAATCCGCGTCGGTCATTTCGAAGCCGGCGGCCGGCGTTTTAATTTGGATATGGCGCGTGACATCACGGCGCGTCAACGCGCCGAACGCGCGCTGCGAGAAGCCAATGAAACTTTGGAGCAACGTGTTGCGGCCCGCACCGCAGAGTTGACACGCGCCTTGCAAGAGATCGAGCGCTTGCGCGAGCAATTGGAACTCGAGAATCGTTATCTGCGCGAGGAAGTGAAAACCGCGCTGGCGTTCGACGAAGTGGTGGGCGAAAGCGCGGCGTTGCGCGCGGTGCTGCAGCAGATTGAGATCGTTGCCCCGACCGGCGCGAACGTGCTCATTTTGGGAGAGACCGGCACCGGCAAAGAGTTGCTCGCGCGCGCGATTCATGAGCGCAGCCTCCGCCGCGAGCGGCCGCTCATTACCGTGAATTGCAGCGCGGCGCCGCGCGAGCTGTTCGAAAGCGAATTTTTCGGCCACGTCAAAGGCGCGTTTACCGGCGCGTTGAAAGATCGTTTGGGCAGATTTCAACTGGCAGACGGCGGCACGCTGTTTCTCGATGAAGTGGGCGAGATTCCGCTCGAGCTGCAGAGCAAGCTGTTGCGCGTTGTGCAGGAAGGCCGCTTCGAGCGCCTCGGCGAAGAGCGCACGCGCCAAGTTGACGTGCGCATACTCGCCGCAACCAATCGCAACTTGCAGCAGGAAGTGGAGGCGGGAAATTTTCGGCAAGATTTATATTACCGCTTGAGCGTTTTTCCGGTCACCGTTCCGCCCCTGCGGGAAAGACGTGAAGATATTCCCTTGCTTGCGGCGCATTTCATCGCGCGCGCAAGCGCTCGGTTGAATTGCCCGCGCGCCCGCATGACGCCGGAGCAAGCGCGGCAGTTGCAAAACTACCATTGGCCTGGAAACATTCGCGAATTGCAAAACGTGATCGAGCGCGCCGTCATTCTCGCGCGAGGCGGAGCGCTGCAATTGGAGCGCGCGCTGCCAGTGGGCCGCTCCGAAAGGAATGCGGCGGAGATCGCGCCGGCCTCGACGATGCGCTCCGGGCTTTCACATGAAGATCAGCTTAAAGAGCAGGAGCGCGCGAATATTTTAGCTGCGCTCGAAAAAACGGAGGGGAAAATTTACGGCGCGGGGGGCGCGGCAGAATTGCTCGGCCTCAAGCCCACGACGCTGGCTTATCGCATGAAAGTGTTGGGGATTCGCAAGCGCATCTTGACAACGAAATGAGCAGAGCGCAAATGCTTCTGCAGATGAGGCGCAACCATGTTCGCTAACGAAGCTAAAGAAAAGATTCACACTGCCGTCACCAGTTGGCCGGAAGTGACCGCGCATCCGCATCGCTTCGGCGGCACGGAGTATCGTTTGGGCAAGCGCGAGCTGGGTCATATTCACGACGACCACCTCGTCGATCTTCCGTTTCCGAAAAAAATGCGCGATGAAATTGTGGCTGCGGGTCGCGCGGAGCCGCATCATATTTTACCGGAGAGCGGGTGGGTGAGTTTTTATTTGCGTGCGCCGGCCGATATCGAAAGGGCGATTGCGTTGTTCAAGCAATCTTTCGATTTGGCGCTGGCTCAACGCGCGCGACATGTTGGTGTGGATGCAGCGCAAATGTGAAATTGCGTACTCGTTGCCCCACTCCGCTTCTGCAAGCGAGCGCTTCTTTTGCTTTTGGTTACGATTGCGCACGAGCGCGCAGGCGGTTGACAGAATTGCGCAGCGGACATAAGCGCAGTGAAAGGAGTTCACTTTGCATTTGACGCCCAGGGTGACGTTCACAGCCCGGCAGGCGCCCATCGCTTTTTTGCTCAATGGTATTACTCTGATTTTTTTTGAGGAGTTGCAATGCAGCAAAAAGCCGTTCGTTTCGCGTTGTTCGCGTTTGCCGGGGCTTTGGCTATGATCGGCCTGCGCCGTTTCGCGAGTAGAGACGAGGCCGCTGCGCCTGCGAAATCCGGCGTTGCGGTTTACGTTTTTCTTGCAGAAGATTGTGTGATCTCGCAAAGCGCGACGCTCGCGTTGAAATCGTTGCATCGCGAATTTCAGGGCGCAATCGACTTTGTGGGTGTATTTGCGAATGCGTCCTCGACGGTAGAGACCGTCGCGCAATTTCGGAAAAAGTATGAGATGCCGTTTGGGCTCAAGCTCGATGATGACAATCAACTCCTGCGGGCTTTGGGCGCGCGCGTCACGCCGGAAGTTTTCGCGGTGGAGCAAGCCTCGCAAAAAATTTTATATAAAGGCCGGATCGACGACAGCTTCGCGCGCGTGGGGCAAAGGAGGTCGGTCGTCACTTCGCATGAATTACAGGACGCACTGGCCGCGATCGTCAAGGGCGACACCATTGCGGTCAAAGAGACGCAAGCGATTGGATGTTTTATTACGCGGCGCGCGAAGGCAGTGAGCAGTGGCCGGTGATCAGTCATCAGTGATCAGTCATCAGTGATCAGTGATCAGTGATCAGTGATCAGTGATCAGTGATCAGTATTCAGTGAGCAGTGCCGCAATGACGCGATACTGCAATGGCTTTGTAAACTCGGTTCGTAAAGCAGCAACCAACAGAGGAGAGCCGTCATGAAGAAATTCGCGACGATAGTGGTGTTGAGCGCGATCATGGCAAGCGCGCTCGCGGCGCAAACGGTGAATTTCAGCGAGCACATTTCGCCGATCATTTATGGCAATTGCGCGAAGTGCCATCGCCCCGGCGAGATCGGGCCGTTTGCGATGACGAATTACAACGAGGTGGCGACGCGCGCGCAGATGATCAAATACGTCACCGGCATTCGCTACATGCCGCCGTGGATGCCGGATCGCAGCTTCAGCAAATTGCTCGACGAAAGATTTTTGACCGAGGAACAAATCCAGCTCATCGCGCAATGGGCCGATGCCGGCGCGCCGCAAGGCGATCCGCGCCTTGAAGCTCCGCTGCCGCAATTCCCCCCTGGCTCGCAGCTCGGCACGCCGGATTTGGTGCTGACGATGAGCCAATCCTACAGGATCAAGGGCAACAACGTCGATGAATACCGGATTTTCGTTTTGCCCAGCGGCTTGACGCAAGATCAAGACGTCACGGCCGTGGAATTTCGGCCGGGCAATGGCAAGATCGTGCATCACGCGTTGATCGCCATCGACGTCAACGGTCAGGGCAGAATTCAAGACCAGCAGGATCCGGGCTACGGCTACACTTCATACGGCGGCTTCGGTGTGGCGATTCAAGGCCAGCTTCCCGGTTACGCGCCCGGCGCCATGCCGCGTTTTTTGCCGGATGGCATCGGACAAAAAATTCCCAGGAATGCGGACCTGCTGTTGCAGATTCATTATGCGCCGCGGCCCGTGGCCGAATCGGATTCTTCTTCCATCAACATCTTTTTCGCCAAGAAGCCGATTGCGCGCTATCTGCAATCGCGCATCTTCTTGCCGTTTGATTTGGTGAATGGCCCGTTCGTGATTCCCGGCGGCGAGGTCAAGCAATTTCATGGCGTGGTCGGCGTTCCTTTCGACATTTCGCTGCTGCTGTTTGCGCCGCACTGCCATTTGCTGGGTAAAGCGTGGGAGGTTTATTTTGTCGATGCGAACGGCAATCGCACCAATCTCATCAAGATCAACAATTGGGATTTCAACTGGCAGGGCGCTTACTCGCAAGAACGCATCATCAAAATTCCGTTAGGCTCGCAGATTCACGCGTTCGCTACGTACGACAACACCACGAACAACCCGCGCAATCCCAACAACCCGCCCAAGCAAGTGACGTGGGGCGAAAAGACCACGGACGAGATGTATTATTTCCCGTTGGCCTTCGTGCCTTATCAACCGGGCGACGAAAACATTTTGTTGACCGGCGTCAAAGAACGCGCAGACCAAGCCGTGAAGCTCTCAGGCAACGAGCTGGCGCAAAATTATCCCAATCCCTTCAATCCCGCCACCGCGATCAAATTTGTGTTGCCGCGCGCCGGGCGCGTTCAGCTTGTGGTCTTTAATGTGCTCGGCCAAAAAATCGCGACGCTCGTGGAGAATGAATTCCTGGCGCCGGGCCAACACGTTCGCAGTTGGGAGGCGAGCGGCGTTGCGAGCGGCGTGTATTTTTATCAATTGACCGCCGGCGTGTTTCAACAAACGAAGAAAATGATTTTGATGCGATAAAGCCGCGGGCAAAAGCTGCCGGCTAGATTGCAAAGCGTTTGCTAATGGTTCAGCCAGGCGTTGCTGGATGAAGGCCGCCGGTTTTGCGCGCTCTTCACCGATCTTGCCAATCCCACGTCGAATCGCATTTATCACAAAATCGGCTATCGACCGGTCTGCGATTTTGATGAGTATGTTTTTGGCGAATAGAACCAACCGGATTGCGCCATGTTATCACACTTGCACCAACGCTTTGAACGACTGCAAAGCAGTCGTGTGGAACTCTGCGACAGGTTGAACGAATACTCGTCTGAGCAATTGCAGTTTCGCCCGGCGCCGCACGCCTGGTCATGCGCGGAGATCGTGCATCATCTTATTCTGGCCGAAAGTTTTTCAGCCGCTTATCTTGAAAAGAAGCTCGACAAATTTTCCACTTTGCAGAAGGTGAGTTTGAGCGCCGGTTTGCGTTCCACCATTATGACGTGGGCTTTGCGTTCGCCGTTGAAGTTCAAAGCGCCGAGTCCGCATGTGTTGCCTACGCCCGATTTGGCATTGCCCGATTTGCGCGCGCAATGGGAAGCTCTGCGCGATAAACTGCAAACGTTGCTCGAGCGCGTTACGCCGGAGATGTTGCGATTGCCGCTTTATCGGCATCCCCTTGCAGGCTTGCTGACGGTGGCGCAAATGCTGACCTTCCTGCAGGAACATTTCGATCATCATGAGCAGCAAATCGAAAGAATAATGAAGCTGGCAACTTTCCAGCAAGAAAACGCGGCAGCCGTTGCGCAGTCGTGATAACGTATTTTTGTTTTGATAAAAAGCTTGGTGCGCGATCAAAGGAGAAGCATGTTACTCACCGAAAAAGAAGCGCGAACCAAATGGTGCCCCTTTGCGATTTCGGCGGTGCGGCGTTATGAAGATAGCGCCTCGGTTGTGAATCGCCGGATCGGCAGCGGCAAGCCGGATGTGGATTGCTTTTGCATCGCGACGGACTGCATGATGTGGCGCGCCGTTTCCGTTAAGAAAGACAATGACACCGTGAAGCTGGGATATTGCGGCCTCGCCAGCAAGCCTGAAATGGAAGAGGAGAAGCCGGCGGAGACGAGCTCGCCCTAATTGCCTGAAGCGAAGCTCATAAACAGTGTTTGTCAAAAATTTGCTCTTTTCAGAAAATGTTCCCGCAACGGCTTGGCCGTTGCATGAGAGACTTTGGGTTCGACTCTCAGGCTTTAGAAACTTCGGCCAAGCCAAGAGTGGAACATTTTGAGGCGGACACCAAATAGCAGAAACGCGCAATGAAGAATCGTTCCATTGCTCTCATCACCGGCGCGAATCGGGGCCTCGGCTTCGAAGTCGCGCGGCAATTGGCGGAAAGAGATTTCATCGTTTATCTTTCCGCGCGCTCGCGCGAGGCGGGTGAGGCCGCAGTTGAAAATTTGCAGAAGAATGGCGCTGACGTGCGCTTTGTTGAATTGGATGTGGCGGATTTTTCCAGCCCGCAAAAAGCCGCGCAAGCAGTTGCGGCGCAGGTCGATCATCTCGACGTGCTCGTGAACAATGCCGCAATTTTAGAAGGTGAAAATCTTCCGGCGCTGCGCGTGACTGCGGAGGTGATGCAAAAGACGTTGGCAGTGAATGCGATTGGGCCGCTGCTCGTGGCGCAAGCCTTTGTGCCGTTGTTGTCGCAGAGCGCGCATGGGCGCATCATCAATGTTTCGAGCAGCGCCGGAACGTTGCATGATATGGGAACTTACGCGCCGGCCTACAGCATTTCCAAAGCCGCGTTGAATGCGGTCACGCGCCAACTCTCTGCGGCGCTGCAAAACAAACGCATCGCCGTGAACTCGGTTTGTCCGGGCTGGGTGAGAACGGACATGGGCGGATGCAACGCGCCGCGTGCGATGGAAAAAGGCGCGGAGACGATTGTATGGCTCGCGACCGAAGCGCCGCAAGATTTGACGGGACAATTTCTGCGCGACCGCAAAGTGATTGCCTGGTGAAAAATTCTCCAACGGATAAAAGGCAAAACTATTTCTGGCAAAACGATTAAAAGAATAGTTTTGCCAGTAATCGTTTTGTCTTAATCTTGCCGGCTCGCCCGGATTATGAATTGAGTAGTTGAAATGAATTCAAACCAAGATCAGGAGAACTCTCATGAAACGTCACGCCTCCGCAGTTTGGCAAGGAACTTTGAAAGAAGGCAAGGGCACGCTCTCCACGCAAAGCGGCGCGCTGCAAGAAACGCCGTATTCCTTCACCGGCCGCTTTGAATCCGGCACGGGCACGACGCCCGAAGAATTGATCGCCGCAGCGCATGCGGGCTGCTTCACCATGTCGGTCTCGGCGAAATTGAGCGCGGCCGGATTCAAGCCGGAAAAATTGAGCACGCGCGCGAACTTGACGCTGGAACAAGCGCAAGGCAATTGGACGATCACCACGATTCATTTGGAATTGACCGGCAAAGCCCCCGGCGTCGAGCGCGCCAAATTCGAAGAAATAGCAAACGATGCGAAAGCGAATTGCATCATCTCGCGCGCGCTCACGGCGCAGATTACGTTGGAAGCCAAGTTGGAGGGATAAAAGCGTCAGCGAAGCCTTTGCAAAAAAAGCAAAAACTTTCACGCAAAGACGCTGAGCCGCAAAGAAACGCTTTGCGGGTTCTTTGCGGCTTCGCGTCTTTGCGTGCGCTATGGATTTTCTTTTGCCGTTGCGCATGGGCGTCGATGCGATGCGCCTGCTCGACGTCCGCGCTTATCGCGCGCAACGCGCCACGAAAATTTTTCTTCTGCACGACGAGCGCATTCTGCGCGAACTGGCGCAGCATTATGCCGACAACAAATCTTATTCAATGTCGCGCGCCAAGCCCGTTGTCGATTCCGGACGCCGCCGAACGACTAGAGGTCACGAAGCGCTCAGAGCGTATTTGAAAAGTAGAACACCCGGCTATTTCCCCCTGAGGGGGTGTTTTTGAGGGCGGCGATGCTATTCAAATGCATATTTACTGATAGAGTTCTTTTCAACATGCACTTCAATTTGATAACGATTCCGAGCGACACCCCCCGAACCCCCCTAAGGGGGGGACTTTTCTCAGAATCTCAGAATAAAATCTCGAAAGCTTGTATCACCAAAAGAAAGGACAGGCACAGCATGACGCATCATGCAAGATGGAAAACAATATTCGGCGTTCCGTTTGCCGCATTGTTCGTTTTGATTTCTCTCATGAACACAAGCTGCTCGCAGCAGCAAGCGCAAGGCGGCGGTTTTCAAATGCCGCCCATGCCCGTGGAAACGGCGACGGTGACGCAAAGCGCGGTTATCGATCCGTTCGAAGCGGTCGGCACCATTGAAGCAGAAGACGCGATTACCGTGGTCTCTGAAATCGACGCAGCCGTCATCAGCCTGCCGTTTCGCGAAGGCGAGGCGATTGCCAAAGGCGGGTTGATCGCTCAATTGGACGACACGCAATTGCGCGCGGAAGAAGCCCGAGCGCTCGCGCTGCTGGAACAAAGAAAAGTGACTTTCGACCGCATTAAAACGATCACCGACGAAGGCCTCGGCACGGCGCAAACTCTCGACGACGCGGCCGCGGCGCGGAAAGTCGCGGAAGCCGATCTGGCTGTGATTCGCGCGCGCTTGCTAAAGACGCGCATCGTCGCGCCTTTCGCCGGCGTTCTCGGCGCGCGGCAGGTAAGCCCCGGCGCATTTCTGCGCGCAGGCTCGCCGATCACAGAGCTTGCGCAGATTCAGCGGTTGCGCGTCACGTTCTCGGCGCCGGAGCGTTTTTATTCGCAGTTGCAGCGCGGCGCGGAGGTGAAAGTTTCCACCACCGCTTATGCAGGTTATGAATTGAGCGGCAAAGTGCAGATCATCGATCCGATGGTGGATCTCGGCACGCGGCGCGTGAAAGTCATCGCAACGCTCGACAATCCCGGCGGGAAATTCCGCCCCGGCATGTCGGCAAACGTCACCGTGATTTTGAGCGAACGCCAAAACGCGCTGGTCATTCCCAACGAAGCGGTTTTTGTCGAAGGCAATCAAGCGCTTGTCTTTCTCATCAACGCGGACAGCACGGTGGCGCGCACGCCGGTGGAGCTTGGCACGCGCATGCGCGAGAGCGTCGAAGTGCTCAACGGACTTGAGGCGGGCGCCTTGATCGTTCGCGCCGGCCATCAAAAACTTTTCCCCGGCGCGAAGGTGATGCCGATTTCGGCAATGCCTGAGCAAAACTAGCATAATTGCGATGACCTTTGCGAACCGCTAATTCACGCGAATAAACGCTAATTCTTCGCGGAGGAGCCAACGATGGCGGAGTTATTGGAAAAAGATTTAGTCTTCCGCATCATCGGATGCGCGATGGCCGTCCACAATGAACTCAGGCACGGGCTTCGTGAAAAAACGTACGAAAATTCGCTTGTGGTTGAGTTCAAGCATCAGGGAATCGAGTATAGCAAGCAAACCCGATTTCCGGTTTATTATCGCAATGAGCGTGTTGATGAATTTATTCCCGACCTCGTGGTTGAAAAGCGCGTGATCGTTGATACCAAGACCGTCGAAACGATCATCGATGAACATCGTGGAACGATGCTCAATTACCTCAAGATTACCGGCCTGAAGGTCGGTGTTATCATCAATTACAAGCACCGCAAACTGGAATGGGAGCGGCTTGTTTTGGATGAAGCCCGGTAATCACTATTCGGGAAGTTTTAAAAATCCGAGCAACCGCGAATAAGCGCCAATTAAACGCGAATGAAAAACATATTCGGAAAATTTAAAAACCGTAAATGATCACCAACAACGCGCCAATTTTTAATTCGCGTTTGATTAGCGTCCATTCGCGGTTAAAACTGCATACAAGCAACGGAGACAAATAATGAAACTCAGTGAAATTTCGATCCAACGCCCGGTGCTCGCGACGGTGATGAGCCTCGTGATCATCATCTTCGGGATCGTCTCGTTTTTGCGTTTGCCGGTGCGCGAATACCCGGATATCGATTCGCCGGTCGTGTCCGTCATCACGTTTTATCGCGGCGCCAGCCCGAACGTGATTGAAACCGAAATCACCGATCTTTTGGAAGAGCAGCTTTCGACCATCGAAGGCGTCAAGACGATCACTTCCTCGAGTCAGGAGCAAGGCTCGGTCATCACGATTCAATTCGAGCTGGATCGCAACGTCGACGAAGCCGCGAACGACGTGCGCGATAAAGTGTCGAGCGTGCGCGGTTTTCTGCCGCGCGAGGCCGAGGATCCGATCATTCAGAAAATCGACGTCAACGCGCAGCCCATCAACTGGCTGGCGCTGACCAGCGAGCGGCATTCGAATCTTGAACTGACCGACGTTGCCGAGCGCGTGCTCAAAGAGCGCATTCTGCGCTTGCCCGGCGTCGGCTCGATTTTTTTCGGCGGCGAACGCCGTTATGCCATGCGTGTTTGGCTGGAGACGCAAAAGATGGCCGCGTACGGCGTGAGCACGCAGGACATTGAAAACGCCATTCGCCGCGAAAACGCGGAAATTCCCGGCGGCCGCGTCGAAGGCGAGAACCGCGAATTTTCCGTGCGCACGCGCGGCGATCTCGCGACGCCCGAAGAATTTGGCGCGATCATCATCAAGCAGAGCGGCGACGAGCTCGTGCGTTTGGGCGACGTGGCGTCCGTCAACGTCGGCGCGGAAGATGAACGCACCGCCGTGCGGTGGAGCGGCAAAACCACGGTCGGCATGGGCGTGGTGAAACAATCGAAAGCCAGCACCCTCGACGTGGCGGCAACCGTCATTGAAGAGTTGCCGGAGCTGCAAAAACTTTTGCCCGAAGGCATGCGCCTCGAGGTGGCTTACAACTCCGCGACATTCATTCAAAATTCCATCAATGAAGTGCGCGACACGTTGTTTATCGCCTTCGGCCTTGTCGTGTTGGTGATCATCGCGTTTCTCAAAAGCTTTCGCGCGACGCTGATTCCGACGTTCGCGATTCCGATTTCGATCATCGGCACGTTTGCGGTCTCGTATGCTCTCGGCCACACGATCAACATTCTCACGCTGCTGGCGTTGGTGCTCGCCATCGGCCTCGTTGTCGATGACGCCATCGTCGTGCTGGAAAATGTTTATCGCCACATGGAAATGGGCAAGTCGCGCTGGCAGGCCGCGATCGACGGCTCCAAAGAAATCGGCTTCGCGGTGTTGGCGACGACGATCACGCTCGTTGCGGTTTTCGTGCCGCTCGCTTTTCTCAGCGGCAACGTCGGCCGCTTGTTCAATGAGTTCGGCGTGGCCGTCGCGGTTTCCGTGCTCATCTCCGGCTTCGTCGCGTTGACATTGACGCCGATGCTGTGCTCGCGCATGTTGAAGCCGCTGCATCATACCGGCACGAGTTGGGTCTCGCGTTCATTCGATGCTTTCTTTGATGGGCTGGAGCGTGTTTATGGAAAGATCGTGCGCGGCGCGCTCAGGCATCGCGCGGTGGTGATGGCCATCGCGTTATTCATGATCGCATTGAGCGCCACTATTTTTAAATTTCTTCCGAGCGAGTTGGTGCCGACCGAAGATCGCGGCACGGCTTTCGGCATCGTCATCGCGCCCGAAGGCGCAACGCTTGAGTACACGGATCGCTACATGCGACAGGTCGAAGAAATCATGCTCCGCCGTCCCGAGACCGACGGTGTTTTCACCGCGACGGGCGTGGGTTTCGGCGGGCCCGGCCGCGTCACCAATGGCTTCGTCTTTATGGGATTGAAGCCGGAAGATCAAAGAGAAAAATCGCAACAGGAAATCGTGCAGGAACTTTTCCCGCAACTTTTTTCCATTCCTGGCGTGCTCGCGTTCGTGTTGAATCCACCGAGCGTGGCCTCGGATTTCAACTTCACGCCCGTGTCTTATGTGTTGCAAGCGGACTCTTATGAAGAATTGCAAAGCGCGGTCGGCACGATGATGGCGCAGGCCTCGCAGCTTGGTTACTTGATCAATCTCGACAGCGATCTGCGTTTGAACAAGCCGCAGCTCGAGATCACGATTGATCGCGAACGCGCTGCGGGCCTCGGCGTTTCAGTGACGGACATCGGCGGCACGCTCGAAACTTTTCTCGGCGGGCGCGTGGTGACGAATTTCAAACGCGGCGCGAAACAATATGACGTGATCGTGCAGCTCAAGCCTTCGGATCGCGCCACGCCGAACACGATTGAAAGCATTTATTTGCGCGGCAATGGCGGCCTCGTGCAGCTTGCGAACGTCGTGAACGTCAAAGAAACTGTCGCGCCGAAAGAATTGAATCACTTTAATCGCGTGCGCTCGGCGACGATCACCGCAAGCATGGTTCCCGGCGTGAGCCTCGGCCAGGCGCTGAATGATCTTGATCGCATCGCCGACGCAAATTTGCCCGCGACGATCAAACGCGATTTGACCGGACAATCGCGCGAGTTTCGCGACTCCAGCGAAGCGCTGTATTTTCTGTTTCTGTTTGCGGTGGTGTTCATTTACCTCGTGCTCGCGGCGCAATTTGAGAGCTTCATTCATCCGCTGACGATTCTGTTCTCCGTGCCGCTCGCGGTGGCCGGAGCGTTGATCGCGCTCTTCATGTTCAACCAGACGATGAACATCTTCTCGCAAATCGGCTTGATCATGTTGATCGGGTTGGTGACAAAGAACGCAATTCTGATCGTGGAATATTCCAACCAATTACGCGAGCGCGGCAAGCGTTTGTTCGACGCGGTTGCCGAAGCCTCGACGATTCGCTTGCGCCCGATTCTGATGACCTCGTTCTCCACCATCTTCGGCATTCTGCCGATTGCGATTGGATTGGGCGCCGGCGCCGAAGCGCGTCGCCCGCTCGGCATTGCCGTTGTCGGCGGCATGTTGCTCTCAACTTTTTTGACGCTGGTGCTCGTGCCGGTGGTTTACACGCTGCTGGCAAGATTTACCAAAGTGGAAGTGGCGCCGTCGAATGGCAATGAGCCGGTTGAAT
>Ga0247727_10012330_pt1 | contig 14706 bp, 10 predicted proteins | sample WisWelCaveWW1625_FD_202498 | JGI IMG/M metagenome (GOLD analysis project Ga0247727, IMG submission 202498) | Biofilm microbial communities from Wishing Well Cave, Virginia, United States - WW16-25 | ecosystem: Environmental > Aquatic > Deep subsurface > Groundwater > Cave microbial mat | place... | reverse complement strand
ACGTCGGGCAGACCCGCACACCTACCAACTCTTGCTTCAGTTCGATCACGGAGGCTTAGCTTGATACGTATGGGGCAACCGGCCGGTCGCCCCTACGAATCCCAGGGCAGACTTGCAACTCATCCCCCTTCCCCTTCTCTACAATTTAGAGAAGGGGGAATGAGGGAGTTGAGTCAACTAGCTATCTCTGAATCAAGAGCTTCTTCAGCTCGCTGCGTTGCACAGAGCTGTCTTTCCCATGCACCGTGAGTCTGTACAAGTACACCCCATTCGCCAAGCGCTCGCTCAGTTTCAGTTGACTCGCTTGCGCTGGGGTCACCGTCTCATCGAAAAATTTCTTCCCATTCAAAGTGTAGACTTGCACTTGCACGCTCGTGTTTTCTGTTAGAGTTTCAGAAAGCGTCCCAAACTCGATTGGCAGTAACGCAATCGGCTCGCTCGCGGAGAGCACTCCGCAGCTGAGCGTCACGTTGAAGAAGGGAGCAAAGAGCGTCTCTTTGGCTGTTCCTGCGGCTTTCTGTACGAGCGCCTTCACTGTCAGCTTCCCGCGATGCGCGATCGTCTGCGGCAGCGTCACCTCACGTCGGCCAAAGAGCGTGCGTATCCCGTTGAAGGAATAATCTCCATTGAATTTGCCAGCGTCAAGGGCAACCGTGAGCAATTGAATGTCTGCACCGCTGTTGTTGCGAATGGTCATCGAAATTGTCTTGCTGGCGGGCTTGCTGGTTCGAGGACTGAAAGTAATCTTCTGGCTGGTCTGAACCAAAATGTTCACACACGTTGTGGTTGTCACGACCGAGTAATTCACGCTCACTGGACTGGCTTGAGCATTGCCCGCATTGTCGGTTGCTCCACTACAAGTGGCGGTGTGCTGGCCCAGTGCATCGGCGGGCGGGTTGCTGATTTGCACCGTCGCCGCCGTAGCTACGCCCGATTCGCTATCGCTCGTATTGCACCCGGCAGCAGGCACCGAGCCTACGTTGTACTGACCTCCATTGACTACGCCAGTGACAGCGACCGTGGGCGGAGTATTATCCAGAGCAAAGTTGGCCGTCACAGTGCGATTGAGGTTGAACATCGAGACCAAACACTGATTGCCCAGAATGGAATCACAATTGCTCCAGCTGCTTAGATAGGAACCTGCAGTGGCAAAAGCATTGAGAGTGACCAGAATGCCTCCGCCAAAGTCAGTCGCCGTACACGTGGAGCCGCAGTCCAGAGAAGAAGTTGGCGTGCTAGAGACCGTGCCCACTCCCGCTCCTTGTTTAGTGACAGTAAGCGAGACAGCTTCGAAAGCGCCTCCATCGCAGGAGGAGTCGTGAGGTCGGGAGACGCCGCGCTGGTCTTGAGTGACGTTTCCGCCGCCAATGAAGGTGCAGTCACTGACCGCGTCAATCGCCTGGCTGCCCGCCAAGAGTGCGTGGGTCTGAGTCGGCCCGCCATTGTTAGCCAGGGGACCCAGATTGATTTCAGTCAGAGTTTTTTGAGTAAAGCCCGTGCAAGTATTATCGGTGCTAAAGTTGACCCCTTGAGCAGTGAAAGTGCCAGCGTTAAAGCAATTATTGGATGCGTTGCTAGCGATGATCGAGTTCTTGATCGTCACTATTCCATTACTAGTATTAACGATAGCGCCGCCGTTAGTGGCGGAGTTATCCGAGAAGGTGGAGCTACTGATCGTCACCGTTTGAACACCAGTTGGATCACTAAAGGTGCAGATAACGCCACCGATATCGGCGAAGTTAGAGGAGAAAGTGGAGTTGTTGATCGTTAGCGTTGCAACAACACTTTGTTGACTGAAACTGCAGATAGCGCCGCCGTTAGTGGCGGAGTTATTCGAGAAGGTGGAGTTGTTGATCGTCACCGTTCCATTAATATTAGAGATAGCGCCGCCTTTGGCGGCAGTTCCCTTAGTTAAGGTCAAGTTTTGCAACGTCAGATTCGCACCAGAGTTCACGACGAAGATGCGCACATCCCCCGTCGTATCATTGTTTGAGTCTCCGCTGATCGTAATCGCGCTTTCCCCATCGATCGTGAATTTTCCTGCGCTCGCCACACTCACAATGTTTGGCAAGGTGCTCTGCAAGAAGATCGTGCCACTCACACTGAAAGTGATGGTGTCGTCGCCAGCGCTGGCTGCGCCGCAGTCATCGTTGGCGGCAGAATTATTCGCAGCTGAGATCGCCTCGCGCAGCGTGCAATCTGTATTGTCGGTCGTGTTGTCAGCTAGAGTATTGACAGTGTAGCTGGCAGCGAGCGAAAGTGGGGACCAAGCACAGAGTCCAACCAACAAAACGAAGATGAAGGTTCCAAGATAAAGTCGGTGATATGTGTTCATATGCATTCGGAGATTATAGCAAATTTTGGGGATGAGGCCCCCACCTGCGCTTCGCGCTGTCCTCCCCCGCTTAACGCAGGGGAGGAACGAAAAAGCTCCCTCTCCTGTTGGTCACAACGGGAGAGGGGCGGGGTGAGGGCCGTCTTCCCCTGTTTGTAAAAACGGGGGAAGTGGCACGCAGTGCCGATGGGGGCCTCCCTAAGCCGTTTTCAGCGCTTTTCCGTGGCGCTTCAGTGGCTTCCGTGATGCTGCTGACATAAAAACAAAAGAGCCAGCGCCGATGGCTGGCTCTTCTCAGGTGTGAGGTTGGAGTGGAGTAGGTTCTAGGGCTTGAGTTGGTAGAACATCAAGAGTAACTTTATTTGTTTATTGGTCATCAATGGTCGCCCGCTCGCGTTCTTCAGACCGTACAAGGCCGATATCTTTTCGACCGGTGCTATCTTTTTGATCGCTTCGACCGTCTTGTCGCCAAAGTCGGGGAAGTGCGAGATGCGCTGCTCGGCGTCCTCGGCGGTGATCACTGGGGCGCGATTGCCGATCTTATAGTGGGCTGCCAGTGCGTTCGCTTCCTCGCTCATTCTATTGGCCTGAGCCATGAGCCATCCGGCGCTCGCGGTGATGGCGATAATCGTGAGGACGACGACGGCTATTAGTTTGTTGACGTTGCGTTGGTTCATCATTTGATTCACCCTCCTTATGAGTGACAGCTCGACTCTACATCCAACTTGTTCAGAGGTTGTTCATTGCCAAGGATGCCATTTGAGCCGTTTGTTCATAAGTGCTAAAATCGTCTCGGACAATTGGTAATGGCATAAAGGAAGGGTCATGGCACTCAAAATCTTCTTTTTCGGCTCTTTTGAGCTCTTCGTCAACAATCAGTTGATTCTAAATGATCTCTGGCCGAGCGAGAACACCAAAGCGCTGCTCAAGATTTTGTCAGGAGAACGAGGCCGACTTTTCTTGCAAGACGAACTTGTTGAATATCTCTGGCCGGAACTGGACCCGCAACGCGCCGCGACGAACTTGCGCGGGCGAGTGACCGAGCTGCGAAAAATTTTGGAGCCGTCTCTGATTCGGGGCTCTCACTCGCAGTTTATTCACACGCGTCACGGAGGATATCTCTTCTCCAAAGAAGCTGCTTGCTGGACTGATGTCGAGGCGTTTTCTGTCTTGGAAAGCCAGGCCCGAAAATATGAAAAAGAAGCCAAGCCCGAAGAAGCAACTCGGTGTTACAGCGAAGCGTTGAGTCTTTGTCGCGGGGAGTATCTGGCCGAAGATCGTTATGCCGAATGGGCCTTGCAACTGCGCGATCGCTGGCGAGAACGCCGCGTCGAGCTCTTGCTCAAGTTGGCTCACTCTTTAGAACAAACGCAATCGTATCGCGAAGCGATCGCACGACTCAGAGAAGCGCTTGCCCTCGCCCCGCTCCAAGAAGAACTCTATCAAGAGTGGATGCGCTGCGCCCATCACTTAGGAGATGTTTTTCAAATCCGGCAGGCGTACCAAGAATGCGAGAAAATACTAACGCAGGAGCTGGGCGTAAACCCTTCAGCGCAAACACAGCAACTGTACGAAAACGCGCAAACGCGCCCGGCTCGGATGCAGCCCGCAGCGAACCAACCAACGCTTTCTACGTTGAATGTCGGCCAACGCTCAAAAAGAGCGCCCTTTGTCGCAAGAGAAAGTGAGCAAAAAACCATCGCTGCGCTGATCGAGGCAGCAAAAATGGGCAATGGGAAGCTCGTCCTCATCAGCGGCGAAATGGGCATGGGCAAGACCTGCCTTGCTGAAGAAATCACTCTCTGGGCAAAGTCGAATCTGAATGCCGGTCTCTTGCGAGGGCAATGCTACGAATTGGAAACCCCGCTTGCCTTTCAGCCGCTTCTCGAAGCGCTGCGTTCGAGTCTCGCGTCGTTCGCGCGCGCCGATTTTGCCAAGGTGCACGAAGCCTGGCTGGCCGAACTCTCTGAATTAATCCCGGAGTTGACATCACTCTACCCAAGTTTGCCCCAAACGGTCGTCTTGCCCGCCGAATACAAGCAACATCGTTTTTTTGAAATTTTCTTGCAATGTCTCAGCACACGCGCACAACGCCAACCGCCGCTAGTTCTGAGTTTGGAAGATTTGCAATGGGCCGACCCCTCGACGCTCGACTTTTTGCATTTTCTCCTGCCCAAGCTCTCTATGTTGCCGATGATGGTCTTGGGTACTTATCGCAACGAAGAAGCAGGCTCAGGGCATCGGCTGCATCGCCTCTTGCAGCAGGGGCATCGCTTGCATCAGCTGAAAGAAATTTGCCTCACTGCGCTGGAGTACCCTGACGTGAGAGCACTTATCGAATCGCTCTCTATAGACGCAAAAAAGACTCCTGTATCGATCGAGTCCGTGATGGCGCAGTGCGGCGGCAATCCCTTTTTTATCACTTCTTATGTGCAAGCACTTAATGAACAAGCCAGCGCGCAGCCTCTGCAACAGAGCGTGAGTATGGATTTTGTGGCGAAGGGAGGGCTCTCTACTGGGGCAGCCGAGGTGCTGCGGCATCGCCTCGAACGTCTGAGCGCGTCGCGGCGTCGCGTTCTAGAACTCGTGGCGGTCTGTGGCGAAAAGTGTGAATCGTCGCTTCTTGAAAAACTGTGGAAGGGCACCCGCGAAGAATTGCAGGAGCATCTGGCGGCTCTGACGGAGTCGGGCTTGCTCACTGCCGACGCTCAAGGCTATGCTTATCGTCATCTGGCCTATCGTAATTTGGTTTATCATACGTTGCTCAATGACCAGCGTCGTCAGTGGCTGCATCGGCATATCTTGAGCTGTCTCAAGACCGAAGAGCCACACCTCTCGGCCTCGTGGCGCAATCGATTGGCTTATCACAGCGAGCAGGCCGGCCATTTATTAGAAGCCCTCGCTCATACGATCACGGCATTGTCTTACTGTCGGCAAGGCTACGAGAACGCCGAAGCGCTCAAGCTCATCGAACGCGGGCAACAACTCTTGCATCGGGTTTCTACCCAAGAAGAGCAACGCCCCTGGTTAAAGAAAGAATTTTTGTCCGAGCAATTCAGATTGCTTTGTGAAGAAACGCAAGTTTTTCTACAGATTGGGGAGAGGTTGGAGACCGATCGCATCATCGGCAAACTCGATCGATTTATCCAAGAGATGCGCGACGAGCGCGTGAAGGCCCAAGCAGCGCAATTGAGTGCGTTGCTTTATATTCGGTCAGCTCATTTTCAAAAAGCGCTCACCTCCGCCCAGACCGCGCACGCTCTCTTTGAGAGTCTGGGTGATGCGCTGTCGGCTGCCGAGAGTTTGGAATGGATGGCCGAAGCTCATTTTGGCGCCGGAGAGTATGAAGCCGCTAAACAATGTTATCTGGACGGCTTGGTGCAATTCGAAAAACTGGATCATAGTCAAAAACAATTAGAAACGCTCAATAGTCTTGGCAACGTCTGGATGAAACTAAGGGATGCTCCGCAAGCGCTTCAGTGTTATCAGCGCGCCTTGGATTTGGCGGAGATGTCAGGAAGCGAGCGCGGTGAAGGAGAGGCGACGCAATCGATGGGGTTTGTGTACTTACAGTTGGGCGATTACGAAGAAGTCTTGCATATGTGTGAAAAATCGCAAGCCATCGCCGAGAAGTTGGGAAATTTTAGGAACCAACTCTTTTCGCTCACGAGCAAAGCGACCGCCTATTATTTTCTCGGTCTTTTTAATGAAGCTGGCTTGGCTTGTCGCGAGGCGTTGCAGTCGAGTGAGCGCATGGGCAATCCCGTCGAACAAGCTCAGATTCACCGACAATACGGTCGCATTCTGCGCGAGCTCGGAGAGTTTGCAGAATCAAAAAGACACATAGAGACGGCGCTGCGCATTTTTCAAGAACGTGCCGTGTTGCACGAAGAAGCCGAAGGCTGGCGTGCGTTGGCTGAAACTTATTTGTCCGAAGGAGACGCACCGCGCGCGCAAGAGAATTTGGACAAAGCTCTGGAAATAGCTCAACAAGTGCAGTCGCCGTTGCTCTTGCATCGCTGTCACGGCACCGCTGCTGCAATTGACTATGCGCGAGGTCAGTATGAAAAAGCTTGTCATGCAGCTGATGCTGTCTTGTCGCTGGTAGACCCCAGCAAGATGGGCGGCGATGGATTGGTGAAAACGCACTTCTTGCATTTCAAAATTCTCTGTAAATTGGGCAGAGCCGACGAAGCGCTGGGTGCGCTGAGCAAAGCGTATGACTTATTGCAGGCCATCGAACAGAAAATGACCTCAGTCACGCTGCGCGAAAGTTTTAGGAACATTCCGTGGCGACGCGAACTCGTGAAAGCAATCGAAGAGCATCTGAAAGGCCATTCCTAGCGGATTTTCATAGAGCAAAAATACAGAGAAACGCGTTGAAGTGATCTCCTAATCTTGATAGAGTAAATTCAATTGAGAGGTTGGCAAATCTTCTGGGAGTTATGACACTGACCCATGACCATGCAGTTACGGTATGAAGGCAAGGCCAAGAAGCTTTTTGATGGTCCCACACCGGGTATAGTTATCATTCAATTCAAAGATTCGGTCACGGCGGGCAATGCCGCAAAAAAAGCCGAGATTGCAGGCAAAGGATCGCTGGCCAGCGCCATTTCTATTAAACTGTTAGAGCTTGTAAGTGCGCAGGGCGTGCCGACGCATTTTGTGAAAAAAATAGATGAAAAAAGCTTTCTCGCTCGTGACGTTGAAATCATCCCACTCGAAGTCGTCGTCAGGAATAGCGCTGCCGGCAGTATCGTAAAACGCTTGGGCTTGACGCGCGGTCAAGTCTTTGCGCCGGCGCTGCTCGAATTCTTTTACAAGTCAGATATTCTGGGTGATCCGTTGATTGGCGAGACACACATCGAAGCTCTGAAATTGGCGACTCTGGCTGAAATAACCCAGATAAAGCAATTGGCGCTGAAAGCCAATCAAGCATTGAAAGATTATTTTCGCACGCTGGGGCTGCAGTTGATTGATATGAAATTTGAGTTCGGTCGAGCTCAACAAAACCCGCACGAAATTGTGTTGGCCGATGAAATTAGCCCGGACACGATGCGGCTCTGGGATGCGAAAACGAACGAGAGTTTGGACAAAGATGTCTTTCGAGAAGACAAGGGCGATCTCCTCACAGCGTATCGCGCTGTCGCCCAAAGGATGGGGCTTTTATGAGCAAAACGGCCAAAGAGTATTTGGTGAAAATCTTGATTGAGCCGAAACCGGAGCTGCTCGACCCTCAGGGCCACGCCGTTGAAATCGCGATGCACGAACTCGGCTTAGCGACGGCGCGCGAGACGCGTGTGGGCAAACTGGTCAAGTACAAAACGCTCGCTCTTTCTGAAACCGAAGCGCGCCAGAAGGCCATCGAGATAGCGAACCAACTTCTTATTAATCCCATTATTGAAGTATACGCGATCGAGGTGGACGCGCTATGAGGGCGGCGGTCATCGTCCTGCCAGGCTCAAACCGCGAGCAAGACACGAAATATATCTTGCGCGATTTATTAAACATCGAAACGGATTTACTTTGGTACAAAGAGACCAATCTCTCTCTCTATGATCTGATCGTCGTTCCCGGCGGTTTTGCCTACGGCGATTATCTCAGAGCTGGAGCCATTGCGCGTTTTGCGCCTGCCGTCCAAGTGCTTGGCGACTACGTGGTAGCGAAAAAAGGATGGGTGCTTGGTATCTGCAACGGGTTTCAAATTCTTACTGAAGCGGGCTTGTTGCCCGGCGCGCTCGCCCGCAACGAGCAAAAGAAATTTGTGTGCAAACGCGTCAAGCTGCGCGTAGAAAATACTGAAACGGCTTTCACTCAGTTTTTTGAGCCAAATGAGATTGTTGAGCTGCCGGTCGCTCACGCCGAAGGGCGTTATTTTGATACGCCGGAGGCGATCGCCAAGCTCAAACGCAATCAACAAATCTTATTGACTTATGTTGACGAAAACCCCAACGGCTCGGTGGGCGCGATCGCAGGCATTACCAATGAATTAAGAAATGTGTTCGGCCTCATGCCTCACCCTGAGCACAATTGCGAAACTCTTTTGGGCTCCGGCGCGGGCTTAAGATTCTTTCAGTCGCTGGTGCACTCAAGAGAGGCCGTGCATGGCTAGCCTCGCACTCGCGACCAAACACGGGCTCTCGGCTCGTGAGTACGAAGCGATCGCTCACGCGCTCGGTCGCGAACCCAATGAATTAGAGCTGGGGCTTTTTTCGCTCAACTGGTCCGAGCATTGCAGTTACAAGAGTTCCAAGCGTTTTCTCAAAAAACTGCCCACTCAGGGCAAGCGTGTCTTGCAGGGGCCGGGCGAGAATGCCGGCGTTCTGGAATTAGAAAACGGCTGGTGTGTGGCGTTTAAAGTCGAGAGCCATAATCACCCTTCAGCCATAGAGCCCTTCAACGGAGCAGCGACGGGCGTCGGCGGCATTGTGCGAGATATTTTAAGCATGGGCGCACAGCCTGTAGCCATCTTGGACTCGCTACGCTTTGGCGAATTATCGGACGCGCCCTCGCGACGCTTGTTCGAGGGCGTTGTTTCCGGCATCGCGCATTATGGCAATTGTCTGGGGGTGCCTACCGTCGGTGGCGAAGTTTATTTTGAAGAGGCCTACAAAGACAATTGTTTGGTGAACGCGATGTGCGTCGGGCTCCTCAAAAAAGACGAGTTACGAAAAGCCATTGCGCACGGCGTCGGAAACAAACTGATACTGGCTGGCGCGAGCACCGGCCGAGACGGAATTCACGGCGCTACCTTTGCTTCTGAAGATTTGCTGGGGGACTCTGAAAAGAAGAGGCCGAATATCCAAGTGGGCGATCCCTTCATGGGGAAACTTTTGATCGAAGCGACGCTGGAAGCCGCCAAGTTGCCCGAACTGATTGGGTTGCAAGATTTGGGAGCGGGCGGTTTGTCTACTGCTCCGCCGGAGATGGCCGCACGGGGCCAGGTTGGCCTGGCTATCAACGTTGAAAAAGTCCCGTTACGCGCCGCCGGGATGACCCCGTATGAGATTATGCTATCGGAGTCACAAGAGCGCATGGTGCTTTGCGTAGAGTCGGGCGCAGAGCAGAAATTTATTGAGATTTATAAGAAATGGGGTCTTGAAGCAGAAGTCATCGGCGAAGTGATTGCCGAGCCGGTGTATCGCATTCAACAAGGCTCGAAGCGAGTTGCCGAGGTTCCGCTCGACGCGCTGGTCGGAGGGGCACTAGAGCCGGACTTAACAGCTCACGCGCCTCAAGCTTCTAAAATATCGAGAAAAAATTCTAGCAAATTTGATGCGAAATGTGATGTGAGAGAGTGTTTGGTGGCGCTCTTGCGCTCACCGAATATCGGATCACGTCGTTGGATTTATCAACAGTATGATCACATTGTGCAGTCGAGCACCATTATCAACCCTGGCGAAGGCGATGCGGCCTTGCTGCGCATCAAAGGCGAAAAATTTGGACTGGCGATCACGATGGACGGAAACGGGCGACATGTTTTTCTCAATCCCTACGAAGGCGGCAAACGCGTTGTCTGTGAGGCAATGCATAATCTCGTCGCGGTCGGTGCGGAGCCGATCGGCATCACCGACAATCTGAACTGGGCCAATCCAACGGACCCCGAAGTTTTCTGGAGTTTTGAGCAAGCCATTCAAGGCCTGTGCGACGCAGCCAGAGCGCTTGAGATTCCATTTGTTTCAGGCAATGTCAGCTTCTATAATCAATCCGAAACCAGAAAAATTTATCCTACACCCGTGATCGGCCTCGTCGGGTTTCTCAAAGAATTAGCTAAACGTGTGCCGCTTGGTTTTCAGAGCGCCACCGATTTGATTTATGTCATAGGCAAACTCGACGGAAAGTGCGCCGGCAGCGAATTCATAAAACTTTTTTATCCTTCAGATTATCTACTGGACACCGATCTGGAATTGGTTGATCTGGCTTTTGAGCAAAAACTGATGCGAGCGCTCTTATCGCTGACAGAGAAAAAATTAGTTTGCAGCGCCCATGACGTTTCGGATGGCGGTTTGCTGGTCGCACTCACCGAAATGGCACTGCAAAAAAATCTAGGAGCACAACTTAAACTGCGATCGCAAAGCGAAGCTGTACTTTTTGGCGAATGGCCTTCACGGTTTGTGTTGAGCATTGCTCTGCAGAACCAGAGTGCTTTTGAGACAATGCTTAGAAACTCAGATATTGTATTTGAGCGCATTGGGCACGTTGCGGATGTCCCGTTGCTTACTATGGAGGGTGTTTCGCTGCCCATCGCCGAGTTAAGAGAAGCGCACGAATCGGCGCTCACACAATTTTTATGAAATTACGAGAAGAGTGCGGCGTTTTTGCCATTTACAGCGCCACACGCGCGGCCGATCTAGCCGATGATCTTTATTTAGGGCTTTTTGCACTGCAACATCGTGGGCAAGAGGCCGCTGGTTTTGCTATCTCGGACGGGCGAGAGCTGCGCTGTTACAAAAATTTAGGGCACATCGAAAACGTGTATGAACAGGCACGACCTCATTTAATCAAAGGCTTTATTGGCTTGGCCCACACGCGGTACTCAACGCAAGGCGAGAGCGCACGAGCAGAGAACGCGCAGCCGATGGTGCTGCGCCGAGACGGACGCTGGCTCGGTATAGGCCACAACGGAAATCTCTCGAATGGGCGAGCGCTGCGCGAAGAGCTATTGGGTGAGGGAGTTACTTTCAATGCAACGTCGGACAGCGAAGTTCTGTTGCATTTGTACGCACGATCATCCGGGAAATCGCCCGTTGAAAAAATGAATGAGTTGGCCCACTGCACGATGGGCGCTTTTTCGATTATCTTATTGGATGGCGATCGGCTGATTGCAGCGCGGGATGCGTTTGGGTTTCGCCCGTTGGTGCTGGGTAAACGAAATCAGGATTGGATCGTGGCGTCCGAGACGGCGTCGTTCGAGATGCTCGGTGCGCAGTATGTCCGTGAGATTGAACCCGGCGAAATGCTCGTCATCGATGCACACGGGGTGCACTCGTTTCACTTCAGTCTTCCCAAGCCACGGCGCCAGTGCATTTTTGAGCTGATTTATTTTTGTCGCCCGGACAGCACGCTCTTTGGGCACAACGCGTATACGTTTCGCAAAGAGTCGGGGCATCAACTAGGACTCAAAGAAACCAAAGAAGTCGATATTGCGATTCCCGTGCCCGATTCGGGGTTGCCCGCTGCGTTGGGCTATGCGCGCGCTCTCAATATACCCTTAGAGTTAGGATTGATTCGCAGCCACTATATCGGGAGAAGTTTTATTGAGCCCCACCCCGCCTCGCGCCTCCAAAAAGTGAAGATGAAATTGCTCCCCTTGCGCGAGGTGCTGGCCGGGAAACGCATCGCGATGATCGACGACTCGATTGTGCGGGGCACGACTTCCAAAGCGATTGTCTCGGTTCTACGAGAGTTCGGTGCAAAAGAAGTGCACTTGCGTGTCGCCTCGCCGCCGCTCGTTTCGCCTTGTTTTTTTGGCGTCGATATGCCGACCAAAGCCGAACTGATTGCGTCGAGTCGTTCACTGGAAGAGATCGAAAAATTTATCGGCGCCAACTCGGTCGTCTATCTCAGTTTGGATGAGTTAAAAAAATGCGTACGCGAGCCTAGCCATTTTTGCGATGCGTGTTTCACCGGTCTCTATCCCGACGGCAGTTTACCGGAGGATGTGCGATGCGCTATCGCGACGCAGGTGTCAGCTTAGACAAGCAAGATCAGTTTATCGATCTGATCAAAACACTCAATCGCCGATCGAACCAACAGATCGGTCCATTTGCAGCATTGTATGATCTATCGAAAATCTGCAAAGCCTACAAACAACCGATGCTCGTTACGTCTACCGATGGCATTGGCACCAAAACGATGCTGGCGACCGAGTACGGACTCGTTCGCGGACTAGGGCAAGATTTGGTCGCGATGAGCGTAAACGATATTGCGACGATCGGTGCAAAGCCTCTTTTTTTTCTTGACTATTACGGGACATCCGAAATTGATCTAAAAATAGGAAAAGAATTTGTCGCGGGGCTCGTCGAGGCCTGCGAAGAAGCCGATTGTTCATTGATCGGCGGCGAGACATCACAACTAAAAGACCTCTATCGCTCTCCTTCTGATTTGGAGCTGGTCGGCTTTGTGGCCGGGTTAGTTGATAAAATAAACATTCCCGATCCCCAAAAAATAAGCCCAGGAGATTGTTTGATTGGCTTGCCCTCTTCAGGGCCTCACTGCAATGGCTATTCTCTCATTCGAAAAATTGTCAATAATAATAAATTGAATCTAAACAAATCCTATGCTGAATCTGGAAAACGCGCGCTCGGCGAGTTACTTCTTGAACCGATGCGCATTTACTCCAACATTGCGCTCCAACTATTCAAGAAATTTGAGATCAAAGGCGCGGCACACATTACGGGCAGCGGGATTCCAGGCAACCTACCAAGAGTGATGCACAATAAAATAGATGCGATTATCGATAAAAGTGCCTGGCCGCGACCGCGCATATTTGATGCCCTGCAAGACTGGGGCACGATACCCGACGATGAGATGTGGGATGTTTTCAATATGGGCATCGGTTTTATTTTTATTGCTAGCGCTGAGCAAGCCAAGAAAATTTGCGCGTTTCTCAAAAAACGAGGCGAGCCCGGATATCTAATCGGAGAAATTCAACGCGGCAAAGGGAAAGTAGTCATTCACTAGCCGATATGCAAAAGAAAAAAATTATCGTATTTGGCTCCGGCTCCGGCATGAATTTTGAAGCCATTGCGAAACACATTCAGTCTGAAAAACTTCCTATTGAAATCTTATTCGTTTTCTCAGATAAGCCCAATGCGCGCATCTTGGGAAAAGCGAAACGCTTCGGAATTAATAGTAACGTGATTGACTATGCAACAACAAAAGATCGAGCGCAATTTAATCGGCAAGTACTAAACTTATTGCAAAGCGCTGAGCCTTGGGATTTATTGGTTCTGGCGGGTTATATGCGTATCTTGCCCGCTGACATCGTCCAGCGCTATCCAAAAAAAATAATTAACATTCACCCGTCGCTCTTGCCGGCCTTTCCCGGCGTGCATGCTATTGAGAAAACAATGAACGCAAGAGTCAAAATAACTGGCGTCACGGTTCACTACGTGGATGAAGGAGTAGACACCGGCCCGATCATTGCCCAGATGCCCGTCGCTCTTGCCGAGAAAGAGACTCTACAATCGCTCGAAGAAAAAATTCATCGAGCTGAGCATCAGCTCTACATACAGGCGATCGAGAAAGTTCTTTGGGGTGCCGAAGCTAAAAAAATACAACGGCCACGCGCACTCATTTCTGTGAGCGACAAGGCAGGGCTCACTGAATTTGCCAAAGGGCTTGCCGCGCTGGGGTGGGAGATTTGTTCCACTGGGGGAACGGCCAAATTTTTACAAGAGCAAGAAATTGCTGTAACGCCCGTTGAACAAGTCACCGATTTTCCTGAAATTCTTGGTGGGCGCGTCAAGACGCTTCATCCGAAAATTTTTTGGGGTATCTTGGCCCAGCGTGAAGAGACAGTGCATAATCAGCAATTAAACGAACAAGCAATAGCGAAAATTGATCTTGTCGCTGTAAATTTTTATCCTTTTTTAGACGCGGCGAAGAAAAAAGAGGCGAGCGATCAAGAATTAATCGAAGAGATTGATATCGGTGGCCCGTCGCTGGTTCGCGCAGCAGCCAAGAATTTTTCAGATGTCATCGTCATCGTTAACCCAAGTGATTATATGACTGTCTTAGAGGAGCTAAAGACACAAGATAAAGTGCAGATGGAGATCCGCCGCAAATTAGCGCTAAAAGCGTTTGAGAAAGTAAGCGAACTCGATATCGTCATTGTTCAGACGCTGGCTCAACGATTTCATCTAGAGTCAAACACTCTTTTCACATCGCATCGTAAAGTGCAGACCTTGCGCTATGGAGAGAATCCGCATCAAAAAGCCTGGCTCTATGAAAATGCGTTTGGACGGGGACTTGCGTCGAGTGTGAAAATTATTTGGGGCAAAGAGCTCTCGTACAATAATTGGCTCGATCTTGATGCGGTCTTGGGGCTGCTTTCCGAGCTTAAATCGCCGGGCGCTGTTATTGTGAAGCATAACAACCCCTGCGGAGCCGCACATGGCAAGACTTTGCAAGAAGCCTATGAAAAAGCCCTTGCGGGCGACTCCATCTCGGCCTTCGGCGGCATTGTCGGGCTGAATCACACTGTCGATGAGACGCTGGCCGAAAAACTCAATGAGATTTTTATACAGGACTTTCGCTCAAGGGGGCTGAAAAGCAGGAATTCGAGGGTTGCATAACTCCGCCCGCAAGTAATCTCGGAAGAGATCCGTCTTCACTTGGTAGAGGGTCTTATTCAACTGCGTGGCTTT
>Ga0247727_10012329_pt1 | contig 14706 bp, 14 predicted proteins | sample WisWelCaveWW1625_FD_202498 | JGI IMG/M metagenome (GOLD analysis project Ga0247727, IMG submission 202498) | Biofilm microbial communities from Wishing Well Cave, Virginia, United States - WW16-25 | ecosystem: Environmental > Aquatic > Deep subsurface > Groundwater > Cave microbial mat | place... | reverse complement strand
AGATAGGCCCGGCAGGCTTGGTCCGTAGAAAACCGTTGCTCCAACTCCATCAGCGTGCGCGGATAGTCTTCCATTCAACGCGATACTACAGATGGGGTCTGGTTGAGTCAAAGGGATAGGCCTTTAACCCGAAATCACTGCTCCTCTCGTACACCATGCCCCACTCGCCCGGCAACAGCGACCAAAGTTTCCGCCGTAGCGCGTTCAGCCATCTCGCTCACGGCGCGTGTGGACTGGACTATTTCGGCATTGGGATCAACAACACCTTTACCGAAAACTACATCGATTTCCGCGATAAGGAACGCTACGCCGCGATCCGTGACATCAACCGCGCGATGGCCCTGGTCGAGGACATTCTCCACGAATCGCATGTTGTCCCGTCGCAGGTGGCGCTGATCCTCTCCGACAGCACCGAGCGGTGGGATTTTGCCGGCATCGCCGACGACAAGGCGAACCTGTTCATGTTTGGCAACGCGGCGAAAGGCATCCACTACAAGTCCACGCGTCTCCACTACCACACCGACCGGATCGGTATCTACTACGCGCTTATTCACGGCAGCCGCTCGCCTGACCTCTTGATCGAAGAGGACATCGTGCATGGCGATCTCAAGAACTACAAGGTTGCGTATTGGGTGGGTGATTGTATCGACCCGAAAGCGCTCAAGGGATTGGAAGGGTGGGTGCAAGCCGGTGGGCAACTCTTCGCCACTGCCGGTGCCTTTCGCTTCGATCAATACCGGCGACCACTCGCGGAAGGTCTCGCGTTCCTCGGTCTCAAATCCGCCAGGCTTGATGAAAAGACGACGTTCTTCCGTCCGCAGATCGAACTGCCGCGCCTCGCGCCACTCGATTATATTGGCGAGATGCCAGTGTTCGGTGTGGTGGATCGCGTCCAAGTCGCGGACGGCGCAAAAGTGGTTGCGACATTCAAAAGTGGCTCGCCGGCTATTGTCGAACGCGTGATCGGGAAAGGCAGAATCACTTACGTCGCTGCGTTGCCCGGCCCGACGTATTTCTGGAGCAACTACCAACCGGTTCCCGTGCCGCCGCGCGGCGTGTTGTGCCACGCGCCGCACGTGAACTTCAATGCGGCCGCCGGTAAGCTTGTGCGCGATGCCGCGAGCGCGGCGACAGCCAGCGTGGAAGCGCAAGGCGCATGGCTCGACGCGCGCCTGCTGCAATCGCCCCAAGGCTACGCGATTCCGGTGGCGAATTATTCCGGCGACGTAACCAAGCCGGCCACGATCACCATTCGCGGTGTCCCCGGCATCCGCAAGGTGGTCAGCGCCGCGCACGGCGAATTAAAACTGAAGCGAAATGCCGACGATTCCGTCTCGGTCACGTATCCGACCGGATTCGGAGACATGTTGCGCATCGAACAATGACAGATTCCTCCCAACGTTCTCAACACTGGCTCATGCGGGCGAAGCAGGACGTCGTGCTTGAGGAATTCGTGTTCAACGCATCGCAGCTTGGCCCGCGTGCCATCGCCGTGCGCACGGAGTTCACCGCCATCAGTCCCGGCACCGAATGCGCCAACTACCTGGCGCTTGATCCCGATGTGCTGACGCCGGGCCGCTGGTGCAGCTATCCGTGGGTGCCGGGGTACGCCGGTGTCGGGAACGTGACCGCGGTTGGCTCGGCGGTGACAGAATACAAGATCGGTGATCGCGTAGTCGGCTCGTGGCCGCATGTCTCGCATTGCACATGCGACGTGGATGGCGATCTCGTTCCCGCCGAACCGGGTGTCAATCCGACGCACGTCGCGCACACACCCATCATCGGCATCGCCATGACGCCGCTGCAATTGATCCGCCACGATCCCTTGCCGACCGTCGGCGTCTGGGGACTGGGGATGATCGGCAATCTGGTTGCGCAATTGTTCCAGCGTGCCGGTGGGCATGTGACGGGCATCGACCCGGTTGCTGAAAGACGCGTGCTCGCGTCGAAATGCGGCGTCCGCAGAGCACTCGCTCCCAGTGAACTCACGCCCGGCCAGGAGTTCGACATCACCGTGGACACCACCGGTCACGCGCCGACAACGGTGCAGATTCCCGAGTTCACACGGCGGCGCGGGCAAGTGGTGTTGATGACACACTGGCGAAATCAGCCGGTGACGGACGGAACACCGTTCATCAACTCGGTGTTTCGAAAGGGACTCAGTGTGCATGGTGCGCATACAAACGCGCCGGGTTTTGAGCCGGGCTGTAACCGCGCTGCGCCTCAGCGTCGCAAATGGATGAAAATCCAGCGTGAACTCGCTCTGAGTGGCCTGACCGTTGCCCCGCTTACCAGCCACGTAATCGACCCAACACGCTGTAAGGAAGCGTACGAAGGACTTTGCTTCGATAAATCCAAGTGGTGGGGCGTGGTCGTGGACTGGCGCGGTGGGAAAGGAGCTACCGAATGAACACAGGAGACTCGACAGAGAAATTTGTTTGGCGAGGAGCGAACGACCGTCTCGTGCTCTCGCCATTGCTGGGCGGACGTGTCATTTCCTGGCGGCATGGCGATTCAGGCGAACTTGTGAAGCAGCTCGACGTGGCCGATGGCGGCCTGCTGCGCGTGTTGTTCGGCGAAGAGCGGTATCCGGGGACGAGCTTTGTGACGCCGCACCTGGCCCGGCTGCTGTACAGTGACGAGAGCGGTTTCTTGATTCATCTCCGGCATTTCTGGAACACTCCCAATGCCATCGCCCGACAACTAGGCTGGCATCACAAGGTCAACCCGATGTACCTCGACGGACTGGTGCTCGACAAAATCGTGACGTTCCAAGCGGAACAGGCCGCGTTTCTGGTTGAGCTTTCCATCACCAACCTCACAAACGAGACGCGCCTCATCAGCCCGTGGCTGCACAACCAGTTCGGCGGCTGGGTGCGCGATGCCTTCGTCGTGATCGGCGGCGAACAGCAGCCGTATCTCTGGCAGGATTTCTGGGGCGGCCACCGCGCCGTGGCCGGCAAACCGATGCGGCTGGTTCACGCGCGCGAAGACGGCACGTTATGCGCCGTGCTCGGAACTTCTCCCGAATGGCTGGTAGGCATGGCATCGTACACTCGCGCTGATTTTGGCGAGAGTTCAACCGAGGGCTGTCAGGAGTTGCGCGGCAAGCCGATCGCCCTCGCGCCGAAACAACGGTGGTCGGCCAACGCGTTCCTCGCGCTCACCGACGGCGTGAAAGGCTGGCAACAATGGGCCACGGAATCGCCCCAGCCGTTGTTCAGCCGCGTGGACAAAGCGCCCGGGGAAGCCTGGGACGACACGTTACTGCTGCCGCTCTTGCAACACTGGGCGATGCCGGAAGAACAAGAGAGCGGGCTGATGGTGGTGTCGCCACTCGACAAAGTGCCTTTCACGTCCGCCAGCCGGTATGCATCCACCAACAGTTTCTCCCGCTTCCATCTCGACGCGACAGGGAAACGCGCCACCGCGTCGGTGGTGCTGTTCCCGCTGCGTTTATTCGAGTCCGTCGATGTGGAGTTGAGCGGCGGCGCTGATTGGCGGATCGAGCCGCAGTCATTGTCATTGAAACCGCACGAACCATTGACGCTGGTGCTCGACGGGCCGGTCGACCTCATGTGCAGAGAGAGCGTTCAGGTTTGCCTGACGAGCAACAGACACACGCTCGCGGTGCTCTGCGTCGAACCGGATGCCGCGGTCGAACCACGTTACACGTTCCAGGTCAAACAAACCTCGACCTATCTCGATGAACGCTGGCGTCCGAGAAGAGCGGTTTCCACGGTTCGACGTCGTTGGAATTGAAGCGATGGCAATCGGAGACGCGTCAACGGATTCACAAGTGGATGGAGGACGCCGCCATCGGTCACGCGCCACTCGCGCCGCGCTTGATGGAGCGACAGGTTGGGCCGTACTGCATTCGCGAAAAACTCCTGATTCAAACCGAGCCGGACATGTGGCTGCCGATGTACCTGATTCGGCCAAGGAACGTTCCCACCAGCGCCAAGCTGCCGGCGATTCTATTCCCGCACGGAAGCTGTGCTGGCAAACTGCAATTCGCACCGGACGAGACTGCCGACATGCAGGACCCGGCCACGTTCGATCGGTGGCCGATGCCCTACCAGTTCGCACACCAACTCGGTTGCCTCGTCTTGATTCCCGACCGGCGCGGCTGGGGCGAATGGTCGGAAGCCAATCACGGGCAGCAGTCCGAGCGCGCCTGGCGCGCTGGCTACAACATCGTGGCGATGGACATGTGGGATCATTGCCGGGCGATTGATTACCTGGCGCAACGACCCGACGTGGACCTCAACCGCATCGTCAGCATGGGCAGCTCGGGCGGCGGTTGGGTCACGATGTTCATGCTGGCGGCGGACGAACGCGTCGCGGGCGGGATCGTGAGCAGTTCACTAGCAAACCTGCCGTCGCTGCCGGAACATTATTTTTTCCAGATGCACGACAGCGACGCAGTCCTGCCGGAGCCTCAGATGCCGCTCGCGCCGGCCACGATGCTCAGTCTGGCCGCGCCGCGTCCGTTGTGGATCATGGACGGTAAGTGGGATCGGGGAGTCTTGCCGCCGTCGCCACACACGAAGGAAACGGCGGCAGCCGCGTTCGCAAGATGGCACGCCGAAGCAAACGCCGGGCGGGATGAAGTCGCGCGCATGTACCGGCTTATGGACGCGGAACACCATTTCCAAGCCAGTTGGTTCGAGGGCGACCACCTGGCGGGATTCACTCTCAACAACATCGCGCCGTGGCTAAAGCAGCACTTTGGAATCGAACACTCGAAGTGAAGATCACCTTGCAAACCGTTCGCTTTCCCAATATCGGCACGCCGCGCGAACCCCGACCGGGGCTACCATCGCGCGTCTTCGCGGCGCGCTTGCGACGGCTCCGGCAACGGATGAAGCAGCACGGCCTCGACGCGTTGCTGGTGTACGGCGACCGGGAACATTTCGCCAACGTCCATTATCTCACGAACTACGATCCGCGCTTCGAGGAGACGTTGCTCGTCGTGTATCCGACCGGGATACCGATTCTCTACGTCGGCAACGAAGGGATGGGTTACTCGCAGGTCGCCCGTTTGCCGGTGAAGCGGCAGTTGTTTCAGGACTTCAGTCTGCTCGGTCAACCGCGCGATCGAATCAGTGAACTCCGACTGCGCGCGTGTCGTCGCGTTGGCGTGGCAGGCTGGAAATACTTCGCTGATCCGCACCGGCTCGACTTGCCGGAGTTTGTCGCGAATCAGGTTCGTCGCGGGTTACCGAAAGAAGCACGACTGACGAACGAGACCGCGATCTTCATGGATGCCGAGACCGGGCTGCGCAACATCCTCGAACCAGAACAGATCGCCGACTTCGAGTGGGTGGCGACGATGAATTCGCAACACCTGCTCGACGGTATCCGCGCGTTGCGGCCCGGACTGACCGAGATGGAAGCCTTTGCCAACCTGCGCGCGTGCGGTCTGCCGTTCAGCGCACATCCGCTCTGTGCGAGCGGCGAGAACGTCCGGCGCTGCATGATGCCCAGCCCGACCTCTCGGAAACTTCGGCGCGGCGACCCGGTGCTGATGACCTGCACGTACCAGGGCGCAAACACCTGCCGGTTCGGCTGGCTCGCGCGTGGGCCACAGGATTTGCCGCGCGCGATTCGCGATTACGTTGCGCGCGTCGCCGCGCCGTACTTCGAGGCCACGGCCACTTGGTACGAAACGATGCGGGTTGGCGCGACAGGCGACGCGTTGCATCACGCCGTCCACGACCGGCTCGATCCGGTCGGGTTGCGCGTGGGCTTGAATGCCGGTCACCTGATCGCGACCGACGAATGGACGCACAGCCTGGTCGCCAAAGATTCCCGGCAGCGCGTCCGTAGCGGGATGTATTTCCAGGCGGATTTCTTTCCGCTGACCGGCACGCCCCACTTCGGCGCGTTCGCCGAGGATGGTGTGGTGGTGGCGGACACGCGGCTGCGGCGCGAATTGGCAGCTCGCTACCCGCAACTCTGGCAGCGCGTGGAGTTGCGCCGCCAGTTCATGATCGAGCAACTCGGCATCCGGCTCAACGAGGACCTCCTGCCACTCTCGAATTTCCCGGCTGCCGTGATGCCATTCCTGCTGTCGCCGCGCCAATGTCTGTCGGTCCTCTGGAAAGAATTGGGATAAATTCCGACCCGGCGGACACGGCTCGACTTCTTGAATGGTTTGGAAGTAGCGTGCCCTCCATGAACCTCAGAACAATCTCAGTCACGTTGGCGTTGACCACGAGCGCGATGGCTCTGGAAAAGCCGCCGTTTCCGTACGTGTGGGGAAAGGCGTATCACATCATGCCGGGGACGCATAATCAGGAGTCGGGATACTTCTCGTTGTGCGAGGGACGGGACGGGAAGATTTACGTCGGCGCGGCGAAGTATGGGGTGGACTCGTTTCTCGTCGAGTTCGATCCAGAGACCGAGAAACAGCGGATCGTGGTGGATACGCACAAGCTGTGCGGGTTGACCAATACCGGCTACGCCGCGCAGGCCAAGATTCATACACGGAACTTCGTTGGACCTTCCGGCAAGGTGTACTTCGGCAGCAAGCAGGGCTACCGGTTGGGCGAGAAAGATACGGTGGACTACCCGGGCGGATACGTGATGACGTATGACCCGGTGACGGACAAAGCTGAGTGTCTCGGCATGCCGATGCCGGGGCAGGGCGTGATCGACGTGGTGGCCGACGAAAAGCGCGGGTTGTTGTACATCGTCACTTGCGAGGACCAGCATTGGATGGTGTACGACACGAAGACGAAGACCTACAAGGAACTCGGGCCGCTGCTCACGCCGTACGCGACGACGTTGATCAACCCGGCGGGCCAGGCGCTGGCGATCACGAAAGATTTCCAACTCGCCGCGTACGATCCGGCCACGGGCGCGGTGACGGTGCGGCCGATCGAGCTGGACGGGAAACCGTGGTTGCGCGCCAACGACTATGCGATTCCCTGTTGGGTGATGACGCCGGACGCGCGGCGGGCGTACCTGATTCTGCTGAACGATCCGACGCTGGTGGAGTTCGATTTGATGACGCGCCGCAAAACGGTGCGCCTGATCAGTCACGGTCGAATGGTCGGGGGGAAGGGGTTCGATTCGCGGTGCGCGCTCAGTCTGGGGCCAGACGGTCGTGTGTACGCGGTCGGGCGGGTGGATAACGAGACGGGTTTCGGGACCGGCTATCTGCATCATCTCGTGCGGTTCGATCCGAAGCGGAAGAAGATGGCAGACCTCGGGGTGTTGGCCGTGAAGAACCCGGACTACGCCGATTTCAGCGAGGGCATCAAGTTCCGTCACGGCTTTCACCGGTTGCCGGATGGCACGCTGACGCCGTTGCACGTTCACATGGCCATGATCGTGGCGGGCGACGGGACGGTGTACACCACGATTTTGTATCCGTTCACGCTGCTGCGCGTGACGCGCTGAATGAAAACGAAACGCACGGCGGCGTTGCCGTTATTCTACACCCACGTCATCGGTTCGCTGCCGCGGCCCAAGGTGGTGCTCGATCTGTTGGCGCAACGGGACACGTTGCCGGCCGACCGGTTTGGCCAGATCATGGACGAGTTGGTGGTCTTCGCCATCCGGTTGCAGGAACAGGCGGGCTTGGACGTCGTCAGCGACGGTGAATGGCGGCGCAAACATTACATCGGCGAATGGCTCCAGCGGGTGGGCGGGTTCGAGCGCGTCCGCAAGTTCGCGCATCAGGGCGAGACGAAATACACCGACGTCGTGGTCCGCCGGATGACCGCGCGGGAACCGGTGTTTGCCGGCGACGCGGCGTTCCTGGCGAAGCACACGGAGCGGTGCGCGAAGTTCGCGTTGCCCAGCCCGTTTCTCATCGCGATCCGCTACTGGCACGAGGACTACAGCCGGGCGGCGTATCCGACGCTGGAGCATTTCCTGGAACACCTCGGCGACCTGCTGGCCGCCGAAGCCCGGGCCGTCGCTGCTGCCGGGATTGACATCGTGCAGCTTGACGACCCGGCGCTGACCTACTTCTGCGACGAACAGTTGATGCGCGGCGACACCAGCCACGACGAGCGGCTCCGCCGTGCGTGGAACCCCGACCGGCAAGTGCCCCAGGCGGTCAACGCGATCAACCGGGTGGTCCACGGTCTGTCCGCCGAGGTTCATCTCCATTGTTGCCACAGCGTCTATAAACGGCAGAGCGATGTGCGCGGCGATTACAAACCGCTCCTGCCCCGGCTGGCCGACGCCAAGGTGGACCGCGTCAATCTCGAGTTTGCCTATCAGGGCACGGGCCGGGCCGATGATCTGAACGCGTTGCCCGCCCATCTCGGCGTCGGGATGGGCGTGGTGGACGTGCGCAGCGAGCGGTTGCAGTCGGTGGCAGAAATGCAGGCCATCGCGGCCGCGGGTGCCGCGCTCATCGCGCCCGAACGCATCGCGCTGAATCCGGATTGCGGGTTCGCCCCCGACGCGGGCGAGCCGCCGACAATTGACGAGGCATTCGAGAAACTCCAGCGTCTCGCGCAGGCCGCGGCGGCGATGCGGCGCAGTCTCAAGCTTTCCTCCGCGTGAAGCGACCGAACATTCTGTATCTGCACGCCCACGATACCGGTCGGTGGGTCCAACCGTACGGCTACGCAGTGCCGACGCCGCACTTGCAACGGCTCGCGGAGGAGGGTGTGTTGTTCCGGCAGGCGTTCTGCGCGGCGCCGACCTGTTCGCCGAGCCGCGCAGCGCTGTTGACCGGACAATGGGCGCATCGCACCGGCATGCTCGGGCTGGCGCATCGCGGGTTTGCGCTCAACGACTGTCGGCAACACCTCGTCCACACGTTGCGCCAGCACGGCTACTTGACCGCGCTGGCCGGCATCCAACACGAGGCGGCCACCGACGACGCGATCGGCTACGACCGCGTGCTCGCCAGCAAATTCAGATCGCGCCGCGCCGACGATTTTACCCGGGCCGCCTGCGACTTTCTGGCCGGCGCGCCGGGACCATTTTTCCTGTCGGTGGGCTACGCGGAAACGCATCGGCCGTTCCCGCCCGTGGACGCGCCGGGGCCGGACCAGGACCGGGCTGGCTTTGCCGCCTCCGTCGGCGTGCTCGACCGCCACATCGGCGTGGTGCTCAACGCGGTCAACCCGGACAACACGTTGATCATTTGCACGACGGATCACGGCCCGGCGTTCCCGGGAATGAAATGCAACCTCACCGATCACGGGCTGGGTGTGATGCTGATCATGCGTGGCCCAGGCGGATTTGCAGGCGGCAAAGTGATCGACGCGATGATCTCGCAGATCGACATCTTTCCGACGCTTTGCGAGTTGCTGGAAATCGAGCGGCCGGCGTGGTTACAGGGTCGATCCATGTTCCCGCTTCTGCGTGGCACGGCACCGTCGGTTCGCGAGGAGCTTTTCGGCGAGGTGAACTATCATGCCGCGTACGAGCCGCAACGCTGCATCCGCACGCCGCACTGGAAGTATATCCGCCGGTTCGACGATCGCGCGCGTGCGGTGTTGCCCAATGTCGATCCCGGCCCGAGCAAATCGTTCTGGATGGAGCACGGCTGGCCGGCGCTGCCGCATCCGCCAGAAATGCTCTTCGATCTGGAGCTCGATCCGAACGAGACGAACAACCTTGTAGCCGCGCCGCACGCCCAGCCCGCGTTGGCTGATTTGCGCGCACGACTGGAGCGTTGGATGCGCGAGACGGATGATCCGTTGTTGCGCGGCCCGGTGCCCGCGCCGCCGGGCAGCCAGGTGACCGACCCGGATGCGATTGACCCGTGAGGCGGGTTGCGTTTACGATGCGAGGCGTCATGGACAAACGACCACTTTATCTCACTGATGATGACGTGGCGCGGTATCACCGGGATGGCTACGTCATGATGCCGAGTCTGTTCGACGCGCGCGAGGTCGCGGCGATGATCAAAGCCGTTGAAACCGGCCAGCGTGTGGCGGCCACGACCAACGCGCGTCAGGACGCCAGTGGTCGCAAGTCCAAGCTCGCCCTGTGGCTGGAGATCGGCGACGACATCTGGGGCGCGGCCTCGACCTGTCCGCGCATCGTCAACAACATCCGCATTCTCCTCGGCGAGGAGGTCGCGTTCTTTCACGGCAAGGTGATGCTCAAGGAAGCCAAAAGCGGCGGCGCGTGGGAATGGCACCAGGACTACGGCTACTGGTACGACCAGGGTTATGTGTTCCCGCGCCTGATGAGCGCGTTTGTGGCGCTGGATGCGGCGACGAAGGAGAACGGCTGCCTGCAAGTGCTGCGCGGCTCACACCGGCTGGGTCGGCTCACCCACGCCATCGTGGGCGATCAAACGGGGGTTGAGCCGCAGCGGATGCAACCGATCGAGCCGTTGTTCGAACGGGTCCACTGCGAGATGAGTCCCGGCACGGTGCTGTTCTTCCACTGCAACCTGCTACACGCTTCCGCGCCGAACAACTCGGACAAACACCGACGCTCGTTCATCATGTGTTTCAACGCGCTGGGCAACCCGCAACTCGGGCCGAAGCAGACCTCCGAAAAGCGCCCCTGCCCGGTCGGACCAGACGATGCGATCGAGAAGTTTGCCTGATCAGTAGCCGCGCTGCTGATTCGCGGTCGCTTGCTGCTCCATGTCGAAGAGCGAACCGAAATTTTTCTTCACCTGCTCCAGCCCGGCATAGACGAATCCCCAGACCGAACCGTGCGCGATGAACCGCGCGCCCATGTCGAGATACTTCTTGGCCATATCGGCGTTGGCGACTGGCAGTCCCCATTGGATGCCGGACTTCTTCGCGGCGGCGGCCACGCGCTCGACCGCGGCCCACGGTTTCGGCTCGGTGACCTTGCCGTAGCACCCGTAGCGCAACGTCAGGTCGCCAGGACCGATCATCAACACGTCAATCCCCTTGACGGCGGCGATCTCTTCGACGTTTTCGACGGATTCCGGCTCTTCGACCTGCACGATGATGTAGGTCTCCTGATTCGCTTGCCGGACATATTCCACGCCGGGCAAGTAGCCGAACCGCGCGGGCGGCTCGACGCCGTCCAGCCCGCGGTTGCCTTCGGGCGGGAATTTCAACTCGCGCACGATCTCACGCGCTTCGGCAGCGCTGTTCACGTGCGGAATGATGACGCCGTGCGCGCCCCATTCGAGCGCTTTGGAGTAACTGCCTGCGTCGCGTTTGCGCATGCGGACGATGGCATCGATGCCGCCCGCCCGGCAGGCCAGACACATGTGAGTGATCTGGTCGTCGGAGTAATTCTGATGTTGGTAATCGATCCACGCGGCGTGATAACCGTTCAGAGCGGCCATCTCGATGAACCATTCGTGGTAGGTCGGGGTCGGCACAAAACACAAGATGGGCTTGTTCTCGCGCCATCGCCGGCGGGCAACGCTGGGAATCATATTCATAGTGAGATCATTCCATCTGGAGCCGGCGATCGGACTTGAACCGATAACCTTCTGATTACAAATCAGATGCTCTGCCAATTGAGCTACGCCGGCACTCCCCAGTAAACATTGGTAGTTATTACGATTTGCGAGTCTGCAATTTTCATGTTGCAAAGCTCTGTTGCAATGTTTAGGATGTTTTCACCATGCAAACCATCCCGGCCATCCGCAAGCAGCAAAAGCTCATTCACGTGGGTGACTGTCTGTACCGTTCGAGTCATACCGATGTTTACTACGGCATTTTTGAACGTGACGGCAGACAAGTCAAGCGCAGCCTGAAGACCACCGACCGAGAACTTGCCAAGCGCCGCCTTGAGGAACTCCGCCGCAAGGTCGAGCGACTGACTGCCGACGACGCCAAGACGCTCACGTTCGCGGAGCACGACGCGACTGGCGTGTTGATCGGTGGCGTGGCGAAACGTTGGTTCGACGCCACTTCCGTTTCCATCAAGCCCAAGACCGTCAGCATGTACCGCAACTGTGTTAAGATGCTCGCGCGGAGCTTTGGCAGTCTTACTGTGCGCAACATCGGCTTGCGCCAGATCGAACAGTGGGCCGCGCAGCGCAGCAGCGAGTGTTCGGCGCGGACGTTCAACGCGGACTTGGAAGTCTTGCGGCGCATCTTGGACTACGCCTGCAAGCACGGCTTGATTCTGGAGAACCCGGCCCGCGAGATCACCCGACGCAAACTGAGCAGAGAAAAAATCATCATCCCGACCAAAGAGCAGTTCCGTCAGTTGCTCGAAACCATGCGCCGAAACAACGGCCACGACTCCGCCGACCTGGTTGAGTTTCTGGCGTATTCCGGCTGCCGGCTGGCCGAAGTCGTCGGTGACGGCAACCACGGCAAGCCGCCGATGCTCTGGGGCGACGTGAACTTTGAACTCAAGACGTTCACCGTGCAAGGCAAGGGGCGTGGCGACGAAGGCAAGACCCGCACCGTGCCGATGTTCCCGCCGTTTGAACGAATGTTGCTGACACTCAAAGCCAAGCTCCCCGCCGAACCGAAGGCCGCCGACCGGATTTTCCAGATCACGTCTGCCAAAACCAGCATCATCAATGCGTGCCGCAAGTTGGGACTGACGCAGCACAAGCACCACACCATGCGCCATTTCTTTTGCTCCAACTGCATCGAAGCCGGGGTTGACTTCAAGGTGATTGCCAGCTGGCTGGGGCACGTTGACGGCGGGATACTGGTTGCCAAGACCTATGGCCACTTGCGCGACGTTCACAGCCGTGAGATGGCGAAGCGCATCAAGTTCGACGCGGCGGCTCAGGAGCCTGCCAACGTTGTGTCAATCGCCGTGAGCGCATGAAAGGCGACAAAGCCGAGGAAGCCTTTTTGCACATGAGCGTCTTGCGGGCGGCTACGTGAAACGTGCGACAAGCGTGGCGTCCCTTCATTCAGCGGACGTTTCTTTGAGAAATCGTGCGATCTCGATGAGCGGAAACAGTGGTTTTCGTAACGCACGACAAGGCCGCAGCAGTCTGCGGGCGACAAGCCGATCAACCGAGATTGGCGTGACGCCCAGCGCTTTGGCGGTTTCCTGTCGAGTCAGTGCGAGTCGCAATTCCTTGTTGGTTGTCTGCCTCGTGGTCTTCAGTGTTTCGGCTGTGCTCATGCGTTGATTGCTCCATGAATGGTTTTGGGACGCCCGCGGATCACTGCAACGCCTCGCCGGGGTAGAAGGCTTGCAGGTTCGACTTGAAAGCGCGGCACAGACAGAGCAGTTGGCGATCACTGACCCGATGATAACCGCCCTCCACCTTCGCCACGCCTTCGCGGCTGATGTCCCAACCGTGAATTTGCAGCTTGGCTGCCAGGATCTCCTGCGTCCAACCGCGTTGGTAGCGCAACCGGCGAATCTGTGATCCCACCTCGTTCAATCGTTCCATATGCCATCCTCTCTTGTTGCGAAGTGCACTCCCGTGAACCGTTCACGCGATGCTTGCTTCTGACGGCATTGAGGATAGGAGCGGACGCGTCCTGAACCTGAGCGAGCAGTGGGCAAGTTTCGTGGAGCAGTGTCGGAGTTGCTGCCAGCAGGCAGGCTACGTTTTGTGACGCCGTGACCAACGCGCTCTCCGCTTCGCTGCACGGGCTTCTGGTCGGCCCTGCTCCCTCTCGACCGCGCCCGCTCCGCTCCAGCTCCAAGCGCGCTCGTCACAAGCGGGACTTGGACATTGGCCACATGCGCGGGTGGCTTCCGTCTGTGGCTCGGCGGCGGCGTTGCGCTCCGGCTGCGTTCGGCTACACGCTCCTCTTCGCCTCCGCTCCACTGCGTCGCTCGCCGACCACAGACCGAAGCCGTGAGGTGGATAAGGGATCCGCACCCACGACACACCATTTGGCTGGCGACTGTGGCCGCGCGATGAGAGCGAACGCGATTGTATGGCGGCGGCAGGCGTGTGCAAGGATGCTACGGGTCGTGGCTTCCGTTCCTCCTGTGACTCGCCCGCCGCCTTCCCAGAGTTTGCCTCTACGCTTTCATCGCGCACATCTGTCGCTAGGCGACCGGCATGACGGGCAAATCCGTCCCTCACGTGCTGGCCAGCGGCTGAAGCTGACCCATGTCCCGGCGCAACTGAGCAGATGTCTTGCGCGAGTTCTTGAATCGCCAGTGCTCGACGATGACATCGGAGGCACGCGCGAGCCACTTCACATCGTTGTGCAGTCCCAGCAGTGTCGCGGTCGCGAAGTACTTCCCGCCGTTGGCTGGCGGACGACCGAGTGGTTTGAGCAATCCTTTGGCGACCAGAATGGGAATCTCGTGCGGGGAGAACCCGAGATACCATGCGGTCTCCTCCGCATTCAGCCGCGCGGGAGCCATTTTCAGATTCATGAACTGTTCGCGCTGCGGATTCACGATCTCACACCCCGATGCTTCGTCCTTGGCGAACTGACTGCCGTACCGACTCGCGATTGCCCACCACCTGTTGGCAGTGCTCGGAGATGGCGCGCACGACCTTGTCCGGGCTTTGTTCGGGGAATTGCTCCCACGCCACACGTTGCGCCTGGCCACGGCGTTGCTGGCCATGAACCGCATGGTGTACCGAACTTCGGCCGCATATTCGCGCACCAATTGGCTCGCGTCATCTCCGCGCAAAAGGATCTCCGCATTCCCATTGGCCCTGGCGTACGGCGATTCGGCTTGGAATCGCTGGATGATCGCGAACGTAGATAGTGATTGGCAAAGAACGTTTTTTGAGTCGGTGCGCGTGGGGTGAGATGAGGGTTTCGGCGCGCGAATCTTGCCACTCGAGTTGAATGTTTCCACGAGTTTGGGTGTCTACACTCGCAACAT
>Ga0247727_10012328_pt1 | contig 14707 bp, 10 predicted proteins | sample WisWelCaveWW1625_FD_202498 | JGI IMG/M metagenome (GOLD analysis project Ga0247727, IMG submission 202498) | Biofilm microbial communities from Wishing Well Cave, Virginia, United States - WW16-25 | ecosystem: Environmental > Aquatic > Deep subsurface > Groundwater > Cave microbial mat | place... | reverse complement strand
CCACCGACACATGCTCCGCCGCTGCACGCATCGCCCGTCGTGCACGCGCTCCCGTCATCGCAGGGCGCGGCATTGTTCGCGTAGACACAGCCCACCGCCGGGTCGCAGCTGTCGTCCGTGCAGACGTTCCCGTCGTCGCAGTCGGGAGGTGGACCACCGACACAGGCTCCGCCGCTGCACGCATCGCCCGTCGTGCACGCGCCCCCGTCATCGCAGGACGCGACATTGTTCGCGTAGACACAGCCCACCGCCGGGTCGCAGCTGTCGTCCGTGCAGACGTTCGCGTCGTCGCAGTCGGGGGCCGGGCCACCCACGCAAACCCCGCCGCTGCACGCATCGCCCGTCGTGCACGCGCTCCCGTCATCGCAGGACGCGACATTGTTCACATGAACGCATCCAGACGACGGGTCGCAGCTGTCGTCCGTGCACACGTTCCCGTCGTCGCAGTCGGGCGGCGGACCACCCACGCACACGCCGCCGCTGCACAAATCGCCCGTCGTGCACGCGCTCCCGTCACTACACGGGGCTGTGTTGTTCATGTGGACGCATCCCGTCGCCGGGTCGCAGCTGTCGTCCGTGCACACGTCCCCGTCGTCGCAGCCCAGAGGCCCGCCACTCACGCACACACCCCCGCTGCACGCATCGCCCGTCGTACACGCACTCCCGTCATCGCAGGGCGCGGCATTGTTCGCGTAGACACAGCCCACCGCCGGGTCGCAGCTGTCGTCCGTGCACACGTCCCCGTCGTCGCAGTCGGGGGCCGGACCACCACAGTTGCCGCAGAGGTCCTCCGGCGTGCACACACTCACCTCTTTCGTCTCGGTCGACGTGAAGCCAGCCGCGTCGGTGACGGTCAGCACGACGAAGTACCTGCCCGCCGGCGCGTACGTGTGCATCGCCGTTGCCGTGCTCAGAACCGTCCCGTCGTCGAAGTCGAGCGTGTAGGTCGTGATTCCTCTGTCGTCGGTCGACCCGGAGCCATCTGCCGTGACCTCGAGCGGTGCGAACCCTGATTCGGGACTGACGATTAGGACCGCGACCGGCGCTGCATCCTGAAACTCGTACGCGCCACGATCCGCGAAGTCCGGGCTCCCCGTTCCCGTGTTCGACACCGCGGGAATGTCCAGCGGCGGGAAGCCGTCGTGGTCGTCCGAGACGAAGCCGGGAGCCGAGGCGTCCGCGGAGTCGATGACCGGAGATCCGAGCGTGGGGCGCAGATCTCCGCTGGCCGCGTCTTCGAAGAGAGGGTCGCCCTCGAGCCCGTGGGCCTCGTTCCCCGTCGCCTGGAAAAGGGCCAGCGTCGCGTAGGTCGTGCCTGCGTACGAGACCTGTTCGCCCGAGGCCGAATCCCAGTAGACGTTCCAGTCCGCGACGAGACCGGAGGTCGACGTCGTCCCCACTCGCAGGTTGTATCCGCCCGCCGCGACCCCGTTGTCCGCCGCGACGTTGTTCTCGAGCACCGCGTTGACGGCCGCGCCCTCGAGGTTGAACCCGTTGCTCGCGTTGGCGTGCGACGTGTTGGAGATGACCTTCACATCCGTGGAGCCGTTCACGTCGAATCCGTGATCGCCGTTGCTCCGGCTCACGTTGCGCACCAGCACGTTCCGGTTCGAACCGCCGTACACCTGGATCCCCGAATCGTCGTTCCCGTACGCCGTGTTCCCCTGGATCACGTTGTCCGTCGACGCCATGCTCACATCCAGGCCGGTGGACCGCCTGACGCTCGGATCCAGGTTCGAGTGCAGCGTGTTCCCCACGATCTGGCTCCCGGTCGTGGTCCGTACCCCGATTCCGTGCTCGATGTTGTCGTGGCTCGTGTTCCCCTGCGCCGTCACCCCGCTCGAGCTGTCGATCCGGATCCCCTCCCGCTTCGAGAACGACACGTCGTTCTCCTCGATCAGAACCGGCGCCGTACACGTGAGCGCCTGAACCCCGAAGGTTCCCGCGTGGGAGACCTTGCATCCGCGTACCGTGATCGAAGAGCACGTCCCCATCCGCACCCCCACGTTGTTCGGGGCGCGGATCTCGAACCCGTCGACCACGATGTCCGTCCGCCCGTCGAGCCTGAACCCGTGCTGCCGCGCCCCGGCCTCGATCACGTGCCCGTCCCCCGGGTTCGCGCCGCCGATGTCCACGTAGAGCACGTGCGCGACGCTGTCGTAGAAGAACGAATCGGGGGTGGTCGTGGTGGCGCTCGTCGCGGACGCGAGCCGCACCCCGTCCCGGAACACCTGGCCCGGATTCGAAGGGGGCGCGTACGGCCGGCTCCATGCTGTCGTCGCGGTCGGCGCCCACCCGGCCGGATCCGAGACGTCGAAGGTACCGAGGACGATCGCCCCGGGGCCGGACGCCACGTAGGTGATCGGCGCTCCTGGAGCTCCGGACACGGGAGCCGTTACCTGCTCGCGGTAGGTCCCCGGTGCCACGAGCACCGTATCTCCCGTCACGGCGACCGTGGCGCCTCTCCCGATCGTGCAGAACGGAGTGGTGGCGTCGCCCGGGCCTGCATTGCTGCACGATGGGCTGCCGCCGTCCACGTGCCAGGTGACCGCGGCACGCGCCTGTCCGGAAGCGACGATTCCCAGGAAGACGGCGAACAACGCCGGAAAGCAAAGGTTGGCATTACTTGTTCTTGGCTCGCTCACGACGATCCCACCTTTCAACCCTCTCGTCTCAGCCCGAACCCGGCCCTTGTGCCAGTGTTTACCGCGTTCTTGCCGCAATGACAAGAAGTTTTTGGCGTGGTGCCAGGTTGGAGGGGCCCGGGCTCCGGGTCCGGGGTCGCCCAGGCCGCTTTGCAGAGGGTGTTGAGGGTCGAAGAGTAACCCTCTCAATACAGGTGACTTCACCCGCCCGTTTCGGGCTCGGCGCATCGACCAGCGGACCATCTGGAAAAACAGACCCTCCCTCCCCTCTCATGTTCATGGAACCAATATCCGCCGAGAGGAGGAGAGACCATGGACCGAGTACGACCGGGTTCTCGGGGGCACGCCGTCTGGCTCGCCCTTCTGCTGGCGATCGCGGCGATCGTCACAGCCCCGAGCGCGAATACCAGGGCCACCCGGGGCTCTCCACACGAAACCGCGATACGGCATGTCTCTTCCCCCTCTGATTCCCCTCATTCGCAAAACCACTCGGCTGTCCGGAACGCTACCTCGCCAGCGACGCCGCCAGGTCTGCGAACCGCAGCCACGGTTCGGTGCCCGAGACCAAGAGCCGCAGCGGCTGCGAGATCACGATCAGCAGCCCACCCGCGAGCGTGGCGCGATGGACGCGACCTCGCGTCGCCAGGTCGAACCCCACGAGCGGAAGCAGGTAGAGGTCGTTGATCCCGAAGAAGGCCGGCGGCCCCGCCTTCAGGAACGCGAGCGGCCAGCGCGCGATCGCGGCGCTCAGGATGGCGATGGTGGCGAGCAACATCAGCCGCTTGTGGGTCGGCGGATCGCGGCGCTTCCGGATTCCCGCGAACACGAGCGCGCCGAAAACGACCATGTCGAAGAGGGGAACGGCGAGGAAGCGCCGCGGCTCGATCCCCGGAGGAGTCGAGCCGCGCGCGAGGGCGTACACCGCCGTCATCGTGCCGACGATGACCATGAGTACCGCGACTCCCGCCGTGGCCGCACCCAGCCTGCGATGGATGTCGGTCCGCCCGGCCGCCACAAGGCCGGTCTGCCCGAGCAGCAGCGCGATCCAGCCGCTGAACAGCAGACCGTGCAGGAGGACGAGGGGTGTCATCGGCTGCAGCCCGGGCGGAGCCTCGAGCCACGCCGCCAGGTAGAAGGTGCGCGAGAAGCCGACGAAGACCGTGACGGCAACGAGTGCCGCCATGACACCGAAAAACCAGCGCTCCGCGCGCGCCGCCAAGGAAGGTCTCCTTCCCGGCGAGAGTATTCCACTTCATCGCCGGCCGAAAGGGAGAACCAGAACTCTGGTAGCCTTCTCGGGGGATGGGCTCGCCGCGATGCTGATCCGATCGACCGATCCGGCCTGGCTTTCCAACGCCTATCTCGTCGGGGATCACGAGGGCGGGACGGCCGTCGCGATCGACACCGGCGCTCCGCTCGAGCCGCTGCTGCGCGCGGTCGAGGAGCGACGCCTGACCGTCGCGGCGATCCTGTGCACCCACCGGCACGCGGACCACGTCTCGGGGAACGACGATCTCGCGCGAGGCACCGGCGCCCCCGTCCACGCCCTCCGCGCGGAGGCCCCTCACGTTCCCGGCGCTTATCCCCTCGACGACGGCGAGCGGCGTTCGTGGGGAGGCCTCGAGGTTCGCGTAATCGCACTTCCGGGGCACACCTCAGGGCAATGCGGTTATCTCGTGGAAGGGGTCGGCTTGTTCACCGGCGACTGCCTCTTCCGCGGATCTCTGGGCGGGACCGTGGGTCCCGCGTCCAGCGGATTCGAGGACGTTCGCACCTCGGTCCGGCGCATCCTCGCGCTTCCCGACGACCTGCCGATCCATCCGGGACACGCGGACCCCACGACCGTCGGGGTCGAGCGCCGGGAGAATCCATTCATCCGTGTGATGACCGGGGCGGAGCCGGAAGGGGAAGGGCCGTGCATGGCTCTCGGGAGACAGGCCCGCCTGATCGTGATCGCGCGGGACTACGACGGGGGCACGAAGGCCTGGGTGCGCTTCGATGATGGATCGGACGCCATCGTTCCGGGGAGCCGCGTGCAGGTCGGCGGACAAGCCGAGCGGCGCGGTCCGTGAGCCTGTTCCGCCTGAAGCTGGTGCTGCGGGTCGCGTTCGCCATGGCGATCGTCGCCGGAATCCTGTTCGGCGCCGCGGGACGGATCGACCTCCCGTTCTTCTGGGCCTATCTCGCCGCCTTCGCCGGCCTCGCGATCGGCTCGGCGCTCACCGTCTCGCGCGATCTCCTCGTCGAGCGCCTGAAGCCCGCCGGGCGCGGCCACGACGACGTCATGCTTCTGCGGATCGTCTCCCTCGTCGTGTTCACGAGTCAGTGGATCGTCGCGGGGCTCGACGTCGGCCGCTTCCACTGGTCGGACACGGTTCCCCCGGCCCTGCGCGCGGTCGGGCTCGCGAGCCTCGTCGCCGTGTTCGCGGTCTGGTACTGGGCCATGCGCGTCAACCCGTTCTTCTCCGTGGCGGTCCGGGTCCAGCGCGATCGGGGCCACTTCGTGGTCTCCTCGGGGCCGTATCGGTTCGTTCGCCACCCGGGCTACGCGGCCTTCGTCCTTCTCGGCTGGGGCGGACCGCTCGCGCTCGGATCGTGGTGGGCCGTCGTTCCCCACATCGCGGTGATCGTCCTGTTCGTCCGGCGCGCGGCGCTCGAGGACCGCGTGCTGCACGACGAGCTGGAGGGATACGCGGCCTACGCCGCGAGGGTGCGGTACCGCTTCGTGCCCGGGATCTGGTGACGCACGCCCCCGCGGCATGGTCTTGGTCTCAGGTCCCCCGGATCTTCATGGCGAAATGGTGACTCGTGATGTCCATCCTCTTCGTCAGGTAGAAGCGGTGGGCGCCGAATCGCTGGACCCCCGAATCGAGGTGCACCTCGTCGCAGCCGGACGACCGGGCATGCTCGACGAGCCAGTCGAGGAGAGCGCCACCGTGCCCTCGTGAGCGGTCGTCCTTGGCGCTGACCAGGTCGTCCACGTAGAGGAACTTCCCCCACGCGAGGCACTCGGAGATCCTGAATCCCGCCACGGCACGCACCATTCCTTCTTCCTCCAGGTAGGCGATGCGATAGCCCGCGAGCTCCTCCTGTCTTCGGACCCGAGCGAGGAACGTCGTGGACGTCAGGTGCGGGCGCAACTCCGCCATCGCCGGGTAGCACCGCACGATCTCCTCGTCCGTGCCCGCGACCGCGATCCGCCCCACCTCGTGACCTCCTAGGAGCTCCCGATGAGGATTCCGGCGAGAAACACCAGCATCCCGCCGACCACGACCTGGAAGGTCGCGGACAGGAACGGAGTATCCATGTAGCGATTGCGGATCCAGGCGATCGCCAGGAGCTCGACCACGACCACCCCCGTGGCGGCACCCGTCGCCACCTCGAAGCTCGGGATCAGGTACGGGAGGGCGTGCCCGACCCCTCCAAGAAACGTCATGAGCCCGCACACGAGCCCTCGAAGAAGCGGCCGGCCGCGTCCCGTGAGGCTCCCGTCGTCCGAGATCGCCTCGGCGAACCCCATGCTGATCCCGGCCCCCACCGCCGCCGCCATCCCCACGAGGAACGTCTCCCAGGTGCTTCGCGTGGCGAACGCGGCGGCGAAGAGAGGGGCGAGCGTCGATACCGAGCCGTCCATGAGGCCGGCGAGCCCCGGCTGGACCACCTGCAAGAGGAAGAGCCGTCTCGACGTGCGGGCCTCCTCCTCGCGGACCGACAGGGGTTGGCGGCGGGGATCGAGCTCGGCGGAGCGAACCTCGTGCTGTCGTTCCGCCTCCGCGAGGTCGCCCAGGAGCTGGCGCACCTCGGCGTCCTTCGCCGCCTCCGCCGCGCGGGAGTAATACCGCTGGGTCTCGAGCTCGATGAGCGCGACCTGCCGGCGGATCTGCTCCACGCCCCGTGCACGAACCACGCTCAGCGGATCGCGGCGCACGAACCCGCGCACGTCCTCCCTCCGGACCAGGGGGATCTCGTCGCCGAACTTCGCGCGGAACATCTCGATGAGCCGGTGGCGGTGCGCGTCCTCCTCGACCCTCATCTCGTCGAGCTCGGCGGCCGCTCTGGGGAAGTCGTGCCGGAGGATGCGGGCGAACTCCTGGAAGATCCGCGCGTCCTCCTCCTCGAGGGAGATTGCCAGCGCCAGGACCTCGGGTGCCGAAAGGTCCTTGAAGCGTCGTCTCACACGGGAACTCCTCCCCGCGACGGGGGACGGCAGAGTATCACCGTGCCGGAGCGACGGTCACCGTCTTTCGTCGGTGTCGGGCTTCATCGCTCGAAAGGTCACCGAGCGGACGATGCCGGCGAGGTCCTCCACCTTCACGCCGCGCTCCTCCATGAGACGGGTGGTCTCCTCGGGGAGCGCCGAGCAGCCGATGCCTGCCAGGTAGTCCACATCCCTGAGGATGCGAACGTCGGCGAGGCCGGCCTCGGCCACGAGATCGAAGTAGTCCTCCCGGCGAAGGGCGCCCGAGACGCAGCCGACGTAGGCCAGCAGGTCGTCCGCAACAACCTCGGGGAGCACACCGTCGAGGACGATGTCGGAGATCACGAGCCTCCCCCCGGGACGGAGCACGCGAGCGACGTCGCGAAACACCGCCTTCTTGTCGGGAACGAGGTTGATCACGCAGTTGCTCGTGACCGCATCCACCGACCGATCCTCGACCGGAAGCGCCTCGAGCCTCCCCTGCCGGAACTCCACCTGCGAGAGCCCGGCCCGGATCGCGGCGGAGCGGGCCTTCTCGATCATGGCGGGCGTCATATCCACGCCGATCACCTTCCCCGCCGGCCCCACCTTCCGCGCGGCAAGGAACGCGTCGATCCCACCTCCCGAGCCCAGGTCGAGGACCGTCTCCCCCGCCTCGAGATCCAGGAGATCGACGGGCGCCCCGCAGCCCAGCCCCATGTTGGCCTCTTCCGGGACCAGAGCCAGGTCCTCCGGGCGGTAGCCGACCCTCAATGCCTCGTCTTCCGTCGTGGGACCGCAGCACCCGGGAAGCGTCCCCTCCGCGATCCGGGCGTAGCGCTCCTGCACCTTTCCGATCAGCTTTTCCGCATCCATGCTTCGCCGTCTCATCGCGAGCCCCTTTCCTGCCCCGAGATCTCCGGGGGGAAGTCTGCCATCGAATGGACTCGATTGCCGCCCGGTGGACCGGCCGCTATCTTGGAGACCCTTGGACTCGGAGCGTGAATGAACCGGTCCGTCGCCGTCGTCGGAGGAGGAATCGCCGGGCTCGCGGTCGCCCACGAGATCCGGGAGCGGTCGGCGCTCCTCGAGAACGGGCCCGAGGTCGTCTGCTTCGAGGCCTCCGCGCGCCCCGGCGGGAACATCCGCACGCTTCGCGAGGACGGATTCACCTGCGAAGAGGGTCCGAACGGCTTCCTGGACAACGCCCCGGCCACACTCGACCTGGTGCGACGGCTCGGGATCGAGCGACGCCTCCTCCCGAGCAATGCCGACGCCGCGAAGCGCTTCCTCTTCCGAGGCGGGCGCCTGCGCGAGCTTCCCTCGAGCCCGGTCTCGTTCCTGGCCTCGGACGTGCTGTCACGGAGGGGAAGGCTGCGCGTCCTCCTGGAGCCCTTCGCGCGAAGACCGAAGGACCGCTCGCGCGACGAATCCGTGCTCGACTTCGCGGCACGCAGGATCGGAAACGAAGCGGCGAGTGTCCTGGTGGACGCGATGGTCGGCGGGATCTACGCGGGAGACGTCCGCTCCCTCTCCGTCCGGTCCACGTTCCCGAAGCTCAAGAAGATGGAGACCGAGCAAGGGAGCCTCACGCGCGGAATGCTGGCCCTCCGCAAGGAAAAGCGCCGCGGTGTCGATCATCCTGCCGGCGGTCCATCGGGTCCCGGGGGGCGCCTGACTTCGTGTCTCGACGGTCTCCAGGAGATCACGGACCACCTCGCCCTCGCCCTCGGCCCCGCCCTGAGGCTCGGAGCGCGGGTTCGCGCGGTATCGGACATGGGGACGAGGGGCTTCCGGCTCCACATGGAAGAAGGCGCCCCGATCGACGTGGCCGTCGTCGTCCTCGCCTGCCCCGCCTGGTTCGCCACGGGCGTCGTCGCTGCGATGGACCCGGAGATGGCCCGGGCGATGGCCGCGATCTCGAGCGCCTCGGTGGCGGTCGTGCACCTGGGCTTCGATGAGTCCGACCTTCCGAGCCCCCTTGCCGGGTTCGGCTTCCTCGTCCCTCGAGGCGAGGGACCGAGGATCCTCGGCACCCTCTGGGCATCGAGCATCTTCCCCAAGCGTGCGCCCGAGGGAAAGGCGCTTTTGACCGCGATGGTCGGGGGCGCGCACGACCCCGAGGCGGTCACCCTGCCGGACGACCGGCTCGTCGACGTCGTCCGGGCCGATCTCAAGTTGACTATGGGGATCGAGGCGACACCGCGCTTCGTCCGGATCTTCCGCCACACGCGCGGAATCCCGCAGTACACCCTTGGGCACGGCGGGCGGCTCGCGGCGATCGAGCGGCGACTCGCGGAGCATCCGGGCCTTCTCGTCTGCGGGAACTCCTACCGGGGGATCTCGCTCAACGCGTGCGTGGAGGAGGCGCCGAAGGTTGCAGAGGCGGCTCTCGCGTCGTTCGGGGAGAGGTCAGAAGGGTTCCTCTAGGTCCAACCTCCTCTTCTTCGAGCGAGATCGCCGCGAGCAAGGCGGAGGCCCTTGCAGCCGGCATCACCCCTTTCCCCCCTGGCAGAATCACCGAGGCTCTCGCGGCGGGCGGCGAATCGCTGGTTCTCGAAGACCGTGCCGCTCTCCTGCAGCATGTGCTACCTCTAATCCAGACCTACCACGCGTCGGAATGACCTGTGGGGTATGCGATGTTGAAGGTCAAGAGGTCCTCAGAAAGCTCGACCGGCCTTCTCCAGCGAGTGAGGTGGCTCCTCACGTACTTCCTCGCTGGGCTATCGGTGTTGGCTTTCTCGGCCATGCTCACTACCTTTGCTCGCGATCTCACTTTCGAGGCACGCGTTCGGGCTCAGGAAGCGATCGAGCGCGTGTACTACGCCCACCAGATCGGGAAGACGAAGTCCTTCGAGGATGCCGTCCCGCGCGCCGTTCTCGAGCGGAAGGTCCGGACGTACCTCAAGCAGACGGTCGCCTTGGAACGGTACTGGAAGACGCCAGTAACCGCGGAGGTGCTCAAGCGGGAACTTGAGCGCATGGAGCGCCAGACGCGGATGCCGGAGCGGCTGCACGAACTTTTCGCTGCGCTCGGGAACGATTCATTCCTCGTGCAGGAGTGTCTGGCTCGGCCCGCGCTTGTGGACCGGCTGGCGCGAAACTTCTTCGCCTACGACGAGCGGATTCACGGTGCAGCTCGGGCGGAAGCAGATCAACTCTACCGTGAACTCGTCGCGGGCCGGATCGATCCCATGCTCGACAACACTCGCCGCACAGTGCTGCACGTTGTGAAGGGTGATGGCAGAGAGGACGCGGCATCGCGGTTTCGCCATGGCGCAAACGCCCGGAGCGTACGTCTCGGATTGACTCCGGATGAGTTCGCGTCTTGGCGGGGAAGAGTTCCCCGGCGGGTCGGCGAGGTGGGCTTGGTCGTCGAGAACCGCGATGAGTTCACGGTTCAAGTTCTCCTGGATGAGCAGGCGGGAGAGCTGCGGGCGGCGATTTTCTCGGTCCCGAAGCAGACGTGGGACGCGTGGTGGGAGCCTGGTCGCGAGGATTTCGACGAGGTTGGCGTCCAGGCCGTTGCAACCACGCGCGCCCCACTGCCAAGCGTTGAAGGACCCAGCGCCTCCGAGAGCACCCCGTGCTCTGCCGACGACACGTGGGACAACGGGATACTGGACGATGTCCCGGACGGGCGCATGGTTCATACGGCTGTATGGACTGGAAGTGTGATGATGGTGTGGGGAGGTCAAGCCGACGGCTCCTATTCCATCAACACTGGCGGCCGGTACGATCCTGCAACGGATACATGGAGGACGACATCGACAGTGAACGCTCCCACACCGCGGCAGTGTCACACGGCAGTCTGGACGGGCGGCGTTGTGGTCGTATGGGGCGGCTGCGGCCTGTACAATACCGGCGGTCGATACGATCCGGTGGCGGATACGTGGGCTTCCACCTCAATTGTGAATGTGCCAGAAGGCCGCGCGTACCACACGGCGGTCTGGACAGGCACCGTGATGGTGGTGTGGGGGGGGAGTGGCAATTCGGGATATCTCTTCACGGGGGGCCGCTACAACCCGGTGACCGATAGTTGGACGCCCACGGCAACGAGCAACGCTCCTGAGGGCCGTTGGGAGCACACCGCCGTCTGGACCGGCGGCCGGATGGTCGTGTGGGGAGGCAGTGTGGCTTCCAACACGGTTTTGAACACGGGAGGTCGGTACGATCCGCAGATGGACGTGTGGACCGCGACATCGACTGTAAACGCGCCAACGGGTCGTTACTGGCACAAGGCGGTCTGGACGGGGAGCAGGATGGTGGTGTGGGGAGGCAGTTCTAGTTCCGGCACGTACTTCAACACGGGAGGCCGGTACGATCCGGTGGCCAATACCTGGACTCCCACATCCACGACGGCTGCGCCTTTGGCACGCGTCCTTCACACCGCAATCTGGACCGGATCCGAGATGATCGTGTGGGGCGGAAGCACGAGGACGAGCAACCTGAACACGGGAGCGCGATACAGCCCCGTCTCGGACACCTGGATTCCAACGTCGGCGCTGAATGTTCCTGCTGGTCGCAGCCGGCACACCGCCATCTGGACGGGCAGCCTGATGGTGGTCTGGGGCGGCAACGTGCCAGGCGTAGCCGTCAACACAGGTGGCAGGTACAACCCGGTCACCGACACCTGGACGCCCACATCTGTAGGAAACGGACCATCGGGACGGAGCTATCACACGGCGGTGTGGACGGGCAGCGTGATGGTAGTTTGGGGTGGCGGAAACCAGAACACTGGCGGTCGATACGATCCCGCGACCGACACTTGGATGCCCACCTCGACGGTAAATGCTCCCACTGGACGCGGTGGTCACACAGCCGTTTGGACGGGCGATCTGTTGTTGGTGTGGGGAGGCAGTGATGATGCTACCGGGGGTCGCTACGATCCGATAGCCGACCTGTGGACTCCAACCTCGACCGTGAACGCGCCGGCGGGCCGTTTTTTCCACACGACCGTGTGGACAGGCAGCTCGATGGTGGTGTGGGGAGGACAAGACTCGAGTGGGTTCCCGCTGAACTCGGGCGGCCGGTACGATGCGGTGACCGACACCTGGATCCCGACATCGACGATGAATGCGCCTTCGCCACGCGCGGCACCCACGGCAGTGTGGACCGGCAGCAGGATGGTTGTCTGGGGAGGCTACGGCGACAACGGCTGCTTCAGCTCGGGTGGTCGCTACGATCCGGTGCAGGACGTGTGGACGCCGACCACGCTGTCCGGCGCGCCCGGGGCTCGCACCTATCATACGGCAGTCTGGACGGGCACGGACATGATCGTCTGGAGCGGGCAGGGAGGCTGCACCGCGAGCTATTGGTTCTGGAACACAGGAGGTCGGTACAACCCGGAGACCAACGTCTGGACTGCTACGTCGACCATCTCGGCGCCATCGGCGCGGGAGAACGCCACGGCGGTGTGGACTGGAAGCTCGATGATCGTGTGGGGCGGCGACGCGGATTCTCTTTCGGGCACGGACACTGGGGGGATTTACAATCCGGGGCTGAACGTCTGGGCGCCGACGTCGACCGCGAACGCGCCCTCCGGTCGCCACTACCACACGGCCGTCTGGACCGGCAGCTTCATGATTGTGTGGGGCGGTTACTCCGCCCTTGGCACCGGCGGGCGTTACGCGTTGGGTCATTCCACGGACGACGACGCCGACGGCTTCACCGAGTGCGGAGGTGACTGCAACGACGGACAACCCACGGTCTTTCCCGGTGGGACCGAACTGTGCGACGGCTTGGACAACGACTGCAACAGCCAGGTGGACGAGGGCGATGCGGATGGCGACGGACACCCGCGCTGCGCGGGCGACTGCAACGACGCCGATCCGGGGGCTCACGCCGTTCCATCCGAAGTCGCGAGCCTCATGTTCGCTGCCGATAAGATCACACTATCGTGGGTTCAAGAGACGGAGGCGGGAAGCGCGACGGTACACGACGTTGTCGCGGGCGTGCTCTCGGAGTTCCCGGTGGGCAGCGGACCGTCGGAGAGGTGCGTGGCGCAGGGCATCGCGCAGGGCACGACGACAGATACTGCGGTTCCGGTTGGCGGCACCGGATCCTGGTACTTGGCGCGAGGCCGGAACAGTTGCGGCCCGGGTACATATGGGAAGGCTTTCAGCGGTGCTCCCAGGGCGAGCGTGGCCTGCCCATAGGGTGTGCCCGCCCAGCGAGACTCGTCGCGCCCTCTGCCCCGATCCGGTCGGCCACCTGCCGCTGGAGGAGGCCTAGAACGACCGATCGCCGTCGAGGATTCGCCCGAGCCCTCCGAGGACCGACCCTTCTTCCCGGCCGCGCCTTCCCATCCCGGGCACCGCGGCGAAGAGCCGCGCGGCGAGCCGGCTGAGCGGAAGCGACTGGAGCCACACCTTGCCCGGCCCCCTCAGGGTCGCGAAGAAAAGACCCTCGCCGCCGAAGATCGCCGACTTGATCCCTCCGACCATCTCGATGTCGTAGTTGACCGACGGCTCCAGGGCCACCAGGCATCCCGTGTCCACGCGGATCAGCTCGCCGGGGACGAGCACGCGCTCGTGGACCGTGCCGCCCGCATTGACGAACGCGAGCCCATCCCCCTGGAGGCGCGTCATGATGAACCCCTCTCCGCCGAAGAGTCCCGCGCCGAGGCGCTTCTGGAACGCGATGCCGATGGACACGCCCTTGGCCGCGCACAGGAACGAGTCCTTCTGGGCGATCAACTCGCCGCCGATCTCGGAGAGCCGGATCGGGAGGATCTTGCCCGGGTAGGGCGAGGCGAAAGCGACGCGCTTTTTCCCCTGCCCCTGGTTCAGGAAGACGGTCATGAAGAGCGACTCGCCGGTGAGAAGCCTCTTCCCCGCGCCCACGAGCGCGTCGAAAAATCCCCGGCTCTGTCCCGAGCCGTCGCCGAAGATCGTCTCCATGGCGATGCCGTCGTCCATGTACATCATCCCGCCGGCCTCGGCCACGGCCGCCTCGGCGGGATCGAGCTCGACCTCGACGTACTGCATGTCGTCGCCGAAGATCTTGTAGTCGACTTCGTGCATTGGGGGCATGGGGAATCCTCCGTTTCCTCGCCGAGCCGAGCGGAGATTGTACACGCGTCCGACGGCGTGGCGGAGAGCGGTGTAAGATCCTCTTGCCATGCGCCTCGCCGGCCAGATCGTCTTCATCACAGGGGCCTCGAGCGGGATCGGCCTCTCCTGCGCTCGGGCGTTCGCGCGAGAGGGCGCGCGGCTCCTCCTCGCGGCGCGACGGGCCGACCGGCTCGAATCCTGCGTGCCCGAGCTCCTGAGTCTCGGGGCGTCCGAGGTTCGCACCCTCTCTCTCGACGTTCGCGACGGCGGGGCGGTCTTCCGCGCCCTCGACTCCCTTCCCGAGGAGTGGAAGGCGATCGAGGTCCTCTTGAACAACGCCGGCCTCTCCCGCGGCCTGGGCAAGCTCCACGAGGGAGATCTCCTGGACTGGGACGAGATGATCGACACCAACGTGAAGGGGCTCCTCCACGTGGACCGCGCCGTCGTGCCCGGGATGGTCGCGCGGGGCCGGGGGACCGTCCTCCACATGGGATCCCTCGCAGGATGGCAGGTCTACCCCGGGGGGAACGTCTACTGCGCGACGAAGCATGCGGTCCGCGCCCTGACCGAAGGGCTCCGACTCGACCTCCTCGGAACGGGCGTCCGCGTGACGAGCATCGATCCCGGGCTCGTCGCCGGAACCGAGTTCAGCCTGGTCCGCTTCCATGGAGATCGGGCCCGTGCCGCCGGCGTGTACCGCGGTCTGACGCCGCTGACCCCCGACGACGTCGCCGACGTGGTCCTTTTCGCGGCGACGCGGCCCCCGCACGTCAGCATCGCCGACGTGATCCTCCTGCCGACGGACCAGGCGTCCTCCACCCACGTGCACC
>Ga0247727_10012327_pt1 | contig 14708 bp, 8 predicted proteins | sample WisWelCaveWW1625_FD_202498 | JGI IMG/M metagenome (GOLD analysis project Ga0247727, IMG submission 202498) | Biofilm microbial communities from Wishing Well Cave, Virginia, United States - WW16-25 | ecosystem: Environmental > Aquatic > Deep subsurface > Groundwater > Cave microbial mat | place... | reverse complement strand
GGCGAATGAGGTATCCGTGAAGGCAATCGGAAATGGCAATGCGCAACCGAGTGTTGTATCGGGTATGAAACCCGCTTTGGGTCCCGATACTGTGACATATGCCAGTTTCATTGTTGAATTGCAACAGCCGTTGCTGCATGCTGTGAGAGTGATATCGTAGGTGCCGGTATCCTGATAGGCATAGGTAGGATTTTGAAGAATGGAGATGTTTCCATCTCCGAAATCCCAGGTCCAGGCCGTTACGGCCGGGTCTGATGCATCGGTAAAGGTTAGAATTTCGCCAATGCAAGGGAAAAAAGGACCCCCGGTGAAGTCCACCAAAGGCGGCGGAACGGCATTCACGAGACTGCTGACTGAAAGAGTGTCGGTGCAACCTCCGGTTGTCGTGACAATCAGGGTTACGGTATATGTTCCCGGAGCAACATACGAATGCACGGGATTTTGAACCGAAGAAGTATTTCCGTCACCGAAATCCCAATCCCAGTTGATCATTCCATCGGCTGATGTACTTTGATCGGTAAAGGTCACATTGTTCGGAATGCAGGTACTGCCATTGTTTGATGAAATGAAATCTGCAAGCGGGGCTGCAATGTTTACAAGGCCCGGCATCAGCAGCGTATCTGAACAACTGTCAACGTTGAAGACAATCAATGTCACATTAAAAGTTCCGAACGCGGTATATGTATGAAGCGGATTCTGAATGGTTGAGGAATTTCCATCGCCGAAATCCCAATTCCAGAGAAGGGCGCCAACCGAAAGGTCTGTAAACTGCACTGCGAATGGAGTATCACATGAAGCGGTGATGGTTGATGTAAATAATGCGTTCGGAACCGCAAGAACATCTGCGAAAGCTGTGACCATCATGGTGTCGGTGCAACCCAAAGTATTCCGGGAAACCATCTGCACATCATAAGCACCGGCAGCAAGATACACATGGGTGATCACCCCGGAATTTGATGTGTTGCCATCGCCGAAGTTAAATGTTCGGTTGGTAGCCCCATTTGTTGAAAGGTCTGTGAATGTTATTCCCTGGCCGAGGCAAACCATTGTATCGGAAGCCATCCAATTGGCGACCGGGCTGCCAATAAAAATCATATTGGCCTGGGTCATACTGTCAGCGCAACCATTGGCATCGGTGACGTCAAGTTGTACCGAGAAGGTTCCCAGAGAATCAAAAACGTGTACCGGGTTTTGCAATATGCTTCCGGAGCCGTCACCAAAATCCCATTGCCAGGTTAGCGGCAAAATCCCGGTCGAATTGCCATTAAAGGAAACGACGATCGGTGTATCGCATGCAAACAGAGTATCGGCAGATATGGTGATCACCGGAAGATCAGAAGCTTTTACATATGCATTTTTGAATGCAGATCCTGTACAACCATTTGAGTCAGCGACAAGAATTGTCACCGTGTAATTTCCGGCAGCGGAGTAAACATGAGACGGATTCGGAACAGTATCGCTGTTTCCATCTCCAAAATCCCAGGTCCAGGAAGAGATTCCGGCTGATCCCGGGATCGTTGTATCGGAAAATGCCACGCTCAGTGGAACGCAACCTGATAAATTGGTACCGAAGAAACCGCCGTTTGGTTTGTCATAAATAACCACGAAAGCGGTTTTGACAATGGTATCTGAGACACTGCCGTCGGTAACGATGAGGGTAATCGTATACGACCCGGAAATGCCATAAACAGCAGCAGGATTCTGCAATGTTGAGGTATTTCCGTTTCCCAGGTTCCAGGACCAACCGGTTACCGCCCCGGTCGAGGAATCGGAGAAGTTAACGATCAAACCCGGACAGCCTGTAGAATCAGAGACCCCAAATGCAGCCGTGACTTGCCCTGCTGCTTTCCCGGCATTGAAAAGCAGAAAGATCACAAAACAGAGCAAATTGCGAGGCCATGAACTGATACTCATTGCCTTCTGAGGATTTCGCAAACAATTAATTTAAGCAATTCACCTCCTTTTTCCTAAAAATCGCGGTTGGTAGTGAATTGGAGGCAATTCCGCGTGAAAACATAAGGTAGAACTTCAATTTTGCGATTCGGATTTCTAACATTAGGCCCAAATTTCCCCGCAAAATAGGATTGTAGTTGTTCCGTTCAATGACTGAAAACACCCTTCCGGGGATGGCTCAATTCTTGCAGTTTCTATTAGGTATCTATACCTATCTGTTAACCCGTCAATTCTTTGTCTGAAAATGCAATACTCCGCCGGGTTGAGCGACGGAGTATCGACACGATTGAAAATCAATATTATACAGAGCTTTCCAATTTCCGGATGTCAGTCAATTCCTGTGAACCGAGGCTCTGGATATATGCCCAGACGAATTGAAGCTATGGATATTTTTCAAATCCTGCAAAATCATACCAGATTAACCGCAATACCGGGTTCTGCTTCCACTTTTCCCAGAAGAATGTTGTCAAGGATCCGGTGGTATTCTGGCAATTTCTGAAGGTTGTTGTGTCTCCCTCCTGGCACGAGAAAAAGCCGCGCGGTGCCTCCTGATTTTTTCAACAATCGTTGTGAAGCTCGCCAGGGAACAAGCCTGTCGCTGCCACCATGAATCAGAAAAACCGGACACCGGACGTACTGTATCCACTTGTAGGTCCTGACTTTGAACCGAAGCATCAGGGAGACTGGCATGAAAAACAAATACCTCCTGGCTATGTCAGCGATGCTGTAATACGCCGATTCGAGAATCAGCATTTGCGGATTGTTGCTCGATGCCAGTTTGGTTGCAAATCCCGTTCCCATGGATCTTCCGTAAATGACGATCTCCTGTTCCGGAATCGTTTCCGTCAGGCGGTTATAGACATATTGAAGATCGTTATTAATTCCGCGTTCTGACCGGGTGCCTGTGCTTTTTCCAAATCCGCGATAATCGAGCATCATCACATCGTATCCGTTTCGAAGAAAGTCCTTTGCAAACCGTGACCATCCTTTGATGCTTCGCGTATTGCCGTGAAAGTAAATTACTGTGCCTCGACGCTTCTCCGCGGAAAAGATCAATCCGTTAATCCTTACGCCCGGCTTCACATCGTAATTCAGTTCCCGGAATGGAATTTCAAACTTGAACTCAAAATCCCGGGGAAGTTTTTCCGGATGAAAAAGAAAAAACTCCTGTATCAAGGTCAGGATGATGCTGATGAAAATCCAGGATGCGAAGAGGATCGTAAGCAGTGCAATCCCTGCCATGCTTTCTGTTAGAATCTACTCTTCTGTCCTGACTGCATTCCAATTGCCCTGTTTCAGTACAGGTTGACTGACCTGAACATCCTTAATCACGGTTCCGGAATTGGATTGCCGGATCTCCGGCACTTCCTTTTCCGAAGGAATTGGCAAGCCGATGGATGCAAGTTTCTCAGGGACCGCCCCTCTGCTCCCTTCGACTCCGCTCAGGGACCGCCCCTCAGGTACCTGGCTTGGCGGCCCTGATCCGAGCAGCTTCACGACTGCTCTGCGATTTTCCTGATGCTTCCAATCCGGACAATCAGAATTCCCTATGCAATCATTGACGAGTTTTGCTTCACCAAATGCCTGCATTTCAATCCTGGATTTGTCAATTCCACGTGCCTTGAAAAACCAGGCAATGGTTTTTGCACGGGAATCGCTTAACTGTAGATTGACAGAAGGTGTTCCTTTCGTATCTGAAAATCCCTCGATCCTGACTTTCGAAGCAGGATTGGATTTCAAAACCTCCAAAAGAGCAGTAAGATCGTTTATATATACGGGACGAATCAATGTGGAATTGTTGTCATAATACAATGTGAGGTCTTTTCGTGACGAAGGAGCAGGAATAGATGCCAATGCCGGCGGCGCAATTTCCTTCTTTGCAGGGACTGCAATTTCTTTTTCCGGCAAGGCGATTTCCTGTTCCGGCACAATGATCTCATTTGCATTTGCTACCGCCTGAGTATCTGATTCTTCAAATTCCTCTCCCTCCTCTTCCTCGATCAATTCGGAATCATCTGATTGTACAACAGTGGGTGAAATTTCCTTCTGATCGTTTTGCGGAATTGCTGTCAATTCCGTTAGTCTTTTCAACACAAACCGGGCGGATAGAGCATCGCTTGAATTGAAATTTGCGCGAAATTGCTTTTGCTGTTGCGAATATGCGGCCGAGGAAGCCGTAATATTAAATTCTTCAATAGAATCTACCACAAGCCAAAAAACGCCGTCAATCTGAGTTTCCGTTTTCGCGATTGGAAAACCCGAAAAGGTTGAGACAACAATCTCAGCTCCCGGCAAGAATTCACCTGCTTCATTTGAAACCAATCCTTCAATCATGACATGAGGCCTTTGATCAAGCACAATTTCCATTTCCACCGGTGAAGCATTCGAAGCAGGACCGGTGCCGACTTTTTCAACCACCGGACGAAAATCCTTATGCTGAATGATCACCGTATAATTTGATTCGGGCTTCATCGGAATCGAAACCCATCCCTCCGAATTGGTGAAGAATACCTGATCCCCATCGCTGATGATCCTCACGGGAACGTTTTCGAGAGGCCAGCCGTCTTTCCGGTCCCATGTCCGGATTTCGAGGCTGAATTCAGGTGCAAGTTCCATTTCCACTGCCACCGGCAAAATTTCATTCGGTGCAAGATTCGTGACGGCAATTTTTTCCTTATAGGTCTTGTATCCTTCAGCTTCTGCAACAAGAAAATAATCCTTTCCGGCTTTCACGGGAAACTTCACAATGCCACCGTCACCGGAGAGTTGAACCGAGGTGGAACCCGAAGCAGTGGTAAAGGATAGTTTTGCACCGGGAATGGCAAGGCCTGTCCGGATATCTACAATCTGAAATTCAACCGAAGATGATAGTTTAAAAAAATAGATGTCATCACCACCGGCGCCGCCGTCGCGGTCTGAAGTGAAATAACCCTCGCCTGTCGTGAAATCAGCATATAAGCCAAATTCATCCGCTTCAGTATTCAAAGCAAATCCGAGATTTTCAACTTCCTGCCATTCGTTGCCATTTTTTTTCGCGCTGAAAATGTCCAATCCGCCAAAACCCGCATGCCCATCAGAAGAGAAATACAGGATACCTGCGGCATCAATGGCCGGAAACAATTCATCTCCTGAAGTGTTGATGCTTTCGCCGGCGTTTTCAGGTTTTTGCCAATTGCCGCTTTCATACCGGGAAAACCAAATGTCGTGGCCACCAATCCCGCCAGGCATATTGCTGCTGAAGAAAATTGTCTTTTCATCAGAGCTCAAAGCCGGATGAGCCGCGGTGAAAGATTCATTGCATAAAGGAAGCAATTCGAATTTTCCCCACTTTCCGTTTTCCTGTCTTCCCCAATAAATGGCCAGTGTATTTTTTCCAAGGGAATCGCTTTTTCCGGCATCTTGTCTGTGCCGGTTCCGCGTGACAAAAGCGATATCCTGTGACTTGGTGAAAACAACAGGACCGTCATGAAACCTGCTGTTGATACTACCGGGAATTAACCTGGCTTCAAGGAATTCACCTCCTTCACTGCGTTCCGAATAATACAAATCGTAAAAAGGCTTTCCATCAACTCCCGACAACCATTTGATCAGGAAGCCGCGGGGGCGAGAACTTGAATATGCAAGACCTTTGCGATATGGAACCGCAGAAAATTCACCAAATCCCGAACTGATTCCGAGTCTGGTGATGACATAGCGGTCTGGCGTTCCCCTGACTTTCTCTGACTCATCACAGGAAAATGCAAGTGCAGAAGATTTTTCGAAATCCCCGGTGACCATACCAAATTGTTCATACCAGAATTTTGCCTCTTTGTACCTGGCGCGACTTTTCAGCAGACCGGCATAATTAAGAATCGTTTCCGGATTTGCAGAACCCGACTCCGCTGCCTTTCGATACCATTGCATGGCGGCTTGCTTATTGTCAATGGCAGTGTAGCAATCTCCAAGCCTTGTCCGGATGAAATTTGTTTCGCCATCGGAAAGCGCCTTTTCATACGCTTTGATTGCATCGGGATATGCCATTTTGTCGAAAAAGCGGTTCGCTTTTTTTATTTGCGACGGCAGAATTGAAAACACCGTCAAGCCGATGAATATCAGCAGGATTTTGCGAACCGAAATTGAAATCATACCGGTTTCAGAAAATACGTGGCGATTGTTGGTTATTTTTTGTGAAACCTATATCGAAAGATAACATTATTTCCTGTGATCCGGCAGAATTGGCAGTCAGGGGCGATTGAACAAAGTCGTAAGAATACCCGATCCTGTATTGCTGTATTCGGATGGAAGTGAACAGAACCAGGGCCTCCCTGTGCCGCCAGGAAATACCTGCCCAAATCAGATTTTTGAGGAAAATGCTTCCGCTGAGGTCAAGGGAAACCGGCAATCCGGGTGCATAACGGAGCAACAAGGATGGTCTGAATTTGGTGCCGTCTTCAAGGTGAATGTTCGCCCCACCATAAAAATTGAAAGATACGTAACGGCGAGCCTGCAAGTCGGGACGGTCAGCCGGATTCAAGCGGGAGGCTATGACATTGGGAACCGAAGCGCCTGCAAAGATTTTCGAATTGTCAAAATAAATACCGGCACCACAGTTTGGCAGAATCCTGTTAACCTGATTAAAGAAAAACGCCGGATCTCCAAGTTCTTTCGTCTTAATGATAAGCAAATTGGAATGAAAATGGTGCAAACCACCCAGCAGACCAAGTGACAGATTGCCGTTTCCCGCCGGAATGCGATATGCATATGTCAGATTGAGATTTGTCACATCATTGAAACCAATGGCATCCCGCATGAGCGTAAATCCAAATCCGTTTCGGCGGTCAGGTGATGGCATATGTCCTCCGAGATAGAGTGTGGAAGGAGAACGTTCAATATCCAGCCATTGTTTTCGTGCCGCTGTGGTAACAATTGCCTGCTCCCCATTCCCGGAAAATGCGGGATTCACAATCAGACCGTCAAACAGATATTGGGAAAACATAGGTTCCTGCTGTCCGGTTCCTGCCAATGGCATAATCACCAATATGAATTTCAGGATTGTTCTCATCACCGGTGAATCACAACGACTCTTTGGATTGGCTTTTCGCCGTTTTCCAGATCAAGAAGGTAAAAATATGTTCCGTCAGGCAGGCTGTTGCCGTCAGTAGAAGTTCCACCCCAGTCACTGTTGTATTCCTCATCCCGGAATACTTCTGTTCCCCAGCGATTGTAAACGATCAATGTGGCGCCGGTAAAGAAATCCACACCGTCAATGACAAAAAAGTCATTCATCCCGTCGCCATTCGGGGAAAATCCTTCCGGTATGTTGCCGGAATCTACGCTGATCAGCAGTTCAAACAATCCCGAACCGGACTGGCATTGAAATTGGTCGCCAATTGTCACAGAATAGGAACCGCTCGCCGGCGGAATCAGACTTTGCGTAGTGGCACCAATCAGTGCATTGCCGTCGAGGTACCATTGATAGGAAGAAGCCGGACTGGAAGTCAAAAAACCGCCATTCACTGCAATTGTGGGCGAATTGGGCAAAGGAACCATTGTGATTGCGACGGTGTCAGAAACAGTTGTGCAATTGTTGCTGTCGGTAACGATGACAAAAAGAAGAGTTCCGAAGTTGACACTTGTGCAGCAATCCGCATCGCCATTTGACCAGATATATTTCACAAAAGTGAATCCGGCATTGAAGAGGGCAAAGGTACCATCACACAATGTGGTATCATTTCCCAGATCCACCGTCGGCACCGGCCAGAATGCCAATGAAATTGTGTCTGTTCCCTGGCATCCATTGCCTGCAGTTACCGTCAGCCAGTAAATTCCTGTCGTGTCTGCATTGATTCCAAAAACGGAATCTCCCGTGCTCCATTGATAATTTGCTTGCGCAGGAGGACCGATCAATGACTTCACCGCGCCGCCGCAAAATGATTCGTCAGGACCCAGATCTACTTTCGGACTGGGCAGATAACGCAATGTCAACGTATCGGCACCGTAGCAGCCCAGGGAATCTACCCATTGCACAGTAAAGATTCCAGCCTTGCTGGTATCCACGGTCCTGGAGGTGGATCCGGTATTCCACAAATGATAAATGCCCGGATCAGCTGTCAGCGTAACAGGCATTCCTTCGCAGAGCGTCAGTGTATCAACATTGCCGGAATCAAAAGGCAGTATTTGATTGCCAAAAGATGTTTGGCAAGTATCGCCTTCCAGGTGCATCGTCATTCTTGAACCAGTGAGTGGAATCAGCAAAGGCGGTACGGAATCGAAGCGGTATGCATCCTCGCCGGTATCCGTTGAATCATCGGACAATCCGATTTTGGAAAACGCTGCATACAAACCATACGGATATGTATCAACTACAAAGTGGTACCTTCTTCCGGGTTGCAGGAAACCGAAATTGATGGAATCATATCGCCAACTGCCTGCAATGGAAGGATCCCATATCAGGGACTGATACACTTCAGAAGAAAAAATAGGTTTACCGAAGCCGTCATCTTCCACAATGCCGATGCGAACGAATCCGCCGGAATCGGCTTCCTGGAAATAAGAACCGGCAATCCTGATTGTGCTGATATCGGCGATAAACGATTGTCCGATGTCATAATAGAATCCGTAGGGTCCTGATTGGTGCACAGAGTCCTGGGAAAGGATTTCATCAATAATTTGTCCAAAAGCCCTGCTTTGGGGCAACAACAAAAAGAAGATTGCGATGGCAGCTTGCCATCGAAGACAAGTTGAAATTATGTTTGTTAAATTGTTGTAAATCAATATTTTATATCAAATTTACTGATCTTTTCATTTAATAAGGATCCAGATGTTTTTCAAGCAAGGGCGAAGCAAAGGGAAAAGATTAAAATAAGGTTTCCCTGAATCATAATCAAGGTGATTCGGAAAGTAGTAAATGTGCAGCGTTCCCGAGCAAATAGTTTGTCGAAAGCTGAAAAGCATCAACGCGGCTTCTTTATCCCGAGTTTCTTCATCCGGTCGCGGAGAGTGTTGGGATGCAATTCGAGAATTTCCGCAGCCCCTCCTTCTCCGCTGATCTTCCAATTGCATTGACGGAGGATATTGACGATGTGATTTCTTTCAACATCAACGAGTTTCCGTGGAATCAGGGTAGCGGAAGCAGAGCTTTGCTTGCCGTCTTCATGGATCAATTCCGGGAAACGGATGGTCCCACCTTCCGAAGTAATTACTCCCCTTTCGACCATATTTTCCAATTCCCTGACGTTTCCCGGCCATTGGTACGACTTCAGCGCCCCGACGATCTCTTCTGAGATATGCGTAATTGTTTTGCCGTGTTTTCCGGCAAAACGACGGATAAAAAATTCTGTCAAATGAGGAATGTCTTCTTTTCGTTCGCGCAAGGGAGGTACATGAATGGGAAATACGTTCAAACGATAGTATAAGTCCTTTCTGAATCTCCCGGATTCGATTTCATTTTTCAGGTCGAGGTTGGAAGCCGCAACCACCCGCACATCAACTTTGATGCGTTCATTGCCTCCGATTCTTTCGAATTCTCCATTTTGTAAAACCCGGAGCAATTTTACCTGCATCTCCAATGGCATCTCTCCGATTTCATCCAGGAAAATTGTGCTCCCGTTTGCAAGCTCAAATTTGCCAAGGCGCTTCTCCATGGCGCCTGTAAATGCACCCTTCTCATGTCCGAACAATTCGGTTTCCACCAATTCTTTGGGAATCGCACCGCAATTCAATTTGATCATCGGGCGCTTCTTGCGTTTGCTCAACTCATGAATGGATCTTGCGACAAGTTCCTTGCCGGTGCCGGTTTCACCGGTAATCAAAACGCTGGTATCAACCGGCGATACCTGCTCAATCTTTGCCAAAACATCCCGCAGCCGGTCGCCGGCGAAGATAAATTCTTCAAAATTGTGTTCCAGCAGAATTTCTTCTTTCAGGTAAATGTTTTCCATTTCCAGCCGGGACTTCAACCGGTTTACATCAGCGAATGCTTTTTGCAATTGCCATTCCGCTTCCTTTCGGGCGCTGATATCCGAAAAAACCCCGAAGACTGACCACATTCCATCCATTTCACGAAACATCGTGCCGCCATCCTGCAGCCATATCCAATGTCCTTCCCGGTGCTTGAAACGGTACTCGACAAGATATTCCTGGGTTTCCCCCTTTAATATCTTCTTAAATTTATTGTATGCCGCCTGCCTGTCGTCCGCATGAACCTGATCATACCAATTTTGCAACGGGCCATCAATGACATCTTCGGGTTTGTAACCGATGACAAATTCCACATTGGCGCTGATATAATTCACCTTGCCATTTGAATCGGCTGACCAGGTGACCCCGGGAAGATTCTCCGCCAGGATCCGGTATTTTTCTTCGCTTCTCTTCAAATCCTGCTGTGCAAGTTTCTGTTCCGTTACATCCCTGCCAACACTTTGGTATTCAATGATCGTGCCGTCCGAATCAAATAACCCACGGTTTGTCCATTCCTGGCAGCGAATGGTTCCATCTGGCAGAATCGCTTCAAACTCTGCGCTTTCGATTGGATTTTCCGGAGTAATCAGGGTGAGGTTATCTGAAAATCTTTGGAAATCCTTGTCTGATACGAGGTTGAAGAAACTGCTCCCGATGGCTTCTTCCCGCGGGATCCGGAAAGTCTTGCAATATGCGTTATTGACAAAAGTGCGGACACCGCCGGGTTTCCACCGGGATATCATATCAGTCTGATCCTGAATGATTGACAAGAAACGCATTTCGCTTTCTGATGCGATTCGTTGAGTATTCAGAAGGGGAGTAATGTCATGGAATATCCACAATACGTGATTGTACCGGCCGTTCACTTGTACCGGCTTGATGGTGGATTCAAGGATCATTGCGGAAAACAAGTCGCTCTCAAATTCTTCCCTGAATGTCACCGGCGCAGAGTGATGAAATACCGAACGTATTCTCGTCATGCGGTCTGCAATGCGGTTCTCGTCCAGGTGAAGGAATTCCCGGAAATAATTCTCCAATTTCATTCCAGATAATCCGGCTTCAGCGGAATGGACATCCGGTTTGCAGCGGGCGGCAGCAAGCGCGTCGTTTACTTTATCAATCAGGAAATCGCCGTCGTCATTCCGTTCAATGAGCGCAATAAACTGCGTCGAATGGCTGAATATCAACGTGGTTTTTTCGTCCGGCTTCATTTCCCGATTCCTGTAATCCGGATTTCTGAACGTCTGTTGAGTGCGTGCTGCTCTTCCGTGCATTTTGTGCCATCCTTGCATCCATTGAGCAATTGAGTTTCACCGTAGCCCTCGGCTGAAATGCGCCGTGAAGGAATTCCACGCTTTGCAATAAACCTTACCGCTGCTTCTGCGCGTTCCTGTGACAATTGCAAATTGAATTTTGAACTTCCCCTGCTGTCGGTGTGCGCACCCAATTCCACACTTGCATCGGGATTGTCCTGCAGGAAATAGATGATCGCATACAATTCTTTGCTGGCATCCAGTGTGATATCCGATTCTTTGTATCCATAATAAATCGTCCTGGCAAGTTCGCCTACCCGGTAAGGCACCATTTCTATTTGTTGCGTGATCAGTTGCCTGACGGAGTCTCCTTCCGGTACGGGCAATTCCACCCGGCTGGCAAAATAATTCTTTCCGGATCCGACAAGGAGGTATTGCTCGGTTTCCGGATTGATGACCAGGAAAAACTTGCCATCGTGCCGTGTCCTGTAGCTGGCGATTTCCTTTCTTTTTTTGGCAGCGATTATCCGCACGGCTGCGCCTTCGATTGGTGACAGGGAATCCTTGACGACAGCCTGACCTTGCACAAGCATCCAGGGTTCCTTCTTCAGGGAAAAGTCTTGTTTGAATTCCGTCGGTTCATCGGAGTTTCTCGTTGATAATGCTATGATCCGGGGAGCAAATCCCTCCTTCATCGCGATAATATGATAATCGCTTCCGATTTCCAACTGTGAAGAATAAGTACCGTCTGCAGCGCTACGGATTTTTTTCTGACCTGATTCGGATTCCAGCGTCAACTCGGCATCTGCGATTCCCATTCCGGTAACCGCATCCACGACCTTCCCTTCCACGAGGAAATACAATTCCCTTTCAAACTGATATTCCAGAATGATGTCATCTACCGGACCAACATTGGAAGTCCGGATTCTGTCTTTTTGTGTTAGATATTTCTCTTTGGAAAATGTGACCATATATTCTTTGCCGTATTCCACGAAACATTGAAATGTACCTGAATCGCTGCTGACCAGATCTTGCCGTTTGTTGTCTCCATCGAGCATCGCAACCTTCACTTTGCTGACCGGCTTTTGGGTTCTCGAATCCAATATCAGTCCGTCAATGCGTGTTTTCCTTTCGAAGGAGTACAAATCATCGTTTCCGGAACCGCCGGGCCGGTCAGAAGAAACCAGTCCTTTGGCCTTTCCCTGGTCCCAGAAAATTCCAAAATCATCTGAAGTTGTATTCAGCGGATAGCCGCAATTTTTCGGTTCCGACCATCCGGTTTCAATTTTTCCCGCACTGAAAACATCGAGACCTCCCATTCCTTTGTGACCATCCGAAGCGTAGAACAGAGTGCCTCCCGAATGAATGAAAGGGAACAATTCATCTCCGGTTGTGTTGATTGCAGGTCCAAGGTTTACCGCTTCTCTCCATCCGAGGCTATCTTTTTTGGCAAGCCACAAATCTGAACCACCAAAACCTCCCTTGCGATCGGAAGAAAAGACCATGAGTGTTCCTTCCTCGTCCGGTGCCGGATGTGCAGTGCTGAATCCGGTGGCATTGAGTGATTCCGCCCGTACTTCTTTCCATCGCTTTCCTGATCTAACCGCAGAATAAATATTCAGATTGCTGCGAATCTTTTCCGGGCCTTTCGTACCCCGGATTCTGCTGCTCCGGGAGAAATATAGTTTTTCGGCGGCTTCGCTGTATAGCGCAACGCCATCCTGCAAAGGGCCATTTGCGCCCTTCATGATTTTTAATTCAAAAGGTGTCTTTTTCCCACTGACTGGAGTGGCCAGCCACAAGTCAAGGAGTCTTTCTTCCTTTTCTGTCCAGATTCTTGCAATGAATCCGCGGGGCTTGTCACTTGTAAAAATGAATCCTCCCATAAACCTGCTTGCAGAGAATTCCCGGAATCCCGAATTGAATGGAAGCGGCTTGATGGCATATCTCGCCGAATCAAGCATTAATTCTTCCTTGCCTTGCATCATTGCCGGCAAAGGAAGAAACAGAACATCAAGTAAGAATATGAGCCGAAGGCAAAGCAGATGCGATTTTTTCATTTGTCAAAAATGCCGCGGCGAAATATGTGAATTGCCTTTGAAATTGAGATCGAATCCCAGCATGATCTCATGACTGCCTGTGCTTGCGAGCGAAATCCGGGAGGTGGTGACGTCATAGCTGTATCCAAGACGAAGCCAGGAATTGGGAAGGATTTCCACCAGCATGACATATCCTTCCCCGGTTCGGTACGTACCTCCAACCCATATTCTGTCATTGAAAAGGAAGCTCAGGTTTAAATCAAGTTGTGCCGCGGAGCCAGGTATTGCTTTCAAAAGAGCAGAAGGCCGCACATGAAATCCTTTGCTGAGACGGATGATGAATCCTTGCGTAATCAGAAGGTGAAGATATCTGCGCGCGTCACCATTTGCCGAGGTTGAAAGTGAATTGGGAATAATCTGAGGCAGGGAAATTCCTGTGTACATTGATTTCGTGTTGATATATATTCCGCACCCGGCATTCGGTTGCCACAATGACGGATTTGCGCCTGCGAAAGCAGGATCCGAAGGATCATAAACCTGAGAATTGATCAAAAGGGAGCTTTGCGGATTCTGCAATTCACTGTAATCCATTTGGTAATTCCATCCGCCGGCCCGCAATCCGAGACTGAAAAAGGATTCCTTACCAAAAGGAATCCGGTAGGCATATGCGAATGAAAAACTTTTTTCACGGATTCCACCGAGTTTGTCATTGGCAAAAAAAATGCCGAAGCCATTCCGGAGATTGATAGAAGGAGTATGGAAACTGATGCTTTGATTCCGGGGCGCGCCATCGAATCCCGTCCATTGCTGTCTTGTGATCAACACTGAACTCATGTATTCCCTGCTTCCAGCATAGGCAGGATTCAGGACGAGCCCGTTGAACATATACTGACTGTAATGCGCCTCTTGCTGGGCCATGATCTGAAGTCCGGTCAGGAGAAAAATAACTTTCAGCAGGCTCTTTTTCATATTTACCTATCTGATTATCTGCACATACCCATTGATCATTCCGGGAAACAGCGGATCATCAATTTCTATTGTATAAAAATATGCCCCATCCGGCAAGTCACCTCCACCCTGCCCTTTTCCCGACCATCTTCGGGATGGATCATCGTTGTTGTATCCGGTAATTTGGAATACAAGGCCACCCCAGCGATTGTAGATCATGACCTGATTTTCCGGAAATGCAGATACCACCGGCAAGTACCAATAGTCATTGATTCCATCGCCATTTGGGGAAAGCGCTTTGGGAAAATCATTGATGCCAAGAACGAAAACGATCAATGTATCTTCGCCTTCGATCCGGCAACCATTTGAATCTGTGACGGTCACGGCATATTCGCCGGTACCAAAGCCACTCACATCAATCGGGTTGCTTTGTCCGATCAGATTGCCCTGAAAGTACCATTCCCATAGTGAAAATTGCCCTGCATCCAATTGGTAACCGCTGGCGGAGATGGCAGGAAGGCCGGAGGTGGAGAACCATGAGAGCCGGAAAGAATCAGACCTGACGGTACATGCATTC
>Ga0247727_10012326_pt1 | contig 14709 bp, 14 predicted proteins | sample WisWelCaveWW1625_FD_202498 | JGI IMG/M metagenome (GOLD analysis project Ga0247727, IMG submission 202498) | Biofilm microbial communities from Wishing Well Cave, Virginia, United States - WW16-25 | ecosystem: Environmental > Aquatic > Deep subsurface > Groundwater > Cave microbial mat | place... | reverse complement strand
TGTATCTGAGCAAGAATAAGGTCTTGTGCCCCTTGTCCCAATGACATGACGAGAATAATGGCGGTGATACCAATCACGATTCCCAATATCGTGAGGGCGGAACGGGATTTATGGGTGGCAAGTCCCGCGATGGCAGTTCTTAAAATGTGTCGCGTTCTCATTTCTTAAAATGTTCTCGCGCGTGGTGGCGTGTTTTGACAACCGTGTCGCTTTCAATTGTGCCGTCTATGACCCGGATAATCCGGTGGGCATGCTCGGCGGTATAGGTTTCGTGAGTAATGAGAATGATCGTTTTTCCCTCTTCTTCGTTCAAGCGTTGCAGGATTTCCATCACGATCTTGCCCGATTTTGAGTCAAGGTTGCCCGTTGGTTCGTCTGCAAAAACGACCTGTGGTTCAAGCACCAGTGCCCGCGCGATCGCCACGCGTTGTTTTTCTCCTCCGGAGAGTTGGAACGCTTCGTGTCCGATGCGATGGGAAAGCCCCACCGCATCGATCGCTTTTATTGCCATGCCTTCCCATCGCGATTCCGGAGCTTCGGAGTAGAGGAGTGGCAATTTTACATTTTCAAGGACGGTGGCGTGCGGCAGGAGATTGAAAGACTGGAACACGAATCCCATCTTTTTATTGCGGATATGCGCCAAGTCGCTTTCGGGGTAATCCTCGAGAGTTTTCCCTTCGAAGCGATACATGCCTTCGGTATGGCTATCTAGAAATCCGAGGATGTGGAGTAGTGTTGATTTTCCCGATCCCGAAGGACCCATGATTGCCACAAATTCGCCTTTTTCGATCGAGAGCGTGACGCCCTGGAGCGCAGGAGTGGGAACGCCTTCGCTCGCATAAATTTTTGAGAGATTTTCCGTTTCTATGAGGGTCATATGCAAGAGAAACGAGCGCAGGAGGAAAGATGAGGATATCGTTATTCTTCGATCACCACCTTATCACCTTTTGTGAGCCCTTCAATAATTTCAATATTACCGTCAGATCCACGAAGACCCGTGATGATTTTTACCTCACGTGCGGTTCCGTCGTCGCCCAAGATCAAGACGAATGCATCTGCTCCGCGGTTTGTCACCATACGCTGCGGGATCACGAGCACTTCATCTTTCTTGGCGGCCGTGATCGTTACATTCGCAGTCATACCGGTGCGCACTCGTGTATCGTGTGTGTCGAAGAGAATGGTGGTTTTATAGGTCGGGACTCCGTCAATGACGGTTTCGCCAGGATCGATGCTTCTCACGTGGGCGCCAAATATCACGTTGCTGCCATAAGCATCTAAGGTCACTTTTCCTGAGTTGCCGATCGTGATTTTTGCAATATCGGCTTCGGGTACGTTCGCTTCTATCTTCAATTCTCCTTGAGAGATAAGCGCGACAAGCTTCACATTGGCGGCAACAATTTCGCCAACCTTCGCATCTTGCTGGGTTACCACGCCCGCAATTGGGGCGCGCAATACTGCTTGTCCCAGTTGTGCTTCGACTACTTTGACTTTTGCTTCGGCCTGGCGCACCGCAGCTTCTTGGGCGCGAATGGCCTCAGGAGTGTTCCCGGCAAGTTTCACTGCTAATTCATCTTTAATGCGTTTTACCACAAGGTCTTGCGAGAGAATGGACTGGCGTTTGCCGTTCACGCTTGCAATCGAGGTATTCACGTTTGTAAGGGCGGTTGAGACGTTTGCTTTATATGAAGTGACGGTGGTTTGTGAAAGGCCGATGTGCGCAATGAGAGCGCTATTTGCAAGATTCAACAGATCGCGCACCTTGAGGAGTCGTGCTTGTGCGCTGTCAAGGGCGTTATTTAATATACTTTGCGGAGAGGTGCGCGTGATCGTCGCAAGTTCATTTTTCCACAATGTGAGATCGCCGGTGAGTTTAATGCGGAGGGATTCCATATCAGTTTCGATTTGCGAGTTTGATACGGCAAAAGAGATCTGGGGATTTAAGGAATCGTCGTCAGAGAAAAGTTCATCGAGCTGTTTGCGCACCGCATCGTTCGTGTATGCGTATGCATCGCTCAAGACGTCGGGTACATCGCTGTAATAGTTTGCGAGATCCTGTTCCGCTTTTTGGAGTTCGGTTTGCTTTACTTGGATGTCTTCGGGACGCGTGCCGCGACGGAGCTCGTCTAATTTCGCGATTTGTGAATCAAGGTTCGCGCGGGCATCCAAGAGTTGTGCAGAGAGCTCGGTGCGGTCCAATTCGACCAGTGTTTGTCCCTGGGTAACCTTCTCGCCGACCACCACGTAGGTTTTTGCAATTTTCCCGCCTCGCTCGAATGCAAGCTCCACGTCTTCAAAGGGCTCCGTTCTCCCCGTAACCACTACCTCCTGAATGATCATCCCGCGCGTGACCGTCACCTGCTCCTCGTAAGGACTCTTCGGTGCGCTGGATTTCACGAGAAGAACACCCCCCACAAACACCACCACAACGATTATAGCCCACCATCGGAGGCTGATTTTAAGAAAACGTCTTTTCATTTGTGTTTCCATTATAATATGACAAGACAAAAAACCATACTACCTCTCCTCATTGTCTCGCTTGCACTGTGTGGCAGTTTCATTTATATCTTCACCATATGCATATACCCAAAGGAATTATCTTAATCGACAAACCCACGGGTATTACTTCGTTTGGGGTAGTGCGCGTATTACGGAAACGTCTGGGTGTGCGGAAAATGGGCCATGCAGGCACCTTGGATCCTTTGGCTACGGGACTCTTAATCATCGGCATAGATGGCGCAACGAAATTATTGAAGGATTTCCTGCATCTCAAAAAAGAATATGAGACCGAGATTATCCTTGGCGTGCAAACCGCGACGGGCGACAGGGAAGGAAAAGTGATCGCAACCGCTCGTGCGCGTGGCATTTCCGAGGGATATCTCCGTGAGGTCGTGGAAGGCATGGTGGGTACATGGCATCTTTCAGTTCCCGCATATTCGGCGGTCAAAGTAGGAGGTAGGCGACTTTATGAATCTGCGCGTCGCGGAGATACTGTTGTATCCCCCGTAAAGCCGATGACCGTTCTCCGTGCGGAATACAAAAGAATGCGCGAGGAAGGGGATAGTGTGGTGCTCTCCGCCACGCTTGAAGTTTCAAGCGGCACGTATATCCGCTCTCTTGCAGAAGAAGTAGGGCGCCGTCTCGGTATTCCCGCATCTGTGTATTCGCTCCGGCGCACGAAGGTTGGAGAATTTTCTATCTCTGACGCAGAGCCGCTCGGCAATGAATAAATTCTTTTTATCCTTCCCGCTTGTGCAGGGGATGAAGGTGCGCCGCGATGCCGGTCGCAGCTGCGATAAGCATGATGTTCTTCACGATATATTGGCCTTCTAATGTGGGGACGAGGAATCCCGACCACGTTGCTTCAGGAATGACGAAAAGCGGCATCGCAGTCGTTATCATGTGAAGCAAGAGGAGCGGCATCACGATACGTTCATACCCCTTGAAGATAAAAAGAACGCCGATGAGCATCTCAAACAATCCGAAGAGCACTATAAATGTCTCAAATTGCATAAATGAAATCGTGTGCTCAAAAAGCGACTGCACGAGCGGGGTTGCGGGGCTTGCGCCAAAGACCTTCAGTGCCCCGAACCAAAAATAGACGATGAAAAGCCCCAGGCGCGCGAGCGGATCGGCAACACGTCGAAACCAATGGATGACACGCTCATCAATTTTGTAGATTGGCATGAGGGTATCGTACCAACACTAGTCAAAAAAATTAATGAGATGCTCGTCGATCTCCCGCTGCGTGAGTTCGTAAAAATATTTATTCTGGTCGTGGAGCGTGGTGGCGAGCGCGACCCCCACGAATCTCCAGTGCCACGGCTCGAATTGGTAGTAGGCGTTGTGCTTAGGGTACGAGAGCACGAACCCGAACTTATGGGCATTCGTGATGAGCCACTTGTATGCGGATGAGGTTTCAAATTGCAGAGACAATGTTTTCATACTGGGAGTCGTAAAGTCACATGTCGTACCGAGTTGGTGCTCGGAATATCCTTGCTCGGCGGAGAATTGATTCGCGCCGGATCCGTAGAGCACTTTGTATCCGGACTTGACGGAGCTTTGCTCGTCGAATGAACGGTATGCCGAAACGACCTGGAGTGTGACGTTGTCATTCTGCGCGGCCGCGAGCATGCGGTGAAGGAAAGGCAATGCACGCGCATGGAGATATTCATCCGTGGTGCTCTCGGCAAGATAGCGCGCATCAACACCCAGCAGTTGAGAAGGAATGTAGTTTTCGCTCAAGAAATATACCTTCGAATATTTTTTAAGGAGTTCCGGGTCGGTTGCGCGCAGTTTTTGAATGACGCCGACAGTTCCCGAAAGATCGCCCACCGCTCCTGCAAGCCCCGTCACCTGGGTTCCCAGTATTTGATTTTGGATTTGTGCAGCAGAAAGCGCATCGCGCAAGATGGCGTTTTCTTTTTTGACATACCACAGTCCTTCTTCGGTTGCGTGGAGCGCCGCTTCAAGTCCTGCCGATTTTTTGATTAAGACCGTGTTTTGCTCCAGGAGTTCCCAGTAGCGATATCCCGCGAAGAACACAAGCTCTATCACCAATGCAGTGATGCAGACACGCAGGATGGATGTCGTGGTGGGAGATAACTTCATACAAGAAGGTAGAGTACAAAATAGATGTAAAATGCGCCAGCGAGCGTCATTGCGATATTGGTAATGAACCCGGGCCGGAGCGCTTTGGGTAAGCGGAAGTTATTGAGGTAGATGAGGAGTGGCACGTAGATCGCCATCGTGACGCCGCCCAAGACCGCGCTTATCGTAAGGAGCGCGAGCGGTTGTCCCAAGGGGACAAGCAGTGCGCTCATAAGGACGATCACAAGGATCGCACCGTAGTAAAGTTTGTGCACCGATATATTTTTGAACCAAGAGAGATATTGCATAAAGGGGCCAGTGCGTGAGTTCACATAAAGAATGTCGCTCACAATCCGCGTGAAGGCGTCTATCACCGTCCACATAACCGAAAAAAGCATAAGGAATGCCATGAGAAGGAATAGATTGAATCCGAGCGGTCCCCATGTGTCGCCGAAGATATGGGCTTGCACCACCGCGACTGCCGTGCCTTCAGGTACGAGGCCTTTGGGCACGAGTGTCGCGTAGGCGTTTACGCTGAGTAGTAGCAGCGTCACGAGTCCCAGAAACCAGAAAATCACGCCTTGGTCTATGCGGACAAGGCGCATCCATTTTTTCCATCGTGAAAGATTTTCCGGAGTGATGGGGAACGAATAGCCCGTGAAAGACACCGCTTCGTCGCGCCCGGTAATGGGATTCAAGATGCGTCCCGCATGATGCCCCATTCCGGCTTGTTTGTCGCGATACCACAGCGAAATACAGAGATTTAAAAGCCCTCCTGCACCGGCAAAGACGATCGCGCCGAGGAGTGTGGTCATATTGATGCCCTGCGGGAAAAATCCGAAACGCGTTATTCCTTCAAACATTCGTCCCAAGTCTCCGGGACCAAGATTCAGGAAACTTGCGATGACAAGAAGAATAAAAAATGCCGGCACGGTGATCTTTAGGGATCGCTCAAGCATGTGGTAGGCGATTTTGCCGCTAAAGGTGAGGATCAATACAAGAAGCAAGCTGAACCATGCCCATGCAAGATAATCGCCGAATCCCATAAGCTCCGCGAGCGTGGTTCCTATCGCATTCGCCCATCCGGGCCATATGTAGAGCAATATCGCGGAGAAAAGCCAGAATGGCGCGAACCATGAAACGACGCGAGACGACGAGGTAAAAAAACTTTCACCCGTTGCGAGCGCATGCCGCGCTACCTCTTGATTGATGAAGTATTGGAACGTGATCCCTAAAAGCGCCGCCCACAGGATATCGAGCCCATGCTTTGTGACGAGGTGCGGCCACAGCACCAATTCTCCGGTGCCGATCGCAAGCCCCATCATAACCACACCCACGCCAATGGCTTTTCGCCAATGCGGCGGAGGCGGAAGTTCCCGTTCTTCGTACGTGCCGTAATGCACAGGCGCCATGATGCTTATTATACATGAGACGCTTGACCCCGTTAGAGGCAGAGGATCGCTGTGAGCCCTCGCGGTCTCTCACGGGGTTGACGTGTTTGTGGAAGCGAGAGTATAACCATTACGGAACCCGTAAGACACAATTTCTGGCGTATCACATCACTGTCCCTAGGACAGGAGGAGAGGAAAGATGTTGTATACACCGCAGTCGCCGTGGCTTGACCCCGCCGAACAGCGGGAGCTCGTTGAGCGTTTGTTGGAGTGGGGACTCATCAAGTTCTCCAACCGGAGGGATTTGCCCCTGAAGAGCGGGGGGAAGACTGACGTCTACATGAACCTCCGGGATGCCCGCAACCACCCGGACGCGATCGCGTTCATCGCGCGGATGTTCGAGAATCCGCTCCGTCGCCTCACACCTGGGCGCTTCATTGAGGTGTCGGATGCAATGAGCTGTTTCGCGGGGCCGCTTTCCATCGCGACTGGTATCCCGTACCTCACGATCCGGGAGCAGGCGAAGGAAGGAAGGGTCGCGAAGGCAAGGTCCATCGGCTCGACTCCGTTCGGAAGCACTGGCGTCATCATTGATGACGTCGTGACCGATGGGGCATCGAAGATCGTCCCGTTCCGCGAAGCGGTCGGAATGGGCATAAAGGTGAGAGATCTCGTCGTTCTCGTGGACCGCGAGCAGGGGTGGAGGCAGAAGTTCACCGAACAAGGCATCGACCTTTCGGTCTGGCCTGGCATGACACTCCACGACGTACGGAGACTCCTCATTCGCGATCTCGGCGTGATGGAACGATGCGATCCCGAGACCGAGAAGAAGAACCCCTTGATCGTCGCGCTCGACGGCAAGAGCTGGGACGAGACGCGTGCGATCGCGGATGCACTTCGTCCTTCGGGGTGCATCCTCAAGGTGAATGATCTTCTCTTCGACGAAGGAATCGCGCGTCTCATTCCCAACCTCCATGTGTACGGGCGTGTCATGGCGGACCTGAAGAGCCACGACATCCCGAACACGGCCACGAACACCTGTCGCCGACTCCGCAAGGATCCGCCGTGGGCAGTTACCGTCCACGCATCGGGGAGCGGTGAGATGGTGAGGGCAGCGGTCAAGGCCCTCGAGGGTACGCCCACGAACGTTTTGGCCATCACCGTCCTCACCTCACTTGACCCCGTAACTTGCGAGGAGATCTACCGTCGCCTACCGCTCGAGCAGGTGCGCGTACTCGCGAAGATCGCATCCGATGCCGGAGCTCATGGCTTCGTCTGTTCTCCGGAAGAGGCGAGGGAGTTGAAGAGCACCTATCCGGGAAAGACGATCGTCACGCCGGGTATCCGCTCTGAAGCAACCCCGAAGGATGACCAGGCGAGGATCGCAACACCCAAGGGTGCGATGGAGGCGGGTGCCGACTACCTCGTGGTGGGGCGCCAGATCCTCGGCGCTTCGGACCCCGTCGCGGAGGTGCGTCGCGTGATGACCGACGAACTCGGCATCGCGTAGCGCGCGCGGCACGTGGCATTGTGAACACCGGAGGGTGGCCTGCTTTACTGGGGCCGCCCTCTTCTTTTTATTAAGTTCTTATTTTGTATCCGATTTTGAAAAGATGGAGCGTGACTGCCATGAGCACTACAAGAAGGACCACAAGCACTCCGTAGGCGAATCCCGCGTGGACGTCCGTTACGCCGTAGAAGCCGTACCGCATGCCATTTATCGTGTAGAGGAGGGGATTGTAGTGCGAGAGGGTTTGGAAAAACGGCGGGAGCATTGCGGTGGAGTAGAATATCCCCCCAAGGAAGCTCAAGGGGGTGATCACGAACGTAGGAAACGCAGTCATCTGCTCAAAGTTCACTGCCCACATACCCGCGATGAGTCCCAAGAGCGAAAATACGAAGGAAACCAAGGCAACGAAGGTCAGAAGATAGATGGGATGTGCGACGTGGAAGGGAATAAAGAAAAGCGCGGTACCGTAGATTAAAAGCGCGGTCACGACACTGCGGATGGTCGAGGAGAGCGCAAACCCTAGAATGATCTCGAGATTCGAGAGCGGGGTCACCAAAATGTCGGTCAAGGTATTCCACACTTTAGAGAGCATGATGCCCGAAGCGATGCCGGTGAAGGCGATCATCAGCACGTTCATCATAATGAGTCCCGGCATGATGAATTCGGTGTACGACAACCCCTCCACTTCGCCGATGCGGCCGCCGATAGAGGCGCCGAAGACCGCGAAGTAGAGCACGGTAGTCACAACCGGCGAACCGATCGTCTGGAGCGGGACGCGGATGAAGCGCAGGAGCTCCTTTCTGATGAGCGTGTAGAGTCCGACGTAGTTGATGTTCGTCATGGTTGAGGTGTTTCGTGTTTGATGATGTTCATATAGGCGTCGTGTAATTTCCCGCCGTGGCGTGCGAGGAGCGCCTTCTTTTCTTCTATCACCTTTATCTCGCCGTGGTGGATGAACGCGACGCGGTCAGACAACTCTTCTGCTTCTTCGAGATAATGCGTGGTAAGGATAATGGTTTTCCCGCGGCGTTTCAGGTCGCGCATCACGTCCCATAACGTTGCGCGGAGTTCCACATCCACGCCTGCGGTCGGTTCGTCCAAAAAAATGATCTCAGGGTCGTGTATCAAAGCTTTCGCGATCATCACGCGGCGCTTCATGCCCCCCGAAAGGTGGCGCCCGATGTCGTTCCGCCTATCGTAGAGTTGCACCATTTTTAAAATATCATCCACGCGGGTGCCGATATTCGTGAGCCCGTAGTAGCCGCCCTGGGTTTCTACAATTTCTCTGATCTTCAGGAACGGATCGTTGTTTATCTCTTGTTGTACCAATCCGATCTTCGCGCGTGTGAAACGGAAATCGGTGTCCACGTCTTTCCCTAGTACGCGCACTTCGCCCGAGGTGCGTTTCGCAAGTCCCGTGATGACGTTAATGAGTGTTGTTTTTCCTGCGCCGTTCGGGCCCAAAAGACCGAATATCTCTCCGCGATAGATCGTGAGATCAACACCCTTGAGCGCCTCAAATTTATTGGCGTAGGTTTTGCGGAGATTTTTGATTTCAACAACAGGTTCCTGCATGGGTCGGATAAGTATACGATGCCTCCTGCGGATCTCAAAACCAAAACATGCCCCTTTACGTCAAGGTTGCGGACGGGCATATCATTTTTGCTTCTTTCTATTTATTCTTTGCGGTCCCTCCTCTTTTTATCCCCGTGATGCGATTTATTCCCTCCGCTATTTGCCCACATCAACAAGACCAAGATGATGACCACTCCCGCAAAAAAAGTGCCTATTCCCATAGATGTAGTATAGCAAATCCTGGGTCCCTCACCAGCATTCTTGTTGAAAAAAATCAATGTGTTTGTAAAAAAAGCCCGGCGGTGTTCTCGCCGGGCGCGGTCCCCTGGGGTCAATGTGGATAGGTGAAGTGTCCCCGGGCATGACCCTATTGCGGACCGATGTAACCGAATGGACTGATGAGGAGGCGATAGGCCTCCATTTTTTCCCGTTGCAACTCCTCTCCCTGGTGGCGCTTTTCGAGCCACGCGCATGCGAGATTCAGGTAATACTGCGCGACGCGTGTGTCCCGTTCTTCGAGAAGCGGGGGCTGGAACAGGCCGTCAAGCCCTGCTACGTCCTCCCTCGTGATGCGCGCCAGAAATCCTTGTAGGTTTTGTGCAGGACGACGATCGACGACCTCGCGGAGCCGCTCGGCGTAGGCGCCGTTGGTTCGTAAGTCCAGCACGCCCCTCTCGAGTTCATGCGCATCCACTTCTTCTTGCACCCAAGGATCAGAAAGCATGGGTGCCGTGGCGCTTTCCTGACCTCCGCGATGCATCTTTGCGTGATGCAGTTCGTGGATGATCATGGCGTCAAACCAAGCATCATCCGCATACTGCAGCGCCGCAATGAAAAGCGCTCGCCACTCAATGTCGTAGAAGAGAAGTCGCCGCATGACCTTCGGGTGCGTGAATGCCCCGTGTCCGTAGAACACCACCTCCAGGGCGTTTGGGTTCTGACGCATGCGTTCTATGTCGAGGTCTCCTGCTCCGCCGTGCCAACTCATGCTGATTCCCGATCCCACGGTACTGAAGACGGTGGGGAAGAGATGGTTGCCGAAAAGCCTTCGCATGTTCGCAACTTCTGGTATTCCCGCGTTCTTCTCGAGCGTACGATTCAGGCGGCCGGAAAGACCCTCGATCATCGCGATCATGTCCACTGACGGAAGCGTGCCCGGTGCCCACTCCTTCTCGATGAACCACGGGTTCTGAGACGAGTTCGTGAGCAGAGAATCCGCAACGTCGGTAATCTTCGTTGCGAATTCCATCTCGGTTGGTTCCCGTGTTATCTCGTAGAGGATCACCGGGACCGTGATGAGCGTAGCGACTGCGAAGAGCAAAACGGCCAGTCGTCTCAAGAGACGCGCCCGCCGTTCGGCCTTGAGGCGAGTCGCGATGTCTTCAACATCGACTCTTCCGTATCCATGTTCTCGAGCGATCCGACGCGGGGTCTTCCCGCGTTCGATTTCCTGCCGAACGAGATTGGCGTCCACCTATGTTCTCCTTATCGCAAAAAAGACCAAGAATTGTGAGTTTCAATGCCGAGGATACTATATATTAATTATATTGTATTGTCAATATACCGCGAGAGGAAAACATTGACTTCCGCGTCTGCGGTGGGATACTAATTCTGGTATCATTCCGGACAGAATGGCTCTGTTCGGAACCGTGGTTGGTGATAGAGCGAAACGGGAGAGAGAGCGCATGGGAACCCTGCAGACGAGGCGCCGGCCGTTTACGCCCAAGTTCAGAGTGGGCGTGGACATCCCAACGTCATCTGAGAATGGGGGAACAGGAGGTCCCGCCGTCGACAACGACTACAACAGCAAAGAGGTGTGGGGATCGTTCGACTACTGCCCCGAGGTGCAGGAAGAGGAGGAGCGCGTGAATCGGGGGATGATGATGAGGAGGAGTAGAGAGCAGATCGACCCACGTCCGAGTCCCCTCGATATCCTCCTTATAGCGGCTTACGAAGTCGATGGACCTGACTTCGTGGAGCCAGAAGGGGACGGTGGTTCGAGTGAGGAGGAGTTCATCCCTCCGCTCGAGAATCTCTCGACCCGCCTGCGGCACAGGCGGGCAGGATAGCAGTTCGGCGGGCCATTCCGCCGAACCCATGGGGGCTGGGCAGCAATGCTCAGCCTCTTACATTTTTATATTTATACTGGCTTCGCATCATAGACGACACGAGAACCTATTACCGGACAATCAACAAACGAATTTACATACCCGGCGGAGGTGTTGATTCGTGAATCTCTATTTCGCAGCCGTCTACCCATTCAAGGTGGGGATGTCCCTTAAGCATTGCTACTGCCTGCTCCATAGTTTCTGCTTGCAACATCGAATACCCGATAACACCTTTCTCACTTGGTGAGATTCCTGCTTCGGTAACTTTTTGACCATTCGCCAACGGAGTTCCCATGTCTACAAGACCAGATCCGCACGCCTTTGCCCACTCCATCCAAGATTCCATGCCTTTTTTCATTTCTTCCGGAGTGGCATCTTTCATTTTCTCCCACGCCCCCTTTGTAGAGTGATACAAAACGATAAATTTTTTCATACATCAATTATAGCAGGTGAGAACATCCGACTCAAGATAAAAAAATAGCCCCCATCAACGACTAAGCTGTATGACGAACATTGACGCAGCATCGCAATTTTGTATAAAAGATGCGCGGTCGACAAGAACGTCGACCGCGCCTAGAAACGGATACCACCCACTTCCTCTAGCTTTTTCACGACTCCCGTGATCGAGCTCTTGGGCGTGGATGCGCCGGCAGTGACCAAGATCTTTTCAGCCTCCGCGATCATAGCAAGGTCAATCTCGTCCTCATTCAGGACGAACAGAGTCGTCTTCCCCAGTGTGTGCAGTGCGATTTCGGCGAGATGCGTCGCATTTGCACTCTGACGATCCCCAACGACGATTACGGTATCGAACTCACCGGCTCGGACCCGAAGTTCCATCTGTTTTCGAGCAATGTCGTCACAGATGGTGGAGACGTACCGAGTATCAGGGTACCGCTCGGAAATTCGCCGAAGAAGGTCGATGACCTTCTCGTTATCAAAGGTCGTCTGTGCTATGACCCCAATCGCTTGCTCGCGTGGACAAAGAAGTGCCTCGACATCTGAGCGGGACTCGACAATGGTGACCGCGCCTTTCAGCACACCGACCGTACCTTCTACTTCTGGGTGCGCACGCGACCGTGTACCGATGAGTATCATAGCGCGACCCTCGTTCTGCAACGCAAGCGCCGCGGCATGCTGATCCTTGACAATCGGGCAGGTCATGTCGAGTACCTCACTCGCGATGGTTCGCGCCTTCTCGATCTCACGTGGATCACGACCATGCGCAGTGATGAGGAGCACATTTCCTCTTGCCTCCTCCATGTGTTGCACGACGTGGACGCCTTGATGTTCAAGGTCTCTGACCGCTATCTGATTGTGCACCAGGTGACCAAGTACGAGCAGTGGCTCACCCGCCTTGCGTCTCTTGCCTTCTGCCCCCTTGATCGCCCTCTCGACGCCCCAACAGAAACCTGCGGTTTTCGCGACGGTAAAGGTAAAGTTCATTCCGTGTCTCCCACGATCATGACTCGCACCGTGCGGATGGGTCGATCGTGTGGATCGAAGTCAAAAAAAAGTACACTTTGCCACTCACCAAGCGTGAATTTGGCATCTTCGATGATGAGCGCAACCGATCCCGATGTGGCGAAAATACACTGTAAATGAGAGTGTGCATTTTCTGGTTCACCGGGCCTGTGGAGAAGCCGCTCGACCCGATCGTGCTCATATTCCTTGCCTCGGGGAAAGAAGCGAGCAAGCGCCTGCGGTAGATCGGTCTCAACAAGTCCTTCTTCGGCTTCATTGACCACGACACCCGCAGTTGTGTGCTGGCTTTGGATCACGACGATCCCTCGGCACACGTGTGACTCTCGAATCACCGTCTGGATCTTATCGGTGATATTTTCCCAACTGATATCAGTCGACACCGTGCTCTCGAGAGATCGTACCTCTATCTCGATGTTCACTACGTAAGTCTTGAACAAGAGAAATCCTCCCATGCGAAGGGTTTTCAAAGAACATGTACCTCTTTTACTCTATATGCTGCGAAATAGAGCGTCAATGTATATATCTAATTTTATGGCTCCCCGGGTAGGATTCGCCTCTTGTTATTGCTATAACTCGAGACCTTCGCTTCCTCTTCGGAAGCTGCGGCCCGCGGTTCGAATCCTGCCCTCGCAAAATCGCAAACCAAAAACGCCCACAAAGGGCGTTCTGGATTTGCGAGCTCCCCGGGTAGGATTCGAACCTACGATCTTCGCCTTTCCGCCAAAGGACGGATCAGCCTTCGGTTGAAACAGGTCAAAACTTCTTGGCTCCGCGGCCAGGACTCGAACCTGGAACCATCGCCTTAACAGGGCGCCGCTCTACCATTGAGCTACCGCGGAGCCAAGAAGTTTCTTGATACCACCCCGACGACATATCGTGTCGGGGAGCCGACCGAAGCGTCGGTTTTGTGCTACCGGGGAATGTTGTTGGATTATAGCGCGTCGCTCAAAACTCTTCAAGAATTCCCTTGGACACACAGTTTTTCGCAAAATAAGTTTTTGTAAGGTGCTATAATAAGAGAGTATGCGAGGACTTGGCGTCATTGCGGACGAACGAGCGGTTTTTCTCTTGTATGAATCCCGCGAAGGAGAGTTCCGGCTTGCTTCAAGTCGCGACGGGCTTAAGTTTGAAATGTTTTCGAGTAAGGCGGTGCTTCTCGGACGCGGCGCGAAAAAAGAACTAGTGAAAAAGCACGGCAATTTCCGTATCGCGAAACTTGCAAAAGGAAATTATTTTTTGTCCTACACCTCGGGGAGCGGTACCCGCGCGGGGACTTTTGGCGCGCAGTCAAAAAATTTGCTTTCATGGAAAAAAGCCGGAAAGCTTTCGCGCCTCAAGGGTCCCGTTGCAGTTGTCCCTGATTTTTTGTGGCGCGGGAAACATGTCGCATATTTTGGGGACGGGGTGATCCGTGCGGCAACTTCCAAAGATTTAAAATCGTGGACGCCGTTTCAAAAACCAATGATTGGAAAACGAACGAAACACTTTGACCACGGCGCGATACACGCGGGCGGAGCCTTCCTTATAAAGGAAGGGATCCTGGTGTTCTATTATTCTCGCCGCAAAGTGCGTAATGTGCTTCGTTATGCGGTGGGCGCGGCGCTTTTTGATAAGGATGATCCAATGAAACTCCTGTGGCGTTCCACCCTACCACTGTGGGAAGAAAAAGGGGAATGGAAAGGAAAAGAAGTTCGCCCTATCGGTGTTGTGGCCTTGCACGGGCGTCCTCTCTTCTATTGGAGCGTAGACGGCGAGATTTTTTCTTTCACACACCTCTCATTCTCACGGATCATCACGCTTGACGAACGCGCAAGTATTCCCGCGCTGAAGCGCTCACACTTGAACCCTGTGATCGCTCCGAAGGGAGAGCACCACTGGGAGAGTCGGGCGACCTTTAACCCCGCGGCGCTCCGCGAAGGAGGGAAAACGCATATCGTTTACCGCGCGATAGGAGGAAGCGACATTTCTGTTCTGGGTTATGCGGCAAGCGTTGACGGTCTCCACATCACCGAGCGCCTTGCGGAACCCATTTTTACTCTTGCCGAACAAATTGATG
>Ga0247727_10012325_pt1 | contig 14709 bp, 19 predicted proteins | sample WisWelCaveWW1625_FD_202498 | JGI IMG/M metagenome (GOLD analysis project Ga0247727, IMG submission 202498) | Biofilm microbial communities from Wishing Well Cave, Virginia, United States - WW16-25 | ecosystem: Environmental > Aquatic > Deep subsurface > Groundwater > Cave microbial mat | place... | reverse complement strand
CGGCAGCACAGCGGGAATCATTACGAACAGTACTTCACGAACGCCAAGATCCGGTAGCTGGTATACATGGCTAAACGGCTATGGAACCGCGACTACGCAGTATATTCGCACGACTTCAAGCACGATGGCAATTTCGTCATCAGCCTGTTCGGCATCGCTAAGCTTTTGGCTCAAGATCGATACGGCGGAAACGACAACAACCCTTGCGAATGACACCGTGAAGGTGCAAATTTCAACTTATAACAGTTCAACAGCCGCATGGAGCACGTACACCACACTCACAAGCGGGACCTTCAGCAATTTGAACAAGAGCACCAGCTACTCGCAAAAAACGTATGATCTGGCTACTTATAAGGGAAAAACGATCCGCGTTCGTTTTTACGGAGTGGAGAATTCCTCGCTTCAAACCAGTTTCTTGATCGATGATGTTACGGTGAACGTAACGCAGTAAAACGACGCGATCAGAGCCTTGTCCGGAGGATGGCGGCAAGGAGCGCTCCAGGTGGGAGAGTGATATCCAGGCAAGAAGGATCTGGAAGAAGATTGCCTGGTGCTCCAAACCTGATTCACATTGACTGGATGGATTATTTCCATGGTCTCGGTAATTACAGAACAAACTACTATCTCGTAGTTCACGCTGCCCCACCGCATGCGACTATTCTCAGAGGAGAAGTGCTGGTAAGCGGTCATTGCGGAGGTCTTGAGGGGCTTGATGAAGGCTACTATAGAATCAGATATTCGGATGGGACCCTAAGAAGAATCATCTACTCCCGTGCACGAAATCCGGCAACTGTGGAGTCCAGCATTTACAATGTTTACAATGAAGACGACGGTGTCGAGGATCCTGAGTCGTGCTACGATGAAGTCGAGATCAGCCAGGAGATATCCGTTACACCAAACCAGGTTTCAGTCCGGCAGACAAGGGTAAGACACCTGGTTCGCGTTGGCGACACGTTGGAAAAGATCCGCCGGAAGTACGATATTTCATCGGAATTCATCAACAATCCAGAATCGATTCATACGCCGGGGGAGTGGATGAATATTACGCTTCCGGGAATTCTCGGTGAAAAACAGTTTCCCCTGCAGGATCGGTTGGACTGGTAAATGTTTTATCGAACCATCCGTCTTTCTCTTTCCGTATCCAACCCCAACGGGTTCAGGATTTTTTCTACTTTATCGCTCGTTAATAGTCTTTGATCAAGAAAGCGTTTGGCTGTGAGGGCTTATCGGCTTGTGCCCGCTGAGTCCTACCAAGGTACCGCTGGAATTGCGACTTCTGCACGCGAGTTTGCAAAAATTGCCGAAGCTCGCGGGTGATGCTCGTCGAAACTCAATGGCCTGATAATTGCTGATGATCAAATACATGCGAATCAGAATTACATTTTTCCTTCTAATCGTGAGCCTTGCGCGTCTATCGATTGCCGGTGAATGGTTTCGTTCGGGTCCCGTGGCAGGCACAGTTCTGGATATCGCCGCCGATCGCCGACACTGTTCTCTTTGGTATGCAATCAATGGGACTAGCGCTTATGGGCGGCTCTACAGGTCCACAGACAATGGCGAATCGTGGATTCCCACACGAATCGATAGAGCAACATCGGTCGTAGTTAGCCCGGCGAGCTCAGAAGTAATTGTCCTGGGTCTTGCTGAAGACGGCAGCAGACTATTGTGGGTCAGTAGCGATCAGGGAAATACATTCTCTCTTCAATCATCACAGGCGCCATTACGCGTATTCGCCCATCCCTCTGATCCGTCCATTCTTTTTGGTGTGTCAGACTCTACCCCGTATAATCTGGCGAACAGCTACAACAGAGGCCGAACATGGGAACCAGTTACGACCCTGCCCTACAAACCAGGAAACACGTATGATGTCTCCCCGAATTGCGAGTTTTATTATTACCAGATCAATGATGTTCTGATTTCTCCCATTGATGGTAAGACCGTGTATGCAACCGGAGAAATCTTTTTCAAATGTGGAAGCTACGATATTGAGGAACAGCAAGTAATGTTTCGTAGTAAGAATCTAGGGAGATCCTGGAAAGTTTCGGAATTTAATGAATACAATTTTTCCTACGATCCTGCGTTTCCGAATCGAGCTTTCAGCTTTAATAACTCCGATTCAGGTGCTTCAAACTTGAGAGTCCTCACGGAGAAAGGATGGCGCAATCTATCCCATCAGCGGGCAACAAGCCTGGCGGCTATGCCCAACCGGCCGGACGAGCTGTACGCTTATCGTTATCGTTCAGATTCTGGGGGTGCTGAACATTTTGTGAGCCGCGATATGGGACACACATGGCGGAAGATAAAGCTGGGGCCTGGTAATGGAATCCGGCTGTTGGTTGGCAGACAAACACCGGAAGGAACTCTACTCGGCGGTACAAACGGCGGCGGCCTCTATAGTCTGGATGAAAGGGGTCGATGGAAAGCCCAACAAAAAGGGTTCCGCGAGGCGACACTGATTGATGTAGCAGGCGGTCCTCCTTCTTCTATTCTATATGCAATTTCACGAGGCGAAGCCTGTTGCGGTTCCGATAGCTACCTTTACAGATCCACAAACAATGGCAGATCATGGGAAAATATCACCAATCATTTACCGACCACAGATGCTGCTGCCAACAGCTTCTGGGGCCTCATCACAAACGTACTTTCATCCAGTCAGGAGTAATGAGGTTTACTTCACATCCTTCACTCGATTATTTCGAAGCCAGGACGGCGGATTGTCTGTTGAGAAACTGCCGCTGAAACTTCCGAACCCGAATATAGCCTTTACCGACGTGGAATTCGATCGAAATACAGATGATATTTATTTAGGAAGCGACGAGGGGATGTATGTTTCCAACGATGGAGGCCGTTCTATGCGCCCGATTGGGCCGGAAAAACATCGGGATTGCGACAGGTGCTGGGTTTCAAGCATTGTGCAACTTTCCGGACATGGCAACTTCCTGATTGCAGCGGCTTCGGGAATCTATAAGACAACGGATCGTGGCGCAACCTGGCAGCGTCTTTCCGGCACTCCGGACTACTATCCTAAACTTTATCCAACTGATCCCGATGGCAATCATATTTTCGCAATCCGCGATGTCTTAAATGAAAGTAAGGACAGCGGAGTAACCTGGAAAAACATTTCCAAGCAGGTTGATCCTGAGCTCACCAGGTCTGATCTCACAGTCACTGCAATGACAAATCCCTTATTTCTGCCCTGGTTCATCAGCACCAGGCTTGGCCTGTATTACAGAAACTAGCTAAAACTGTTATTATAGCGCTTCTTGACGACTTTGAATCCTGGCGTTAGGCTGCAGAACCAGGTATACGGATAACACAATTACCGCGCTGGCGATAATCATCATCAAAGTGAATTGTTCTCCGGCCAGTGCCCATCCAAGAAAAACCGCAATGACTGGATTCACATAAGTGTGTGTCGCGACGCGTGTTGCCGAAGTGACCCCTAGAAGCCAAACATAGACAGTAAATGTAACGATCGACCCAAATACCATCAGGTAAAGCAATGCAAGTACGGAGCGCATCGAGACGGCCGATAACTGAAAGCCTTCAAATTCTCCCAGAGTGACTGCGAATAGAATCAGAAACAAACCGCCCAAAATCAACTCAATCGCCGCCGCTAGAGTCGCTGCTTTTGGAAGCTTCGCAACGCGGGAGTAAACTGCCCCAATGGACCATGAGATTGCGCTGAGCAGAATCATTGTCGCACCTGTTGTGTTGATGCGGATGGTTTGGTCGGCACGAACAACAACACGATTCCACAAAAACCGATGATGAGACCTGCAATCTGCCTGCCGCTTAAACGAAACTCTTTGATTACAAACGATTCAATGAGCGCAATCCACAATGGATCAGACGCGATCAGAACTGCAGCGAGTCCAGAGGCGACGCTCTTCTGGGCCCAGGCGAGCAAACCATGTCCCAAGACAAAAAATAGAATCGCAACAATAACGAGCGAAAGCCATTCTTCCCGCGCCACTCGTGTCCCGTTTGTGCGGCTCCAGAAAAGAAGAATACTCCCTGCAAGAATGGACCGAACGCCCATCATCAGGAGGAGGAATCGTTTCGATTGCGTAGCGGATTGCCAGATACGTTGATCCCCAAATAACATAAACGGCTGCATAAGCCGCGAGAACTCTGGCTTTTGACGGTTGTCCGGGAATCATGAATCAAGAATGTTATCATCTTTTACAATCAGCTCTGCAGGAGGCGAAGCGTGAGTTTTCCCGATTTCTTTTTTATGTCGGAATACACTTCCCAACGGCCAACTCCTCATCGTGTTCCTCTTCCCAGCGTTTTTTTCCGAAGCAAAAAGAATGTTTTATTTTCAAGGTTCGTCAGGGGTATCTCTACCTCACCTGGTAAACCTGAAAGGTTTTGGGCGTTTTTATCCTGGATTGAAGATTAACGATGCAATTGAGCGTTTTGGACAACCCTCCCTAGCTCGATCGGACGATTCCCGCACGGTAGCAATTTACGAGTTGCGAAATGTGCGTATCGAAGTCGAAGACTATAGCTACAATTCGATTTTTACTGCTCATCGCAGGGCGGTATTCGCGTATCCGAAAGACCCTGCTGGTAGTTGTACCAAGGCTTCTTCGATTTTAAATCCATCAGTTCTTCATTTTGTTCCAATGAACGGGATAATTTTGATTATCCTCAACAGCAGTCCCAGTTATATAGAATCCTGCTGAAATCGAGGGACTTCAGATCAACGGGTGCAATGAAAAAATTACAAACTCCGCTGTCGCCAAACATTATATGGTCATCTGCATCCAGCTGAAACAGGAGTATTTTATCCATTGAATTCAAGGGCTTGTCGTTACGCGGGTCCTCCTGTGTAAATGTGGGGTACCCGCCGATCTTGTGTCCCGCTGCCTGAGACACTTCGTCATAATACAGCTCGTTCAGGTCATCATTATCGAGCAGAAACTTGTCCAGACGTAGCATCAGTTTTCCCGCAAGGTGATCGCGCATGGATACAGGTTCCACATCTGTACTGAATTTCATAGCAGAGGTGAAATCTTCATCAAGCGGCGAGCATTCATATTCAGGCAGAAATGAAAAATCACTGATCAGCTTCGATTTATCCTCAATAACATCGGAGAAATATATCACCTGAAATTGCTGTTTGAGCGGTTTTCTAAATTCAGTCCGTAAAGATCATCATCACCAATGTAAAACTGAAGCATGCCCTTATCCGGAAATGCTTCAAGTGGTGGTACTTCACAGAAATTGATCTGGGCAAGGAACAGAAGCGGATGCATTTTGTTTAAAGGGAAACTGAAACCATGCGGCATATACGGCACTCCGCCAAGCCTGCTGTTCCATGGATTTTTGGGATTCCCTCTAAGCTCAATGCGGATAAACTGCTTGAGTGTTGACCTGATCTCATCTTCGTAGTCTCTGAACTCCTTCCTTATCTTGAATGATCCGAAAGCAGGACTCACAACAGCCGCTGATGCAGATGTAACCTTTTCTTCTGCGGATGCAGGTGCACCAGTATCCTCAGCATAACCCTTCTTCAGTTTCTCTCTGATTATTCTTTCATATTCCTTCTTCGCCTCTTCGGGCGAGGTAAATGTATTAGTGTCGCTTCGTGGAGAGCTGCCAGTTCGGCCATACCACGTTGTATACGAACTGCCATCCAGTTCAATCTCCCAGAACTTGTCTGATTTGCTGTCCTTGTAAGTAAATTTTCTTTTCACTGTCTGTCTCCATTATGGCACCTTTACATCCAACCGGCCATCGGGCAAAAGGAGATCGCAACTCAATCGCGATTTGAGGCGCGCGGAAAGAGAAGCTGCTATACTGCCGAACACGCCTATAGAGACAGAGGTAGAATGAGAGTGAATTGTCCCCGGTGCGACGGAGTCGAGATATTACTCCCGTCAACTGATGAGGTGTCATTCGTCACTTGTCAGCAGTGCAATCGACACTTCAGGGTCACCTTGAATGGTGAATTGGTTGACAGATGGCTCAGCCCTCTGAGCCTGATCCTGTACCCAGTGATCTTTGACACGCATCCGCAGAAGGAGGCAGAGCGAATCGCAAATGAGCTCTATGCATCCTCACAGTCTGGTGGTCGAAGCATCTTTCGCTCATTCACGCGGGAAGAGCTGCAACAATTACTTTCCGATGTTCGTTTGGAACTCGAGAAGCCAACTCAGAAAGTTCGCGAGATCTTGGATCTCCACGGCGAGGAGGCGGATCTGCGGCAGTACCTGGCCGCAGTCGCGCAGCGTCTCGGCCAACTCATGGGAGAATGAGAGGCCGAAGTGCACTACTTACCTTATGTAAACTAAAATCCTGCAGGTCGCAGGTTCCGTTTGCCACAGTGGACTACCTCATCCCGGCCTCCATCCTCGCATGGCGTAACTGGTGTTACTTTGGTGCAGATTAATGCAAAATGGTGTATTCTCTAGGTATGGCAACAATAGAGAAAATGGTCCGTCAAAGCATATCGATTCCGTCGCGACTCGCGAAGCAAGTCAAAGCTTTAGCGAAAAACCAGCGCACCAGCAGCAATCGGGTATTGGTGGAACTCATAGAAACAGGACTCGAATCCAAGAAAGAAGAAAAGCGCAGATTTTTCGCACTGGCGGATCAGTTAACCACAGCGATCGATCCGAGCGAAAGACAACGCATCAAGGAAGAGCCGGCTCGATTGACTTTTGGGGAATGATTGCCAAAGATCCAGTGGACCAATCTTCCTGATGCTCTCCGGGATCATCTGTTTGAACGACTTGCAGAACGTCAAATCAACGCGGAGGACTTGTATCAGACTGAAACTATGGCGGGAATCCGAGCCTGATGCTCCCGAGGGCGGTTGGTACAAAGACTTCGGATCTTTCAAGATCTGCGGCAAGGGGAAATATCCCAAAACCTTTCTCTTGGAAGGACAGGCCGCCAAGGGTCAAAAACTGTAGGCCATACTAATATCTCCGCGCCGGATCCATCTCGCATTTTGCGACGTCCTCCTCTGGCTAATTTGCAGTATCCTTATTTCACCATCTCAAAAACTCTCCAGCCGTCATTTCATCTTCATATGTAAACGGTTGTCGTTTTGACATCCGCATGCCCTGAAAAATTCTGCACGGCAACAAGCGACGCCCCGGCATCGTAGGCCGCGCGCGCAGCTGTTCGCCGCAGATCATGTGGCGACAGAATGTTTTTCCCGCGATCAGGAGCAATTCCGGCTGTTGCACCGTAATGGCACACCATTCTGGAAATCACACTCGGGTCAAGTGCAAAATCTTCAATCACTCCGCTTTTTCGAACCACAGTAAATAATGGCTTTTCTGACGTTCCGAGACTACTTTTTCGTACTGCCACATCCAGCCAGGAATCGATGCTTGAAAACAAGGGGAAAGATACTTTTAGTTTTCGCTTCTTATCGCCTTTTCCTGAAATGACCACCCACCGGCTTCCTTTTATCCTGCACAAAATTCGACAGGCGAAGCCTGCAGTCTTCCCTTCTTAGCGCCAGGTCGATTTCCATTTGTCTACTGCTAAGCGAACTGTTTAGGCTTGGTTTTCTCTCTCTCCGTATCTGATGATGAGCGGTTCTGTTTCCAGGACATCGCATAGTTCCGTGAGGATTGTCCTGGTAGTTTCTGTAAGTTCCACAGAGTTACCGTTTACGGGAAATTGAAGGATTCGAGTTCGTCCGTTATTAGCTAAATAATCTCTCGCGGGAGGCCTTCCTTGGGACGCAAAGAATGCACGAATTTTGTTCTCGCGTGAACTCAATGGATGATGCGGTTCTACTACAAAACTAACTTCAATCACAGGGCCTATTGCGATCATTCCAAACCCTCGCATCCCGTCAAGTGCGAAAATGTGCATAAATTTGGATTCTTTTGTGGGGACGAGTAAACGAGAAACATAGGTCGCAATGTGATCAAAGCCGTTTTGAGGATAGTAGTCCCCGCGCGGGAGCGTAACGGAAGAGACCTCCTCGGATTCAAGAAAGTCCTGATAAATCTCATCGGCACAGACATTACAGATTACTGTCTTTTTACTCTTGATCGAGCTTTGAAATTCTGGTGGAATCCTATTGCAGAAACTACACTCATGACCCTCCCACTCCTTTCTTTCTACTGCCCTGGCCTCTCTTTTGGAGACAGTGGCTTTCACCCAGGTCTGCGTTACGCCGGGATACATCAGCTCTGCTCTACGTTTGGCTTGAGTGACAGAGTTAAGGTCCCCATCGTAGGAAATCAAATTCCAGTTCTTGTCGCAATGGAGTAGGCAAATTCCTTTTCCACGTATCGGCTCACCGATAACAACACGCGGCACACGCCCAACCTCCTTGCCTCCAATCAGAATCAAGATCTTCCTGGAATACATAACGAAGCGAGGCATAAAGGAATAGTAGAGCAGACGGCAACCATTAATAACGCGAGGTGGCGCTACGGGACCTCTTTTAGATCGTATGATTCTCCTCATAGGTTCATGAATGTTGCAACGATTTTACTCTAAGATTCTTCATCGCGTGCTCCAGCCCTCATCAAAGCCCTGTTCGCTCACACATCGAAAATTTCATATAATTTTAAGGCAGTAATGGACGAGTCATAAATGCGAGAAGCTCTGGAAACAGCAAACGAGATGCAAAGTCTGGGCATAATCGGCGCATACGCAGTTATTGGAAGTGTGGCGGTCATCTACTGGGGAACGCCAACGGATACCGGGGATCTTGATATCGCTTTTCTCCACGGCCTCGAATCTCATGAAATCTTTTCAATGTCTGAAATCTATCGATATTTCGATGAGCATGATCTCAAAGTTGAAGATTTTACGGTCTGGATTGGCGGAGTCAAGGTACAGTTCGTGCCAAGCACCGGTCCACTATCAGATGAGGCAATAGCAAAAGCTCAAGATGTTGTCTGGTTCGATGTTAAAACGAGGGTAGCTCTTCCGGAATATGTGATTGCCTTAAAGCTTGTGGCAAGCCGGACAAAGGATTACACTCATATCCTGAATCTCCTGAGCAATGCGCAGGTGGACTTCAGTATACTTAATGGAATCATTTCCCGGTTCGAGTTAAAGGATAAATGGAATCGGTTCCTGGGAGCAACATTATGGGGACAGTAAAGTTTGTAACAGATGGGAAAAGGACTGTTCCTGTTGAAGAGATGTTTCGCAGGCAGGAGTCGGTAATGGCGAAAGAGTCTTCTCTCCCATTCGAGGAAAAGATCCGCATCCTGATTCAGATGCAAAAACGCACCGCTGAGTTGAGACCAGATTTGAATTGGCCGGTTTGGAAGATCAGCAGTACCTGATTCATTACCCATTTAACTGAATAGTACCTATTTCCACTTCCCTGCTTTTCGCCATTGCGCGTTCTGTCCCCGGCCCAGACATTCGAGGCGTCCGGCAGTACGAAGATCTTCCACCCTGTTTGGCGAAACGCATTGTTCAGCAATAGAAGATTCGGACCGGCCTGCCTGATCGAATGCTGGATCCGCTTAACACTGGAGTTACTAACGCTGGATGTCATCACACAATAAATACAGCCGCAGTAAATTGCTGTAGCGTTACCAGAGCGAATTAAAGATTGGAGCCGCGGCTACTCCCGAAACCTTGCATTTTCCCAGCCATTCCATCAAGGCGGAAAAATCTTTCCAGCTTTCGCTACCCTGCTGGAAGTGATCGGTTACTCCCGCTGTTGTTTCGTAGATCTCGCTCAATATGAAACAGGTATTCCCGGTCGGAGCAGAATTGGGATCCATAGGATTAGAAAGCTCCGGTGTTTTTGATACGTTGTAGGTCAACAATGCTTTGTCCCCGGCCCGGTGGTGGCTTGATTCCATCCATGGAGCATGGGATTTGAAAAGACGGTCCCCTTCTTCGACAAGATCGGGTGGACAAACGATGACAAAGTTTAGTTGAATCTTATTATGAAATGCCATTCTCAAGCTCCTTTTTTGAATTGTGCGGGTTCACTTTTCATGTTAACAGAATGCGGCAAACATTCCAACGCCGATAATGAGCTCGTCAGCGCCTCGATGAATGGCTGGTGATGGAAAATAATTGAATGCAGTGAAGGATTCAAAATGCTACCGGAGCTGTGAAACTTTCATAAGTTACACGCGTATATTCTCTTAGAACGGGAGGAAGACAACGCCATTGACTCCGAAGTGTGCCGGAATGCTGCCGTTCCATTTTCCGCCGGGCTCTCATTCCACAGACCCGCATTCTAAGGGTACTTCATCTATGAAAATCGAGCGCATGGGTTTTGTAGTTCTCGTGTCACTCATTGTGCTTATGTGCCTTCCGCATTTTGTCGAATCGCAGGAACTGGAAAAAAGACTGGAAGAGGTTTTGCTGAAATCGATGCAGGAACAGCATGTTCCGGGAAGCGTCCTTGTTGTAGTCAAAGACGGCCGCCTTACATTGTTGAAGGGGTACGGTTTCGCGAACCAGGAAGAGAAACATCACGTCAGTGCAGAAAGCACACTTTTTCGAGTTGGTTCCATATCCAAAATATTCACGGCTGCAGCGGTGCTCAAACTTGCGCAACAGGGTAAAGTCGATTTAACAAAAGACGTTTCCGTTTACCCTGGCGCGGACAAGATCAAGCGTCGTTTCTCTGCCGACATCACGTTGCACCATCTGCTGACGCACACCAGCGGAATCGACAATACGGATATTCAAGATGCAGCGAAGCATCAAGACGAGATTTTCCCGCTTGGGACTCTGGTCACAGATCATCTGCCCGATCAGGTTTTTCCACCCGGAACTATTTTTCACTACTCAAATTACGGTTACGCTCTCGCGGGATACATCGTAGAAACGGTTACGGGGTTACCTTTCGCAGACGCGATCGAAACGCTCGTTTTTCAAGAGCTTGAAATGAAACACAGCACTTTCCATCAACCTCCGCCCGGAACTTTGAAGGTAGCAGTTGCCGTTGCGTATGACTATGATGAAGGACAGTATGAGCGCCTCCCTTACGACTACAGCAACGTCGCGCCGGCTGACGTTCTTGTCACCACGGGAGAGGACATTTCAAAATTCATGAACTTTGTGCTCAATAGCGAAAACGAAATGTTGCGAGTCCGGTTCAGTCATCATCCCGGCATGCCGGGCGTAGCGTATCCATTTTTTGTTCAGCAATCTGGTGATCAGAGCCTTTTGACTTTTACAGGAGGACAACTCGGCTTTACGAGTCAGATAGCTCTTTTGACGGAAAAACGGACCGGATTTTTTGTTACTTACAACAGGCGTGTCTCGCGTGTGCGTCTCGATGTTCTGAACGCTTTTAAGGAAGCAAGCGGATTCACACATCCAACGAGCTCCATTCCGTTGATTCCAGATCAGACAGCGGCGCCAAATTTTGCAGGAACGTACTGGTTTACAGACGCCCCGGTTTCAACGATCGAAAAGGCCTACTATCTCTTCGGGGTCTGGCCGGAAATCAAGGTGAATTATTCTGCCGGCAAGCTTCTGGTCATGGATGACAAAGAGGACGAAGCAAAAGCATTTCGCGTTTCTGGAGACACGAGCTATTTGTTCAGCGGCAATACGGCATATCAAAAACGAAAATGGTACGAGAACCTGATGTTGCACCGCGTTGTCATTATTGTTTGCTCGCTGCTTTTCCTATCCGGTTTACTCTGGCTATTCCCACGCTTCTTTCCGGCAGGAAATCCATTCGCACGAATTTCCGGAATCTTGCTGGTCCTTGTGCTGGTCGCGTTGGATGTGGCTTTTCCGATCTTGATTGATCAGTCTTTGGACTACGGAATCCCCCGGTCACTCAAGCTTGTGCTGTTGCTGCCAAAAGTGGCGATGATTTTGACGGCAGTTTCGCTTTTCTTTTCGCTCATGCTGTGGAAATCTACAGCCGGTAGATTTCTATTTCGAGTTCATTTCACCACAGTCGCTCTCGCTTCGGCACTGTTTATGGTCATCCTGCATTACTGGAACCTCTTATTGTGAGAGGCAGAGCCGGAGCGCTGGTTTCCAGCGCTAGCCGGCTACGCCAGCCAAGGCAGGCAAGATGCCTGCGGCCCGTAATGCAGGCGGGGACGCCTGCGCTCCGCAGGCAAGTTTCTCTTTACACTGGTTGCTGTTTCTGACATCCTTTTGCAATGGATGTGCCCAGTTTATTCGCAGGTCTGATTGCTTATGCCGTTTCGCTTTTCTTTGCGATTGTTCTGGTGTTTCTGCTTTACCGCTTGAACACGTTCCTTACGAATAAGACTGATGAAGAGCAGTATTTAATTGCAAGAAATCGCTCGGTTGCGGTAACGCTGGGTTCCATTGTCCTCAGCCAGGCGATTTTGCTTCGACACGCAGTGTTCCCAACGATGACGGTAGTACGCGAGATGTTTCTACGTCCGTTTTCCTGGGGTTCCGTGTCCTGGACGCTCTTTCAGTGCTTCCTCTTTTTCATTGTCATCAGCGTTCTTTCCTGTTCATCCGTGATTATTGCGGTCTGGTTCTTCACAAAAATGACCGGGGCGATCCAGGAACAGGAGGAAATTCGAAAAGATAACCTGGCAATGGCCATCTTTTTTTCGTTTGTGATTCTGTCGATTACTTTGATTGTGAATGAAGGTCTGGAAGATTTCTCCCGATCCATCATTCCTTATTCCACGCGTGGAATTCTCACGATCCCGTGAAGAAAGCAGGCTGCATTCTTTCTGTTCTGTATCTCGTTTTGATGGTCTCTCTGTGGTCACTGTACATGACCGGCCGGGTTTCGCCTCCGGAACCTTCTCCGCAAGTACCACCAGCCCCCGCCCCGCCTGCTGTAAAAAAAGAGGAGCCTCCGCCTGATCCAAATGTTTACCTGAAAAACGTCAGGTCCATCAATGAGTTCAGTCGCGCTGATGAACCGGACTCTCATCAGATGAAGTACGGGTTTATTGATCATCACGGAAAGCTCCATCGCGTATCCTGCATCATCAAGAAAATCGATCATGATCAGATAGCCGGATGGTATGGCTACGATGAAATAAAGCTGGATGCTGTTGTTGACGGCCGGCTGCAGAGAATCATCAACAAAGAGCTGTCGCGTCGCGCACTTACCGACTACATGACCGTACGTTATTATGGCCGTGGCGGCTATCGATGGAATTACAAATTACCCGCAAATATGTCAAGCGAAGAAACGGCGCTCAAGCTGACACACATCCAGGAAATAGTAGCGCTCCTGAAAAATGACCTGAATCAGGAGGCCGACAGGATTATTGAAGAAGAATTTATGAAACGCGGATTTCTTGTGCGAAACAACGTAATCACGATTGACTACAACGGCGTGATTGCCAGGGCAGAAGATTCTCTCTTGAATTGCACAAAGTCCATTTTTGAGCTCGGGAAACGGCTACAATGACCGCCAGAAACTAGGAATGTATACGGCATTTTTCCAGGAGATCCGATATGAACTCCCGCCGGATCTTCAGAACGGAAAACAAATCATGGGGTTGTGGGTGCCGACGGAAGTTCTGATCAATCATCACGGAGATTGCGATTCCAAATCACTGGCTCTTGCTGCTATGCTAAAACCGCTTGGCATTCGCGTCGTTGTAATAAGGATTCCCGGGCACGTTTTGCTGGGAGTTGAAGGGACTCCGGGTCCGGACCAAAAATTCGTCCGAATAGGAAACCATTATTTCATCCTGTGTGAAGTGGCCGGACCGGCCAAGCGGTATCCGGGAGAAGAAGGCTCAACACCTGTCTCCGGAAGTTTTGAATACACCATGGTGGAACCGGGGGAATAACTGTTTTTCTAAGCATTCTCTCTGGTGACTCTCTACCTCTTGTGGTAACCTGATAAGAAGTGCGGCCGGGTATTCGTTACTCATTCTAATAAGGTAGAAATGACATTAGCTGCGGGCCTTAAACTTGGACCGTATGAAATCCTTGCTCCGCTTGGGGCCGGCGGTATGGGAGAAGTTTATCGCGCGCGGGACCAACGTCTTGGCCGTGAAGTGGCCATCAAGATTCTTCCGGCCGGGCTTGCGGGCGATGCCGACCGCCTCCGCCGCTTCGAACAGGAAACGAGGGCCGCATCCGCGCTGAATCATCCCAACCTCCTGACCGTATTTGATGTCGGCGCGCACGAAGGAGCGCCGTACCTTGTTACGGAGCTCCTCGAAGGGGAAACCTTGCGCCAAATGCTGCGGGAAGGACCGATTCCGCTTCGCCGGACTCTGGAAGTGGCGGCGCAAGTAGCTCATGGATTGGCCGCAGCGCACGAACGGCGAATCATCCACCGGGACCTCAAACCGGAGAACCTGTTTGTTATTCGCAATGGTCACGTCAAGATCCTTGATTTTGGTCTGGCAAAACTTCTGCCGCAGATACTGCGAACCACACAGATAACCGGAGCGCCCACTAAAACCGCGGATACTGACGCAGGAGTGGTGATGGGTACGGTTGGCTATATGTCACCTGAGCAGGTGCGCGGAGACACCACCGATCATCGTTCTGATATCTTTGCACTGGGCTGCATCCTTTACGAAATGATTACCGGACGGAGAGCTTTTCACGGCCCGACGACTTCTGAAACAATGACTTCAATTCTAAAGGAGGATCCGGTAAGCATGTCGGATTTGAAACCCGATTTGCCGCCAAACTTCGTTCGGATCGTGGAGCACTGCCTTGCGAAACGTCCGGAGAACCGGTTTCAAGCAGCCACAGATCTTGCATTCGCGTTGGAGGCGGTCACAGGTGCTTCGACAGCGGTTCCTTTGACCG
>Ga0247727_10012324_pt1 | contig 14710 bp, 9 predicted proteins | sample WisWelCaveWW1625_FD_202498 | JGI IMG/M metagenome (GOLD analysis project Ga0247727, IMG submission 202498) | Biofilm microbial communities from Wishing Well Cave, Virginia, United States - WW16-25 | ecosystem: Environmental > Aquatic > Deep subsurface > Groundwater > Cave microbial mat | place... | reverse complement strand
CTACCGCGGCATGCCCCTTCCGGGCACGTCCCTACCGCCTCGCCATCTGCGCATATGTACGGACTTGCCATGGCAAGTCCCTACCGCGGCATGTCCCTTCCGGGCACGTCCCTACCGCCTCGCCATCTGCGGATATGTACGGACTTGCCATGGCACGTCCCTACCGCGGCATGCCCCTTCCGGGCACGTTCCTACCGCCTCGCCATCTGCGAATATGTACGGCTTTATCCGCCTCACTACTCAAACCCGCATTCGCACGTTTATTCGAGGTCAGGATGCCATCGCTTATTCTTCTTCTTCCTCTTCCTCATCACCCTTCTTCTTCTTCTCTGGCTTGCTTTGAACGACAACCGCCATGCCGTCTTCCAGTTCTTTTGTAAGCGTCAGGTAAGGACCCGTGACGATCATTTCTCCTGCATTGAGTCCACTCAGGATTTCAATGTAGGTATCGTCAGTGATGCCCGTTTCAACTTCTGTTTCCTTTGCGGTTCCATCTCCTGTATAGACGAAAACAACTTCCTTTGATACCTCTTCTTCTTCTTCAGCTTTTTCGTCCTTCTTTTCTTCTTTTTTCATGCCTGCTACAGCCGCAATCGGAACGGCGATGACACCTTCTTTCCGTTCCGTAAAAATTTCAACTTGCGCGCTCATGCCCGGACGGAAGGGATTCTCATCCGGCCCGAGATTCTTCATTACTTCAGGAATATTTACATATGATTCCCGCAGGATTTCCACCTTCACTTTGAAATTGGTGATCTGATCGTTTGCGGATGTGCCCATTTCCGTGGAAGCCGAATATGCGATTTCGCTTACTTTTCCTTTGAATTTCCGGTCTTCGAAGGCATCGAGCTCGACAATGGCTGAGTCGCCAAGCCGGATCGTACGGATGTCCTTTTCGTTGATCTCGACTTCCACCTCCATTCTCGACAAGTCGGCAACCCGCATGATTTCTGAACCCTCGGATTGTATGGATCCGACCGCCCTTTCCCCGACTTCCTTGTTCATTTTGGTGACGGTACCCGCCATTGTCGCGTAGATATTGGTCTTGTTCAGGTTTTCCTGGGACTGCGTCATGGACGCTTCAGAACTCATCATCTGGTAATAAGCGGCCCGCTCTGCCTGGAGAGATGAAGCATAGGCAACCTGGGATGAAGACATCTTGAGTTCGGAATTTTCCAGCTCATTTCTCGAGATGGCTTTGCTGCTAAAAAGAAGGATGTTCCGGCCATAATTGATGGAATCGAGGCGGAAATTTTCCCTTGCCTGAGTGGTTTGTTCTGAACTCTGGTACCATTGCGCTTTTGCGGCATTCAAAGAAGCTTTGGCCTGGTCAAGAGCGGCTTTGTAATTCTCCGGTTTGATGGTGACCAGAAGATCGCCGGTTTTTACTTTCTGTCCTTCCCGGAATCCAACAAATACAATTTCTCCTGATACATCCGGCTGGATTTTCAATTCGACCGATGGCTGTACCGTTCCCGATTCGGAGATCGAGGCAATGATGGTGCGCTTTTCCGCTTTTTCGGTGAACACGGTTACCGTTTCATCCCCCTTGAAAGCGATCACGAGGATGATCAGGAGGATCACCACCCCAAGCAAGATGAGGATGAGTTTGCCTGAACCTTTTTTCTTTCCTGTTTTGCCCATGGTCTGGTCAGTTGAATGCAATGGGTTTTCCCTGGTAAATATCGAGAATCTGGGATTTGACAATCATATCATATTTGGCATTGAGAAGGTCAATTTCTGAACGCGATTTGTTGTTCAGAAATTCGAGATAGGAATAAAAATCAATAATCCCTGCATTGTATTTCGATTCGGCATATTCAAAAGCCGCCGCCGTCGCTGCAAGTTGTTCCCGTGCAGCGGAAAATTTCTCCCTCGCGGCCTGTGCATCGAAGTGAGCTTGCTGAATGTCTTTCAGTAGTTGATTTTGCTGCTGAACATAATCATACCGGGCATTTTTCAGCGACAATTCCGAAGTCTTGATGGATGTAAGCCGCGACATGCGTTCAAAAATCGGAACCGACAGGGAAAAGTTGATGCTCTCTTTCAGGTTTTGCTGCATTTGTTCCATGAAAGTTCGTTGCTGCTGTCCGGTGATGACGAAGTTGGAAAACGAAGCAAATGGAGTGTAAGAATCGCTCAATCCGGCTGAAAAATTGACATTTGGATACAATTGAGCCTTTGCCGATTTGTAAGAATATTCAGCCGAAGTCACTTTCAGCATCCGTTCTTTCATCTGCGGCATGTTGGTAACGGCATACGAATAAATGTCGTCCATCGCCGGAAGGGTGCGACTTGCTTTGACATGATCCACATCGGGCTTATGGAGTGTGAAGGGGAGGTTCGGATCAAGCTGAAGAGTCTGACGCATGGTCAGCATGTCTTTGTCACGCAGCGTTCTGTAATTGAGCAAGGTTACCTTTTCAGAAGCGATCTGGGACTTCACATTGAAGATATCCGCTTCTGTTTTTCTGCCGGCATCGAACTGCATGGTAGTTTGCTCCAGTTGCTTCTCCAGCAAGCCGATCCGGTTTTCTGAAAGCGTCAGATTTTCATTGTTATATATGATCTGGAAATACAACATGACGATCTGGTTGGTGAGATCCTGCCTGGTCTTTTCTATGGAGTATCCCTGAGCCTTGAGATCAATCTCGGCGCCTTTGAGACGGTGATGCAGGGTGAACCCCTGGAAGATCGGAACCGAAGCATTGACACCCATGTTGGATGACATATTGTTGAGCTTGAATGATTCCCCGTTGGCAGCGAAATAGGTTCCGAAAACCTGGCTGTATCCTGCGCTTCCCTGCACGGAAGGAAGAAAGTTGTAAAGGGCCTGTTTGTACTGAATTTCAGCGGTTTCCAGGCCGATGTCAAGCTGTTTCAGCCCGATATTCACCTCCAATGCCCTCTCAATGCATTGCGGAAGATTGAAAGTGGATTGCGATTGCAAGGCAGGAAAAAATGACGGAAGAACCAGCAAAAGGATAAGTCTTTTCATCATATTTCGATTTGAGGTATGTAATTCACTTCTTTTACCCACTTGAGATGACGCAGGTATTCGACGGTAACGTTTTCCAATCCCGAATCCATCTCCAGCACAAGTTTTGCGACTCCGTTTTTCCCGGCTCTGTCAACGGTCATGGTGGCAATGTTGGCATTGTCATTCGCAACGATGTTTGAAATAAATGCAATGCTGCCGCGCATGTCTTCAGCGGTAACCAAAAGTGTATGAAGTTGTGCGGAAAAATTGCATTTGAATCCGTCAATTCCAATGATCGAAATGACTCCGCCCCCATGAGATATTCCCGTGCATTCCACGCGACGCCCCGCCGATGTGGCTTTGATCGTTACTGTATTCGGATGATGGGTGGCTGCATTCATCACCGCTCTCCAGGTCAGGACCATTCCCAGTTCCGCAGCAATCGCCAGGGCTTCTTTGATTCGCTCATCATCGGTATCCATCCCCATCAATCCTGCCGCCGCAGCCCTGTCGCTTCCATGTCCTTCAAAAGTGCGTGCAAATGAATTGTAAAACGTGATTTCCGCCGAATCTGCTTCCAATCCGAGCAATTTTCCGGTCACCCTTCCGATCCGTACCACACCGGCGGTATGCGATGAAGACGGACCGATCATGATCGGCCCGACCATGTCAAAAATGCTGTTTTTCTCTGCCATGGATTCCGCTGTTACCCGGATTAATTAGGATCAGGAATGGTTGGAGTTTCGGTCGAAAGCGCCGGAAAATCACGAAATTAATGTTTTTCCTTCGGCTTCGCCTTGTTATATTTGCTTTGGCACTTGAGTTCTGGTACTAGTTCCGAGAATTGCATATATTTACAGATTAACAACTTTTTTTGTTGGATTGATTTCGGTTTTTCAGGGATTGAAATCCGCGGTTTGCAAACTGATATTTAAAGCAGCGAAATGATGTTTAGACTGTTCCCCCGAAACTTTGGCATCGCAGCTTTCTGCTTTTTCATTGCAGGATCCTTGTTTGCACAGGATCCGCATTACACTCAATTCTATTCCAATCAGCAAATGCTCAACCCTGCTTTCAGCGGGGCTGCGGGCGGTCCTCGTGTGGCTATGAATTACAGGGCACAATGGGTTGCGATTCCGGGTGCCTACCGTCAGTTTGCATTTGGCTATGATCAACCATTTTATTTTGGCGAATCTGTACAAGGCGGTGGCATCCTGCTGCATCGCGATCAGGCCGGGGAAGGAAATCTGACCAAACTGGATATGCTCCTGAATTATTCTTTTGCAGTTCAGATGGGCGGATACAAGAACAAACATTACCTGAGATTCGGCCTTTCCGGAGGCGTTCAACAGGCTTCGATAGACTTTTACAGGCTTCGTTTTGGTGATATGATTGATCCGGAACTCGGTTTCATCAAGGCCACAAATGAGCCGCCGATTCAGACCCGGCTTCAGCCGGATGTCAATTTTGGAGTGGCCTGGTACAACAAAACCGCCTGGGTATCATTCGCTGTCAACCATTTGACTCAACCCGATCAATCCTGGCCAGGACTTGGCGGTAGCGGTGGAGGTGACTCAAAGTTACCAATGAGGATTAGTGCGGTTACCGGCGCTGTTTTTAATGCTGGTCCGATTCATGCAAAAGATGCGATAAAGGTGTCTCCTTCAATCCAATACATGAAGCAGAAGAATTTTAACCAGTTGGCGCTTGGTTTTTATACCCTTCTTGATCCCGTAGTCTTTGGCGTCTGGTATCGCTCGAATTTTAACAATTTCAATAACCAGACCATTCAAAGTGACATGGTTGCCGGTTTGGTGGGATTCAAAGAAGGAATTTTTTCTGTCGGATACTCCTACGATTATACGATTTCGATGCTGGGGAACGGTATATCAGGCGGATCACATGAAATCGCATTGGTTCTTGAATTTGAATCTGAAAAGCAAAAGACCTTTATCCATCGTCGTTTGACTTGTCCAAGGTTCTGATCTTTTTCTATATTTGTACCTTTTATTCGCAAAACAGGCATTTTTACTATTACTAAGGCACTTTTTTAAACTCTGAATTTATTATGCGTACGAAAAGTCTGCTATTCCTTTGCACAGCATTGGCAACGGGAATTTTTTATGGCTGCTCCACCGGAGGGAACATCAATTTTGTCGGAAAGGCAAGTACGAAAACCGGTCTGAAGTACAATGAAGACGGCGGATTTGCTGTGAAAATCTTCAAAGGAATGGATCCGGCGCCGGGGATGGTATTTGTACAAGGTGGTACCTATATCATGGGCGGCGGCGAAAAGGATATCGAAATCATGTTTAATAACCGCGAGCGTCAGGTGACGGTACACTCCTTCTACCTCGACGAAACGGAAGTTTCCAACGTGGATTGGAAAGAGTTTCTCTTTTTCATCCTCCGCGACTCCGGTGAGGATATGTACACCAAGTTGTATCCCGATACCACCGTGTGGTTGCGGGATCTGGCTTACAACGATCCTTACACACAGTATTATTATGGTCACATCGCCTTCAATACTTATCCTGTAGTCGGTATCAACTGGCACCAGGCCAATGAGTATTGCAACTGGCGGACGAAAATCGTCAACAAGACTTTGCTGGATGAAGATCCGGAAGCAGTGCTTTATCCTGAATATCGCCTTCCGACCGAGTCGGAGTGGGAATATGCAGCACGGGGCCTGCTCGAGCAGGAGAATTATCCCTGGGAAGGGAAATCCCTTCGCGATGCAGCCGGAAAATTCCGGGCCAACTTCAAGCGTGGTCGCGGTGACTACGCAGGATGGGCCGGAGGCGACGGCCGGCATTACACCGATGGTTATATGATTACCGCACCGGTAAAAGCTTTTTATCCCAATGACTTCGGATTGTACAACATGGCAGGAAACGTAGCAGAGTGGACGATGGATACATATCGCACCTTGAATTATGAAGACGTCGAAGACCTGAATCCGAGCAGACGCGAAGGCCAAACCGAAATCAGAAAAGATCCCTGGCTGGATGACGTTGTATATGGTTCTCCCCAGAGCGGCAACGGACCGGCATCCCTTTTGTGGAATCCCGATCCAAACGTAGATGGAGCCAATGACTTTGACAACATCAAAGTGTACCGTGGAGGTGCCTGGAAAGATGTTGCGTATTTCCTGACCCCTGGTTCGAGAAGGTTCTTCAATGCCGATTCATCAGCCGCCTGGATTGGATTCCGGAGCGCGATGATCAGGCTGGGAAGTCCGTTCTGAGGTTTAACGGCAAACAAAAAGGCGGGAAGCACAGGAAATGCTTCCCGCCTTTTTGTTTCAATGCTCAGTTCATAAAGAGGCATATTTCGAATTATTTCCTAAACTTGTAATCCATTTTTTCGGGGTGTGGCGCAGCCCGGTAGCGCGCTTCGTTCGGGACGAAGAGGCCGGAGGTTCAAATCCTCTCACCCCGACTGGTCTGCCAGGCGGCAGAATGCGAAAGGAGGCGACCTCTAATGACATCACACCGTGGGCTTCACACCGCGGGATTCATCGCATCCCGGCAAAATTGCTTTGAGCATGTCGGGAAAGGCGCTGAGATATTGCGCCCTTTCAGGGCTTCAAATGTCTCGAAACCTACTCCAACTCCACCATCAACAACATCAAATCCTGAAACTTGATCCGCATATCGCTCACACCGCAGGTGTGGTTGTTTGCCAGCATTGAAAAGCAACACAGCTTTCCGGATTTCGATTTGAAATATCCGGCGTAGCCGCGTACACCGGCGATGAATCCGCTTTTGGCGCGGAGATTCGATGCGGCAGGAGTTCCCTTGCCGAAATTTCCCCAGCCGCCCGGATCGTCGGCGACGCCTGCCACCGGCAACGAAAGCAGATATTCAGCATAACTACTGTCTTTGGACATCACCGAAAGAATTTCCGCCATTTGTGCCGGCGTGATTCCGTTGTTGCGGGAAAGTCCGCTGCCATCTGCCATGCGGAAACCAAGCGTGGAAATTCCTTTTGATTTCCAATACTCCGTGATGGCGAGAGTGCCGTGAAAATTCGTCCCCTGCCCATACTTGCGGTAACCCAGGTATTTCACCAGGTGCTCGGCATACAAATTGACGCTTTTCTTGTTTAACCAATACACGATGTCATTCAGGGGCGGACTTTTGTGCACCTGAAGGAGGATCCTTGTCTTGCGGTATGAAGAAATTTGCCCTTCGTTTTTGAGGATCCGCATCGTGGAGGGATTGCCGGAAATCGTTGTTCCTGCCGAACGAAGGGCAATTGTAAGGGATTGCGCCGCGAACAATTCGGGATCGGGAATCGCTCCCTTGATTGCGTATTCGGTGATGCCCTGTGGCAATGTTCCCCGGATGTGGCGGAGGTAGGCGTACTCCGTTCCGTACAGGAACGCCTGGTCTCCAATGGAAGACGGACCTACTGTAACACGGTTGTGAAAAACCATGCCCGGGATTTCAGGTTCACATTTCGTGATGGTCGTTGTGTCGCCGATGTTCGGACCATATTTGAACGTCAGAAAATATAGATTTTCATGTATGGACAGTCCGCAAGCTCCGGCGCCGTAATAATTTCCAAGATCACTCCAGGGCCAGGTCGAGGGAGCCATAGCTTCTTCGAAGATGCTTCCGTCGGCAATCACAGAGCCGGTGATACTTTTGATTCCCGTTGCCCGGATCGCTGCCGTCCATTCCTGCATCAGCTCCGGAAGTGTGGCATTTCCCTGAATTCGCTCAAAACCAAGAGTCGGATCACCGCCGCCCCTGATAAATATATTTCCATTCAATACTCCGGCACCGTCAACTTTTCCATCGGTTTCGATTTTGGTTTCAAACCTGAAATCCGGACCGAGGATTGACAATGCCGCCCCCGAGGTGATGGTTTTCATCGTAGATGCCGTCATCAGGCTTTGATGGGGATTGTAGCTCGCGATTTCCTTTCCCGTTGTTGCTTCCATCACCATTACTCCCCAAGCCGCGGTTGAAAGTGATTCGTCCTTTTTGAGCTTTTCGATTCCGGCTTTCAGCCTGTCAAGTCCGGTTGCCGTTTGAGAAATGGCGGCCCCGGAGGTAAACATCATGAGAGCCAGGACTGTACAAACATACTGTTTCGCCTTTCTCATGCCTGAAATTGAACCAGGGTTTACAGAATTTGCAGAATGAAATACCCTAAGGCGGTATAACGATAGAAATGATGCTTTGGTTCCCGGATATCAGGATTGGTTCCGATATTGAACGTAAGATCATGCCCAAACTGTATTTGGTTCCGACGCCTATCGGCAATCTGGAAGACATCACCGTTCGTGCGATCAGGATTCTGAAAGAATCTGATCTGATTGCAGCTGAAGATACCCGGCATTCTGCAATCCTGCTGAGGCATTACCAGGTTGATGTTCCTGTTGTTTCTCTTCACGCCCACAACGAACATAACAAAGTAAGGCAGATTCTTGAGCGTGCAGTTGCGGAAGACCTATCCGTTTCTGTCGTGACAGATGCCGGCACTCCGGGAATTTCCGATCCGGGATTCCTCATCGTTCGTGAGGCCATCCGGATGGGAATCGAAGTGGAAACTCTTCCCGGGGCATCTGCCCTGCTTCCGGCATTGGTCAATTCGGGATTTCCCTGCGAGAGGTTTGTCTTTGAAGGATTCCTTCCCGTGAAAAAAGGAAGGCAAACCCGTTTGAAACAATTGAAAGAAGAAAGCCGGACGATCGTCTTTTATGAATCACCCCACCGCCTTCTGAAAACGCTTGAAGAATTTGTGAATACGTTTGGTGAAGACAGGCAAGCCGTTGTCGCGCGTGAATTGACAAAAATTCATGAAGAAATCCGGCGGGATTCCCTGTCCGGACTGCATTCGCATTACCTCAAAATTCCAGCGAAGGGTGAAATTGTCATTGTCGTGGCTGGCGCGGCATAGGCCATATTTCCCGGCCATCGCGTCAGGATTGCTGCTTGGCATTTCCTCTGCAATCCCGGCATTGGGAGGACTCGCATTCCTCGCTTTGATTCCGGCATTTGCAATTGCTGCAGAACTTCCCGGAAGAGTCTTTGAGGACAAGACAGTTTTGCCATTTAAAGCATTGATTTTCATTGCGTTCCGCCTGCTCACATTGCAGTTTATCTGGAGGCGGAAAAGAAAAATTTTTGTTTACGAACGACGCCTGATTCCGGCAAGTACCCAGCTCTTCCGGTATAGTTTCGTAACGATGTTGCTTTGGCAGTCTATCGCCATGATTCCTTTCACACTTCCTTCTCTCCGGAACATCGATGAGCCTGCCGGATTGCTGACACTCGCTGCCTTGTCTGCGATCGTCGTGGTCAATGCTTTTCTTTACACCATTCCGCAGCAAGTCTGCCTGCGCCTCCTGAAATTGACCGGGGAATCTGCAAGCATGATCATCCTTCCGGTCACATGGACTGCTTTTGAATTCGTTTACATGCAGTGGTTCCTTGCATGGCCATGGTCCACAATCGGATTCATGCCAACCGGTTATCCTCGCCTGTTGTCTTTTGCTGCAACTACCGGTCCGTCAGGAATAGTATTCCTGGTGGTGCTGCTCAACATCCTGCTGTACCAGTCCATGAAAGCTGGCAACATATTGTGGTTCAGAGTCGTCAACATCGGCATATTCGTTGTTGTCTTTGTTGCATTTCTATTTCCGCTGACGGATAAAAAAAGCATGGATGCACCGGGCGGAGAATCGAATCCCGTCAAGATTCGCCTGATTCAGCCAAATTTCCATGCAGATGGAAGCGGAGCGGAAATGACACGCATGGAAAAAATGGAATTGCTCCACAATCTGCTGACCCGTCAGCCATGGGATAGCACCGGAATCGTCATCCTTCCTGAAAATGTCTTTCCAAAACCGATGACAAAGGAAGACCTCTTGTCTGAAGATCTCCTGGAGGGAATCCGGCTGATTGCTCTTGGCAGCGATGTGAGCATCATTGCAGGATTTACAGAGATCGGATCGGGGGAAAACGGAGGCGATTTGCCCGCAATTGCCGGAAACGAACCCCGGGTTTCAGAACCGAAGAAAATGATTTCAGCAGCGCTTTTTCAAAAGGATGGAATGACGGCAATTTACCGGAAACAACATTTCGTACCTCTTGTTGAAAGACTTCCTTTTCCCGGATTCATCTCTTTTTTCAAAAATGCGCTGGGACAGGAAGGATTGATGAAAAATCAATATTCTTTTGCCGGTCCGGAAGGGGATTGGAGAGATCAATATAGGAATCATATTCACATGTATATTGGTTTCGAAGCTGCCTTTCCTGCTGCAGTCCGGGATGGTGAATTGGAATCCCAGGGAATCAATGTTGTGGTAAGTACCGACAGCCGTATTTTGGATTCCTGGCAGATGGAATTTCTCAACCGCTCCTCCTCATTTCTTTCCGTTGTCACCGGAAGGCCGACCGTCCATGTTTCCAATCGCGGCGTTTCTGCCTTTTGTGATTCTGCCGGTATTTCCAGGAAACAGACCACAAGAGGAATGGAAGATGTTCTGGACCTCGAAGTAGAACCAGCCGGGCAGGCATCCAGGTTCATTGTTCATGGCGAAATGTTGGGGTTCGCTTCATTCTTTTTAGTTTTGGCGGGGCTGATCATTGTATTCTTCAGTTTCTTGTTCCGCAAATGAATGACTTGAAAGAAATCCTCCGGCGACTGGAGATCCTGGTTCGCGCCGCCGGGAATTTCATCCGTGCCGAAGCGCTGAAATTTGACCGGAGCATGATCGAGTATAAAGGAGTCAATGACCTGGTGAGTTATGTTGACAGGAAATCAGAAGAGATTTTGGTCTCGGGTTGCCTGGAAATCATTCCGGGAGCAACGATCATCGGCGAAGAGGGAGGAATACGTGAAGGCAATACCGAAATCCGGTGGATCATGGATCCGCTCGACGGTACAACCAATTTCATCCATGGACTTCCGGCATATTGTATCAGTGTCGGATTGGAACGGAATGGAGAATTACAAGCCGGAATCATATATGACATTCCGAATGACACATTGTATGCCGCTGGCAAAGGCCTGGGTGCAACTGCCAATGGCAAACCGATTCGCGTCAGGCCCGCCGAAAGGCTGTCTCATTCCCTGCTTGCCACCGGCTTTCCATATGCCGTTTATGGCAGGAATGATGCCTATTTGTCAGTATTTCGTGACTTCGTTTACGAAGCGCAGGGAGTCAGAAGGTTTGGTTCGGCAGCCCTGGATTTGGCATGGCTGGCACAAGGTCGCTTCGACGGATTCTACGAAATCGGCCTGAATGCATGGGATGTCGCAGCCGGCGCCCTCCTGGTAAGGGAAGCCGGAGGCATGGTCACCGATTTCGGGGGAAGTCAGAATTTCCTCTTTGGCAGGCAAATTGTAGCGTCAGCGCCTGGAATTCACCATGCAATGCTCGCTGTCATTCACCGTTACTTCAATTGAAAGACTGATTCAGAGCGTTTTCAGTGAAGCCCATGGCAGGTCTTTTACGCAATAGAAGGCAACGCCCATTTCACTAAATTGCTCGCGAATAACGCATTTTGATATGCTTCAAATCCTCACAAAGCTCTTTGGCGATAAGAAAGTACGAGACCTGAAGGACCTCGAACCGATTGTCCCGAAGATCAATCAGGAATTCGCTAAACTCCGGACAATATCTGACGACGAGTTGAGGGAGATGACCGAAACTCTGAAAACCCGCGTGGCAGATCATGTTTGGGATTACGAGGCGAAAATTGATACCCTCAAAGAGGATGCAGAGCTCACGGAATCTGTAGCGGAAAAGGAGCTGAAATACGATGAGATTGATAAAGTCAGGACCGAGCGCAACGATGCCCTCGAAGTCATTCTCAATGAGATTTTGCCCGAAGCATTCGCAGTCGTAAAAGAAACAGCAAGGCGATTTTCTGAACACAAGGAATTGCGGGTGACGGCCTCGGCATGGGATGTAGCGATTGCTGAAAAACGTCAAAATGTCATCATTGAAGACGGAATTGCGGTCTGGAAAAACCAGTGGATTGCCGCCGGCGGAGATATCGAATGGAATATGATCCATTACGACGTTCAGTTAATCGGTGCCATGGTGCTTCACCAGGGTAAAATTTCAGAAATGGCAACCGGCGAAGGAAAAACTCTCGTCGCAACGCTTCCTGTTTACCTCAATGCACTTACCGGAAAGGGAGTTCATGTAGTCACCGTCAACAATTACCTCGCCCAGCGTGACTCAGAGTGGAATGGTCCGATTTTCGAATTCCATAAACTCACCGTTGACTGCATTGATCTCCACGAACCCAACAGCGACAACCGCCGCCGGGCCTACCTGGCTGACATTACATATGGTACAAACAATGAGTTTGGATTTGATTACCTGCGCGACAACATGTCAACCAACGCAGAGTTTCTCGTTCAGCGCGAACACCATTATGCGATCATTGATGAGATTGACTCAGTATTGATTGATGAGGCGCGAACTCCTCTGATCATCTCCGGTCCGGTTCCCCAGGGCGACAGACATGAATTCAATGCCATGAAGCCACGGATTGAGAAGCTGGTGAATGCGCAAAGGAAACTCGTCAACCAGCTGATCGCCGATGTAAAGCGGGACATCAATTCCGATGACAAAAAACTGGTCCAGGCTGCGTCAACATTCTTATTCCGGTGTTACCGCGGCTTGCCAAAACATACCCCGCTGATTAAATTCCTGAGTGAACCAGGAATAAAGGCGATCCTCAACAAAACCGAAGGCTATTACCTCCAGGACAAGAGCAAGAACATGCATATCGTTGATGACGAATTGTACTTCGTCATTGATGAGAAAAACAACCAGGTCGAACTGACCGACAAAGGCCGTGATCTCATCACCCAGGGGGGTGAAGACTCCAACCTGTTCGTCATGCCCGAAGTCGGCGCACGTCTTGCCGAACTTGAAGTGGATACCAACCTGACCGACGAAGAAAAACTCAGGAAGAAGGACGAGTTGTCGAGGGAATTCGGAGAGAAATCAGAACGGCTTCACACGATTTACCAGATGGTGAAAGCCTATTCCTTGTTTGAAATTGATGTGGAATACATTGTGCAGGATGGGAAGGTGTTGATTGTGGACGAACAAACGGGCAGGGTACTTCCCGGCCGCCGGTATTCCGATGGTCTGCACCAGGCAATTGAAGCCAAGGAAAACGTGACCGTGGAAGCCGCTACACAGACATTCGCAACGATCACCCTTCAGAATTTTTTCAGGATGTACCACAAGCTGTCCGGAATGACCGGCACAGCCGAAACTGAAGCATCTGAGTTTTACCAGATATATAAACTTGACGTAGTTGTCATTCCGACCAACCGTCCGATCGTCAGAAAGGATTACGACGACCTCGTATATAAGACGAAGCGGGAAAAGTACAATGCTGTGATTGACGAGATCGAAAGAATGGTGGATATCGGCCGTCCCGTTCTCGTTGGAACAACTTCCGTCGAGGTATCGGAATTGCTATCCAGGATGTTGAAAATCAGGAAGATAGCACACAATGTACTGAACGCGAAACTTCATAAAAAGGAAGCAGAAATCGTTGCCGAAGCAGGTCTGGCGGGAACGGTAACGATTGCAACCAATATGGCAGGTCGCGGTACCGACATCAAACTGGGACAGGGCGTGAAAAACGCAGGCGGACTGGCAATTGTGGGTACCGAAAGACATGATTCCCGCCGGGTTGACAGGCAGCTTCGTGGCCGTTCAGGAAGACAGGGAGATCCCGGATCATCGCAGTTTTTTGTTTCGCTCGAAGACGATCTCATGCGCCTTTTCGGCTCGGAACGCATTGCCAGGATTATGGATACTCTGGGAATCAAGGAAGGGGAGGTGATTCAGCACAAGATGATCACCAAATCCATCACCAATGCCCAGAAGAAAGTGGAGGAGAACAACTTCGCGATGCGAAAGCGGCTTCTGGAGTATGACGATGTCATGAACAATCAGCGCGAAGTGATATATAAGCGTCGCCGCAATGCGTTGTTTGGCGACAGGATCAAGGTTGATCTTGACAATATGCTTCTCGACTTGTCTGACAGCATTGCAGGAAAATTTTACAGCGCCCTGGATCCGGAAGGGATGCAGCTCGAGTGCATCAGACTCCTTTCTTCCGATCCGAAAATCTCCGATCAGGATCTCGGCAATCTTTCCCAGGAAGAAGTGGGTACCCGCATTTATGAAACCGCTGCCGATTTGTATAGACGGCGTACAAAATCCCTGACGGAAGGCATCCTGCCGGGATTGGTCCGGATCAAGGAAACACGTCCGGAAGTAAAACTCGTACAGATCGTTTTCACCGACGGAAGCCGCAAATACCCCATCATCGTTGAGCTTGATAAGGCAATCCGGACAAAAGGAAATGAAGTTCCTACCGCCCTGGAGAAAACAATCGTGCTTTCTGTAATTGACGAAAAATGGAAAGACCACCTTCGTGAAATGGATGAGTTGAGACAGGCGGCGCAGAATGCCGTTTTCGAACAAAAAGATCCGCTTCTCGTTTACAAATTTGAATCATTCCAGTTGTTCCAGAGAATGTTGGAAGAAGTGAATCAAACCGTAATTTCCATGGTTTTCAAATCGGCAATCGAAACATCCGGTCAGCAGGCAGCAGAGAAGGAAAAAAAGCGGGATGATTTTACCCGGCTTAAGGCGCGTCATGACGATCTGAACCAGGTCAGGAAAAACGAATCAAAGAATCTCGTTACCAACAGCCCCGATGGCCA
>Ga0247727_10012323_pt1 | contig 14710 bp, 11 predicted proteins | sample WisWelCaveWW1625_FD_202498 | JGI IMG/M metagenome (GOLD analysis project Ga0247727, IMG submission 202498) | Biofilm microbial communities from Wishing Well Cave, Virginia, United States - WW16-25 | ecosystem: Environmental > Aquatic > Deep subsurface > Groundwater > Cave microbial mat | place... | reverse complement strand
GGCCTACCGAGAAGCCGTTCGAGCGGACCCCGACTACCTCAACGCCCACTACAACCTGGGCAACGCGCTAGCGGCGACCGGCGGCTTCGCGGAAGCCGTCCCGCACTTCCGCGAGGTGGTGCGCAAGCGGCCCGCCGACGGGACCGCGCGCAGCAACTTGGGCGCAGCCCTGCTGGCCACCGGTCAGACCGCCGAGGCGGTCGTCGAGCTCCGCCGTGTCGTGGCGGCCGACCCGGGCTCCCTCAACGCCCACTACAACCTGGCCCGGGCGTTGGCCGCCCGCGGAGAGCTGCGCGAGGCCGTCGAGCACCTCGAACAAGCGCTGCGCATCGCGCCCGACGACCCCGACGCTCGCCATGACCTGGCGGCGCTGAAGGCCCGGCTCGCGAACCGGAACTAGCAGCTTCGCAGCAGGCCCGACGCGAGCGAGGAGGGGCCTCCCCTCCTCCCCCTCGCCGATCCGCGGGTCAGGCGATCAGAAGCCCAGCCTGACGGCGAACTGGAGGTTTCGCTGGACGTGGTTGGGGGCCACGCCGGTGATGAAACCCGCGCTGGCATTGTTGTTGCCGGGAACGCCCACTTCCGAGTTGGGGTTGCCGAGGTTCACGTGGTTGAAGACGTTCTGCGCCTCGACGCGGAATTCCAGGTTGGTGCGGCCCTTCAGGTTGAACCTCTTGAACAGCGAGGCGTCCACGTTCCACCAGCCCGGCCCCCGCAGCTCATTGCGCGGCAAATCGCCGAAGGTCCCCCTGGCCGGCCGGCCGAAGGCGCTACCCGGGGAGCCGATGGGTGTCACGTTGAAGTAGGGACTGCCCAGCCCGTCTCCGCTGCCCGGCGCGGGATCGCCGATCAGGTTCGGACGGCCCGGCCCCGTGTCGCGGTCCGCGCCGGCGTCGCGGTAGCCGACGTTGAAGGGCAGGCCGCTCTGGATGGTGACGTTGGCGTTGAGCTGCCAGCCACCGAGGATGGCGTCAAGGGCGCCGGAAGCGTCCGAGAGGAAGCGCTTCCCCTTCCCGAAGGGCAGCTCGGCCGTTCCCGCCAGGACGTACACGTGCTTGCGGATGAAGTTCGCGGGGCCGTAGTTCAGGTCGGGGTCGATGAAGAAGTAATTTCCGTCGCTGTTCTTGTGGCTCTGCAGCGTGTAGTGGGTCAGCAGCGAGTACCCGCCGGAGAATCGCCTCGTGAGCTTGGCCTGGAGGGCGTTGTAGCGGCTCTTTCCGGTGTTGCTGAAGAAGTCGATCCCCTGCGTCCAGCCGTAGCGGCTGAAGTAGGGCCTCCGCTGGTTCTGCGACAGCGTCCCGAAGCCCACGATGGTCGGCTGGTTGGAGTTGGCGGCGGGGCCGTCGCCGATGAAGCCCAGGCCCCGGTTGCCCACGTACGCGACCTCGGCCGACATGGTCGGGGTCAGCTCCCGCTGCACGGTGACGTTGTAAGCGTCTACATGGGAGAGCTTCTGTTCGTCCGGCAACTGGCGGGCGAAGATGCCATTCGGAAGCGGGAAGCGCCCGTTGCTGGGCACAGCAGGGAAGACAGGGGCTGCGTGCTCATCACCGACTGATAGTACGCCGCCCCCTCCTCCTCGGACGCCAGATACTGCGACCTGGGCTCACCCAAAAAATCATCGGTGAACGAGTGGCCGGCGACTCCCGGTGGTGCCGTGCACATCCCGAACTCCTGCATCAGTGGCGGGCGTCCCTTTCCCGAGAGCCCAGCCGTCAAGGCGCAGGAGAACGGCACCAGCTCCGGGTCGAGAAACGAGCGGGCGGCGCTGCTGTAGAGCGGATATGCGTGCATCATGTCCTCGTCCGCGATGGCGGCGAGGTCGTCGATGCGCATGTGATTCTCCGCGGTGAGCGACGGCAGATGGGCGCCGATCTGAACCGGCGTCCCCGGAGCGCCGCGCCGGATCGCGCCGGCCAAGAGCGACACCCACAACCAGCCGGCGTCCCTCGAGGCCGGACGCTGCGCATCGTCGATCTCGTTGGCGATGTCGAACGCACGAACGGACGCGTCGCCGGCCAGCGCCTTCGCGCAGGTCTCCACGAGCAGCGCCTGGGAGCGCAGCACCGAAGGATCGGAGAACAGATCGGCGGGCCGGCCCTGGGCACGGAGCATCCACTCCGGCCACCAGATGCGGCCGCTCATGTTCAGGACCACGAGTGTGGGCACGCTCCGGAGACCGGCTTCCTGGACGGCTCGCGCCACCTCCACGAGGTGCCTGACCATGTCGGGGTCCACGAATCCCGGGCGCGGGAGGAAGTCCCGCGTCAGCGCGAACAGCCGGACCGTGTCGAAGCCGATGTCGGCGATCTGGGCCAGCTCGTCCCGCACCTCTGCGAGGTCGAGCTCACGCCACATGTACATCGCACGACGCCGGGGCCAGTAGTTGATCCCCAGCTCGAATGGTGCGCCGACGCGCGCGCTCAATGCCCGCGGAGCGGCTTCGGGCACGACTACGAGAGCCCGCCCAGGATTTCGCCGAGCGACAGATCGGCGACGGCGGTGACTCCGTCGGCCGCGCCATAGTAGACCCGGACCGTGTCGCCCTCGGCCAGCAGGCCGCAGGTGAACACCACTCCGCCGAAAAAGCCTTCCCGCTCGTAGGCTGCCTCGGGCTTCAGGATCGGGTCGCGCGAGCGGGCGAGCACCCGGGCCGGATCGCGCGCGTCCAGCAGAAGGGCGCCTAACGAGTACTCCAGAGGCGACCGGCTGACGCCGTGATAGATCGCCAGCCACGCATCCTGCGCGCCCGCCCGCACCCGGAACGGCACGGCGCCGCCGCCCACCTTGAGATCGTCCCAGCCGTCACGCCGTGCGCCGGCGACAGGAGCATGAGCGCCCCAGGCCATCAGGTCGGGAGACCAGGCGATCCAGATCGCGGGCTCTCCCGGTGCTTCCGGCATCGGCCGATGCAGCGCCACATAGCGTCCGCCGATCCGTTCGGGAAAGATCGTGACGTCGCGGTTGGGGGGCGGAAAGACGACCCCGTGCCGCTCGAACGTCCGGAAATCGCGGGTCGAGGCCAAAGCGGTCGATATTCCGTGCGGTGACACGGCCGTGTAGTTGATCCAGTACGTGCCGTCCAGCAGAGTGATGCGCGGGTCCTCGATGCCGAAGGACTCGAGCTCGGTGGTGGGCGACAGCGCGGGCGCCGGATCCACCTCGAAGTCGATGCCGTCGGACGATCGCGCGACGCGGAGGTGGGATATCGATGTGAGCCATGTCCGTCCGTCGAACACCACCGTTCGCGGATCGCTCACGTCCAGCCCGGGGGTGTCGCCTGCCCACCGCCGCACCTCGAGTCGGCCCGTGCTCGCGTCGAATGTGGGCGCGGCCACCTCGCCCTCGGAGCGCCGCAGCGGTGCCTCGGCCACGCGCAGCAGCAGCAACACGTCCTTCTCATGGCGTATGACGCCGGGATTGAAGACGCCCACCACTTCGAGGTCGGGCCGGGAAGGCCGAAGCATGGCGGGAGTGAGGATCGGGTTCTCGGGCGCCCGGCGAGGCGCCATGTCAGCGACTTGAACCGGCCGATCGCATGTACTCCTCCATGTCGGTCTTCAGTAATAGTAGTCGTTTCTCGCGAGAAGATCGGCGCCATGGAGTTCGTCGCCCGGGTCCTGATGGCGCGAGCTGTTCCGAGACGCTGAGAACCAGCACTTGACGGGTCCCTGACCCGTATGTAGAGTCGCGCTCGCCGATGCGAAGACACGCGATCGTCGTCCTCGCCGGGTCCCTAGCGCTCGCCCCGATGAGCGGAAGGGCACAGGAGCCCGAGGCATCCTCCCTTCGGATCGCCTTCATTGCCAAGAGCTACGCGAACCCTGTCTTCCTCGCCGCCCACCGCGGAGCCGAGGACACGGCCCGCGAGTTGTCGAGCAAGCACGGAATCGCCATCGAGGTGACGATCCTGACCCCTCTCGGCGAAGACCCCGCCGTGCAGGCGCAGCGCGTTGCCCTGGCGGTCAAACAGGGTGTCAATGCCATCGCCGTCGCCGCCTCCGAGGCGGCCATCCTGACCAAGGCGATCAACGAGGCCGTCGGCCAGGGGGTCCCGGTCATGACCTTCGACGTGGACCTGCCGGGATCGAAGCGCTTCGCCCATTACGGCGTGGACGACGCCAAGGCGGGTGCGATGGTCGTCGACGAGCTGGCGAAGCTGCTCGGAGGGACGGGCAAGGTGGCCGTGCTGGGCGGCAACCCCGACGCGCCGAACCTCAAGATGCGCGTCGCCGGCGCCAAGAACGCGGCCGCCCGGCATCCGGGCCTCAAGATCGTGGGCGTGTTCCATCACCTCGAGAGGGCCCTCGACGCCGCCGACGAGGTGCTCAGGGTCAATGCGGCTCACCCTGACCTCAAGGGATGGGCCATGGTGGGAGGCTGGCCGCTCTTCCAGTCCACCACGAGCGGCAAACTCCTGGACGACTTACAGTCCCGCAAGCTCAAGGTCGTGGCGGTAGACGCGCTGCCCGAACAGCTTCAGTACGTCGAGAAGGGCGTCGCCGTGCTGCTGGCGCAGCCCGTCTACGAGTGGGGCGCCGTCTCGGTCCGCACGATCGTGGACAAGGTCCACTTCAAGAAGACCGTTTCCGGTTCCATTCCCATGGAGCTCGTGCGCGTCTCCCGCGAGAACCTGGGCGCTTGGGCCCGCCAGCTCCGAGACTGGGGCTTCAGCCCCCTCCCCGAGGAGTACCTCAAGCTCCCGTAAGAAAGCGACCGTTCCGACATCCCGCCTTCGAACGGCCGCCGCATCTGGATGCGGTAGGTGAGCTTGACGATGGCGTCGGACGCGTCCTACCCTGCGCGCCATGCGCCGGACTCTCGCGCTGTGGCTGGGCCTCACGCTTTTCTCCGAGTCGGGCGTCACCGGAGCCGAAACGAACGAAGCGTCCGTGCCGCGGTTCCGCCTGAAGGCGAGCGGGCTCGAGCTCGAATCTCCTACGCGGCGGGGGCGCTTCTTCGACGTGCTGGGCCAGCGGTCAGCGCTCTTCGGCCGGGAGCACGGCAGCTTCGAGGCCTGGGTCTATCCCTTGAAGATCCTGGACGACTTCCGGCTCTCCTTCCGCCTCCGGGACTACCCTCTCGACATCGAAGGCACCGAGATCGCCACGAGCATCCGCGTGCGGCCCGAGGCCACCGTCTTCACGTACTCGCACGCCGCGTTCACCGTGCGGCAGATACTCTACGCGCCCGTGCACGAGTCCGGCATCGTGATGCTCCTCGACGTCGACAGCGTGCTCCCCCTGACCATCACCGGCTCGTTCCGCCCGCGGCTGCGGCTCATGTGGCCGGCTGGCCTCATGACCCCGTACCTCGAATGGGACGAGAACGCGCATGTCTACTACGTGACCGAGGAGACGAAGCGATTCGTCGGGGTCCTGGGCTCGCCGGACGCGCGCGACGTCTCGGTCATGCCCTACCAGGAAGAGCCGCGGGACGTCCCGATCCGGTTCGTGATCGAGACGGATCCCGAGCGCACGCGGTCCGCCTACGTCCCCATCGTCATGGCGGGCGGGGTCGAGGGACGCGACCACGTCAAGGCGGCCTACGACCGGCTGCTGGCAAGAGCACCCGCGCTCTATGAAAGCAACGTGGCCTACTTCAAAGGACTGCAGGAGCGCACGGCGGAGGTGGTCACGCCCGACCCGCGGCTCGACGAGTCGTTCGCCTGGGCAGGTGTCGGCGTCGCGAAGGGGATGGCGACCAATCCTTTTCTCGGCACGGGGCTCGTGGCCGGCTTCCGCACCTCGGGCGAGAGCGAGCGTCCGGGCTTCGGATGGTTCTTCGGACGGGACGCGCTCTGGACGGTCCTCGCGATCGACTCGCTCGGCGATTTCGCAGCCGCCCGCACGGCCCTCGAGTTCCTGCGCAAGCACCAGCGGGCCGACGGCAAGATCCCCCACGAGGTTTCGCAGAGCGCTTCGCTCATCCCCTGGTTCGCCGACTACGAGTACGCGTGGAAGAGCGCGGATGCGACGCCGCTTTACGTCGTCGCCCAGGCCGATCACTGGCGCGCGAGCGGGGACGCCGCGTATCTCCGGTCGGCTTGGGACTCGATTCTCAGGGCCTACCGCTTCACGCTGGCCACGGACACGGAGGGGAACGGCCTCGTCGAGAACACCAAGGTCGGCCACGGCTGGGTGGAAGGGGCGCGCTCTACCCGGCCCACGAGGAGATCTACCTGCAGGGGGTGTGGATCGAGGCGGCGAAGAGCCTGGCCGAGCTGGCGGAGGCCTTGAACGAGTCGGCCCTGGCCGTGGAAGCTCGGGCGGCGGCCGAGCGCACACGGCTCGCCGTCGAGAAGATCTTCTGGCTGTCCGATCGCGGCTTCTACGGATTTGCCACGACCCTGGCCCCGGAAAAGCCGCCCCAAGCCGAGCCGGGTCCCCACCGCGAGAGGCGGCAGGCACGCCAGGACGAGCTGGCCAAGGTTCGACTCGTGGACGAGGATACGGTCCTGCCCGCGGTCCCGCTCTGGTGGGGCCAGCTCGAGGACGAGCGTGCCCAGTCGCAGATCGACCACCTCGGGAGCGGAGCGCTCGCCACCGACTGGGGCGCGCGAATCCTCTCCGACCAGAGCCGCCTCTATGACCCGCTTTCCTACCACTACGGCTCGGTCTGGCCGCTCTTCACCGGCTGGGCGGCGATGGGGGCCTACCGCTACGGGCGTCCGCACGTCGGCTACCAGGCCCTCATGGCTAACGCCCTCCTGCGGTCGCGAAGTGCTTTGGGCTACGTCACCGAGCTGCTCTCCGGCGACTTCAATGCGCCCTTCGGCCGTTCCTCGGACCATCAGGTCTGGTCGGAGGCGATGGTGGCGGCGCCGCTCCTACGGGGCTTGCTCGGGATCGAGGCGAGTGCAGGCGGCCGCAGCCTGCGGTTCGCGCCCGCGCTGCCCGCGGACTGGGACCGGGTGGCGGTCCGTAACGTGGCCCTGGGAGCCGTCCGCTACGACCTGTCGCTGGTCCGCTCGCCGGGGCGAGCGACGATCAGCGTGGCGCGCCGCGGCGACGGCCCACCCGTGCGCCTGGTCGTGGCCCCCGCCTTCCCGCTGGACGCGCGCCTGCGGTCGGTCCGCGTCGACGGGCGGGAGCAGAGCTTCCAGGCGATTCGCGTCGGGGACGTTCAGCGGGCCGAAGTGGCGAAGGACGCCCTTTCGGCCCGGACGGAGCTCGTGTTCGTCTACGACGAGGGCACGGACGTCTACGCCCGGGCGGAGGCTTCGGAGCCGGGAGCGCGCAGCGAAGGGTTGCGCATCCTGCGGTCACGGGCCGAGGCGCGGGTGCTTCACCTGGTCCTGGAGGGACGCGCCGGCCGGTCCTACGCGCTCCGCGTGCGGACTCCGGGAGGGATAGCCGACGGGCCCGGCCTGACCGCGAAGAAGGTGGACGAGCGCGACTGGGAGTTGAAGGTGCCGTTCGAGGGAAGGGGCGAAGGCTACGTCCGCCGCGAGCTGAGCTTGCGGCTGCGTTAGGCGAACGGCCTATCGCGGAGCGGCGGCGCCCGCCTCCCCCTCTCGGATCGTCACCAGCCGCCGTCCCCCGACGTCCTTCAGCACGTCCACCTGGCCGCTCGGCTAGCGCACCTCGATCGCGTCCGTCTTGGCGCTTGCACCCAGCCCGAAATGGAGCCGCAGGTCGTCGTGGGAGTAATAGCTCGACTGGCTGAGCGCCGCCCGCGCCTGCCGCCGCCCGCCCGCGGTCACGATCACCGTCGCACCCAGGCCGGTGCTATTGGACCGCGTCCCCAGCAGCTTCACCTCGATCCAGCCGTTGGCGCCGGAGTAGTCGTTGCGGAGCAACGACGGAGGCTCGTTCATGTTCATCACGAGCACGTCCACGTCTCCGTCGTTGTCGACGTCGCCGAAGGCGACGCCACGGCTGGAGTGCGGGGTCGTGGCCCCGGGCCCGCTGAGCGTGCTCACGTCGTCGAAGCGGGCACCGTCGCGGTTCCGGAAGACGATCTTGGGTCCGCGGTGGGGGTACTGCGGGAAGTGCTTCTCGATCTCCGGGTACACGTTGCCGGTCGCGTAAAAGATGTCGGCAAGGCCGTCATTGTCGAGATCGGGCATGCCCGCGCCCCACTCCACGTAGCGGTTCATGACCCCCAGGCCGGAGGTGGTGGCCACGTCCTCGAACTGGCCGCGTCCCAGGTTGCGGTAGAGGGCGGGGATGTCGTCGGCGAAGTGCGTCTTGAGGATGTCGAGAAGACCGTCGCCGTTGAAGTCGCCGAGACCGAGCCCCATCCCGGCCTGCGCCCGTCCGTCCTCGTCGTAGGCCGTGCCGCTTTGTACCGCTACGTCGGTGAAAGTCCGGTCCTGGTTGTTTCGATAGAGGATGGCGGCCGTGGAGTCGGCGGCCACGTAGACGTCCGTCCAATAGTCGCCGTCCAGGTCGGCCGCCGAGGCGGTCATCGAGTACCGCCCCGTCACCTTCGCGATCCCCGAAATCTCGGACACGTCGGTGAACGTGCCGTCGCCGTCGTTGTGATAGAGAAGATTCGTATCCGTGGTCAGGCCCTTGGGACCGCAGTTGACGGGGACTCCCTTCCAGAGGCAGTTCGTGCCCTGGCCGGGCTCGGCGGCCTTCTCGAGGTCGAAGGACAGATAGTTGGCCACGAAGAGGTCCAGCCGGCCGTCGCGGTCGTAGTCCAGGAAGGAGCAGCCCGAGCCCCAGCGCGTCCCCGCCGTGTCGACCTTCGCCATGGCGGTCACGTCCTCGAAGCGGCCCCGGCCGCGGTTGCGATAGAGGACGTTCTGGCCGAAGTAGGTCACGAACAGGTCCAGGCTGCCGTCGTTGTCGTAGTCGCCCGCGCAGACTGAAGACGCCCAGCCGGTCTTGCTGCCCAACCCCGCCTCCGCGGTCACGTCGCGGAACGTGCCGTCGCGCTTGTTACGATAGAGGTGGCTGACGGGCGCCTGGCCGGGCGTCCAGGCCTCTTCCTGCCGCGACCCTTCCTTGAGGCGAGTGCCGTTCAGGACGAGTGCGTCCACCCAGCCGTCGCCATCCGCATCGAAGAGCGCGACGCCCGCGCCGTTGGTCTCGATGATGAAGCGCTTCTGCCCGAGGCCTCCGTAGACCGAAGGCCGCGTGAGCCCGGCGCGCGCGGCCACGTCCACGAAAGAGACGGGCCAGGCCGGCGCGGAGCCGGAGGGGACGAGGGCGAGGGTCGAGAGGAGCGCCGAGAGCAGCCAAACGATGGACCGCACGCGCTAGCGCCCGCTCGCGTCCGGCAGGCGCTCGGCGATCTCGAACTCCCGCCGGGCTTCATCCGCGCGCCCGGCCTGCTGGAGGAGTTGGGCGAGCAGATAGTGAGCCGACTTGTTGTTGGGGTCGTACTCGATGGCGCGCCGGAGCATCCCTTCGGCCGTGCCGGGCTGGCCCTTCCTCATGTAGGGCTTGCCCAGGAGGATGTAGGGGCCACTGAAGGCCGGGCTGATCCAGAGGGATTTCTGGAGGGCAGCGATGGCCTCGTCCCACTTGTTCTGGCGCGTGTAGAGATCCCCGAGGCGGTAAAGGGCCATGGCGTTGCCGGGGTTCACCTCCAGCTCCCTCTGCAGGAGGGCCACCGCTTCGTCGAATCGGGCGCGGAAGATCGCAGCCTGGCCGAGGAGGAAGTGAGCCTGGGGCATCCGGTGGTCCTTGGCGATGGCCTTCCTGAGCTCCGCCTCGGCCTGCTCCTCGAACTCCAGGCGGACCATCATCTGCGCCGTGAGCAGGTGGGCGGCGGCCGATTCGGGGGCGACGCCGAAGAGGCGGGCGAACGACTCGCGGGCCTTGTCCGGCTGGCGTGTCTGGATGTACACGTTGCCGAGGACGTAGGCCAGCTCGATGTTCGCAGGCGCCCACTCTCGCGTCTCTTCCAGATAGGGGATGGACCCGGCCAGGTGGGCGGTGAGATAGAGGGAGAGTCCCAGGACCTGGACGGCCTCCCGCCGCTCGAGCGAGCCTTCGGGGAGCTGCGACACGACCGGCGCGAGCAGCTCGATCGCGCGGCCATGGTCGTCGGCGTGGTAGCAGGCGACACCGAGCGCGTGCGCCACCCGTGGGTTTCTGGGGTCGAGGCCTTGCAGCTTCCGGATGGCCGCCGCGGGCTTGCCTTCGTCGATCAGGGCACGGGCCGCGGCGAGGGCCGGACCGACGGCGTCCGCCTCTTGAGCCACGACGGCCGCCGCCCGGAAGAGGGTGAGCGCGAGGCCGACAGCTCTGGCCTTTGTCATCGCGTCGCCCCGCCCGGCGGCCGCGATTCGCCGGCCTTCTTCTCCAACCGCGCCGTGCCCGTTCCTTCCGTGAGCGGAAAGATGCGATCCACCGCCAGGTCGCGCCATTCCTCCTCGAGCCCGCTCGGCCAGCGCAGCTCCAGCCGATCCAGCTTCGCCGTCTCGGCCAGGCCGAAGTGTACACGCAGGTCGTTCTGCGAGTTGTAGCTGCCTCCGCCGCGGACTTCCTGCGTCTGCACGACGCCGCCTGCGTCCACGCGCACGCGGGCGCCGATCGCGCTGCGGTTCGACCGCGTGCCCTGAAGCTTCAGGATCAGCCAGTGGTTGCGCCCCTCGGTTTCCGTGCGGAAGAGATCGGGGGTGTCGTGGACGTTGTTGACGACCACGTCCACGTCGCCGTCGTTGTCGAGGTCGCCGAAGGCTGCGCCCCGGCCGGCCTTGGGCGTGGTCGCGGGCGCGCCCAGTCGCTCCGTCACGTCCTCGAAACGGCCGTCGCGGAGGTTGCGGTAGACGACCTTGCGCTGCTTGTACCCGGCCTCGGTCTTGAGCTGCTCCACTTCGGGATAGACGTGCCCGTTGACCAGGAACAGGTCCAGCCAGCCGTCGTTCGCGAAGTCCACAAAGGCGGTTCCCCAGCCCAGCCAGCGCGTGTTCGTCCCGATCCCCCCCGCGAACGTGCGATCCTCGCAGAAGCCGTCCACCGTGTTGCTGTAGAGCGTCGAGGTGTCGCCCGCGAAGTTGGTCTTGAACACGTCCATGGTTCCGTTACGGTCGTAGTCCCCGACCGCCACCCCCATTCCCGCCTGGGGCTTCCCGTCCTGGCTGAAGGCGCAGCCGCTCGGCACTCCGATGTCCGTGAACGTGCCGTCGTGGTTGTTGCGGTAGAGGGCCGAAGGGTTGGAGTCGTTCGCCACGTAGAGGTCGACCCAGCCGTCGTCGTCGAAGTCCAGGGTGCTGACCCCCAGCCCGTACGTCCCGCTCGCGCGCGTGATGCCCGCCGGCTCGGAGACGTCCTCAAACGTCCCGTCTCCCGTGTTGCGATACAGGACATTCTTGCCTCCGGTGAGTCCCGGCGGTCCGCAGGCGACGGGAAGGCCCTTGAAGCGGCAAACGCCGGAGTCCGGGGTGGGCGTCGTCGCGAGCTCCATGTCGATGTAGTTGGCCACGAAGATGTCCAGCCGACCGTCCCGGTCGTAGTCCAAGAAGGCGCATCCCGTCCCCCAGCGTGTGCGGCCGTTGCGGAGGCCCGCTCTCGCCGTCACGTCCTCGAACGTGCCGTCCCCCTTGTTGCGATAGAGGTGGTTCTGGCCCCAGTAGCTCACGAAGAGGTCCACGTGGCCGTCGTTGTCGTAGTCGCCGACGCAGGCCCCCTGTCCCCATCCGCTCTCGGCCAGGCCGGCCTTCTTCGTGACGTCCTCGAACGTCCCGTCGCCCTTGTTGCGGTAGAGGTGATTGACGGGCTCTGCCCCGCGTGGGAAGCCTTCTAGGGTGGTGCCGTTCACGAGGAAGACGTCCAGCCAGCCGTCGTCGTCGTAGTCGAGGAAGGCGACGCCGCAGCCCGTGGTCTCCAGCAGGTACTTGTTGGTCTCGCGGCCGCCGAAAACCGTCAGCGCGTCGAGCCCGGCCTCCCTCGCCACGTTGCGGAAGGAGAAACCCAAAGGCCGCTCAGCTTCGGCCGGCACGGCGACTCCGCGCGAGCCTGACCAGGCCGCGAGCGGGATCAACAGAAGGACGACGCGAGCTCGCTTCACTGGGGAGCCGCTTCGGGAGGCTTGAGGTGGGGCGCCAGGCGTTGAGCTTCCTTGAACTGGGCGCGCGCCTCCTCCCGCGCTCCGCTCGCCAGAAGTGCGAGGGCGAGCTGGTAGTGCGCCTCGGGATAATCCGGGGCGAGCCGCACCGCTTCCCGGAACCGTTCGATGGCGCCCGCGGTGTCTTTCTCCTGCATCCGCTTGAGCCCGACGCTCACGGCAAAGGTGGCGGCCTGGGCATCGGCCTTCTTCCGGCTTAGGCGCTGCGCCTCCGCGAAGGCCGCTGCCGCCTCGCTCGTCTCCCCTCGCTGTTGGAGGAGCTGGCCCAGGCTCAGGTGCGCCTCGGCGTAGCTGGGCTGACACTGGATCGTCTGGCGGAACTCGGCAAGGGCCTCCTCGGCCTGGCCCTGTTGCTTGAGCACCGTGCCCAGCATGTAGTGGGCTTCGGCGTAGTCGGGCTTGCGGGCGATGGCTGCGCGGAGGAGCGGGATCGCCCCCGCGGGCCGGCCCGTCTGCCAGAGCACCACCGCGAGCGTGTAGGGCGCCTCCGGGAGCGCGGGGTCTTTGACCATGGCCTGACGCAGCTCGGCTTCGGCTCCCGCGAAGTCGTCCCTCTGCTTCAAGGCCAGGCCCAGGTTGTAGTGGGCTTCCGCGTCCTCGGAATCCTGCTTCAGCAGCTCCCGGTAAGCAGAGGTCGCGCCCTCGAGGTCCCCTTTCTGCATGAGCGCGCTGCCCAGGTTGTGGCGGGCCGCGGAGTATTCGGGGTGCGCCTGCACCAGGGCCCGAAACGTGGCCACCGCGTCTTCGGACTCACCCTTCTGCAGCAGGGCGAGTCCGAGGTTGTTGCCGGCGTCCGTGGACGAGGGGTCGATCAGGGCGGCCTTGCGCAAGGACGCGATGGCCCCCGGCAGGTCTCCCTGTTGCTGCAGCGCGAGGCCGAGGTGCATCCGGGCAAGGGCGAACCGGGGAAGGAGCGTCACCACGCGGCGCAGCTCCTCGATCGCACCCGGGAGATCCCCTCGCTGCTTCAAGACCAGGCCCAGGTAGTAGCGCGCCTCGGGATGGTCGGGCCGGAGGCTCACGGCTTCCCGCAGGGCCGGGAGCGCGGCCTCCGCCTGCTGCGTCCACCAGAGGGTCGCGCCCAGGTGGTAGCGCGCGTCGAAGAGCCGCGGGTCCAGCCGCACCGCCTCCTCGAACCCGGCAATGGCCTCCTCGGTCTGACCCTGCCGGCCCAGGACGAAGCCCCGCCGGTCGTGGGCCTCCGCCATCCGGGGCGCCAGCCGGATCGCGTCGTCGTACGAAGCCAGGGCCGCATCGAGCTCGCCCGTGCCCTCGCGAATGGTCCCGAGCAGGTAGTGGGCCTGGGCGGACCTCGGGTCGAGCTTCAACAGGCGCTCGAGCTTGGCCCTCGCCATCTTCGGTTTCTGCGCCTGTAGCAGGCTCCGGGCCTCCGCCAGCAAACGCGTCGTCGCTGCGGTTGGCGGCTGAGCGATCGCCTCGGCGGCGAGGACCAGGACCAGGCTCGACAGGAAACCCGCGTAACGTGAGGCCAAGAGAAACGATCCGCTCTCACGGACAGGCTATGCCGGCGGGAAGACCAGGGTCAAGCGGCCCGATCTCCAGGCGGTGGCGCTGGCCGCGGCCGCGGATGACGGATCCCGCGCGATGTTCAGACTACTCAGAGCAAGAAGGGCCGGACCTTGAGCACGATTAGCCCTCCGACGAGCGCAAGCCCGACACTGGTAAGAGTACCGACGAGGAAATACTCTGCGAAGTGCCCTCTGGTATCGTCCTTGATCTCCGGGTACCGCGCCAAAGCCTTCGCGGCAAGCAGAAACCCAACGGCCTCGCCGTAGCGCCCGACGACGAAGGTCAGAATCAAGAAGCGCTCCGCCCAGCCGATGTACTTTCCGGCGTTCGGAAGCCCCGGCTTGAGCGCCGCCACGCCGTCGCCGATCCTTTCCAAGAACGACTGCGTGACCTTCTGTACGAAAAAGCCCCCCCCGAAGACGACGGCCACGTAGGCACAGAGATAGAGGTAAAGAGATTTCGTTTCGGCGGTCGCTCGAAGGACGCTGACGGCATCACTCCAATCGGCTGCCGTCAGCCAGACGGACGCTGTTGCAACCGCCAGCAGGTGACCCACCTGGTCAAGGGTGAATGCGACCCAAGTATCCTTCGATAGCCGCGCCTTGGCGTAGTCGAACAGCGCGTGCACCGCGGCAAGCATGACCACGGCAACCAGCACGCGCCGGTTCAAGCCAATGTTGACCATTACGCAAGAGATGGCGAAGTGAATGCCGGCGTGAGCCGCCAGCGCCCAAGCCCTTAGTTTGTTCTTCGCGATGCGGTCGGGCTGCAAGAGGAAGTCGCCAATCAGATGCGCTAGATACAGCTGAAGGAAAAGAAGCATCAGTAACCTCTACACCCTCAGAAGGGTGCGATAGGCCCTTGCACCCACCCTAGGGTGCCCTAGTCTGCTCCGGCTCGCGCCGCATGACGCGGTCCGCTTCTTCGAGCAGGTGCCGCAGGAAGCCGTCCGCGACCTGGAAGTACGGCCAGCCTGCCGCCAAGAGCCTTTTCGTGACGTTCTGGTGCGCGATTCGAGCTCGTCCTCGACCGGAGGATCTTCCTGCGCGCGATGCCGCTTAAGCGCTCGCGATAAATGACCCGCGTCTGCTCGGGAGAAGTGGTCCATCGACGCTTCCGGCGTGGTGGCCGAGCATCGTCGGATGCTCAAGAA
>Ga0247727_10012322_pt1 | contig 14711 bp, 8 predicted proteins | sample WisWelCaveWW1625_FD_202498 | JGI IMG/M metagenome (GOLD analysis project Ga0247727, IMG submission 202498) | Biofilm microbial communities from Wishing Well Cave, Virginia, United States - WW16-25 | ecosystem: Environmental > Aquatic > Deep subsurface > Groundwater > Cave microbial mat | place... | reverse complement strand
CCATCGAGCGAAAGACCCCGCTGGGAGTCCCTGTAAAAATATGCCCGTTCGAATTGATGGCAAGAGCTTGGATATCATTATTCGTCAGGCCGGTATTGACGACCGTCCAATTGTTGCCGTTATCCATCGCGCGAAAGACCCCGCCGCCCAAAGACCCCGCAAAAATATGCCCATTGGAATTATTAATGGCAAGCGCTCGGATCGTGCCTCCGGCGGGTCCGTTGGTCTGCTGCCAGAAATTCTGGGCGTTGACCTTCGTGCTTGCTGCTAGCCATAAAATGATAAGCAGAACGATGAATCGTGCGGCCCCGCTTACGCTAGCGAATCGGATTGTGCGTGTGCTCATTATTTTTTCCTCCTACAAATTTTATTACTTCTAAGCAAGTCACTGACTGTCTGACTTTCAGGCGCTTTAAGTGACCGGTCAGTTTTACTTTCTTTTTTTTGAATTTCCGGATAGGCTATTTCGCCAACACCGCCTTTCTCACCGCCACAAACTTTTCTGCTTCCATGCGCACGAGATAAACACCGCTGGCCACGCGCGAGCCTTCAGTCGTTTTGCCATCCCACGTCGCCACATATCGTCCCGCGCTTTTGTATCCCTCCACCAACGCGCGAAGCTCCTGCCCTTGCAAATTGCAAATCGCGATTTTCACTCGGCCCATGCTCGGCACCTCGTAATTCATGCGCGTTTCGGGATTAAAGGGATTCGGATAATTCTGCGACAAAGCAAAAGTTTGCGGCACGCCGAGCAAATCGAGATCGTTGTTCTCGACAAAAGAGCTTTTGCCCACCACAAGGCAGAAAGAACGAATCTCTTCGTTGCGGTCTTTGACAAAAGTGTATTGCTCGCGCTCGCTCCAATCCCATGCCATTTGGCTGGATTTATCCAGCAACAACACCTCCCAATCCGATGGCAAATTGTATTGTTCCGCCAGACTGAGTGTAACGCTGGCCGAAGCGCTTTGCACCTCGAAATCCCACACACCGCCTTCGGAATTTACGGTGCGAAAATCTCCAGTATAATTGCCGGGAAAGGTGCTCCATTCGGCATGCGGAAAATATAGCGAGATGTGATCTGCCAGAAACGGAGCTTCGGAGAAATCATTTGTATCCCAAGCGTTATCGGCGCTATTCATGGCACCAACATAGTTGTCTTTGTCAAGATAGCGACCAGCTTGCGCCACGATCTGCAACATCCATTCATTGTTTTGCAGATTCTGCAACGCCGGCAAACTTTCCTTCTCTTTTACCAAACTGCCGCTCGCAGACTTTGGCGGAATCTCTATAGTCGCTGAACCCGGCCCCAAATTGTTTACAAAATATCCCTCAAACGGAATCAACTGCGTGCGCGTGTGGTCGTAGCCGCTTGCGGTATTGGTATTGCCACTATAACCCACCAAGCGATTTTCCACGCTTGCCGGTCTGATCACGTCACTCCAATTAACCGTGAAAGCAAAAGGATTGCCGATCTGGCTCCAGCCCACTGGCAGCGTGATTTTGAAATTCTCGGCAGTGGTTACGCTTTTGCCCGCGCCCGCATCCAGCGTTTTCGCTGCTTTGGTGATCAACCAAAAGCCGGTGCCCGGCTCAAAGCTGGGAAGGTCTGAATTGAGCGTGTATTCAAGATATTTATCATTCGACCAGCGCAACAGCCGCCACTGTGTGTCATTATACGATCCCAACTCATTCAACACCACAGGCACCGAGCTGTTGTCCAAATCAAACGGCACCGAGATCATGCGATAAGCCCCCGGCGGCGTGGGGCTCGCAAAGATGAGATTGCTGTTGGTGACTTGAATGGTTTGCGGTTGCGCCTTCGCATTAGCGAGTGGAAAAGTTCTCGTGTTGCCAACCCGGTCTTGGACGGAGAAATAATATTCAACGCCACGCGCAGTGATCGCGCTAATTGGAATGATGCCTTGATAATTGTTGCCGCCGGCATGGTTGAAGCTTGTCGAATCGAAGGCAACTGCGCCGCCGGGACGATAATAAAGCTTCGCTGACTGAATCACTCCCAAGTTATCCAGCAAGCTTGCCGCAATCGCTACACTTGTTCCCGTTAGCGCTGTGGTCACGGCGGTGTGATTCACCTGCGGCGGCGTGGTGTCGATAAAAAACCGGAATGGCGTCGAAGCATCGCTATAAACCTGGCCATCCCACGCGCTCACTCGCCACCACCGTTCGCCGTCTGTCAAAGGAGTTTGCAGCGTGAACGTAACTTGTCCGCTGCCCGGCGCCACCGGCGGCATTGGGCTGAAGCCGGCGGCGTTGTCTTTGGATTCAAAAGTTTGCGCGCTTATAAAATTGCTATTCGCGGCGACTTCAACTTTAAAATGCAACTGGTCGCCGTTGGCATCTGCAGGAACGCTGAAAGCGAAACCGGGAGTATTGTAAGGCAAAAAAGCGTCGGATGCCGGCGAAACCAACGCCGGCGCATTGGGCGCGCTATTGCCCAGGCTAGCAGTAGTGAAAGAATAAGTATCCCTTGCCATGACATTGCCCGCGACGTCCTCGGCATCAAGAGACACGGTGACGGTTTGCTGATAGCCGAAATTATTGGTGGGGTCGTAAGTGAGGGTCAAATCCGCAACCGTTCCCGAGGACGCAGGGAAAACCTGGCTGCCGTTCACTTTCATTACAATGGTCGAACCCTCAACGCCACTGAGCGCATCTTGAACGTGAATGATGATGTTGGTGTTGATCGGTACGCCGGTGGCCCCTTTCGCGGGACTATGGCCGGAAGTGAAGGGCGGCGTGGTATCAATAATAAACTTCCGCTCTTCGGAAGAACTGCCATAAGTTTGCCCATCCCACGCACTCACGCGCCACCACCAATCGCCATCGGCCAATGGCGTTGCAACCGTGTAAGTGACTTGATTCGTCCCCTGCGGAACTGGCGGCGGAGGCGCAAAGTCACTGGGGTTCAAACGAGATTCAATAATGAGCACGCCGCTGCTGAAATTGCCATCGGCATCGATCTCGACTTTGAAGTGAAGCGCATCGCCATCGGCGTCGGAAGGCACATTGAAGACGAGAGCGGGGAAATTGTCATCGACAAAGGCGTTGGCAGAGGGAGACGAGAGCGTAGGGGCAGAGGGGGCAGTATTACCTGGGCTGGCTGTTGTAAAGGAATATGAGTCCGTTGCCATGACATTCCCCGCACTATCCGCCGCATCAATAGACACCGTAACGGTCTGTTGGAAGCCAAAATCAGTCGGGGGATCGTAAGTTAAAGTATAATTCGAAGAAGTACCGGCGATGGGAGGCGAAACCGGGCTGCCATTGACTTTCATCACAATACTGGATCGTTTCACTCCGCTCGTTGAATCCTGAACATGGACAACAATATTTGTATTAATTTCTACCCCCGTGGCGCTTTTAGAAGGATTGTGGTTGGAAGTGAAGGGTTTCACCACGTCAACCGTAAATTTTCGAGCGGCAGAAGAACTCCCATAAACCTGTCCGTCCCAGGCACTCACGCGCCACCACCAATCACCATCGGCTAAAGCAGTCTGGATTGTATAAGTCCCCTGTCCGCTTCCTTGAGTTACAGGTGGCGTTGGGCTGAAACCGATGGTGCTGTATCTGGATTCAGAGGTATCCGTTCCAGCGCCAAAGTTGCCGTCATCATCGATCTCGACTTTGAAATGAAGCGAGTCACCGTTGGCATCTGAGGGAATGGCGAAAGTGAGATCCGGAGTGTTGTCGGTGATGAATGCATTGGCAGAAGGCGCTAAAAGTGTAGGGGCAGATGGGGCTTGGTTTTGGCCCGTTGTTGTTGAAAATGAGTGGTCCCCACCGGTGGTTGTGCCCGCGCTGTTGGTGGCAACCACACGATAATGATACTGCGTGTTAAGAGAAAGTCCGCTGAGCGCGGCATTTACTGAAACCGCACTGATACCCGTAATCGGGCTTTGCGCAGCCGTAATTGTATTGCCATAGCTTGCGGTTTTGCCATACTCGAATTGCACCGTCGTGCTGAGGCCATTCGGATTCACCGTGCCGTTGAGCGTGGCGGAAGTGGCGCTGATATTCGTGGCGGCATTAGTTGTGGCCGTAGGCGCTCCCGTTTTAGGATACTTGATCGTAGTGTAAATACTCCAGCCAGAACCCCTCGCGTCTCCCGTCACATAAACATTCCCCGAGGCGTCAACCGCAAGATCGCTGGCGGCATCAAAATCATTTCCTCCCGGACCATTATATCGGGCGACCCACTGTTGAACGCCTGCGCTATTGTATTTGACCGTGGCGAAATCATCACCAGTGGTGGCTAAACCACCGTCACTCCATCCTGTCACATAGACATTTCCTGAGGCGTCAACGCCAAGGGCGGTGGCGTGGTCAAAATCATTTATCGGCCCATCGTAGCGTGCCACCCATTGTTCGACGCCAGTGGCGTTGTATTTGATTGTGGCGTAATCGTGGTAGTAGCTTGAATTCCGACTCTCTCCAGTCACATAGACGTTACCTGCGGCGTCAACGGCAAGGTCGGTTGTCAAGTCATCATGATTTCCCGGACCATCGTAGCGCATCACCCACTGCTCGGCTCCAGCGGAATTATATTTAATCGTAACATAATCATAACGTGTGCCTGAACTGAAACTAATTCCCGTCACATAGACATTCCCCGATGCGTCAATATCAAGGGCGGTGGCTCGATCATAATCATTTCCAGGCCCATTATAGGGAATAACCCACTGTTCGGCTCCAGCGGAATTGTATTTAATCGTGACATAATCATCACGTGTGCCTGAGCCGGAAGCGCTTCCTGTCACATAAACATTCCCTGAGTCGTCAACAGCAAGGGCCTTTCCTTCATCACCACCATTTCCCGGGCCATTGTAGTGCATTACCCACTGCTCAACACCAGAAGCGTTGTACTTGATCGTGGCGTAATCACTAGAAGTGCTTGAACTATGACTATATCCTGTCACATAGACATTGCCCGCGACATCCACTGCAAGCGCATTGGCAAAATCAGTAGAATTTCCCGGACGATTGTAGTGCACCACCCACTGTTGCATGCCGGAGGAGTTGTATTTGATCGTGGCGTAATCATAAGAAGTGCTTGAACCATAACTATATCCTGTCACATAGACATTGCCCGCGACATCCACTGCAAGCGCATTGGCACGATCAGTAGAATTTCCCGGACCATTGTAGCGCATTACCCACTGCTCAACACCGGAGGTGTTGTATTTGATTGTGGCGTAATCATCGCCGCCTGTGCCTGAACCTTCGCTCTGTCCTGTTACATAGACATTTCCTGAATCGTCAACGGCAAGGGCGGTAGTGAAATCAAAAGAATTTTTCGGACTATTGAAACGATCCGTCCACTGTAGAAAACCAGCGCTATTGTATTTGACTGTGGCGTAATCAAAGTTTGTACCTGAACCTTGGCTCAGTCCTGTTACATAGACATTTCCTGAGGCGTCAACGGCAAGGGCGGTAGCGATATCATCATCATTTATGGGCCCATCGTAGCGCGCCACCCACTGTTCAACGCCAGTGGCGTTGTATTTGATTGTGGCGTAATCATAATTGTTTGAGGCGCTACTAAATCCCGTTACATAGACATTCCCCGAGGCGTCAAGAGCAAGGGCGGTTGCCTCGTCATATTCTGGACCACTGTAGCGCATCACCCACTTCTCGACACCAGAGGCGCTGTATTTGATCGTGGCGTAATCAATGTTTACGCCTGAACGATAGCTATATCCTGTCACATAGACATTACCTGCAACATCAACGACAAGGGCGGTTGCCTTGTCATAACCATTTCCAGCAGGACCGTTATAGGGAATAACCCACTGTTCGGCTCCAGCGGAATTGTATTTAATCGTGACATAATCACTAAGTGTGCCTGGGTTACCCCTTCCTGTCACATAAACATTTCCTGAGTCGTCAACGGCAAGGTCGGTTGCTTCATCACAATAATTTCCCGGCCCATTGTAGCGCGCCACCCACTGTTGCATGCCGAAGGAGTTGTATTTGATCGTGGCGTAATCATCACATGTGCCTGAACCATAGCTATATCCTGTCACATAGACATTTCCCAAGGCGTCAACGGCAAGGGCGGTGGCTCTATCATCTTTATTTCCCGGCCCATTGTAGCGCGCCACCCACTGTTGCATGCCGGAGGAGTTGTATTTGATCGTGGTGTAATCATCCACTGTACCGGGGCTAAATCCTATCACATAGACATTCCCTGAGACGTCAACGGCAATGGCCGTTGTAAAGTCAGTAAGATTTCCCGAGCTATTGTAGCGTGCAACCCACTGTTCAACGCCAGAGGCGTTGTATTTGATTGTAGCGTAATCCGCACCCGTCTCCTGGCCAACACTTGTACCTGTAACATAAACGTTGCCGACCGCATCTAAGGAAATGGCAAGAGCCAAATCATCGCCATTCCCCTCGCCATTATATCGGGCGGTCCAGACTTGCGCGCCCGAGGGATTATATTTTATGGTGAAGTAATCCGCACCAAACGGTAGGCCTGAGCTGTAACCAGTAACATAGACATTGCCTGATTCGTCAACAGCCATAGCGGTTGCCTCGTCATAACCCTGAGCTAGGCCCGAGGCATATTGACGCACCCATTCTTCTTGCACACCATCGGAAAGGCTTTGCGACTGGCCCAAGTGCAGAGGCTGGCTTGAAGGAAGCAAAGCCCTTTTGTCCCTTAAGCGTCGCATGCGCGCTGAAAGCGGCATGTGCTTTTCGCTCAATTCGTAAAACGGATCATATGGATCCATCCCCGGCCGCAGCGAGTCGCGGCCTGCCCCTCGCTCCCGTTCGGCACGCTCATGTGGCAGCAGCCGCTCGAGGCCCGGGCGCATGCCGCGCCCGTAAGGTGGCCGCGTTCGCTTGTTGGTATTTTCGTCCTCGAAAGAGCTTTGCGCATGCAGCGTTGGTGCATGAAGCATTATCGTGAGAGCGAACAGAAGAAAAACCGGTTTTGCTTTCATGGTTCGTCCCTCTTTCAGGTAATCCACTGACCGGTCAGTCAGTGCTTGAGATGTTCGATATTCTCCTGTCTGTTACTGACCGGTCGGTTCATCTAAAAAGGAATCGGACTCCCTAAATTTCTACACATCCTCATAATAACCGACCGGTCAGTTTTAGTTTTATTTTAGTTTTTCTACTGACCGGTCGCTAAAAATCCCTAATTTGATTAAAGCCGGCGATTGCAGCGACCGGTCAGTGACCACACAATCAATACTGACCGGTCGGTCTTTACCAAAGCATGATCGGACTTCCAAAAATTCTCCTCGATTTAGGAACACCGACCGGTCAGTCATCATTTGGTCAGTTATCGGTTGAGCCCCAACCACTTTTCCAGTTCTTTGTCTTCCTCGGTGCCATACGCCGCCACAAACTCCGCATAAGCAGCGGGCTCCGGGAAAAAGCGCTCACGAAAACCCGGCACATATATTTTCCCTTGCCGCGCTTCAATGAATTCCAGGTAATTTGAAAAAGCCCATTCCTCCAACCGCTTGACCAGATCATCTTTCAACGGGTTCACATGAATATACCGGCACAGTAAAATCTGATAACGTTCGCTGTAAACGTGTTTGTGCCGAAACCGTTCGCGGAAAAGCGGGCCGGTGCGTTGGTAGCGCTTGTTGATGGCCTGCACGTAGCTGGTCTGCAGCCGGCGCATGAAGTCCGAGAGATTGCCGGTCGTTTGCGGTTGCAGTATGAAATGAAAATGGTTGGGCATCAGGCAATAGGCCACGACATTCATCGCAAAAATCCGGATATACTTGTGCAGCAAGCGCAGGAAATAGAGATAGTTCCCCGTTTCGAAGAAGATTTTTTGCCGGCCGGCGCCGCGATGGTAGATGTGATAATATTCCCCGGCTTGGAATTCTTGAAAGCGTGCTGGCATTTTGAATTCTCCCTCGAGTTCACTGACCGGTCGCTGCATATCCTAATTTATTGGAAACGGGTAGTCAAAGCGACCGGTCAGTATTTTTTATTTTTATGGCGTGCCGGGCGGATTGGGCAATCTCTCCTCGGTCGGTGTAGTCGTTGGCCCGCCACCGTTGCCGCCTCCAGCTAAGATCGCTACTCCACCGCCGAGAGCCACAGTTCCCAAGCCGATCCAGAGCCAGGTTTTACTTTTGCCGCGCGGCTTTTTCACTTGAATGGGTTCTTGCTTTTGTTCAGGAACCTTCGCCGCCTGTTGCTTGCGTTCTTCTTCGATCTTCTTCATCACGTCCTCTGCAAATCTTCGAAATGAAGGCGTGTCCGACGTGGGATCAGGCCGCCAGGCTGGCGAGAGCCGTAAAACCGTTCTCAAATCGGCTTCGGCTTGGTCGCGTTGCGTTTGGGAAAGATGAATTTTGGCCAGAAGCAAAAACGCCTGCACGCTGTCGGTTTTCGAAAGCCCGGTTCTAGCCAAGCAACGATTAATCATTTGCTCGGCCTCGTCATATTGCCCCTGGCGATAAATTCTCTCAGCCTCCGCCATTTCTTGCGCGCATCGGTATTGCGCGAGCACTGCCGCCGGCGGAAAGTAAATAAGCACGAAGAGAAGCAAGAGGCTGAGGTGCAAAAAGCGGCTTTTTAATATGGCCATCTGCTGGCGCATAATTTCATCTCCCTTCAGTTTGTCTTTTTCACCAGCTTGAATTCCAATGGCTTCTTGCGATCCTCTTTCAAATTTATCCGCATCGAAGCAGGTTCTACCGCGAAGCCCTCGCGGCGGACTTCAATGACGTGCAATCCCACGTGCAGCGTCAACGGGTGCGGCGTCTCCACTTCTTGCGATTGGCCGTCAACGTAAATTGTGCCCCAAAGATCGCTCAATTCAATATTGGAAGACTCTCCCGCGATCGCAATGACGTTGACTCTGACGGTTTGGTCGAAGTCAACCTCGAGTGTATGAGTTTGGTTCGGATCGAGGTCAATGGCCTCCTCCCATTCTTTCCGCTCACAAACGATGTAGATCTTGTGCATGCCCGCCGCCAGGTTTTCTTCAAAAACATTTTTGGATTTGCGCTGGCCATCGACATAAATATCGCCATAAGGCTTGACCAGCACTTGCAGCCTGCCCATGAGCGGTTGCAGCTCTCCAACAATTTCCGCAGTCTGCCCGGCTTCAATCGCCACCGTGATCTTATAATTTTGATGACCCGCTTTTTTCAAAAAAATCTCATATCGGCCCGCCGGCAGCTCAGGAATGATCTTCGGAGTCAGTCCCCGTTTTTTGTTCTGCAACCAAATTTCAGCACGGGAAGGATCGGAGGTAATGCTGAGCGCGCCTGTCGCTATCTCAACAACGGGAGATTCGGGTTCCGGTTCGATTATGCCCGCCGTGTTTTGAGGTAATTTTGCCAAGGTACGATTCACAATCAGAGTTTCACCGGGTGCGAGTTGAAAACTGTCAGCAACAGCCTCGTAGCCCTCTTGTGAAAGGGCAAGCTCGTGCCGCCCGGATGAAAGCTCAATTATTCCGAACCCACGGGCTTGCACCATCTCTCCATCAATTCGGACTTCCGCAGTTGGAGGATTGATTTCAAATGAGACGTAAGCAGCAGCAGGCTGTTGCGAAACTTCTGCGTTCTTGCTTTGTTGAGCAAATTTCCAAACGAAGTAAGAAGTCAGACCCATAACCATGCCGGCTGCAAGCCCGATGGTAAGCTTCTTCCATTTCCGGGAGGGAGGCGGCGGTTCAAGCCGAGGTGGAAGCGGCGCGGTTTTTTGCCGGCGAGTTTGTTCGATGTCGAAAATCTTTCCATCGGGCGCGCGCATGTACAACACCGGCGTGCCCCATTCGATATCATTGCCTTGCGCGAAAATGGCTTTGCGCGCTTCTCCCAGGGCGGTGTCCACCGGCAAGCCCTCTGCCAGCGCCGTATAAAATTCATGCGCCAGCGTGATAGCGGTCTTGTCTGTCACTTCAAATTGCATGGCAATGACTGCGGGCACACCTTGCTGCACCAAGCTTTGCGCCGTGCCTGAGAACGGATCTTCGATGCCGCCCCGTGCGCCTTCGCAAGCATTTAGCAACGCCAAGCGCAGCGTAGGCTCATCGTGCAGCAACGCTCCCAAATTTTGCCCGCTCACCGGATAGCCCCGGCCAAAATCATCTTCCAAAATGAGCACACCGTCCTGTGCCTGGCGATCGAAACCGCCGTGGCCGATGAAATGAAAGATGTGATAATCGCCTCGGCGCAATTGCTTTTGCAAGGCCGCTAAATTGGCTTTGCCCAATCGTGTGAGTGTTACCAGATCGCGCTTTTCCAGATCGTGCAAAGCCTCGTTCAGTTTTTCCCATTCACCCTCAACGTTCAGCGGCGGATAATTGAAGGGGCTGGAGATCATAACCAAAATTTGGACCGGCGGCGTGACGCGCAGAGCCTGAATACGCTCAGGCAAATCGAGATAACGAATGATCGGCGTCTCGACCGAAAGCGAAAAGAAGCGATTGAGCTTGGAGTAATAAAGATATTCCCATGGAATTTCCGCCAATTCTGGCACGGCGTCGAGATGCAGGCGCAAGCGCACACCTTCGCTTTTTGGTTTGGCTTCATCCATGTTGCTGCGCAGGCAATCGCGCACGTCATGATCGAATACAGCGTCGAAAAGGCGCGCGCCAAATTGCTTGGCCGCTTGCATCTCCGGGGAATCCATGCGGCGCACACCACGGCGCGGCCGGCCAATTTTGAGCAAAAAATTTTCCAGCTCGATTTTAGAGAAGGGAATGGCAAACGTATGCGACGCCTGCATGGCCGGCGAAATCACGCGGACTTTGTAGCCCGGCGTGATACGTTCAATGATCAGGTCAAGATCGCGGTAATACATTTTGGGGGACATCTGGAATCTTTGAGACAGCAGAAGAACGGGATTTGTTCTTCTTAAATAGATGCCATTTTGCCGGATATTTTCTCAAAATTGCAACCGTCCGGACGCTTTTGGTCAGGGCTCTGATCTCGTGTCAAAAGATTGTTCCAGCTCAAAACAAGGAACGTCCGGACGGTTGTTCATTCACAGACTTTTATCACATCAATAAGCTTGAAGGCGAGGAAACGGGGGGAAACAACGCAAAAATGTAGCTATTCGAATATCAATGTGCAAGAACTTTGTGCTCATGCGGTTTATTTAGACGCTCCAGCGTTCTTCGACACCTCCATCCTGCTTGCCAACGATCACGAGATCGCCGATACCTACGAAAAACCCGACTTCCACCACACCGGCGATTTCACGAATTTGACGCGCTAAAGTTTGCGGATCAGGAATTTTATAAAACGCACAATCCAAAATAAAATTGCCGTTGTCGGTGCGGAATATTTTGCGGTCTTTCATGCGCAGCGCAACGTGCGCACCCAAGTTGTGCAGCATTTCAGCGGTTGATTGCCACCCAAAAGGCAACACCTCCACCGGCAAAGGAAATTTGCCGAGTTGCTTGACTAACTTTTTTTGATCGACAATAATGATGACGCGTTCGCTGCGCGTCGCCACGATTTTCTCGCGCGTCAATGCACCGCCGCCGCCTTTGATCAAATTGAGATCCGGATCGACTTCATCGGCGCCGTCAATGGTGAGATCGATTCTTTTGAATGCGCCTTCATCGGAAATCAGCGGAATACGCAGCCGGCGCGCAAGCCGAGCAGTGGCGATTGAGCTCGGCACACCGGTGACGTGCAAACCCGCGGCAACTTTCTTCGCCAATAAGCGCAGCGCAAATTCCGTTGTGCTGCCCGAGCCCAAACCGAGAATCATTTTGTTTTCGACATACGCCACCGCTGCTGCGGCGGCATTGCGTTTTTGTTCGTCAATTAAGATCATTCTTTTTTCCTTTGAATTGGCGAGAGCTCATTTGCAGTGTCATTCCGTAGGCCGCAAGGCCCTCGGGAATCTTCCCACACACTAACACTCAGTCAATTTGAGCGTTGTGCCCAGTGCATGGGAAGATTCAGACTGTGTGAAAACGTCATTGCGAGCGCAGCGAAGCAATCCCGGTGCGTGCACATATTGGAGTAGAGATTGCTTCGCTGCGCTCGCAATGACAAATTCGAGCGTTTTCACACAGTCTGGTTCTTACAAATGACATTTCTATGTAGGACTGCCGGCTTAACGTTGTAGTATTAGCCCGGCTGATTTATTGTGGGAGAATTTGCCATGAAAATTTCATTTCCCCAAGCAAAATTTGTGATCGTTGCAACTTTGTCCTTGTCTGTCTCTATGGCAATGTGTACTTTGATTCTGAATGACAGGCTGAAAATCATGAAAACTTCCGAATTAATCGAATACCTCGACCGTTATCTCGAAATCGATAAGATTCCCGATGCTTCCTGGAACGGTCTGCAAGTGCAGGGCAAAGAAGAAATCCAGCAGATTGGCGCGGCGGTGGATGCTTGCCAGGATGCGATTGATGCGGCCGCAGAAGCGGGTGTGGATTTTTTGATCGTGCATCATGGTTTGTTCTGGGATAAAAAATTGGAGCGCATCACGGGCGCGCATTATCGCCACCTCAAAGCGTTGTTGCAGGCCGGCATCAATTTATACGCCGCGCATTTGCCGCTGGATTGGCATCCGGAAGTAGGCAACAATGCGGTGCTGGCGCGACGACTGGGATTTGAGGTGGTTTCCGGATTCGGGCGCTCGGGCGCTGCCGATGGCCGCAGCATTGGATGCATTGCGCAAACGCCGCAACCACTCACGCCGGCCGAGCTAATGGAACGCACCACTTCAGCATTGGAGGGCGACGTGCGCGCCGATTTCTTCGGCCCGAAAATGATTCAGCGCGTAGCAATCGTCACTGGCGGCGGCACGTCGTTATTATCGGAAGTCGTGGCCGCAGGCGTCGAGGCTTACATTACCGGCGAACCCAAACATTCTTTTTATCATTTTACCAAAGAGCATCGTCTCAACGTGCTTTACGGCGGACATTACGAGACCGAAACTTTCGGCGTGCTTGCGCTCGTCGAACATCTGCAACAGAAATTCCAGCTTACGTTTCAATTTCTGGATTTTCCCACTGGGCTTTGACTTTGCAAAGAGCGAAAAGCTTTCACGCAAAGACGCGAAGCCGCAAAGGCCTCGCAAAGAAAATCTTTGCGTAATCTTTGCGGCTCTGCGTCTTTGCGTGTGATTTTATTTTTGTTTCCGCGCTCAAAAGCCTCTTTCGGGCTTGTGATTACAGAAGGAGAAGCATGCCTGATTTGATCATCTTTGGCCGGCAGCCGATTTTGGAAGCTTTAGCTTCGGGCTCGCCGTTGCGCAAAATATATCTCGCGCAAGGCAGTGGCGGCGCGCCGATGGCGCAGGTGCTGCAACAGGCGGAAGCCAAAAAAATCCCGCTGCAATCCTTGCCTCGCGTTGAGCTGGATCGTCTGGCCAAGACCGACAAGCATCAAGGGATCGCAGCCGCGATGGCGGGCGTGGATTACGTTGATTGCGAAACGATTTTGAGCGAGGCGCAAACAAAGCATCCGGAACGAAAAATCGCGATGCTATTGCTGGATGGCGTGGAAGACCCGCGCAATTTGGGCGCGATTTTGCGCGTGGCCGAGGGCGCAGGCTTTGACGGCGTGGTGATCACCAAGCGTCGCTGCGCCGAGGTCACGGCCGTGACCATTAAAACTTCCGCAGGAGCGGCGTTTCATCTGCCCATTGCGCAGGTTTCCAATTTGGCCAATACGATTTCATTTCTTAAAGAGCAAAGACTTTGGATTGTGGGTTTGGAGGAAGAAGCGCAGGAAACGATATATTCTTTGGACGCAAAGCTTCCTCTCGCCCTCGTGCTCGGCGGCGAGGGACAGGGCTTGCATCGCCTGGTGCGCGAACGCTGCGATTTTCTTTATAAAATTCCCATGGCAGGAAAGATCGCCTCATTGAATGTCGCGACGGCTGCTGCCGTGGTATGTTACGAAGTCGTGCGGCAACGGATGGCCGCGTAATTGGCGCAACGACTCAAGCAGAACGCAGATCACTCGGCTGAACGCAGATTATCATAAGTTATTGCGCAGCAAAACATTGCGATTTGCTCCAGCATTTTCTTTCTGAAACAGTCTGCTGCGCATGCGGCTGATGAAATGTTGGGCGGTCAACATAGGGCGATTTAGGCTTTCGACCCGATGTGGATACGCGGGACGCCGTTTTCTCTACTACGGTTCACACGTGAGAATGTAAAATGGTTGGCAGCTACTACTTACTTACTGAAAGGAGCAAAGCATGGAACTCGGCGCATTTTCAATTAGTTTGGCTGTGAAGGATATCAAGGCTTCGAAGGCCTTTTACGAGAAGCTCGGTTTCAAGGTCTTCGTCGGAGATATTTCGCAGAACTGGCTGATCCTGAAGAACGGAGAGCACGCGATCGGTCTTTTTCAAGGGATGTTCGAGAGGAATACGTTAACCTTCAACCCTGGCTGGGACAGCAATGCCCAGAAGTTGGATACTTTCACAGACGTGCGCGAACTACAGAACCAGTTGAAGGCGCAAGGCGTGGAGTTAATGAGCGAGGCAGACGAGAGTACGACGGGCCCCGCAAGTTTTATGGTGATGGATCCCGACGGCAACCCAATCCTCCTTGATCAGCACGTCTGATCTGTCGATCTAGACAAAGCCGAAAAGGCCTGACCATGTCCCATAAATATTTCACTGGACACAGACCAAAAGATTTTTTATCTTATCGGCGTGACGATCTCGAATCAATCATTCACGCCGGAAATCATCACGCACATCCAGACTCTGATCGACGC
>Ga0247727_10012321_pt1 | contig 14712 bp, 12 predicted proteins | sample WisWelCaveWW1625_FD_202498 | JGI IMG/M metagenome (GOLD analysis project Ga0247727, IMG submission 202498) | Biofilm microbial communities from Wishing Well Cave, Virginia, United States - WW16-25 | ecosystem: Environmental > Aquatic > Deep subsurface > Groundwater > Cave microbial mat | place... | reverse complement strand
GGTCTGGGACCGGTGACGCCCGCGGTGACGGCCGGAGCGCTGGCCGGACCTTCGACAACCAACCTGGCGGTGCGGGTCCAGGTGGCCGGCGTGGAGCTGATCCCGACCTTCGCCGGCCTGGCCCCGGGAACCACCGGCGTGTATCAGGTTAATGTACCTCTAGCGCTCGGCCCGCTGGCGGGCCCGCTGGCCCAGGTTTCGATCACGGTGGACGGCCAGAGCAGCAACGCTTTGACCATTGGGCTGCGGCCGTAGCGGGACAGGTATTCCTGCCTGTCCTGGTGTCATCCCGAGCGTAGCGAGGGATCTGCTTCTTTGTTCCGGCCGTGCTGTCAGGAGACAGAACAGCAGATCCCTCGCTTCGCTCGGGAGGACGGGGGGTCAGACATTCCGGGGTGGCAGGGCCTGCTCCGCTAACAACTTCTGCAGCTCCGGGTGCCGGTTGAACATCCTCAGCGCCGTCAAGGCCGCGGCCCGGTAGTATCCGGCCAGGTTGGGATCGAAGCCGGCGAGGGCTTCCAGGTGCAATCGGACGGTGGCGGCGTCGCCGCGGGCCAGCGGTCCGGTCCAGCTCTGGCGGCCGGTGTGAGCGAAGTTATCCAGGGTCGTGAGCAGCAGCGGCCGGAGGGCCTGGATGGCCGGCTGGGGGCGGACGCCGGCCGCGCCCATCAAGCGCACCGCGGCCTGCATCAGGGGAGTGAAGAGCGGTGAAGCGAAGGTGGCGGCAGCGTGATAGAGGGCCTTGTGCCCGGGCTTGATGCGCAACAACTTGCCACGCCAGTCGGTGACCAGGGTGCGGGCCAGGCGCATGGCAGCCTCGTCGCCCTCCACGGCGAAATGAACTCCGGCCAGGGTATGCACGTGCCGCCCCAGGGTCTGGAGCGGATGCAGCGAGCCTACCGAGGCGCCGCGGGCCTGGAGGGGCTGGAGCGCCTGGCTGGTCAGGGCCCCGCTGGAGTGCAGCACCACCTTGCGCCGGAAGGCGAAGGAAACGCCGGCCAGTCTTCCGGCGGCCCCGGCGATGGCGTCGTCGGGAACCGCGATCAGGATCAGGCCGCAAGAGGCCAGCTGCTCATAATCAACAGTAGGCGCGCCCATCCTCATCAGGCGGGCGGCGCGCCGGGCCGAAGTCAGGCTGCGCGACAACACCGGGCCCAGTTCGTACCTGCTGCGCGGCAGCAGGCGAACCAGCGCCTGGCCGGCCCGTCCCGGACCGATCAGGCCCACTCGCAGCATAGGCCTCCTGTGAAGCCTGGATTGTACCACCGATTCCCGGAAGTCGCAATGCCTCTGTCTCACCTTGACAGGGCTTCGGCAATTCCCGGCGTCTTCAAGGCCTTGATACGGTCCCGCAGTTGCGCCGCCCTCTCAAAGTCGAACTGGCGGGCGGCCTCCCGCATCTTCTCCTCCAGCTCGGAAAGGAACTGGTCCCGCTGCTGGGGCGAGAGGGCCTCGACGTCGGCCGGTTCGTCGACGGGGACGGTGACGTAGTCGCCCTCGGCCACCGCTATCAGGCTCATGTCGATGGGCTTGAGGATCGACTGCGGGGTGATGTGGTTGGCCTGGTTGTAGGCATGCTGGACGGCGCGGCGGCGCTCGGTTTCCCCCAGGGCGCGGTCCATGCTCTGGGTCACGCGGTCGGCGTAAAGGATGGCCCGGCCGTTCAGGTGGCGGGCGGCGCGGCCCATGGTCTGGATCAGCGATCCGGTGGAGCGCAGAAAGCCCTCCTTGTCGGCGTCCAGAATGGCCACCAGGGAGACTTCCGGCAGATCCAGTCCCTCGCGGAGCAGGTTGATGCCGATCAGCACGTCGAACTCGCCGCGGCGCAGGTCGCGGAGGATGCGGATGCGCTCCAGGGTCTCGATCTCGGAGTGCAGGTAGCGGCAGCGGACCCCCAGCTCCGAGTAATACTCGGAGAGATCCTCGGCCATGCGCTTGGTGAGCGTGGTCACCAGGACGCGCTCGTTGCGCTGGGCCCGGTCCCGGATCTCCCGCAACAGGTCGTCCACCTGGCCCTTGATGGGCCGCACCTCGGCCTCCGGATCCACCAGCCCGGTGGGGCGAATCAGCTGCTCCGCCACCACCCCGGCTGACTTGGTCAGCTCGTAGGGGCTGGGGGTGGCCGAAACGTAGATGAGCTGGTTCACGCGGTGCTCGAACTCCTCGAAGGTCAGGGGGCGGTTGTCGAGGGCGCTCGGCAGGCGGAACCCAAACTTCACCAGGACCTCCTTGCGCGAGCGGTCGCCGTGATACATGCCGTGGAGCTGCGGGACGGTCTGGTGGCTCTCGTCCAGGAACATCACGGAATCCTGCGGCAGGTAGTCGAGCAGGGTGGGGGGAGCTTCGCCGGGCAGGCGGCCCGAGAAGTGCCGGCTGTAGTTTTCGATGCCGTGACAGTAGCCGATCTCGCGCATCATCTCGACGTCGAACATGGTGCGCTGGAACAGGCGCTGGGCCTCCAGGTGCTTGCCCTGCGCCTCCAGCTGCGGCTTCCACCATTCCAGCTCCGCCAGGATGCCCTGGATGGCCTTCTCCCGCGTCTCGTTCGACATCACGTAGTGGGTCTTGGGGTAGATGGGAAGCCGCAGGTAGGTCTGGCGCACCTGGCCGGTCAGCGGATCGATCTGGCTGAGGCTGTCGATCTGGTCGCCCCACAGCTCGATGCGGTAGGCGTAGTCTTCATAGGTGGGATAGACCTCGATGGTGTCGCCGCGAACCCGGAAAGTGCCGCGCTTGAAATCCTCGCCGGCGCGCTCGTAGAGGATGTCAACCAGGCGGCTCAGCACCTGGCTGCGGCTGATGGTCTGGCCTTTGTCGAGCATCAGGAGCATGCCGTAATAGGCCTCCGGCGACCCCAGCCCGTAGATGCAGCTGACGCTGGCGACGATCACGCAGTCGCGGCGCTCGAAAAGCGACCGGGTGGCCGACAGGCGCAGCTTGTCCAGCTCGTCGTTGATGGTGGCCTCTTTTTCAATGTAGGTGTCGCTGGACGGCAGATAGGCCTCCGGCTGATAGTAGTCGTAGTAGCTGACGAAGTACTCCACGGCGTTGTTCGGGAAGAAAGACTTGAACTCGTTGTAGAGCTGGGCCGCCAGGGTCTTGTTGTGGGCCAGCACCAGGGTGGGGCGGCCGATCCGCTCGATGACCTTGGCCATGGTGTAGGTCTTGCCGGAGCCGGTGACGCCCAGCAGCACCTGGTGGGCCTCGCCCTCCTCCAGGCCGCGAGCCAGTTGGTCGATGGCGGTGGCCTGGTCGCCGCGGGAGGAGTAGCTGGAGACGAGGCGGAAGTCCATGGATTGATGACAGCAAGTCAAAAGGCAAAAGTCAAAAGCGACCGGCAGCCACCAGCCGCTTCATCCCAGACACTTCATGATCGATGCGAGGTCACCGGTGACAATCTCCGCAAATCGGAACGAGTCGGGCACGCTCCAGGCCCAGTGACTGTGGAGAGAAAAACTCGATGGCGCCTCCGCGCCAGACCAAGCTGTGGAGGCCGGAAGGCGCCGACATGCCGGGTCCCCACAGCGGCATGTCGCGCACATCGATCAGCAGGCCGATGTCTCGCGGGGAGCTTAAGCCCAGGTTGTAGGGAGCCATGCAGGCCGCATAGCCGGTGGGCGTCAGCCAACAACCCAGTCCGAGGCCGATGCAGCCCGCCTGCTGGATCAGTCGATAGGCATCCCGAGTTGTGTAGTGCGCCAGCATTCCAAAAGCGTCGGCAACTTGAGATCCCGATACCGGTGGATCGCCGCGAAGGTAAAGGTCGTAGGCCGGCAGCGGAGAAACTGCCCCCGACCAGCGCGACACGTCCAGCGTAAGAGCAAGGTTGTCATTTCTCACAGGGGGGGCTCCTGGAGTCAATCTGGGAATCCCAAATCTACCACGGATTTCGGGAATGACGGAAAGTCGGTCGCAGCAGTTAGCGGATTTTTGACCTTTGTTTTCAATGCCTTCAGGGAAGGCGCCGGGAGAGTCGAGCTCTCGTGCTTTACCATAAGGGTAGATGGGGTATAAATGGAGTAGGAGCAGCGGTCGATCATGTCCACGGTGGCGAAGCCCGAACCGGACCCGGCGACAAAGATGATGCAGAACATTGATGCCAGCGTGAAGGCGGCTGCGGTCAAGCTGGGATTGCACCCGGTTCCGGGCGCTTTCGATGGGGAAGGCTGGGTTTGGATCTGGCGCGAGATCGATGAGCAGAATCTGGAAAAGCCCGTCCGCCAAGCCCTCGTCCGCGCCCGGCCCGACAGCTTGGGTGAAGGCGTGGAAATACAGGTTTCCGCCGGAAGCTGGATTCCCGAGAAGCGACGCCTGGCCGCCGGGCGCGTCTACTTTGCCCAATACTTCGAGTCCTTGCCTGACGACCTGGGCTCGCAGCTCCAGGGTCCTCTTTCGAAGGCTTGGCAGGGCGCCCTGGCTCTGGCTGCGCGGTTGCCGGAATCCGAGAAGCCAGAAGAGGCTTAATAGTACACCGTTCCGGAAGGCTGGTCTCGACCCGGCAGGCCTGCCCCGCCTCCAACCCAACTCACGGCCGCGACACCGACCACCACTTTGTGATAAATACTGTTTGACCCACGAGGTGAAAGATGGGTGAGATGGGCGCCGCCGCTGGGATGGCGCACCTGCCGGCCGGCCGGATGGTCGGCCACTACCGGATCGAGTCCTGGATCGGGGAGGGCGCCATGGGTGTCGTCTACCGGGCCCGGGACACCCGATTGGGCCGCACCGTGGCGATCAAGGTGCTGCGCCCCGAGTCGGTCGCCCACCCGGAGCGCCGCAAGCGCTTCGTCCAGGAAGCGCGGGCCGCCTCGGCCTTGAACCATCCCAATATCATCACGATCTACGACATCCATTCGGAAGACGGCCTGGACTTCATCGCCATGGAGTTCGTCGACGGCAAGACCCTGAGCAACATGATCGGCCGCAAGGGGCTCGGCTGGCAGGAGACGTTAAAATACACCACCCAGATGGCCGATGCCCTGGCGACGGCCCACACCGGCGGCCTGGTCCACCGGGATCTGAAGCCTGCCAACGTGATGGTCACGGCCCAGGGCCTGGTGAAGGTGCTCGATTTTGGGTTGGCCAAGCTGCTGGAGCCGGCCGCCGCCGAGGCCCCCACCGTCGACCAGCTGAGCCCTACCGACACCGGTCTTGGCGTGGAGGGCCCCAGGACCGAAGAAGGCACCATCGTCGGCACGGTTTCCTACATGTCGCCGGAACAAGCCGAGGGGCGGCCGTTGGACGCTCGCTCCGATATCTTCTCCTTCGGCTCGGTGCTCTACGAAATGCTCACCGGCCGGTGGGCCTTCCAGGGGGCGACGCGGCTGGCGATCCTGTCGGCGATCCTGCGCGAGGATCCGCCGCCGCTCAGCGCCGGGGCGCTGGAGGCGCCGCCGGAACTCGACCGCATTCTGGCGCGCTGCCTGCGCAAGGATCCCGACCGGCGCTTTCAACACATGGCCGACGTGAAAGTGGCCCTGCAAGAGCTCAAGGAGGAGTCGGAGTCCGACCGCCTGGCCATCCGAAGGGGAGCGGCAACGCGCCCGCAGAGACGACGGCGGTGGATGGTGGCCGCCGCCGGAGCCTTGCTGATCGTCGTGCTGGCGGTGGTGGCCTGGCTGGTCAGGCCACAGTGGTTCCTTTCCCCGGGGGTTCCCGCCGAGAAGCGCCTGGCGGTGCTGTACTTCGAAAACGTGGGCCGCGATCCTGCCAATCAGCCTTTCTGCGACGGCCTGGCGGAGTCCCTGGCGAGCAGTCTGACGCAGCTGGAGCAGTTCCACCGCTCCCTCCAGGTGGTCCCGATCAGCGAGGTGCGGCGAGAGGGGGCCGCCAGCGCCCGCGAGGCGCGGCAGTCTTTCGGGGTCTCCCTGGTGGTCACCGGCAGTGTTCAGCGCGCCGGGAATGAGGTGCGACTAACCGCCAACCTGGTCGACGCCAGGACCCTGCGGCAGCTGCGGTCTTTCACGGACCGAACCGCGGCGGAGGAACTTTCGAGCTTGCAGGACCGGGTGGTGAGGGGGGTGGCCGCCATGCTGGAGCTGGAGCTGGGCCCCCAGGCCCGGCAGGCGCTCAGCGCCGGGGGCACCACCGTCCCTGGAGCCTATGAGTTCTACCTGCAAGGGCGCGGCTACCTCCAGCGCCACGACCGCCCCGAAAATCTCGAGAGCGCCGTGGCGCTTTTCGGGCAGGCGCTCCAGAAGGACCCCAGCTACGCCCTGGCCTACGCCGGGCTGGGAGAAACCTACTGGCACAAGCACCGGCTTACACGCGAGCCCCAGTGGGTGGAGCAGGCCCGGCGGAACTGCGATCAGGCCGTGAAGATCGATGCCCGGCTGGCGCCGGTGCGCGTGACCCTCGGGATGATCTACCGCGGCACGGGCAAGTATCCCGAGGCCGTCGAGGAGTTGCAGGCCGCCTTGCAGCTGGATCCGGTCAACGCCGACGCCTGGCGCGAGCTGGCCGCCGCCCACGAGGCCATGGGGCGCCTGGAGGAGGCCGAATCGACCTTGCAGAAGGCCGTCCAGCTGCGGCCCGGCTATTGGGCCTCTTACCGCGAGCTGGGCGGCTTCTACTACCGCCGCGCCCGCTATGCCGAGGCCGAGAGGCAGTTCCGGGCGGTCATCGACCTGACCCCGGACAACGCCCGCGCCTACTCCGCCCTGGGCGGCATTTACTTTCTGATGGGCAGGTACGGCGACGCCGCCCGGCTCTTCGAGCGCTCCCTGGCCATCAAGCCCAACCACGAGGCCTACTCCAACCTGGGTACCATGTATCACTATCAAGGCCTTTTCGCCGAAGCCGTACCCATGATGGAGAAGGCCATCGAGCACGGCAAGAGCGACTATCAGAGCTGGGGCAACCTTGCGGAGGCCTACCAGCGCGTCCCCTCGTTGGCGGCCAAGGCTCCCGAGGCCTTCCGCCAGGCGATCGCGCTGGCCGAGAAGCACCTGGCCATCAACCCCAACAACGCTCCGGCGCGCGCCAGCTTGTCCACTTACCTGGCGAAGACCGGAGACCGGCAGCGGGCCGTTATCGAGATCGAGGAAGCCCGCCGGCTGGCTCCCCAGAACGTCAACATCATGTTTCGGTCCGCCCTGGTGTACGAGGTGACCGGTCACCGCGATCGGGCCATCGAAGCCCTGGCGGAGGCCCTCAAAAACGGCTACTCGGTGGACGAGGTCCGCCGGGCCGCGGATCTTGAGGAACTTCACAAGGATCCCCGCTACCGGCAGATGGTGGAGGGGAGGAGGCAGTAAAGGAGGCACCATGGGAACACGCTTGCAGCGATCCCAGCAAGGCCCGCTGGAGATCGAGCTGTCGGTCACAGTGGTCCAGGTCGGCGATGTCGAGTTCGCCGATTTTACTTACAACCCGTCCAGTCTCCACGCCGGAACCGGCGACTCGGTTCGCTGGAAGATCAAGAGCGGCGGCGGCGACAAGTTCTCGGTCCTGTTCTCCGGCGCCACACCGTTCAACCAGAACGGTTTCAATGGCGGCCCCAGTGACATGACTGCCAGGAGCTTTCGACCCGGGGTCACGCCCGGCATCTACAAGTACTCGGTAGCGATGGAGAAGGGTGGCAAGCTGTATCAGGACGCCTGCCCCGAGATTCGGGTAGACGACGGACCGTAACACAGGCCTTCTGCCTTGATTTTGCGAGCCGACGTGGCGCACGCTTCAGCGTGCCGGCGTGGGCTTCAGCCCACGCTGCGTGGTTTCACCCGCACCCTTCGGCGAGCTGAAGCTCGCCGCGGCACGCTGAAAAGCGTGCGCCACGACGGCTTCCCCCAAAACGGTCAAGCACCCTCGCCTGGCCCGCCATTTTCATGGGCAACTTGCCATTCTTGGCCGCCCTGACAGGCAGGAATGCCTGTGCTACCGGCGAATGCCTGGGTTACTGGGCCGGCAGCGAGAGCCAGAACGTCGATCCCTTGCCGAACTCGCTCTCGGCCCAGACGCGGCCTCCGTGGGCTTCGATGATGTCTTTCACCAGCGCCAGCCCCAGGCCGGTGCCTCCGATACGGCGGGTTTCGGTGTTGTCGACCCGGTAGAACTTGGTGAACAGCCGCGGAACCGCTTCCACCGGGATCCCCACGCCGGCGTCGGAAACCCAGCAGGTGACCCCTGCGTCCTCCTGCCGCGCCCCAATCTCGACACCTCCCCCATGGGGAGAGAACTTGACGGCGTTCGATACCAGGTTGCGGAACACCTGCCGGAGCCGGTCGGCGTCGCCGCGAACCAGCGGAAGGCTGGCGGGGGTCGTCAAGCGGAAGCTATGGGAGTTATCGGCCTCTGCGAACACGCTGGCGCTCTCGTTCAGCAGCGGCAGCAGATCCAGCAACTCAAAATGGCAGACCTGGCGGCCAGACTCCATCCGCTGCAAATCGAGGAAATCGTTGATCAGGTCGGTGAGGCGGGTGGACTCCTGCACGATGATGCTCAGAAACCGCTGCTGCTTCTCCGGCGGCGGCCGGCGCAGCAGCAGCAGCTCCGCAAAGCCTCGCAGGCTGGTGAGCGGGGTGCGCAGCTCGTGGCTGACCGTGCTGATCAGCTCGTCTTTGATGGTCTCGGCTTTCCGTCGCTCTTCGATCTCGCGTTTCAGATCCTCGTTCAGCCGGACCAGCTCGGCGGTGCGGCGCCGCACGCGCGCCTCCAGTTTTTCGTGGGCTTTGCGAAGAGCCAGCTCGGCCGCCTTTCGCTCGGTGATGTCGACCACCTGCCCGATGGTGTGGGTCGGGCGGCCGCCGGCATCGTGCATCAGTGAGACACCCACCTGGGCCCAGACGGTGTGGCCGAGCTTATGCCGGTAGCGCTTTTCATACTGCACAAACCCGGCCTCCCCCCCAAACAGGCGGCTGATCTCGGCGTTGTTGGAGGCCACGTCCGCCGGATCCGTCACCTCCCTCCAGCTGAGCCCCAACAGCTCTTCCTCCCGGTAACCCAGCAGCTGGCACAGGGCCCGGTTCACCTGCACGAAACGCCCCGTCACCTCCGCCAGGCCCATCCCCACCGAGGCGGAGTGAAAGACGTTGCGGAACAGCTCTTCGCTCCTGCGGACCTCCTGCTGGGCGCGGTGCCGCTCGATGGCTCGGCCCAGCTGCGTCCCGATCTGTCTCATGACCTCCAGCAGCGGCTCGTCCGGCTCCCGGGGGCTTTCATCAAAAAACTCCAGAACCGCGGCGGCCTCATTTCCCACCAGCGCCGGGAATGCAAAGCCCGCCCGGATCCCGTTCTCGGCTGCCGCCCGCGCGCTGGGGAAATTGGGGTCCACCCGCACGTCGCGAATCCAGGCTGGCGCTCCGGACTGGAGCACGCGGCCGGGCAGGCCTCGGCCCGGTAGCAGAGCGGTCGCCTCGGTCAGCTCACGGAACGGCGCGAATCGCTCGGGATTCTCCAGGTGCCAGAGAGTCGTGGGATCCAGCCCAGCCGACCCACCGGCGGTGAGGTAGACGTGCCCCACCGGCCACCCCGTGAATCGGCAGACGGCGTGGAGGGCAAACTGCAAGGTTTCTTCGATGCTGGCGCGCTGGTTGGCGGCGGCGGCGATCGATCCCAGCAGCTCCAGGGTGGCGGTCTTGTCCCTCACCTGGGCCTCGGCACGGTCTTGCTCGGTCATGTCGCGGATCACCAGAACGACTCTGGCCTGCTGCTCTTCCAGTCCCAGGGGGGAGGCCTTCACTTCCAGCAGCCGGCGGATGGAACCCAGCCGGATGTGGTAGTGGCCGGCGACATTCCTTTTCCATTCGAGCGCCAGCCCCACCGGGTGCTGCTGGCGCGGAACAGGAACGTCGCGGCGCCACAGCGCCAGTGCGGCGCTGGCCTCAGCCCCGAGCAGGTGGATGTGTTCCTGGCCGGTGAGCCGGTCGAAAGCCCGATTGCACCACTGGATCCGACCCCGGGCATCAGTCCAGGCGATGGCCTCTGAGATGTTGCTGAGCGCCGCCTCCATTCGCCCCAGGGTGGCCCGCAACTGCCGGATCAGACAATCCCGGTCCTGCTCCATAATCAGGAGCCTTCCAGAGGACGAATGAGAGCGCCGAACACCCAGCCGCCATTCTGCCGCTCGGCCACGATGTAGTGCTCGGCCTCGAACTCCCGGCCTTGCCGGTCGCGCGCCCTCAGGCCCAGCGGCCGCCGCAGCAGGCTGCCGCGCCCAGTCTCCAGAAAGCGCGAGAAACCCAGGTGATGAGCGTCGTGCAAATGCTCCGGGATGATCAGGGTCAGGGCCTGGCCCCGGATCTCCGCGGCGCTCCATCCGAACGCCTGCTCGAAGGCCTGGTTGACGTAGTCAATGAACCCGTTCCGGTCCACCACCACCACCGGCGCCTCCTGCTGCCGCAGCTCTTCGATGCTCCGTATGTCAAGGTTCGACATGCTCCAGGCCTCCGGTGGTTCGCTCGAAGATCTCCCGGAACCCCTCGCGCACGCGGTCGAAGACGGCCAGCAGATCAGGATCGAAGTGCTCCGGCCTGGTGCGGCTGTCGCCGCGCAGGATGATCTGGACGGCCCGGGCATGCTCGAAGGCCGGCTTGTAGGGCCGGCGGCTGCGCAGGGCGTCATACTGGTCGACCAGCATCACGATGCGGCCAAACAGCGGTATCTGGCCTTCTCTCAGTTTCTGCGGGTATCCGCTGCCGTCCCAGCGCTCGTGATGCGTCAGAACGATCTGGCGCGCCGCCACCAGCAGCTGGGAGGGAGAGCTATCGAGCGCCTTGGCCCCGATCAGGGTGTGCTCCTCCATTTGGGCTCGCTCCTGGGCCTCCAGCGGGCCTTCCTTCAGCAGAATCCGGTCCGGGATTCCGATCTTGCCCAGGTCGTGCAGCGGCGCCGCCTCCGCTAGCAGCGCGACCTGGCTGTCAGGCAGGCCTATCCATTGCCCCATCAACCGGGCATACTCGCCGATCCGCTGCATGTGTTCTCCGGTTTCTTCGTCCCGCAGCCGGGAGGCCAGCACGAGCCGCAGCATGGAGTCGTGATAGGCCGCTTTCAGCTCTCGCCGCCGTAGCTGCTCGGTTTCGACCGCGACCTTCAGATCGGCGGCGTAGGCGCCCAGTTGTGCGTAGCCGGCCTGGAGTTCCCGCATGGCGCGGCGATGGCTGGAGGCCGTTTCCCGCAAGTCGGCTGCATAACGCGCCATCTGGGCCGCGGAAACCTGGAAGCAGGGCCCGTTGGGCTCGACCAGAGCGACATTCATGACGCCTCCTCTGCGGCCGGCAGTTCCACCTCAAAACGCGCCCCCCGGTTCCGGCCCTCGCTGAAGGCCCGCATGCGGCCGCCATAGGCGCCGACAATGGCGTTCGCCAGCGCCAGGCTCAGCCCCAGCCCCTGGGAGTGATTCTCAATGTAGGGCACCGTCATGGGCGTCAGGATTTGCTCCGCCATCTCGGACGGAAAACCACGCCCCTGATCGGAAACGGCCAGCACCGCCCCTTGGCCGGCTACCGTGATCTCGGCCCGGATGATCTTCTGTTGGAGCGAGAACTTGAGGGCGTTCTCCAGCAGGCACCGGACTACTTTGGCTAGGTCTTCCTCGTTGCCGCGGACCCTGGCCGCGCCGGCCGCCGCACTCAGTTGGAAATCCACCGCCGGATTGTCGAGGCCCTCGACCTCCGCCGCAACCCGCCGCGCCAACTCCACCAGGTCCGTGGTTTCGGCGGTGGCCCGCTTACCGGTTGAGACCCACTCCAGGTATCCCAGTACCCGCTCCACCAAGCCGGCCAGCCGCCGGTAGCCGGCTCGGATGACCTCCACAAACTCGGCCTGCTCCTCCGGCGTCAACTGCCCGTCCAGCACCCACACCGCCGAGAGTTGGTTCAGCGGTGTGCGCAGCTCATGCGATACCAGCCGCAGGAAGTCGGTCTTCAGGCGGTCGAGCGACTGCAGCCGGTCGCGGGCCTTCTCCAGCTCGCGGGACTTCTCTTGCTCCTGTGCCAGCATCCGCTTCAGGTCCTGGGCGTAGGAAACCAGCTGCGACTGCGCCATCTCGAGTCGAGTCTCCAAGGCGGGCTTCATGGCGTTCCAGCAAGCAGCTCCTCGACCTTCTCCATCAGTTCCAGGGGACTAAAGGGTTTCACCAGGTAGCCATTCACCCCGGCGGCGTCGGCGGCGGCCCGGTCCCGCGCCTGGCTCTTGGCCGTTAGCAGCAAGATCGGAGTCTGGGCGGTCTCGGGATCCTGGCGCAGCGCCTGGGCCACCTCCACCCCGCTCCTGCCCGGCATCATCCAATCCAGCACCAGCAGGTCCGGGTGGTGGGCCTTGGCTAACTCCAGGGCCTCCTCGCCGTCGGCAGCTTCGAGGATCTCGTAGCGTGGATCTTCGAGCGTGGTGTGGACCAGGATGCGCAAGTTCTCCTCGTCGTCGGCCAGCAGGATCTTCTTCAAGGGGCGCCTCCGGGGTTCTTATCGGTCCGATCGGCCTCCGTGACACAGGCATTCTTGCCTGTGGGGGTGGTCGGTCGCTTGGCTGCCCCGACAGGCAGGAATGCCTGCGCTACTGCCGGCCACGCCCGAGCCCACGATCCACAACCTACCACCGGAGCGGCCACAGGCCGCTCCGGTTACCGCTGCCGGCTGGGTAGTTCCGGTAGGTTCGCGGTTTGCGTGCCCAGACGGAAGCCGAAGCGGGCGACCTCGGCCAGGCCCGAGAAGTCCCACTTCTCGTCGAAGTGGTCCGACGGCTGGTGGTAGTGTTTCCGGTTGTACTCTTCGTAGGTCTTCTGTCCCCAGTCCGCGGGCTTGCCGATGTACTCGGTGCCTAACCCGATCGAAAAGGCCGGCACGCCGACCTTGGCCAGGCTGAAGTGGTCGGAGCGGTAGTAGTGTCCTTGCTCCGGCAGCGGGTCGGGCTTGATCTTGAGATTCATCTGGCGGGCGGTCTGTTCCACCAGTTCGCGCAGCGCGGTGCGCTCGTAGCCGACCAAGGTGATGTCGGCGGTTCGACCGAAGACAAACAGGCCGTCGTAGTTCAGGTTGAGCGCCGTCTTGGCAGCCGGCACGGCCGGGTGGCTGGCGTAGTATTCCGAACCGCGCAGGCCGCCCTCCTCGGCGCCCACGGCGGCGAACAGAACCGAGCGTTTCGGGCGCTGGGGCGCGGCCGCGAAGGCCCGTGCCATCTCGAGCAGGATCCCGCAGCCGGTGGCATTGTCCACCGCCCCGTTGTAGATGGCGTCGCCGTTCACCGGATCGCCGATACCCAAGTGGTCATGATGAGCGCTGTAGAGCACGGCCTCTTCTTGGAGCTTCGGATCGCTGCCGGCGAGCCGGGCCACCACGTTGCGGGTGTCCATGGTGGAGACGTCGCTGTGGAGGCCGGCCCGAATCCGGATGGGCAGAGGCATCGGCCGGAAGTCCCGCGACTCAGACTGCTGGAGAGCTTCGGCCACCGTCTTGCCGATGGAGGAGAAAATCCGGCCGCCGGCGGCTTCGCTCACCCAGCCGGCGAAGCCCAGGGCCGGCTCGCCCGCCGCCAGTTTGACCATAGGCTGCTTGCCGCCCCAGGAGTTCCGCACCACGCTCCAGCCATAGCCGGCGGTCTTATCGGTATGCACAATCAGGCAGCCGAGAGCTCCCTGGCGGGTGGCCTGCTCGTACTTGTAGGTCCAGCGGCCGTAATAGGTCAGGGCACGGCCGCCGAAAAACTTCGGGTCGCTGGACTCCGGCTCGTTGGTGAACAGCACCACCCACTTGCCCTTGACGTCGGCGCCCTTGTAGTCGTCCCACTGGAACTCCGGGGCCACGATGCCGTGACCCACAAAGACGGCTTCGGCATCGAGTAGAGCCTCGGCCTGCTGCCGGGTGCTGACGCCCACAAACTCGGTGAGCAGGGTCAGCCGCTGGTTGTTGACGGCGAACGTGGAGGCCGGCCGGGTCCGGACGCCCACCAGCGGCACGCGCTGGAAAAAAGTCCCGTTGTCGCCGGCGGGCTCCAGGCCCAGTTGGGCGAACTGGCTGGCGATGTAGTTGGTGGCCAGGATCTCGCCGCGGGAGGCCACGCCGCGGCCTTCGAGCTGGTCGTCGGCCAGAAAGCGGACGTGAGCCGCGATCCGGCCTGGGGAGATCTCCGGCTCCGGAGGCGAGGCAGGCCGGCAGGAAACCAACAGAATCGCAAGCAGGGCGGCGGGCTGGCGCATAAGCAGAAAGGGTAGCATGGGATCATGTGCGGCATAGCCGGCTACGCCGGGCCGGCCCGACGCTTCGACACCGCCAGGCTCCAGGTGATGCTCCAAGCCATCGCCCACCGGGGACCGGATGACGCCGGCGTCCACTGTGAAACGTTGGGCGACGACGGCCTGTGGCTGGGGAGCCGGCGGCTGGCGATTCAAGACCTCTCGCCGGCCGGACATCAGCCGATGATCGACCCGGCGAGTGGCAGGGCCATCGTCTTCAACGGCGAGATTTACAACTTCCCGGAGCTGCGGGCGGAGCTGGAACGGACCGGTCAGGGTTTTCGATCGCACTGCGACACCGAGGTGGCGCTGGCGGGCTGGGCAGCCCGGAACCTGGAAGCGGTGGAGAGTTGGCGTGGCATGTTCGCCGCGGCGCTGTGGGATCCGGCGACCCGGGAGCTATGGCTGGTGCGCGATCCTTGGGGGATCAAGCCCCTGTATTACCACTGGGATGGGGCGGGGATCGCTTTCTGTTCCGAGGTGCGGGGGCTGCTGGCGGCCGGGGTCGCGCCGCGGCGCCTGAGCCGCCGGGGTCTGGAGGACTATCT
>Ga0247727_10012320_pt1 | contig 14713 bp, 12 predicted proteins | sample WisWelCaveWW1625_FD_202498 | JGI IMG/M metagenome (GOLD analysis project Ga0247727, IMG submission 202498) | Biofilm microbial communities from Wishing Well Cave, Virginia, United States - WW16-25 | ecosystem: Environmental > Aquatic > Deep subsurface > Groundwater > Cave microbial mat | place... | reverse complement strand
AGACATGGAGCCATTCGATTTTCACTCACGCACGCGCGTGGTCTTCGGCCTGGGAGCTTTCGAGCGACTGGGCCGGATTGCGCGCGAACTCAATTTCCGCCGCGCGCTGCTCGTGGCCGACTGCGGCATCATCGTCTGCGGTTACGTTCACGAAGCGATGACGCTGCTCAATCAATCCGGCGTCGAAGTCATTCCCTTCCACGAATTCGCTGAGAACCCCGACACGGCGATGGTCGCCGCCGGGCGCGCCTTCGCGTCAGAGCACGCGGTTGATTCGATCATCGCGCTCGGCGGCGGCAGCTCGCTCGATTGCGCCAAAGGCATAAATTTCGTTCTGACCAACGGCGGCGCGATGAGCGATTACCGGGGCTACGGCAAACTCTCGTCAAAACCCAACGCCAGGCCGATGCTACCGATGATCGGCGTTCCCACGACGGCTGGCACGGGCAGCGACGCGCAAAGTTACGCGCTCATCTCCGACGCCGAAACGCGCGTCAAGATGGCCTGCGGCGACCCGCAGGCGGCGTTCAAAGCCGCCATTCTCGATCCGCGATTGACCGTGACGATGCCCGCGAGTTTGACCGCGACGACCGGGTACGACGCCATCTCGCACGCGGTCGAAAGTTACGTCACGAAGAAACGCAATCCGGTTTCGCAGATGTTCGCGCGTGAGGCGTGGCGGTTACTCGAATCGAACTTCGAGCGAGTGCTCGACCAACCGGCGAACGTTGAAGCTCGCGGCGCGATGTTGCTGGGTTCGTATCTCGCCGGGCTGGCGGTTGAAAATTCGATGCTCGGCGCAACGCACGCCTGCGCCAACCCGTTGACCCAAAACTTCGGCACAGCACACGGCGTGGCGATTGCCGTGATGCTGCCGCACATCGTCAGATGGAATAGTTCGGTGGCCGCCGATGATTACGCTGAGTTGATTCAGCAGCCCGGCAATCACAGTGAAGCAAGCGAATTGCTGGCGCGGCGCTTGGAGCAACTGCGAAAAGCGGGAGGCTTGCTCACCAGCCTGAGATCGCTCGAAATTTCGCAACCAGATTTGCCGATGCTGGCCGAAGAGGCCGCTAAGCAATGGACAGGCAGCTTCAATCCGCGCGATTGGAGTGTAGAAGGAGCAATGGAGGTATACGAAAACGCCTTATGAGTGAGAAGACAAATCTTTCTGCTGTTTTGTCGCCGCATCCGGTTTTCAAAAACTGCTCGGTCGGGGTAGCGCAAACTGTCGAGTTTGCGCTGTTTCCTCAACCGGCCGCTTCATCGCCAGCCGCGCCAACCATTCATCCAGCCTGTCTCTTCCAAATGTCTCAGATCAGAAAGCAGCGCAAACTAGACAGTTTGCGCTACCCTCGCCAATCAGTATTCTGTTTTTTAGCTTTTGCCTGCTGCCTTTTGCTTCTCTTTTCACCCTTCACGGCAAACCCGCAAACGGCTGAAGCCTGGCCGCAGTTTCGCGGCAACTACAACCTGACCGGCGTCTCGCCATCACAACCGCCAGCCAATTTGAAACTGCTGTGGACTTACGACGCGGGCGACATCATCGAATCCTCCGCCGCCATTGCCGCGGGCACGGTCTACGTCGGCACGGGCAAGAGCGAGCTGATCGCCGTTGATTTGCAATCGGGCAAATTGAAATGGAGCTACAAGACGCCGGAGGCCATCGGTGAATCTTCTCCGGCGGTCGGTGGCGGAATGGTCTTCGTCGGCGATCTGTCCGGTGTTTTCCACGCGGTCAACGCCAGCGACGGCAAAGGCGTTTGGACGTACAAGACCGACGGCGAGATCAAATCTTCACCAGTGATTGTGGGCGACCACGTGCTGATCGGCTCTTACGACGGCAGCCTCTACTGCTTCAACACGCGCGACGGCAAAACGATGTGGCGGTTCAAGACCGAAAACTACGTCCACTGCACACCCAGTGTGGCCAACGGCATAGCCTACATCGCCGGCTGCGACGAAATCTTCCGCGGCATCCGCATCAGCGACGGCCGGGAAGTTCTGAAGATGCCCGCAGGCGGATACACCGCCGCTTCACCGACGCTGGTTGGTCAATCGGCCTACTTCGGCAACTTCAGCAACGAAGTCGTCAAGCTGAACCTGACCACCAAAAGACAAGCGTGGCGTTATATTCACCCGCAGCGCCAATTCCCCTTCTATTCATCCGCCGCCTTCGCCGACGGCAAAGTGGTGCTGGGCGGACGCGACAAGATGGTGCATTGCCTGAACGCGGCTACTGGCAAGGCGATCTGGACGTTCACGACACGCGCGCGAGTCGAATCGTCGCCGGCAATCGCGGGCGGGCGTGTTTTCGTCGGCTCGAGCGACGGGCGTTTTTACGTTCTGGATTTGGCGAAAGGAACGAAGCTATGGGAGTTCAATGCGGGCGGCGCTGTTTCGGCTTCACCGGCGATTGCGGCGGGGCGCATCGTGATCGGCGATCAGAACGGGAAGTTGTATTGCTTCGGTTAAGCGGAGTAGGATAAGGCCACATCCGAACGAGAAAGGGAAATCACTTATGATCGTCGCTGAAAAGATCGTCGCTGAAAAATTCACCTCCGCAGATCTCGCCTTGATGCCGGATGACGGCAAGCGGAGGGAAATCATCGAAGGAGAACTCTACGTGTCCAGAGCGCCGGGTTATGAACATCAATATAGTTGCGGTCGCCTCTTCAAATTTATTGACGACTGGAATGAAGAAACAGGATTGGGGGCGGTCTTTGTAGGACCTGGCTTGGTCTTCGCCGAAGATGACGATGTAATTCCGGATGTCATCTGGATCAGCCGGGAAAGGTTTAAGCGCGGACGGGACAAAGCCGGTCACTTCGTGATCGCGCCGGAGCTTGTCATCGAAGTCCTTTCGCCCGGCAAGCCGAACGAAGATCGCGATCGGCGGGCCAAACTCAAGCTCTATTCTCGTCGCGGCGTGCAGGAATATTGGATAGTCAATTGGATGGCGCAGCAAGTCGAGATTTACCGCCGCGAACGTGGGAGACTGAAGCAAACCAAAACACTTCTTCTCGGAGATGCAATCGAATCGCCTCTGCTGCCAGGCTTCTCCTGCCAGGTCAAATCGCTCCTCTTTTTACTGCCCTGACGAACTGATCGGTCGGAATTCACGCTGCCAGTGTGGCTACACTGACCTCTCGCGGCGACGTGTATTGATCCGGATGGGCCAGAATCTCGTCAATCGCCCGCGAAACCTCGGCGGTGATGTAGCTTTCGTGGCAATTGTCACAGACGAAAGTCGGAACGTTTTCGATGACTATCATTCGGGCGCCCTGGCCGAAGGTCTGGTTTTTCAGATAGGGGCGCGCCGCCTGTTCGCCGCAAAACGAACAGATTTCAGCCGGGTTCTTGCGTTGGCGTTTCTGTTTCATAGCTCAAAAGATTCTGTAAATTGTACATCTCTTCGCGGGCGTGGATGGTTAGGGTCATACGTCCAGCGCAAACTCGATTACGCATTTCGATCAAAACTGATTGGAACATTGCCGGCTACCTGTTCCGCTGCCTCGCCACCTCTTCATCCGCCGCCGCAAACCACAATCGGATCGCAAAACCTTTCTTGCCAGAAATGTCTCCCCCAGCCGAAGCCAGCGTCTTGCCGTCGGGCGAGAACGCGACTGACCTAACAGAGGATTCGTGACCTTTGAGCGTCGCCACATTCTGGCGCGAGGACACCTCCCACAGCTTCACACTATTGTCCTCACTCCCAGTGGCCAGTGTCTTGCCGTCGGGCGAGAACGCGACTGACCTAACAGAGTCTTCGTGACCTTTGAGCGTCGCCACGTTCTGGCGCGAGGCCATGTCCCACAGCTTCACACTCTTGTCGTAACTCCCGGTGGCCAGCGTCTTGCCGTCGGGCGAGAACGCGACTGAACTGACATAGGAGTCGTGACCTTTGAGCGTCGCCACGTTCTGGCGCGAGGACACGTCCCACAGCTTCACACTCTTGTCGTAACTCCCGGTGGCCAGCGTCTTGCCGTCGGGCGAGAACGCGATTGACCAGACATAGGATTCGTGACCTTTGAGCGTCGCCACGTTCTGGCGCGAGGACACGTCCCACAGCTTCACACTCTTGTCCACACTCCCGCTGGCCAGCGTCTTGCCGTCGGGCGAGAACGCGACTGAATTAACAGGGTCTTCGTGACCTTTGAGCGTCGCCACGTTCTGGCGCGTCGCCACGTCCCACAGCTTTACACTCTTGTCGGCACTCCCGGTGGCCAGCGTCTGGCCGTCGGGCGAGAACGCGACTGACTTAACATAGGATTCGTGCCCTTTGAGCGTCGCCACGTTCTGCCGCGAGGCCACGTCCCACAGCTTCACACTATTGTCCCAACTCCCGCTGGCCAGCGTCTTGCCGTCGGGCGAGAACGCGACTGACCAGACATAGGATTCGTGACCTTTGAGCGTCGCCACGTTCTGGCGCGAGGACACCTCCCACAGCTTCACACTATTGTCGGCACTCCCGCTGGCCAGCGTCTGGCCGTCGGGCGAGAACGCGACTGACCAGACAGAGTCTTCGTGACCTTTGAGCGTCGCCACGTTCTGGCGCGAGGACACGTCCCACAGCTTCACACTCTTGTCGTAACTCCCGGTGGCCAGCGTCTTGCCGTCGGGCGAGAACGCGATTGACCAGACAGAGTCTTCGTGACCTTTGAGCGTCGCCACGTTCTGGCGCGAGGACACGTCCCACAGCTTCACACTCTTGTCGTAACTCCCGGTGGCCAGCGTCTTGCCGTCGGGCGAGAACGCGACTGACAAGACATAGGATTCGTGACCTTTGAGCGTCGCCACGTTCTGGCGCGAGGACACGTCCCACAGCTTCACACTATTGTCGGCACTCCCGCTGGCCAGCGTCTGGCCGTCGGGCGAGAACGCGACTGAACTGACATAGTCTTCGTGACCTTTCAGCGTCGCCACGTTCTGGCGCGAGGACACCTCCCACAGCTTCACACTATTGTCCAAACTCCCGCTGGCCAGCGTCTGGCCGTCGGGCGAGAACGCGACTGACCAGACAGAGTCTTCGTGACCTTTGAGCGTCGCCACGTTCTGGCGCGAGGACACCTCCCACAGCTTCACACTATTGTCGGCACTCCCGCTGGCCAGCGTCTTGCCGTCGGGCGAGAACACGACTGACTTAACATAGGATTCGTGCCCTTTGAGCGTCGCCACGTTCTGGCGCGAGGACACGTCCCACAGCTTCACACTATTGTCCGCACTTCCGCTGGCCAGCGTCTTGCCGTCGGGCGAGAACGCGACTGAATTAACAGAGTCTTCGTGACCTTTCAGCGTCTGCCTTTCGTGATGCGACTCGCGCCACAGGTGGTACCAGTAAAATTCGCGCAACAGGGCGAATTGCTGATTGTCGGGCGATGGCAGGAAAGTGTTGAGCAGATCGTAGAGACTGGAAGACCTGTTGTTTTCAAACGCCTCCTGCGCATGACCCATGTTGGCGGCGTAATAGAGGTGGTTGGCATTCGCTTCCTGACGTTTGGCGATCCGCTGCTGCTGCCAGGCATAGAAGGTCAAACCGAGCAGCACGATGAACGCTCCTGCGATCACGGACCAAAAAATGCGGCGTTTTCTGCGTGATCCCGCCGAGCGGCTCTTCGCCAAAAATTCCATCGCCGGATCGAAACCTGGATCGTATCGCTCCGCCCATTGGTGATTCGGCTCCCGCTCCTTCTCCCAGTTCAGAGCCAGTTGTAATTGCGTTCCGCTCCAGAGCAAGTCTTGTTTCCTGCCGTGCTTGTGATAAGTGCGGGCGGCGTCTGCGATTCGGCGGTACATCTCGCGCGATTCGGCTTCAGCTTGCGCCCAGTCGCCCATCCTTTCCCACTGCCGGATCAGACTTTCGTGTGAAATATCAATCAACGTGTCGTCATCGTTGGTCAGTGTCAGGAATGAACGGCCTCCGCCTCGGAACCGTTCGATGATCTTCAAGATGGTTTCGCGGTCAGCGCCGGTGATGGCGACGACTTTGTTCAAGTGCGCAGGGCGGCGAACGCGGCGGTTGCGGGCGTCGGTGTCGGTCAGAGCCTGGAACATCCGCTCGGCGATCTTCAACTCCTCTTCACTCATTCCATCGAGCGCGGCTTCGGCGTCTTTCGAGAGCGCGTCGTTGATCCCGCCAGCGGCTTCGTAATGCGGCAGGTCAACCTGGCCGGATTGCGGATTGCGGATTGCGGATTGCGGATCGTCGCCTCGCCCCGTCGCCCCATCGCCCCGTCGCCCACTCTCCCACTCTTCCCACGTCCGCATCAGCGCGTGCTGCATCACAGGCAGTTGATCCGATTTATCGCCCACGTCGTTGAGCACGCGGTCGAGCAATCGCGGGGCTATCGCGCCGCCGAACAGCCGGATCGGGCCTTCGATGGCTTGCTGGCGCTGCTGGCGGGTCAGGCGCGGGACCAGGTACTGGCTGCGGTTCATCGCTTCGGGCAGGCCGTAAAAATTGTCGCAATCGCCCAGGAAATCCGACCGCATCGTCATCACGACATAGATCGGCAAGCGGCGCTGTTCGGCCAGGGCGAGCATGATCGAGACGAAATCTTCGGCTTCGGCGCGCTGCTGCGGTTTGCCCGATTCGACGCCGAAACGGAAGATTTCTTCAAACTGGTCTACGAGCAGCAGCAGGTTGGATGAATCGTACAGCGCGGGCGCGAGCTGAGTCAGGATCGCTTCGGCACCGAACTGACTGATCTTTTCGACCAGGCGTTCGACTTCCTGCTCATCCTTGTCGTCAGAGACCGCGCCGAGCAGAGCGGCGGCCAAATTGCGGACGGGGCCGTCGCTCGGTTTCATCACGGCCACGCGCCATTGATCGAGGTCTTCGACCAGGAACCCGGCTTTGAGTTTCGGGATCAACCCGGCCCGGACAAGCGAGGATTTGCCGCAGCCGGAACTCCCCACGACGGCGATGAAATGCGTGTGATGAAGTTGCTGCAACAATTCGACAGTCTGTTCGCGGCGTCCGAAGAAGAGCAACGCTTCGTCGCTGTCGAACGGGCGCAGGCCGACAAACGGGCTGGGCGGGAAGGCGCTCCCGTCAGCCGGTGTCGTGGTCGAATTGTCGGTTATGGTTTCCATCTGTATTTACGAGATGCCACGCGCTTGCCGCGTGGAGTTTCACGTTAGTTGCTACAAGCGGAATGCGCTTCTTCTCGAGATGCCACGCGCTTGCCGCGTGGAGTTTCACGTTGGTTGCTACAAGCGGAATGCGCTTCTTCTCGAGATGCCACGCGCTTGCCGCGTGGAGTTTCACGTTAGTTGCTACAAGCGGAATGCGCTTCTTCTCGAGATGCCACGCGCTTGCCGCGTGGAGTTTCACGTTAGTTGCTACGACGAGGGGCGCATTCACGACGGCTTAGCACGAAACGTGAACCTCCCCGGCGCAAGGCCGGGGCATCCAGGAATCCTGGCTCGGATCTGTAGCACGAAACGTGAACCTCCCCGGCGCAAGGCCGGGGCATCCAGGAATCCTGGCTCGCACTTAGCGCGAAGCGTGAACCTCCCCGGCGCAAGGCCGGGGCATCTAACGTATAAAGAAATGAGTAATAACAAGCCTCACGGTCGGGCTACTGCCACATCTCCATAAACTTCGGGTCGGTCAAATCCCGACTGTCGAATTCGTAAACCGGCAGGAACGGCAGTTTGAATTTGCCGTTGGCCGATTTGCTGCGCGGCGGCGCGAAATAGACGCAGCAGCTTTTCAGCGGATGGTTCGCCGTGATGGCGAACTTCACGGCGTCGCCCAACCGTTCGCGCACCCAATCTTCGGCCACGTCGCCGAAGACGATGACCAGGCGGTCTACCCGCTTCAACGTCTCCTCGAAGATTCCGACGCTCTTGACCGGCTCGTCTCCTTCGGAATGCAGGTGAAGTCGAATCCTCCGTTCGGTCAGCGCGCGGCCCAGTTCGAGCGCGTGCAACTGGTCTTTCAGGTGCGTTTCCAGCAGCACGGCGGCGGCGCCGTTTCCGTTCGCCGATTCCTGTTTCGATTGCTCCAACAAGTTGATGATTTCGTTCGTGATCACGGTCTGCGATTCGCGGATGAATTTGTAGCCGGTTCGGTCGCGCTTGCCGTTTTCGAGTTGATCGAGGAACGCGCGGTGCGTCTCGTCTTCAATCGTTTTGATGTCGAGCGATTGCGGAACCCAGATCATTTGCGACTTCGCCCGCTGCAATCCCAATTCGACCTGGCGCTGCGGGTAGGTCTTCTCGCCGCCGCCGTCAATCTCGCGCCCCGGCCATCCGTCGAGCAGATGGACGGAGAGATGCGCGCCGCCAAGTTCGGCGATGACCTGCCGGTCGTGTTCGCCGGACTGGTAAGGCGGAGGGATTTGCGCGACGAGATTGACGCCCCGCTGCATCAATTCGTTCGAGATGCGGCGGCGCAGCGTGCGCAGCGAGTCGGCGGTGTCGGCCAGGAAGACCGTGAAACCGTTATCTTTTTGTATGGCTGGCGGAGCAGGCGGCGGGCCAGGAGCCTGCTCAAGTTGCGCTTTGAACGCTTCGAGCGTGGCGTGAATCGCCTCGCACAACTGGCGCATCTGCGATCTGAAGGGCTTTTCGTTCGGGTCGTGCGGGTAGCCGACCTGATCGTCGCGTTCGGCGTCGTGGAACGGATGGCCGCTCGTGCCCGCGAATTCTTCGGGCCACTTGGCGTAGTGAATGTTTGTGAGCAAAACGTTGAAAAGCCGCAGCCGGTCGCCAACGTTCATAGCGTTCGAATTCTTTTCTCGAAACCATTGCAGTTCTCTGCGGCAGTAGTCAGATTCGAGATAGCCCCGCGAATTCAGCGTGACGAAAAGCGCCGAAGCGTTGATCGCGTTCTGGATGGTCTGGTCGAAGAGATGATTGCCCTGCAACCGGCGACGGTCGCGCCAGATTCGCGCCACGCCCATTCGCCCGATGAGCTTGCTCAACTCCATCTCCAGTTGTTTTTGAAACAGTTCGACCCAGCCGTCCTGATCGTCAACGTGCGAGTAGCTGATGAAGATGTCGTGCTCGAACCCGGGCAAATAGGCCATAAGACACTTCCTGGACGCGGCAGAGTCGAGGTACTTCAAGGCCAGATTTCGCGCCGGAGGATAGCATTATCGGCAATGAGCAACAATGGTTTTCGCTCTTCCTCTTCGCCAGAGGCGTCTCGCTACCGTTCTCTGTACTTCGCCTGCGCGCGATAGCGCGCCAGCATCTCTTCGAGAAATCCTTCGTAGCTGAAATTGGTTTGGTTGTACTGAGGGCGGATCTTTTCGAGCAGCGGGATCGCAATGCGCCACGCCAGCCACAGTCGCGGATGCTCGGGAATGTCGCAGCGGCGGCGCAGGAAGTTTTCGACGGCCAGAATCTCGGAAGGCGTCACCACGCTCAGGTCGCCTTGAAAATCCATCGCCGGCGCGAGGCGGCGCATGGCGGTGTCTATCACTTCGCTTTCAAACACCTCGTCGAACCCGGGCGCTTCGGCTGCGCGCTCCTTGATCACGACAGTGTTGGCTACATAATCGCCCAGCCGTTTCGAGCGCGCGCTGGCAAAGACTGAAACGATGCCGACGGCGTAAAAGGGCAAAAAGATCACCGGCATCATATCGGCGACGCGAATCAGATTGCGGGTCAGCACGGCGAAGAACGTGACCGGGCGGCCATCGTCCTGAATCACCCGCAGCTTCATCCAACGCTTGCCGGGCGTTTGTCCTCTCCAGACAGTCTCGAAGAAAACGAAGTAGCCGAAGAAGATCGCAAAGCTGATGATGGTGGAGATGGCTATGATCCATAGACCGCCTTCCTTTGCGCCGCCGAACAATGCGCTTTCCATCGAGCGCATGCCCGCGCTCAAATTCCGCGCGAGGATGTAAATCGCGGCGCTCAGAACCAGTTGAATGAAGTGATCAATCGCGCAGGCGAGGAAGCGGTTGCCGATCGTGGCGAGCGCGAAATGAAGCTCGACGTGTTCGGGAGTTTCGATGACCAGGGTCTCGTCGGCCATACGCGCATTTTAATGGCAGAGGGCGAAACATCCAATCGAGGATCGTTCAACTCATTCGTTGCGCGGTTTGCCTTTGGCGCCTTTCTCCAGATCGAGTTTGGGGATGCCGAATTGACCTTCGAGTTGGCGGAGTTTCTCCAGGTCAATCGGGCCGACGATGTTGACGACGGTGAGCTGCGCCGGGTCGGCGGCGACGATGGCCAAACCGATGATGTTCTCTCCCTGAAGCTTCAGGTGGACGTCAACGTTGTCGCCGCCGCGTTTGCTGAAGACGCCGACGATCTTCTGCCATCCCGGCGCGCGCAATTGCGAGCGGATCGCTTCGAGGTCGGCGGGCGAATATTCGCCGGGCTTCTCGAATTCGAAGACGCGGACGTAAACGCCTTTCAGCCCGGAGACCAGCTCTTTGACTTTGGCTTCGTCAGGATTTTTGTCGGAAAGGAATTTCGCCGCGAGCTGCAGCAGTCTCTGATCGAGCGTGACCTCGACCACCTGCTCCGCTTTGTCCGCGAGTTTATTGAGGTGATCCATCTGAATCCTCGCGTCCTGCGCTTGCGCCGCGAGAGCGCAAAGCGCCGCCAGCAAAGCCGGAACGATCATCCTCTGCGCCGTCATCACCAATGACTTCATAAAAACTTTTTCCATCTCCGGTGCTATCTGTCGAAATAACCTTTTCGCGTGCGCGCGATTGCGCCATCGCGATTGATCTTCACGCCGACGCGCCGGAATTCGCCGTTGTGTTTCGGCTTGTCGGGCGAATAGGCCAGGCTGTAAAGCGTGTGCAGCTCCATCGCCACCCGTTTGTAGGCGCTTTCCAGCTCTTCTTCGAGCTGCGCGCTGAAGACTTCGCCGCCGGTCTGCTCGGCCAGATCGCCCAACTGTTTGCGAGCCATTTTGCGCTTGTCGTTGCCCATCAAACCGCCGCTCCCGCCGAACAGCAGCCCGAGTTTGTCGTAATGGTTGCTGCCGCTGAAATAGATCGGGTAGATCGTCACGTCCTCTTCCGAAGCGCGTTCGAGCAGCTCATCGAACGTGTGAACGGTCTCTTCGTCGCCGACCAGCGATTCATCCTCGCCGTCGGTCAGCACGACGATGGCCTTGCGCGCATCGGGAATCGGATCGAGCTGATCGAGCGCCTTCCACATCGAATCGTAAAAGGCTGTGCCGCCGTCAATGCCTTTGATCTGCTCGACGATTCGCTTGAGCGATTCCTTGTCGGTGGTGAAATCCGACAGCGCGCGGTATCGGCGGGTGAAGGCGACGAAGGCGATCTTGTCCTGCGGCGGCAGCGCGTCAATGAACCGGCGCGCGGCTTCGGCCATCGCTTTGCGTTTCGATTTCGTGCTCCCGCTCAAATCCAGCAGCATAATCACGTTGACCGGAGCGTTGACCGGTTTGAAATGCGTCACTTCCTGCTTGACGCCGTCTTCGTAAACGACGAAGTCTTCCAGCTTAAGATCGGTCAATGGCTGCCCGGCGCGATCCATTGCTTTGACGTTCAGGTTGACCAGCCGCGTCTCGATGCGGATCACGTCTTTGTCGAGCAGATTCGATTCGACTTCGGCTGCGGCTGGCGTTGCCGCTTTGGCTGAATCATTCGTCTTTGCCTCAATCTTCGCAGCGGGCGGCAAAGGCGGATTGTTTTCGTCGCTTGCCGATGCGCTCAATGCCGGTCCGGGCTTCGCAGTCGAGATTTGAGCCTCGGCTGCCGTGTTGGTTGCGACAGCCGGCAACGAATCAACGCTCGAATTCCTGCTGCGCGGAGTGCGGTTGGCCGCCGCGTTCGCGTTGCCGCCGCGAACCGAATTGCCGAGCGAGATGCCCATGATCTTCGGGTTCTCCAGAAACCTGGCCGCGGCGTCGGGATTGAATTTGACTTCGAGCACGACCGCTTCACGATTCTCCATCGTCACCAGCGCGAACTGAACGTCTTTGCCCGAAGTCTTGACGTAGATGAAAGTCCGGCTGTTGCCATCGCGTCTGGAGTTGATCTGAATCAGCGGCTGCCAGTCTTGGTTGTAAGCTTCGCGCATCACCGTGTCGAAAGAGGCCGCGCCGGGGCGAGGCGAAAAATCCTGGTCTTCAAACACGGCCAGCTTGAATCCTTTCACACCGGCCGGGCGAATCAGTTTGACCGCGAAATTGGCCAGACCGAGCATCGGGATGCGAGTCTTCTTCGCGCGATACTTCGTTTCGATGTGCTTGACCACATCTTTGAAGCCTTTGCCTTTCGCCTGCGCGGTGAACGCGGGCGCGAGCAGCAATGCGATCATCACCGCGAATAGGATGGCTTTTCGGACGAGACGGACTATTCGAGTCATAACCTTGCCTCCCCTGATTGTGAGTGGGAGAGTGGGGGAGCAGGAGAGCGGGAGATTTTCCACCCCCTCTCCCGCTCCCCCACTCTCCCACTCCTTCTTCAATTGTCTCCTTTGCGATGCTTCTTCGCTCCGGCGAAATCCAGAGAGAAATCTCCCGGGATTCCGAACTGGCCGCGCAACTGGTTGATCTTTTCGGGATCAATCGGGCCGACGACGTTGACCACCAGAATCTGTTTCGGCTCGGAGATCAGCACGCCGATGCCGTCAATCACGGCGTTGTTGTTGATCATCAGGAAGACCTCGACGTTCTGGCCATCGCGTTTGCTGCGCACGCCCACGATGCGATCCCAGCCCGGCGCGGCCAATTGCCGGCGAATCGCTTCGACATCGGCTTCCGAAAATTCGCCCTCTTTGTCGAATTCGACGCCTTTGACGTAAACGCCTTTCAAAGCCTGGACGATCTCTTTGACCGCCGCTTCATCGGGCTTGTTGCTGTTGAGGAATTTCGAGGCGATTTGCAGCAACGAGCCTTCGACCCGGACATCAATCGTCTCGACGGCTTTCGGGAAGAGTTGATCGAGATGGTCAATCTGCAACCTGGCGTTCTGCGCATAAACGGGGGCGGCGACGCAGAAAATCGCGAGCGCCGCGAGTGAAATCAGCCTGAGCATAATCGGTTTCATAAATTTCCCTCCGTAGAAAATGTCCGACAAACTTCAGTTTGTCGTTGTTTGCGAAAAGATCCAACGTGGAAGCCCGCGACAAACTGAAGTTTGTCGGACATCAGCTACCGTTCACTGGTCTTCTGAACCTTCTTCTGCGCGACGTTGAGTTTGCCGCTGGCGATGCGCATCGCCAGCATCACCTGCTCCTTCGCCTTTTCGCCTTCGGCGATTTCGGCGAGCATTCGCTGCTGTTCGCGGTAACGATAAGCGCCGAACCCGGCGATCATCAGCACGACCGCCAGCGTGCCCGCCAGCGCCCACTTCATCTGGGGCGGCTGAAAAACTGCGGCCAGCCTTTGCCACCAGTTGCTTCTCTCCCTCGACTTCTCCTGCTTTGGCGTAACGGGCAATTCGGCGATGCGCGCCATCACGCGATCGGCGAAATCCGCCGAAGGTTCTTCGCGGCGCAAGGCCAATCTCAATTCGTCGTCAAAACGGCTCATACTTCGACTTCTCCCAGACAGCGAGTGACTTTCTCTCTCAAAATCGCCAGCGAACGCCGCAGATGGCTTTTGACCGTGTTGAGCGGCATGTCCAAAATCTCCGCGATTTCAGTCGGATCGAGGTCTTCCTGATAACGCAAGGTGACGACCAGGCGGGGCTTTTCGGGCAGCGTCGCCACGATGCGTCGCAGCGTCGCGGTCATTAGCGAATCGCCGAACTCGAACGAAGCGACGGGTTCTGGCGCTTCGTCAATGCTGACGGTCCGCATCTTGTGTTTGCGCGCGTGATCAATGCAGCGATGGCCGGTCACCTTGCGCAGCCAGTATTTCAGATGAGCGGGCGATTCGATGGACGACAGATTCTGGTAGAGATGAATGAACACCTCCTGCGCCAGGTCTTCAGCCGTCGCGCGGTCGCGCAGGAAGTACTGAGCCAGCGAGAAGACCATCGCCTGATGCTCGCGCATCAAATCGGCGAAGGCCATCTGATCACCATTTTTCGCGCGCGACAGGGTGTCGTCGGCTCGCTGCATCCCGACCTCTTTCTGCTCGATCAATTGATCTGTTCGCTTTTCATTTGCCATTACGCTCAGTTAGTGGCCGGGGAGTGCAGAAATTTTCAGCTTTAATCATGAACGGCACAGCGCCGCGCGCGTAAGCAAACGGCGCATCCGGTGGTCAGCCGCTTGCTTACGCGCGCGGTACTGTTGATGGGAGGGTCTCTGCGAAAATTAAGATCATTAGACCGTAGATGCCTCTTGACAGCACGCACACTATATGACGTATCATTACTCCTCTCAAAAAAACACATACTCAGAAGAAACGCCCCAACCGCTACGCACATGTTCCTGTAGCTTCTCTTGCAAATCATTTTGCTCGCAGCCCGACGCAATCATTTGACAGTGAGTTTGCGATGTTCATTACTAAACGGTAGCCACTCGACCTGTCTATGTTTTTGGGCCAGACCGCGGATTGACCAGCGTACGATGGCAGCTATTGCCAAAGGGGGATTTATGTCGAGAAGAATGTTTGTCAAAAATATCAGCCTGTGGATTTTGGTTCTGACTTTAATCGCCGCATCTTTCCCACTGTCAGGCCGAGTTGAAGCTCAGCAAACCTTTGTTACGAAGCAAGTAAGGCTGCCCTTTCAGGTGGATGAAAACGATCCGCTCCACCCCACGTTCGCCCCCAGGCAGTACGGAAGCCGCCTGCCTTCGGACTTCATTAAAC
>Ga0247727_10012319_pt1 | contig 14713 bp, 9 predicted proteins | sample WisWelCaveWW1625_FD_202498 | JGI IMG/M metagenome (GOLD analysis project Ga0247727, IMG submission 202498) | Biofilm microbial communities from Wishing Well Cave, Virginia, United States - WW16-25 | ecosystem: Environmental > Aquatic > Deep subsurface > Groundwater > Cave microbial mat | place... | reverse complement strand
CGGAAACATCTTGTCACGAAATGTTTTGCCCACATCAAAAGCGACCGCGAGATATTCAGGCTTTTCCTGCTCGATGATGCGGATCAACTCACGCGCGAATCCATAAATCCCTGCGGTGGGTTCACCTTTCGATGTCTGCCAGCGTTGACTGCCGCCAACAGCGGTTAAGGCGAAATACATACGATAAGCAAGGGCGTGTCCGTCAATGAGGTAGAGGGTGGGTGGCATGGTTGAATCCGGTAAATAGTAATTGGTAAATAGAGAATCGGAGAATTTGAGATTGATCGGTTAAAAAACAAAACGCAGAGTGATTATACTCTGCGTAGATGGTTAGGATGTCAAGATGTTTTTTAACGCGAATGCCGCATATGAGCGGATGATGCGAATTTTTTATTCGCGAAGATTAGCGTAGATTAGCGGACTTTATTTCTTTGGCGGTTCGGAATATCCCTGTCTTGTGCGCGTCTGCTTGATGTAATCTTTCACCAGTTGCGGCGGGTGCGGCTGTGTGCCGCCCATGATGAGATAACCGGGCGCCCAGAAATCGCCGGAAGGGTTCTCTTTTTTCAAACGCGGGAATTCGGTGAAGATTTTTTCCGATGCTTGCTGGCGCATGATATGCATCAGGTACCCAGGAGATGTGGCAGGGGGAACATTCAAAACCCACTGCACATATTCCGGGCGCACAGCGAGATACTCGAGCCGCCAGCCAAAGGCGATACAAATTTGCGGCACCCATTCAGAAATGCGGTCAGAAATATCGCCGGTGAGATAATGCGAACTAAAACGAGGCACCAACAAACAGGCATACGTTAAATTGTATAAGCCGGGTGAGATCGGTTCGAGCATTACGCGGCTCGCCACTTCGGTGATCGAGTGCGGGCGGGTCTCATCCAACTCGCCGGGCATTGGTCTGCGAACCGGTGTTGCGGGCCGCGGGCGTGATTTTGAGGGCATGGTCGCGTCAAAATCTTCGACGAGGTGCTCAACGGTTTGTTCGCTATTTTGATTTGAAACCAGCAGGTCGGTTACGCGTATGGCAGGTGAACTCTCATGGCTGTATTGATTCGAACGAGATGGCAGTGATGGACGCGTGCTCCAGTCCGTTTCATTGGATAACGGAATCATGCCGGGTTGGGGTGTTGGAGGCGGGACGTCTGACAAAATATCTGCAATGGATGGGATGTCCATCTCTTCGCCGTCGTCTACATATTGAGTCGGCGATTCATACGAAGCCGGAACCCTTCGATCAAACTCAGGGCGAGCTTGATTCTGAACAACGAGCGTTTCCGCCGCTTCGGCGTCCGAAATCGACAGTGAATCTGCCAGCTTGCCAGCCTGCGAACGGATGGTGCTGAACGGAGTCTCTGCATCAAAGACCAACGCAAGCACCACATCATCAGCGAGGCGTGTGGCATACAACATGTGCTCGGCTTTGGTCGCTTCCAAACGGACGAAGCGAAGCAGATCGCTTCCCTTTTGCCCGTCCCAGTGACGCGTGACCGTGACAGCCAGTTCCTTCGCGGCGTTTTGCGAGAGTTGACCCGCGTATGCCCACAACTGGTCGCCGCGCGTGATCAATGCCGCCTGCGCGGATGATTCAAGGGTGAGGCGGGTGAGGTGTTGCGCGGCTTTGGTCACATCCTGCAGCCAGGGGAGCGCGGGGTCGTTGAATTCAACGGAGCGCGAGGGAGCCGGGGCGCTTGTGGGTTTCGAGAGGGGGGTGGATTTTTCGTTCAGCATGGTTATCAAATCCGGTAAAAAATATGGCTTGCGCAGAAGACTCCACGGGCGGAGCACATCCAGCGCGGGGGGTGTATCCTCGTCAGAAAACAAGACCAGCCTGATGTTCGGTTTGAGCGTGCGGAGCGATCCGCCAATATCTGCGATCGCTTTTTCGCCGAGGTCCAAATCCAGAAAGGCAAGCGAGCAATTTTCCTGGTCTGCACGGATAACCGCCTCGCCTTTACCTTTGACAACATGGACACGATGCCCTTCCTGTTCCAACCCCTGAAGCAGAACCCTTGAAAAGTTCATATCTGCTGTGACGAGCAGGAGGTTTTTTGCCATGTTTTCTAGAGTGTATCATGCCAGAGGCTCGCAAGCAAGCCAGACAAAGGGCATAGCCTTGCGGAAATGCCAGAAAATTCAGCTATACAACTTGATTTTCAGTCTCTTTTGTGCTATCAATAGAAAAAAATGAATGAGGGCGTTTTATGCATAGAGAACGAGTTTCTGAAAATGTTTTTTGGTTCCAAAGTGAAGTGTATGCCCAGGTGACGGCGGGTGTGGTTGCGGGTCCGCAGTGGGCGGTGGTGATTGATACGCTGGCTCTGCCGGATGAAACGCTGAGCATCCGTGAATTCATCGAACACGAGTTGAATGTGCCGGTGCGATATGTGATCAACACACATTATCACGCCGATCACGCGTGGGGGAATTGCTTCTTCCCGGGCGCGACGGTGGTTGCGCACGCGCGTTGCCGCGAACTGCTCGAAGAGCGCGGTGTGCCGTCTCTTGAATCGGCGAAGAAGCAAAACCCGGCGTTGCGCCAAGTAAAAATCGTTCTGCCGCATATGACGTTCGCAGACGGCGAGTTGACCCTGCGCGTGGGCAAAAAGAATTTGATCATATCACCTGCCACAGGTCATAGCAACGATGGCATTGCAGTGCTGGTGGAAGAAGACCGCATCTTGTTCGCCGGTGATTCCTTCATGCCCCTGCCGTATATTGTGGATGGAAATATAGACGACATCATGGCTTCGATCAAGCGCATGGGGCGTATGGGTCTTGAGAATATCGTGCAAGGGCACGGCGATGTCATTTTGCGGGGTGAGATAGAGGCGGCGGTGAAAGAAAACCTGTATTATTTGTCTGCCATCAGGAAATCCGTCAAAGCCGCGTCGCGGCGAAAGAATGCCGTCGAACTGTTGGATGAGATCAGCATTGAATCGTGCGGCAAGAGTCGTGTGTATCTCGGCGGGCTTGCCGAGACACTGCATCGAAGAAATCTTCATGCGTTGCTTCAGCAGATGAATTGAGAGACATGGCTCACCCCGAAATCAATCTTTCGAGCTTTTTGCCACGGATTTCACCGATTTACACGAAAAAAAGCCGACCTGGTCGAGAGGGTCTGCTTTTCGGTAGCTCATTTCGGGATAGTAAACTCAAAAATTCGTGACAATCCGTGTAACACCTGCACTTGCATGCAGGTGCAAGTGTCAGTGGCTGATCCTTAAGTTTGGGGTTAATCATGTACTTATTTGCTTTCTCGTCTTCCGATAATCCCCTTGCTTGTTAATTCTTCCAGTTCCTGCTGGCTGAGGAATTCACCCAAAACAGCGTCAGTATGTTCGCCAGGGCTGGAACTGGTCGTTGTTCTGTATCGCGCGCAAATACAAAGGGCGTGTTCAATCCTACTGGATAACCGTTTTCCTCACGCGCGAAGCCTCGCGCCTTGACTTGAGGATGCGACAGCATTTCTTCAAATGAAAGGATGGGTTCCACACATCCATCCACGGTAGAAAAGGCTTCCACCCATTCGGCAAGCGAACGTTGTCGGAAGATGGTTGCAACATCTTCCTTAATCGTACGATCAAACTGGCGTGAGAGCAGATCATTTCGTCCAGTGATTTTACAAAAGTCGCCCCAAAACGCTGGTTCCAGCGCGCCGAGCGACAAATACTTCCCATCTGCTGTTTCATAGACATTGTAACAAGCCAGCCCACCTTGCAGCGCCAAGGTGCCACCCGTTACTGGCAAGCCGCTAAAAAATGCCGCGCCCGCTTGAGGCGCCATCCATGAGAGGATGCCGTCGAAGAGCGCCATGTCCAGGTAGGCTCCTTCTCCACTTTGTTGACGTCCCGTTAGCGCGCTAAGTATGGCGATGCCAGCCAGCATGGCGCCGCTCAAATCGGCAACCGTCAATCCGTAAGGTACGGGAGGTTTGCCTTCTTTTGTGTTGAGAGACAAGGAACCACTAATGGCTGTATAGTTTAGATCATGGCCCGCCCGATTGCGATACGGTCCCTTTTGCCCATAGCCTGACAGCGCACAGTAGATGATATCTGGTTTAAAGGCTCGCAATGATTCGTAATCAATTTTCAACCGCTCGGCTGTACCCGGGCGAAAACTTTCGAGCACGATGTCTGCTGTCGTGGTGAGGCGTTGCAGTACTTCACGTCCGCGTGGATTGCGGTAATTGATCGCCACGCTTTTCTTTCCCTGATTGATCATCTCGAACATTTTTCCCAGCTCCATTTCTGGAGGGATAATACGGGCATAGTCACCTGCAATGGGTGTTTCCACTTTGATCACTTCCGCCCCCAGGTCTGCGAGTAATTGGGTTAAATAGGGTCCCGGTACAAGGCGCGAAAGATCGAGAATTCGGATGCCTTTTAGCGGCTGATACATTTTTATCTCCAAAGAAAAATTATGCTGGCAGGCTTCGATAAAATACGGCGGTTTTTGACCGCCGTACCGTGAAACTACATCAGACGATTCATTTTAGTTTATCCGTTGAGCTCGAGGACGCCTGTTGCTCTTTTCTGGATCTTAACCACCCGTTCAAACTGTATTTGATCACACGCTCATTACCGGCGAGAAGTTTTTGAATGTTGGAGCGCAACGCCCAAATTAACAGCAATTCCGCAATAATGCCGTACCATATATCCACGGAAGGTTGCAACCCGAGCGATGCGCGAATTACAAAAATAATAATCACAACCAGTCCGACTGCCATGGTAGCGATGGAGGCAATTCCCACGGTAAACCAAATAATTAATCCTGCAGAAAATACGAGGGGGAACATGGGCAACCATAACCCCATTGCGCCTCCGAGTGCCGGGGCGCCGCCTGCCCCGCCGCGAAATTTTAACTTTCCATTCTCATCCTTTTCAACCATGAAGAGCGAATAATTATGACCCAAGATTGCTCCGATCGGGGCAAGCACACTGATGACGTGATTCTCAGGGCTGAGCCACTGTGCAACCCACACTGCCACTGCGCCTTTAAGAATATCCAGGATGGCTGTGAGTAAGCCTGCCCCAAAGCCTGCCGCGCGTACAGCATTCGTCCCGCCTGTGCGTCCGCTTTCCACGGTGCGGAGGTCTTTGCCCGTTTTAATTTTTACGATCAAGTAACCGAAGGGGATGGATCCCAAAAGATATCCAAAGATCACTATGCCAACATCCACAAATATTTGCATTCCAGTTCCTCCGAAGTAAGTCTGCCTGATAAAACACGCAAGTGCTTCTATGGTTGCTCTTATTTGACATCCAGCATTTCCTGCCGGAGATGTTGAGTTAATGTCAGTTGCTGAATCCTTTATCGAATAAATGTTGCCAGTCCCCAACATAAAGCCGTTGCAATCGCAAGTTCAAGCGCGGCGCGGCGTGCAGGGAGGTCTTCACTCAGGTTGATCGCGAGATTGGTCAAGCCATACAACGGACCGACGAGCATCAATCCGAATTGAATCGAGGAGAGGGGCCAGTAATGCAACCCCGCCGCAATCTGAATGCAAACGAATGCGACCCCCAAAGCCCAGGCATATTCCCACGCGCCGCTCAAACGCAGGTGCAAGACTCGCAGACTTGTAAGCGCCGCGGCAATGGATAACCCGGGGACGATGAGGAAGAGACGCATGTCGCCGTAGCGCATGGCAACCGCAAGGATAAAGAAGAGGGTATATGAAATCGCCGTCAACCCTGCCATGGATGCGGGGTAGTAAGGCGCGCTGGGGTCCACAACAACATACTCTGCGATAAACACCAGCACGAGGAAGGAGCCGCTGACTGCGAAGCCAATCCACCATGCTGTTCCATCTGGGAGGAGGGAAAGCGGCAACCCGATGACAAAGGTTGTGAGGGTTGGAAGAAGCCACCATTGGAGGGTGCGCCTGTTGTTTAATGAAGGATGCCCGCGCAGGAGCCAGTCCATGCCGGTGGCGGTGAGTCCCGCCGTAAGCAGGCTCATGGCAGTGGTGATATTCAATGGAAGGGTGAGTAGAAAACCCGGCAACTGCAATTCGAGCGAGAATTCAGGCGATTGGATAATGCGGGTAAGGGCAAATGCCAGTAGCACGGTGGACGTTAACACGCCCACGCGATTCGAATCCGGTAAATATTTTTGCTCGTCCATGATTGCATTGTACCTTGCGTGATGGACGGATGCCAAGCCATGTCGGTATGGTAGAATCAGTTGCTAATGAAATTGGAAAAACCTGAAACACTTCCGCCTCCACCCAACATTATTGGCTCATTACGCGCCGGGTTTGATGTTGTTTCCAGTCATGTCTGGCTTATTTTCATGCCCATCGCGTTGGATGTGTTCCTGTGGCTGGGTCCGCGGCTGGGCACTGGCAACGTGTTCTCTTCTTTTATTTCAACCATGCTTGAGGTAATGAAGACTCAGCCTTTAGCGGCGAAGGATGTTCAAAGATTTACCGAGTCGACAACTACACTGACGGAGTTCTTCACCAACTTCAATTGGTTGAGCTGGGTGCGAACATTCCCCGTCGGTATTCCAAGCCTTGAGGCATTTGGGTTGCCGAAAGAGTTGCCCTTGCATACCCCGCTTGGGTTGCAGGACGTAATCCAGATTTCATCTCCGCTCTATTGGTTTGGGTGGACAGCCGTGCTTTGTTTGGCGGGTTGGGTGGTGGGGAGCGTGTATTTCCGCTGGGTATCGGTAACAGCTTTGGGTGAGGAAGAAGCGGGCATTAGTCCGTTGCGCGCCCTTATCCAAACGATCGTGCTTTCGGTAATCTGGGCGGTTGGTTTGGTTATGATCTTCTTTCCGATTTCACTGGTACTCGGGCTTCTTAATTTAATCAGCCCAACGGTGAGCAATGGGGTATTGTTTGTGTTCCTGATTTTGTCCTACTGGCTGGTCGTCCCCTTGTTTTTTATGCCGCACGGAATTTTTGCGCGGAAACAGAACGCCTTGTATTCGATGTTTACCAGTTTGCGGATGTCGCGCTTCACCCTCCCAACGAGCGGGATGTTCGTGTTCTGTGTATTCCTGCTCACAAGAGGTTTGGATTATTTGTGGAAAGTTCCACGCAACGATTCGTGGATGACTCTGGTTGGGATCGCGGGACATGCTTTCATCACCACGGCATTACTGGCGGCGAGTTTCGTATATTACCGCGATATGAATGCCTGGTTGCAGACTGTGTTTGAAAAGATGCAACAGAAGCAAGGTATGCCAACGCAACAGGTTTAATTATCCCTCACCCTAGCCCTCTCCCAGAGGGAGAGGGGAATCAATATGGAGGCTTTGTGGCAAAAGAGAAAGTAAAACATAATTATGATGTCGGTTCCATTCAGGCCCTGGAAGGGATCGATCATGTGCGGAAACGCCCGGGTATGTACGTGGGCGGTACCGATATTAAAGCCTTGCATCACCTTGTCTATGAGGTGGTGGATAATGCCATTGACGAAGCGCTTGCGGGATTCTGTACCCGAATCGATATCACGATTCATTCCGACAGCAGTGTGACGATTGAAGACAATGGACGCGGTATCCCTGTCGGACCTCATCCCTCGAAAAAGGATGCAAAGGGACGCCCGATGGAAACCGTGGATGTGGTAATGACTGTGATCGGCGCGGGCGGTAAATTCGGCGGCGGCGGTTACAAAGTTTCAGGCGGTTTGCATGGTGTGGGTATCAGCGCCGTGAACGCCCTCTCTGAATGGACAGTGACCGAGGTCAAGCGCGATGGAAAGCATTGGCAACAACGCTATCATCGCGGTGTGCCGCAGGGCGCGATCAAACAGATTGGAAAAGTTGCCAAAGACGATACAGGCACCAAACAACACTTCAAGTTCGACAAACAAATCTTCGTGGAGGATTTCGATTATCGTTTCGATACGCTTGTTCAGCGCTTCCGTGAAATGGCGTTTGTCACGCGCGGGGTGACGATCAAGTTCGTGGATGAACGCAACGACCGCGAGATGTCGTTTTATTTTGAAGGAGGGCTTACATCATTCGTCCGATATTTGAATCGCAACCGCGAAAGCCTGCATTCCGTTGTCCACGTGGAGAAGGACATCGAAGGTGTCGGCATTGAAGCCGCGATCCAATATACGGACTCATACACAGAGTCAGTGTATTCGTTTGCCAATACGATCAACACGATTGACGGCGGCACACATCTCACCGGCTTGAGGTCATCGCTGACACGCGTGATCAATGATTACGCACGCAAGAATGGTTTGCTTAAGGATGCCGACCCGAACTTTTCTGGCGATGATACACGCGAAGGCTTGACTGCGATTGTATCGGTGAAGCACCCCGACCCGCAGTTTGAATCGCAGACCAAAGTCAAGTTGATGAACCCTGAAGCGCAAACGTATGTCACGCAGGTAGTGGGCGAGGCGTTCAGCACATTTTTGGAGGAAAACCCGCAGGCGGCGAAAGCGATCATTGCCAAGTGTCTCACCTCCGCCCGTGCGCGAGACGCGGCGCGCAAGGCGCGCGATCTCGTCATCCGCAAGTCAGCGCTTGAGTCGCTCACATTGCCCGGCAAACTGGCAGATTGTTCGGAACGAGATCCTGCAAAAACTGAACTTTACATCGTGGAAGGTGACTCGGCAGGCGGCTCCGCCAAGCAGGGACGCGACCGGCATTTTCAGGCGATCCTCCCGTTGCGCGGCAAGATCATGAACACGGAACGCGCGCGATTAGATAAGATTCTTTCCAGTAACGAAATCAAGGCGTTGATCTCCGCGTTGGGGACAGGCATCGGTGATAATTTTTCTCTCGAAGGCTTGCGCTACGGACGCGTCATCATTATGACCGATGCAGACGTGGACGGCAGTCATATCCGCACGTTATTGCTGACGTTCTTCTTCCGTTATATGCCTCAGTTAATTGACGATGGGCATTTGTATATTGCCCAGCCGCCGTTGTATCGGGTGGCATACAAGAATCAGGTCAAATACGCATACACAGATAAAGAGAAGGATAAGATCGTCAAGGAAGTGGGCGAGAAGGCGACTCTCCAGCGTTACAAAGGTCTCGGCGAAATGAACCCGATCCAGTTATGGGAGACGACGATGAACCCAGAAAACCGGACCCTGCTCCTCGTCACGGTGGAAGATGCGGCTGAGTCCGACCGTACGTTCGATATGCTGATGGGTGATGCGGTAGATCCGCGTCGAAAATTCATCCAAACTCATGCGAAGGCAGTACGAAACCTGGATATTTAGGCGGAAGGTGGTACACCCTTTGGCGTGCCGCCTTTCTTCTTTGTTATGAAAGTACCATAGTTACGCATGGGGGATTGGGAGTAAAATTTTAGGTGTTGCGCCTCACATTGGCTCAACGCTTTTGAAATATGAGCCAGTCCTTTAATCTGACCACCTTTGCGAATAAAGCCGTACAGTCTGTTGTCCTTCTTTATCAGGGCATTGCTGTGCTGGTCTTTGGATTCTCGTTGTATTTCGCCATCAATTGGCTTCAGACCCCGTTCATCGGCGGTTTTTTTGAGCACTCCCTAGCATTAAATGGATCTGATACCACCGAAGAAGATAATCAATGGGCGATGTATGCCCAGGGATTCAAACTGGGCGATCATCTTGTATCAGTGAACGGTGAACCTGTTTCAAATTCAACAGACATTGGAAATGTTCTGGAACCTTTGAACAACGGTCAAACCATTCCCATTATCATCAAGACAACTGAGGGTGAATTCAAGCCAGCCAGCATCGCTTTGAAACCATTCCCCACTGCAGACCGGTTTGCCTACTTCATCCTACCAGCCATTATCAGCGCGGTGTTCCTTGCCATCGGCCTGTGGATTTTTGGATTCCGTCGTACCGAACCTGCGGGCCGCGCCTTTTCTGTCCTCGCTTCCTCGCTGGGAATTGCGATTGGCGCCCTGCTCAATTTGTATACCACCCACCAATTCACCTACGTTTGGACGCTTTCAGTAGCTCTTGCCGGCGGCGCGTTGGTTGATTTGGCGCTTGTCTTTCCGCAGGAGTCGCGCGTCGTTATTGGACGTCCTTATTTAAGAAGCGTCGGTTATTTTATTGGGATCATCCTTGCCCTCAATGCGTTTGGGACTTTATTCGACCTTGAAAATCCCACAAATTATTTCGGCGCCTGGCAATTGATTTATGTCTTCACGGGGTTATCTGGGCTTTTCTATTTTGGCACTCTGGCGTACCGCGGCTTTCGATCCCATTCTCCCGTCGTTAGAAATCAGGCATATACCATCTTGATTGGTTCATTAATCGCTTTTGGACCGATTGTGACGTGGTTGTTGCTCACGCCGTTGGGAGTCTCTGCGTTCAATCCATATCTGATTTTGTTTATGATCGTTTTCCCCATCGTAAATGGATATGTGATTCTCCGCTACCGCCTCATCCGCACCGATAGTTGGTTCCGCCAGGGAGTCGTCTATTTTGCTCTGACGGTTCTCGTCATTGCGGCGTATGGGTCATTAGTCAGCGGAGCGGCGTTAATCTTTTCCATCGCCATGCCGTCCGATAATCCATTTTTGATCGGCGGGCTGGTATTTTTGGTCGCGATTTTCCTTGATCCAATACGCACGCGCCTGCAAACTTTTGTAGACAGCACCTTCTTCCGCGGTCAACGTGCCTACGAAGACCGCCTGCGGACGTTCAGCCATGAACTTACCAGCGCGCTGGATTTGAATACGATTGGCAATGCCTTGAGGCAACAGATCGCCAGCAGTCTTGTACCGGATCGTATTCATATTTACACGTACGATTCACTGAACGATCAATACACGGCTCTTGCAAATGGGGATGGGCGTTCCACCAGCGATATTCGTTTTTCATCGAACAGCCCGCTCGTGCAATACTTTCAGAAGGAAAACATTCCGCTGTATTTGGATACGATCAACCCTCCAGCCGTTTTGAGAAGTGATGAGACGCGTCTGTCATTGCTAGCCGCCCGTCTCTTTGTCGCCCTGCCGGGGGAGGAAAAACCTGTAGGCTGGCTGGCGTTAGGGTCTCCGCTTTCAGGGAGCGCCTATACGCCCCGCGACCTTGTCTTTCTCGAAAACATAGCAGATCAGGCATCGGTTGCCATCTCTCGTGTGCAGACTGTTTTAGACCTCGAACGCCGTGTGCAGGAAATGAACGCATTGACCCGTGTTTCACAGGGTGTGAATATTACACTCACGTTTGACGATGTTTTGGAATTGATCTTTGCACAGGCAACGCAGATCATTCCATCCACGCATTTCCATATTACCTTGTATAACAAAGCGGGTAGTTATTTCTACTATGGTTTCTGCGTGGATGATCGGGAACGCGCCTCAAGCCGTGAAAATAAACCGCTTCCGTCCAACCTGGGTTTGGGGCAGGATATCATCCGCAGGGGACGCCCCGTCCTTACACAGGATTACACACGTGAATGCCAGTCTCGCAACATCACTCCTTCTTCACAGGGAGTATACGCATGGATGGGTGTGCCGCTAAACGCTGATGCTGAAACGATGGGCGCGTTGAGTGTTGGGAGCCGCAACGCGACTGTGACATACACGCGTGCGCAACTCAACCTGTTACAGGCTATCGCCGATCAAACAGTCGGCGCCATCGTAAAAGCCCGTTTGTTGGAAGAGACACAACAGCGCGCGCATCAACTCTCCACATTAAATGAAATTACAAGGCAATTGACCTCCACGTTGGAACAGGAGCCGTTGCTTCAAAATATCCTCGAGAACGCGGTCGGCATTTTGAATTGCGAAGCGGGCACGTTGTTCCTGATGGATGACCAGACCGGTGAACTCGTCTTCCGCGTGACCGTAGGACCCGTGGCAGGGAACCTGTTGGGACAAAAACTTCCTCCCGGAACCGGGATTGTCGGGCGCGCTGTGCAGACTCGCGCACCGGTCATTGAAAACGATGCTCAACATTCCTCCACGCGCTCCGATGCCGCGGATAAACAAACCGGATTCGTATCACGCGCCTTGCTGGCTGTTCCCATGCAGGTCAAAGACCGCGTCCTAGGCGTTATCGAAGTCATCAACCGGCGTGACGGATTGCCATTTGTGGCAGACGATCAAAACCTGCTCACTGCTTTTGCCGGGCAAGCCGCGGTAGCCATCGAAAATGCCCGTCTGATTGCCCTTACCGATCAGGAACTTACCGCACGCGTGGAAGAGCTTTCGATTATGGGCCGCATTGTACGTGAATTGAATGCCACCCTCGAAGTGGATCGCGCCATGCGTATCACGCTCGATTGGGCGATGAGACAGTCCAATGCAGAGGCTGGGCTGGTTGGTATGTTGCATGAAAATGACCTGCGGATTATGGTGCAGGAGGGATATGAAGATCTACTAACCGATCAGTCCTCCTCACGCGTTCCTCTTGATATGCCCGCCATACAAAGCGTAATTCAAAGCGGGCAACCGAGCCAGGTCTCGTTGTTGAAAAACGGCGCAAAGGGAATCTTCCCAGGCGCGCATACTCAAATCATCATCCCGATCCGCCGCGAGGCAGATGTGATCGGTTTGCTCCTACTCGAAAGCACCAGCGACTCGCAGGTCAATCTCGGCTTCCTCAACCGGTTGAGCGATAACGCGGCGATTGCCATCTCCAATGCGCAACTGTACGATGAACTCCAGCGCGCAAATGAAGCCAAGAGTGAGTTTGTTTCCTTTGTCGCGCATGAGTTGAAAAACCCAATGACCTCCATTAAAGGATATTCGGAATTACTCGCGGCGGGGTCAGTTGGGCAGATTAATGAAATGCAGACTAACTTTCTAAGTACGATCCGTTCCAATGTCGAGCGCATGTCTGCCCTTGTGTCAGACCTCAACGACAACGCGAAAATCGAAGCGGGGCGTCTGCGCCTCGACTTCAGAGCGGTGGATGTCCCCGAAGTGGTGGAGGATGTTGTACGCTCCACCAAACGGCAGGTTGATGATAAACATCAGGATGTGGACCTCCTGCTTCCGGCGCTACTCCCGCAGGTCTGGGCGGACCGCTTGCGTGTGGGTCAGGTACTTACAAACCTTGTCAGCAACGCACACAAATATACGCCCGAAGGCGGAAAGATCAAGGTCGGCGCGGAAGAAACATCGAACCAATGGGACCCGGAAGGCGCGAAACGAGTCGTGCATCTGTGGGTGAAAGACGATGGAATTGGAATCGGCGACGAAGACCAGTCAAAGATATTCCAGAAATTCTTCCGTTCGGATGATTCAAAAGCGCGTGAAGCACCTGGCACTGGCTTGGGATTGAATATCACCAAGAGTTTGGTTGAAATGCAGGGCGGGCGCATTTGGTTCGACAGCGAATTCAGAAAAGGCACAACCTTTCACTTTACCATCCCGATTGCAGAAGGGTTTTCATAACCATGACGCTTAACGTATCCATTGGGGTTGCGCAGGCATTAAACGGCCGCGAAGCGGGTTTGCAGGCAACGCATCACGCGTTGAACCGGCTTGGTTCGGCAACACCAGCCTTCGGCTTCGTCATTGCTTCGCATCAATATCAAGCGCGCGAAGTTGTCAGTGGCGTAACCAGCCTGCTTGGCGATACTCCCATGATCGGCTTCAGCAGTCCGGTTGGGTTGACAAATGAGGGCGTTCATCCAAATTCAGTGGTGGTTGTTTTGATGACGGGCGATCTGCAAGCCGAAACACATTGGTTGCCCGGCTATGCTCAAAGCGCGCGTGAGACCGGGGCTAAATTATCGAAGGCGATGTCTGGACAAAAAGATAACCGCGCCTTATTCTTTTTTGCCGACGGGTTCAACGGCGATGCGGATCAACTGTGCAGTGCAATTTCAGGCGGAGCATTCGCGCTCGCGGGCGCGCTTTCCTCCGGGGATTTGCACACGGGTCATTCCTACCAGTTGGCTGGTCCACAGACTGGAACCGGCGCCCTCGCCGCGGCGATTCTGCGCGGCAACGTGCGCGTGGGCGTTGGCTCGGCGCATGGATGGAACCCCATCGGCAGTCAATTCCGTGTGACGCGTTCGCGCGGCTTTTGGTTGCGCACGCTGGATGGTCACCCCGCCTCCGAGACGTATGCAAAATTATTTGGCTACCCCGCGCGTGAATGGGCATTCCCTCCGTTGAGTCATCTCGCGCGGCTGTATCCGCTTGGTGTGGAGCAGGGCGACCAGTTGATGATCCGCGCCCCGATCCGTGTGGAAGCGGATGGCAGTTTCCGCATGAACGCTCCCGTACGCGATGGCGTGGATGCGTATCTCCTTGTTGGAAGCCGCGTCTCCTGTGAGAATGCGGCGCAACAAGCCGCGCAACAGGCTTTGAAACAATTGGATGGGAGTAAGCCAGCCTTTGCGCTGGTGCTCGTTGACCTGGCGTGGGAAATGTTGCTCAGGTCGCATCCCGGAAGTGAGATTACCGCAGTACGTGAAATTCTTGGGGAACATATCCCGATCGCTGGGGGGTACACACTGGGGCAGATCGTCCCCGGCAAAAATTCGCCGACCCCTCAATTGCTGAACCAGCATATTGTTGTGATCGCCTTCGGAGAAAATTCGTAATTCAGGAAGCCCGACTGAAAGAGTCGGGCTTCCTTATAAGATCAGGAGGGACATAATTCAGGGAACTTTCAAAGCAATAGTACTGTCCTTATGGTTGAAAAGGAGATAGACATGCTAAAAAAGATTCTCACGCTTTTTGGATTTATTGTACTCACAGGATGCTCCCTCCCTGTCGCCACGCCTCTGACTCCGACCGAACCCTTCGATCCAACTCAGG
>Ga0247727_10012318_pt1 | contig 14713 bp, 18 predicted proteins | sample WisWelCaveWW1625_FD_202498 | JGI IMG/M metagenome (GOLD analysis project Ga0247727, IMG submission 202498) | Biofilm microbial communities from Wishing Well Cave, Virginia, United States - WW16-25 | ecosystem: Environmental > Aquatic > Deep subsurface > Groundwater > Cave microbial mat | place... | reverse complement strand
AAATATTTTGCTCCGATGTTGACTTGAATTTAGTGTGATAACCAAATTCTAATCCCAACTTCGGAGCTTTTTCAAAATACCTACCCCTGAGAGACCCAGCCTCCCCCAAATCCGACGAACCCCAGTCGGATATTTGGGGGAGGTGCCCGATAGGGCGGAGGGGGTAAACACTTTTATCACCTCATCAGGAATCGCCAGTGGCTTTCCGCTCTTCACATCCACGAACACCCAATCTGTTTCACCCCTCACCAAAACTTTGCCATCCGATTTGCGAATAAATTCATATTTTCTCAGCGAGCGCACGCGACGGATATTTTCCACCCATGTTTTGATTTCGATCTCCTCACCAGCAAACGCAGGGAGTAGATATTCGATCTTGTGCTCGCGTACGACCCAGGTCGCGCCCGCGAGTTGCATGGGATTCGTCCCACCGATGGACTCGTAATGCTCGACAGCAATATCCTGCATCCATTGAACGTATGCCACATTGTTGACTTGCCCGTTTTCGTCAATCGCGGTTTGAGGGATGGTGATTATTTTTGTGTATATGGGGGAGATGGGCATGCGCTCAAGTTTACTATATTGACCCTGCGCGTCGTCACACAAATCTGTGGGATATTTGAGACGGATCTGAAGCGTCGTGAAAACCGCCCCTCATTTTTCGAGGGGCGGCGTGGAATATTCGGTGTTGCTTAAGAATTTTACGGCCAAGTATGACTCGGCGCGGCGGCGTTATCCGCGGCGACCTGGGTACGGATAGTCGGCGTTACACAAACATGATCACCGGAAAATGCCTCGCGCCAAACGTACCCAGTGGCGCAGGTGTCGGGTCCAAACAGACTCGTCACCTTGCGTGAGGCAGCTACAGCGTTGTCTGCGGCGGCTTGCGTGCGGTCAGCGGGTGTCACACAAACGTCATCGCCGACGGCTGCTTCGCGCCACACGAATCCTGCGATACACGTATGCGGACCAAACGCGCCCACAACCCAACGCGATGCGGCGGCGGCGTTGTCCGCGGCGGCTTGCGTGCGCACTGCCGGAAGCACACAAACGTGATCGTTGGTGAATGCATCACGCCACACATATCCATCAATGCAGGTGTCGGGTCCATAAATTGCCGTCGCTTTACGGGATGCGGCGGCGGCATTATCCGCATCCGCCTGCGCTTTGGATGCAGGAGATACGCAAACTTTGTCGCTGGGGATGATGAGCCGCCAGACGTAATCATCCTTGCATGTGCCACTCGCAGGCAGCGGAGTGGGGGGAGCCGCGACGATCGCCAGCGTGGCTGGAATGCAGCTGCCGGTGACCACACTCCCCGATACCCAGCCCTGACCTCCCGGCCCGGCGGGAAACGAGATGACCCACCACGATGAGTCGGCGTTCTTTCCAATCACAGGTGCGGAGGCGCCGGTGGTCAGCGCACCGATGGCGGTGTACACGGTTCCGGGTCCGGAACGAATGTTTACTGACGTATTGGCTATAACCGTAGGCGGGCAGGCTGTTGCAGAGGGAACGCCTGTCGATGTCGGCAGGGCGGTTCCTTCCGGAGTATTGGTGCTGGTCGGGGTTGCAGTTTCAGCCAGCGGCTCGTCCGTACTGATCCCCTCAGGCACAGCCTGTGGCGCATTGCAGGCAAGGGCTGACAGGAGAAGCACAATCAAAGCGAATGAAATGTTTCTGTTTATCATTTCAGTTGCCTCCATCGAATCGAAATCTTGTTCTGCGATTATTCAACTGATCGCGTTTGGCATTGGGCAAGTGTACTACACAAAGACATGATAAGTTTTCAAAGAAGTTCGATTGACTTGCGCCACGATAAAACCTATCAAGACTAATGAAGGGAAATTAAGCGATAAGCGCTTTGATCTTGCCGATGAATTCATCCACGCCGAAGGGCTTGGTGATGTAAGCCGATGCGCCCGCCTCGATGGCTTTCTCCTTGCTTTCCGCGTCATCTCTTGCGCTGACGATGACGATGGGGATGTTTGCAAATTTCGGGTCGTTGTGTATGAGTTCGCACAGTTCGAAGCCAGTTAACCCTGGCATCATCAAGTCCAATGTGATCAGGTCGGGGTTGATAGAGTTTGCCACTTCAATGGCTTTGGTGCTGTCATTGACCGTTGTCGGCTGGTGTCCATTCATACTGACGAGCATTTTTATTAGGTTTGTGATGATGATATCGTCATCCACGATGAGTATTTTTGGCATGGGTTTATCTTACAAGCGATGGACGGATATGGCAAGCGGACAAAGGTGTGAGTCTCTTTACAAAAACGCCAAGAGATTTTATGGCTTCGAGAATTACGATGAGAGTTTGTTGTTGGACTTCTCACGATCCTTTTGTGTCTTGATCTCTCCCGCGAGATATGCCTTAAACAGCGCGTGCACGCATTCAGTGTCAAAGTGACTGCCTGAATCGTGTTGCATCTTGTTCAGCACTTCCTCCACATCAAGCGCTCCGCGATAGGGTCTGTCGGACGTCAACGCGTCGAAGACATCAGATACGGCGACGATTCGCCCATACAGGGAAATTTGCTCACCCGATAAGCCATTGGGGTAGCCTGTGCCGTCCATGTGTTCATGGTGTTCGGCGAGGGCGGGGATTTCATCGCGTAACAGCCGTACATTTTTCATAATCCCAGCACCAATCGCGGGATGTTGTTTCATCGTATCGGTTTCCTCTTGGGTCAGACGCCCGGGCTTGCTCAGGATCATGTCAGGGATTCCGATCTTGCCAATATCATGGAGTAATGCCCCGATTCGCAATTGATGAAGTTGTTCTGGCGGGAGTTGCAGTTGACGTCCTATGGCAACCGAAAATTCACTGACCCTTTGGGAATGCCCGTTCGTGTACGGGTCTTTCGCGTCAATGGATGCCACCATTGCCTGAATGGTGTCGAGGAAAAGTTCGTTCGCGTCGCCATACAGTTTGGCGATTTGGAATACAGTTGCCGCCTGAGCCGCCAGCGTTTGCAGTAATTCGGCATCCTCCCTGGTGAAGACTCCGTCCACGCGGTTGATCGCTTCGATGCCGCCGATGATCTGTGGTTGTGCCGCGCCAAGTTCCTGTCCGAGTTGAACAGTCTGCGTGATGAGCGGGACCGCGATCAATGAGGTGGTGGTGACACCAGTGATCGGTTCTGCATTTTTGAAATGCCGATCATCTTCATGAACATTGGCTACAAAGATGATGTCGCCGCTTTCGATGGCGCGACCGATGATCCCCTTGCCGCGCGGGACCCGCAAAGCGGGAACCTTCGACTCGCTCGATGAGATGTGCAGGACGATATCGTCTTTCTCTTCGTCAATCAGGAACAAGGACGCATGTTCCGCGTGAAGCAGGTCTCGGGCATAGCGGACGATGAGTTGCAGGACCAGGTCGCGGTCGAGGTTCGAGCCGATGATCCCGATGATGTCAATCAACGCTTCGAGGCGCGCAGTCCGTTGCTGGCTGGCTTCCAGCAGCATGGCTTTTTCGATCTCGGATGCCATGCGCGCGCCAAGCATTTGCACGATTTGTAACGGTGTGTGGGAATAGTTGAAAACTTGAACAACGCCGATTGGCTTGCCGCGCAGTAACAGGGGAGTGGAAATCACGTTGTGCAATCCTTCCGAACTGCGCGAAACCTTTTGCCAGCGCGGATCATTCGCGAGGTCTTCGATGATGAGGGGCTCATGCTGTTCCATCGTTGCGCCTGCGATCCCCGCGTTCGTTTTGATGCGTTTACCAACCAGGCTGTGATCGCTGTCGGGTCCCCGTATGACCTTGAATTCCAGTTCGTGTGTTTGAGAGTCAAGCAGGTAGAGCGTGCCCGCGTTTCCGCCGCAGACTTCGATGATGAGGTCAAGCATCTGGTCGAGCAGATCGTCCAGTTCGGTGTTGCTGGCGATCTGATTCGCGCGGCTGAGGATTTGATACAGAGATGAGGTTTCGTCGTCTGGCGCGGGGACTGCGTGTTTACGTTTGCTTGCTTTCGCCATACGGCGATTATACGCCCAGCGGAAGGGATTTTGGATTAGTGATTCGATTTTATCCCTGCGCCATGATAAAACCTGTCAGGTCTGGCAAAACCCCGCACCTCACGCACGGGATTGACGGCGGGATACCTTTATTCTTCTTCCACTTGCCAGTCTTCTTCCGAAATTTCAGCCAGTAAAATCATGTTACGACACAAGCTTTTTACATTTACCGCTGATAAATTCATATACAGCCACCATCCATTAGGCAGTTGCCTACAAGCGGACTTATATTCTTGTTTGTCGAAATACGATTGCAGTTGCGCAGCGATTTTAGTGTCAAAATCATCCACGAGTTCACTGATCACTTGAGCGGTGTAATAAGCAACATCGCGCCAAGACGCGACCACAAAAGACTGCCCTATAATGGTTAATGATTTTGGTTTTGTTCCTGTTGATTTTTGAACAATAGGTGGAGTTCCCAATTCAGACCAATATTCTAAAATTGTGTCAACCAGGAAGTTGGCACGATCTTGAATTGCCTTTTCGTCCCATTTTACGATCTTCCGTTTGAAATACTCCTTATTAAGTATTAGCGCGTGAGAAGAAAGAATGGTCTTCTTGTTTTCAAACGAAGAATTAGAAAGCTTTGAGTTCCATTCTTGAGTAACGAGGGTTAGATTGCCTAATGTGTGCAGATACTCTGTGTAAATTTCTTCCCAATTTGTACCCAAATATGCTTGCCACTCAGAACTCGGCGTTTGAGGCAAAATGTGCTCAATGGTTGGGGTATTGTCAAGAACAGTGTAACCGCCAGATTTTACTGAAAGGAAGCGGTTAATAGTATCTAAAATCAAAACTATTTTATTGCTAGTCTGGATCCGTTTATCGTAAACTTGTTCGGTCAAAACCTCCCTTCGCACACGACTATCAGCAGGGTAATTCTTAGTAATAATTACTTTTTTTAGAGTCTCTGCTAATTTGGTCGGGCTGACTTCCCTCCAGAGAGTGGGGAACATTTTGTTTAAGTAATTGGTAGGGTCATTGGTCAGGTATCGGCGGACAATATAATTTTCAAGGATTTCCAACACTCCCACAAATTCTTTGTCGCTGAGGTCTTTTTGAGAGTAGGACTCATACACCGCCATAAGAAATGGATAGGCAGTTGATACCTCCAGGATATTTAATCGAATTAGTCTTGCCTTTATTTCTTTATCAGGTTCATTCTCTGGACGAAGTAATCGATTGTAATGCTCCGCATAATTTTTTAGTGTAGCAATTTCCTTTTCAAATTCATCGGTTGACGATGTCTCATTTTCAATTCGATCACGGAAACGTTCATAAACATGCGCTTGATTGCAAAGCACCCCATTCCGCATTGTTAAATAATGGCGAAGAAATGCTGTCAATTCACCGATACTAGATTTACCTACGTTTCGTTTCTCCTGAAGCATGGCTTCAATTTTTGACCAGTGCTTATTGAAAATTTCTGCTTGGCGTTTTTCGGGCAGTTTCATCGCAATGTAATTGCGCACGAGGTCAGCTTGTGACAATGGCTTGCCTTTGGCGTTAAGACTTTCAAAAATTTCATATGGACGCTCCCCTTGATCCAGGTCAATAAATACTACTTGCAGGCTGTTTACCAAAACTATAAAAAGACGCTCAGGATCTATTGTCTCGGCTTTAATTCGATTTCCAATCTCTTTGTGAAAGAATTGATAGGCTTCTGGGATTTTGGAATCAATGCCCTTTGGAAACTCTTCTCCCTTTAGCAGGGCAAGATAAGCATCCCGATCCCCATATTTTGTTGTTGGAATTAGCTTGAAAAATAATAAATCGCTTTCATCAGGATTGGTAAGCAATCGACTTATGCGTTTGTGAATAGCAGGATGAGAAGATTCAATATTTTCCCCAAAGGCACTTAGCATAAGCGAAAATGTTGTTAGCCTTTGTTGGCCATCTACAAGTTTGAATGCTGGTATAACTCCATTACGCATACCATCTTGTATAACAACCAATGCCCCCATAAAATGTTCGGGTTCCTTTTCAGGCGTATATGCTTCATACAAACCCATTACGTCATTAAGCAGAGTCTGCCAATTCTCTTTTTCCCATGCATACTCGCGTTGAAAGTGCGGAAGAACATAGTGTACGTCACCCCCACTGGCAAAAACTTTCGACAATTTTAAACTCTTAGCGTCCATTAATTCTCCTCCAAGTCTGTGAGGATGCCTTGAACTGCGCCAGCATTTCTATCTTGCGCCATGCAGAGACCTCGCGCAACAATTCAATTATAAGCCCAACTGATAACTGCTCACTGTTCACTTCCCATTGATTTCATCCCGCCAATAACGAATCCACCGCGCTTGCGAGTTCCCTCAAATTGCTAACTTTCAACACGTTGTTACACAGCGGCGCGTACTTGGGCATGTCGCTGTCGCCGTGCCAGCCAAATTAGTATGCGTACACAGGCACGACAACTTTTCGGTCTGCGCGCTTCCGTCCGCGAACACTTTCTTCTATCGTCTTGAGTACGTTAGCGGCAAAATAGCGCGTTCCACATTCCACGCAAACGCCAGCAGGCACGTTCTCAATGAGAACATACTCGCCTTTCACTTTGCGATGAAGGGTGACGCGTTTTTCAACGATTTTGCCCCCGCAGTATTCACAAGTTTCACTTTGCCAGAAATTTTTTGTTTCCATAGTTTTATTTTGTTTGATCTTCGTAAACTGTAATAACGCGAACTTTGTTGCCCTGAGTTAGGCGGCAGACAATTCCAATCAGACGACCATCCAGTGATTTTCCAACGACTTCAAGTTTACCTTCTTTGGGCCAGGTTTTTCTGATTCTGCCATTCAGCAAGCCGTTTTCTATGTCGTAGATATCGAAATCGTCCTGCATGGCTTCGTTGTCTGCGTGTTCGGTCAGGTAATAAAGACCGTTGCGAACGAGAGCCTGAATTTCAGCAATTCTACTCAAGGATACTTCCTTAATTCAATTATAAGCCCAAAACCCCTGGGTTGTTGGCGTGCTTTGTGGTTTAACTATCCCGCTAACAACGAATCCACCGCCTCTGCCAACTCTCTCAAATTACCGACCTTCAACACGTTGTTGCACAATGGAGCGTACTTGGGCATGTCGCTGTCACCGTGCCACAAATATGGGGGTTCGGGATTCAGCCAAATGGTCCGCGCGGCGCGGCGACTCATCAAAGAGAAAATATCAAGGCGCGGGTCGTAGTAGTTGTTGCGTCCGTCTCCGACGACGATCAGAGTCGTCTGCCCGTTGAGTGTATCGAGATATTCATTGTTGAAATCGTTGAGCGACCAGCCAAGGTCGGTGTTGTAGTGTCCGCTGGGCATGCGCCATAAAACGGAAGCAATCGCTTTGTCCGCGTCTGAGCCGCTGAAGTCCTCCGAAATATATTCGAGATGGTCAATGAACGCGAAGGCGTGTGTCTTGCGGACTTGTCCCTGCAACGCGAAAAGAAAACTCAACATCAACTCGGAACAAAATCGCATCGAAGTGCTGATATCGCAAATGACCACGATCTTCGGTTTGCGGGTTTTATCGCGATAACGGATCTCCATCGGCACGCCGTGATATTTCAAATTGGCGCGGATCGTCGCCTTCGGATCCATTTGTCCGCTCTTGGCGCGCTTCTGCCGCAATGCTATACGAGTGCGCAGCGCGGCGGCGAGCTTTGTCACTTCACGCTGTAGCAAATGTTTATCTTCTTCAGACAGCGCATGGAACGGGCGGTTCATCAAACTGTCCACGTTATCAGAGCGCGGGCGTTCACTGAGATTCTCTGCAATGCGTTCGCCCGCGAATTGATCGATCTGCTGTTGCATCCCCTGCAAGTTTTGCTGGATGCGCTCACGGATCTCGTCAATGCGTTCGCGGCTCATGCCCATCTGCGCGAGTTGTTCCATGAGTTCTCGCATTGCCTTTTGGACTTCTGGAAATGCGAGCGCGCGCATCATGCGTTGTGCCATCCAATTTTGATAATTAAGATTGTCCACCTGATTCAGTCCTACCATCCGACCTAGCGCCTCCAATTCGGACCTCGATAACTGTTCGCCATTCATCAGCCTTTCCATCCGCTGACGGAGACTCTCCGCGAACTGATGCATCGCCTCAGCCCACATCTGCGCTTCTTCAGGAGTCATGTCATCTGACGGATTCCCGCCCATCATGGGCGGTTGTCCTGTGCCGAAGAACAACGGGAATAATTTATTGAACGTGGGAGTGTCTTTTACATCTTTGATGAGCGTCGCGCGCAACGACAAACGGAAATGCTCGCGGTCTTGAATCCCCATAATATCTACCGCCGAGAATGCCTCCGCAGACTCTGCAAGCGAAACCCGAACCCCACTTGCACGCAACGCTGCAATTAGTTGTAAGATGCGAGATTCCATAATTTATCTGATGACACTGTGCTGTTATTTGCGAACCCGATATTTTGTTCGATCTACTATCACCAGGGACTGATGTATCTCCTCCTCCGAATAACCTCCCAGAAGTTGACTTAAGACCTGGTGCACATTTTCAATTGTTGCGGGTCGGATTTTCAGGATAATTATGCCGCTGTGCGATGATGGAGTAAAGCGAAGCGCATTGCTGAAATCCATATCTATTGAAATCAAAATGCGTTTTTGGGAGGTCGAATACTGAAGTAGTTCACCGTCGTCATGCCCGCTCAATCCCGCCTCCTGCGCGGTAATAACATCATGCCCCCATTGACGCAGTGTCTTCGTAGTTATCGCATAAACACATTCATCGGCAAAGAGCTTCATGCCGCCAATGGTCTTTCTGCGAAATGGATTTCCTCTCCGTCAATCACCGCGCGGGCGTATTCCAGACAGGCTTTGATGTCGTCCTTCGTCAACTGCTGGTAATAATCCTGCAAAATCTTATCGAAGGTCAAACCATCCTCGAGCAAATCCAGGACCATGGTCACTGCAATGCGCGTGCCGCGTATGCAAGGTTTTCCATTATAAATATTCGGATTGACAACAATTCGTTCGAATGTCATGGTAGCTCGCTTTCTTCCAAAATTATACCTCTGCAAGGGTTAATTCCCAGAAAACCTTCCATACTCATCGGGCTTCTGCCGCGGTGTTGGTGGAGGCGGGGGATTGATATATTGTCTCTTCGCCTTTTGCAAATCCGCCTCGTGTTTCAACAACACTGAAATTGTATCTTCCAGCGTGTCCTTATCCAGATTGGACGCGTTCAATGCTACGAGCGCATTCGCCCAATCCAGCGTCTCGCTGATGGACGGCGACTTACGCATGTCCGCTTTGCGCAACTTTTGCACGAATTCTACCGCCTGTTGCGCCAGTTTCGGATTCAGGTCTGGCACTTTCAAGCGGACAACTGCCAGCTCTTCTTTCAGGGTTGGGTAGTCAATGAATAAATACAGACAGCGCCGCTTCAACGCTTCTGAGAGTTCGCGCGTGTTGTTGGATGTCAACACAACGAAGGGTCTGTGCTTTGCTGTCAGAGTTCCCAACTCAGGTACTGAAACTTGAAAGTCGCTCAGTATTTCCAGCAGGAAGGCTTCGAACTCTGCGTCTGCGCGGTCAATTTCGTCAATCAACAATACACTGGGCTGATCGCTTAAAATCGCTTTCAATAATGGACGTTGCAACAAAAAGCGATTCGAGAAAAATACATCTTCCTCTTTTGCCAGTTTATCCGCCGCCTCTGCCAGTGAATCCGCTTTGCCGAGCGTATCATTCAACTTGTCACGCAATAATTGCGTGTATAGCAATTGCTTGGAATATTCCCACTCGTACAATGACTTGGACTCATCCAGCCCCTCATAACATTGCAAGCGGATCAACTCGCGTCCCGTCGCGCCCGCAATTGCTTTGGCGAGTTCCGTCTTGCCAACGCCTGCGGGACCTTCTGTGAGAAGAGGTTTACCCAGTTTCTGCGAGAGATACACAATCGTCGAAATTTCATCCGATGCGATGTATTTTTGTTTGGAGAGTTCAGATTTAACAGTATTGGTGGAATCAAACAGTGTTGTCATTGGTCTCCCAGATTTTCTTCAACGGGTCAATTCGTTTCCAGCCCTCTCCCTTGCTCACGTGTTGAACTTCAAGATTTGTGAAGTAATCATCCAGCACGGCCGCGCGCTCCTGCGCCAGCGGCGGGACGCAATAATCCTCTTCCTCCCATACTGCAACGCCATCCGATTGCCAGCGGGCATTGTCGAGTCCCATTTGCAGTGCCTGACCGAACGGTCGCATCGCGCGGACTTCGCCCGAGTCGAGCCATTTGCGCAGGTTGCTCATCTTTGATTGGATCGGTTTGGCTGTGACGAGATAGTAAGCCATGAGAATCTTCCTTTCGATTTTACACTTTCAACCCAAGCGTTCGATACACATCCAAATTGGCTATCAATTCTTTTTCCAGTGTAAACCTGTTCACGATTAATTCTCTCGCATTTTTACCAAGCGACTTGCGTTTCTCAGGATCATCTAACAATTCAAGAATTTTCTCCGCGAGCATGTCAACATCATTGACGTTGACTATAACACCGTTCTTTCCATCATCCAAAATATCTTTCGTCCCCCCGACAGCGGTTGCAATAACCGCCTTCTCGCAAGCCATTGCTTCAAGGACCGCGTTTGGCATCCCGTCTCTTAATGAGGGATGAACGAAAATGTCTATCAACGAGTAATAAGTGGGGAGGTCGTTATGGGAGACATAACCTGTTGCGATAATTTGTGAATCGGGATTTGATGATCGGAATTCATCAAAGGCTTCCTTATCGTTTCCCGCGCGCACTTCGCCAACAATTAGCAGGGCGACGGATTGTTTTTTATTGATCTGCGCGTAGGCACGCAGGAGAGTTGTCAATCCTTTTTTCGCGCGGAGTTCGCCGACGAAGCCGATGACTCGACTCCGATGTTGGACAGCTTGCTGTCCAACATCGGAGAGCAAGCTCCCCGATTCCAGAGTGTGTAATCCCGACGCCTCCGCCAACATTACATTCCTCTCCATCGGCTTGAAGTGTTCAGTGTCAACCCCATTCGGAATCAAAATGATTTCTCTATCAACAAATGGTTTTGCTTTTTTCACCAATTCGCTCGCATTCGTTGTGACCGCATCCGCGTTTTGCAACGTGTACATCACATGCGAAAATCTGGATGGGTCAAATGCGGCGCGCTCGATGTCGTTTCCGCGAATGGACACGACACTTGGGACGTTCAAATATTTTCCCGCGTAGGTTGCAACAAATCCCGCTTGCGTTAAGAAGTATGCGTGAAACACATCGAATGGCTCGCGTTTGTGTTCTTCGACGATGAGTTCAAACCAATCAACCAACGTATCGTCAACGCGTTTGTGCGCGCCGAAGCGTGTGACGCTGACTCCGCTTGAAGGGAGAGTCCGCTTTTCGGAGGGGGGCAGACTGGAGGTCGGGGCGAAGAGGCGGACGTTATGTCCAGCAGAGGTAAGAAGTCGCGCGAGTCGTTCCGTTGAGATTGCCAGTCCGCCGATGTCGGGTGTATACTTTTCAGTAAGAAACGCAATTTTCATTTTATTGTGTAGGGCGCGTTCTCTAACGCGCCAACGGCATTACGGCATTAGAGAATGCCGACTATGCAAATTGAGGAGAGCAATTTTCATGGCAGACAACACGGCTTCCGCTGGACAATGTGAAATGATTATTGGCTATCTCGTGCCGCATCGTTGCGATAACCCTGCGTTGGGCAAGTGTGTCAAATGCGGTCGCGGCTTTTGCGATGAGCACACGAATCAGACTCGTGAAGGGCGTGTGTGTCTGGCTTGTCAGCAAGGACTCGATATGCCCGTCGCCTTGCCGATTGCCGCGGCGGCGTTCACTCTGACCGATCTTGATACATTCAATCGCGCGAGCACGTGGGACGATGATGACCGCGCGGATATGTTTTCTGATTTGAGTTGAGGTTTTACCACAAAGGGTCACGAAGGTGCACAAAGGTTTAAAAACTGATTTCCTTCGTGATCCTTTGTGACACTTCGTGGTTAATAAGGTCCGAGAGTCTCCCAAATCTTTTTGTTTTCCACAATAAAATCATCGCAACGTTGACAGGGCTTGAGTGCGGGCGGGTGCATGTTCAAGCGGATCTGGCGATACGCCGCGCCTTCCCAGATTTCCTTGAACGATTGTTTACGCACATCGCCTAGCGGTTTGATTTGTTCGCGCGTCATGCAACACACATAGACCAGACCATTGAAGTCAATTAGGCTGTGTGTCCACGGCGCGAAGCAGGGATGTTTGCTGTAATAGCCAAACGCGTATCGCCCGGCGCGTCCCAGCTTGACCTCGGTCTCGTCTCGCCCAAACGGAAACGCATCTTCATCCGCGATATTTATTCCCAGTTCCTGTGCGCGTTGTTCGATGACAGGCGCAATCTCGGAGTTGAATAATGCGATGTCTTTCTTCCGCATGGACAGATGTTCACCGCAGTGATCGTCCACAGGGATTAAGTTGATTCCATCCGCGCCGAGTTCGTGTGCGAGGTCGGGGAGCGTGGCGAGCGTCTCATAGTTTGAACGCCCGACTACCGTGTTGATGCGGACGGTGAGTTTGCCTTTGTGGGAATATTTGTTGAAGAGGGTGACCGCGCGCGTGGTTTGTTTGAATGACCCTTCGACGCCGCGAATCTTTTCGTGCATCTTGCGGATAGGGGAGTCAATCGAGACATTCACGCCGCGCAGACCCGCTTCGATGAGTCTTTTAGCTTTGACTTTATCAATCAATGTGCCGTTGGTTGTGAGCGTGACGCGCATCCCCAATTGTGTCGCGTGTTCCACCAGATCAGGCAGTTGCGGACGAAGCATCGGCTCGCCGCCCGAGAAGTGGATCTTCTTACACCCGAGTTCTGCCAATTCAGAAATGATCTCGCGAAAGCGGTCCATCGAGATGGGCGGCTCGCGCGTCTCGCGCCAGTGCTTGCACATCTCGCACTTGAGGTTGCATCCGTAGTTGACTTTGATTTTGACGTAAATGGGCTTATAGGCGCGGGCGTGAAGCACCGCCTGTTTCATTTCGTCTTTTTCATCTGTGATTTGCTCAAAGTTGTACATGGGCTATGCCGTCAATTGTATCACTTGCAATTACGGCTACTTATACAACGGATGTTTCTCATTGACCTGCAACAAATCCCACAAATTTCCATACAGATCCTCGAACACAGCGACCCATCCATACGGCTGTTCTTTCGGCTCCCTGACGAACTTGATGCCTTTGGAAACCATCTCGTTGTAATCTCGCCAGAAATCATCGGTGTTAAGAAATAGAAATACCCTGCCGCCTGTTTGATTCCCGATGAAGGATTCCTGCTCGGGCTTGGACGCTTTCGCCAAAAGCAGTGTTGTTCCCGTTGAATTGGGCGGAGCGACCACCACCCAGCGTTTATCCTGCTCGGGCTGATAGGTATCTTCGACAAGCGTAAAGTGAAGTTTCTCAGTGTAAAACGCAATGGCTTCATCGTAGTCTCTGACGACGAGGGCGATGTGGATGATTGATTGTTTCAATATGTATTTCTTTGATTAAGTATTAACGGTTTGCGTTAGCGGATTTTGGGCGGGCTGAGAAAATGTTTGGGAGCAGAAAAAACCCGAAGCCACGCTACGCGAACTGCTTGAAACGCGGAGACTCTCCTTGTCTGTCCTTGGTGTTTGTCTAAGGGTGGCTGCACGATGTGTTGGGCTGGGTTAGGAAAACGTGAAATGCTTTTTCCAATTGTCATAAGAGCTCCACCAATTAATGTGCCTTGATAAACCTTCAACATCAGGAAACAGTGAAGTTTCATTAATACCGTAAAAATTCAAATCAAATAGGATTTCCTCTCTGTTCTTTGGTGACACAATTATTTTTTCTAGTTCTATTCCCGCAATCGAATCATCTAAGATATCTTGAGGTCGGGGATGGTAAGTAAAGGTGCTTGACTGACCAATTATTCTTCCAACATATGCAGACGGTATGAATCGCGCAATTGAATCAACCCCTCCGATTTTATCCTTCTCGGTGTCTATTAGCTTATTATCAGCTATGTGAAGACAATATATACAGGAGTCAGTTTCTGAATTACCCGAAACGGCGAAATAAGCCGCGACTAATGGATTTGCTGTCCAGTCCAAAAGCCTCGTTGCGAGCCCATAATGCTGCGCCATTGCCAAACGCTGCCATTCATTAATCGGCAAATCAACGAATCCAACAGCTCTTCGGCACCAAGCACTAAACAATTCCAGGTCTGGTACATTCTTGAATTCGGGTCTACCAGCTTTGGGCAGGAGACGCCATTCGGAATTTGCTTGACCACGAAAAAGCCAGACAAAATTTCCGCGATATTTTGAGCGCAGGAGAGTGTGTAGTTCTGCAAAAGATTTAACGACCTGTTCTTTCATAATCTCACCTCCTATTCTTTGCTGTTGGGTCAATAATTTGGGTTCACAGTCCCACGGTTTGAGTTAGCGGATTTTGAGCGGGTGTGGACTCTGCTTGAGAGCAGAGAAAACTTGAAGCCACGCTGCCCGAAATGCTTGCCGTAGGTGCCGCACGCCGTCCCTTCGGGCGGCAGTCCCCAGCGTCGAGTGCATTATCCCCGCGATCTTCGGGGACGCTGTGTTAGCCATCTTCTCCCTATTCTGCTCTTCTGATTGATAGAACAACATCAAATCGTTGGCTGCCATATACCCTTGACATAAGTAGCTTCTGATTCGCCTGGCCAAGGCGGCATGGTGATG
>Ga0247727_10012317_pt1 | contig 14715 bp, 9 predicted proteins | sample WisWelCaveWW1625_FD_202498 | JGI IMG/M metagenome (GOLD analysis project Ga0247727, IMG submission 202498) | Biofilm microbial communities from Wishing Well Cave, Virginia, United States - WW16-25 | ecosystem: Environmental > Aquatic > Deep subsurface > Groundwater > Cave microbial mat | place... | reverse complement strand
CGGTGCCATCAGCGTTCCCAACATAAGTGACATCGGTGGCTGATGCTGAAACACTCAACGAACTGCAATCCATAAATTCAAGGTCGTCAACAATCAGGATGCTGCCGATTTGAATATTATTGGTGTTGGTGGACACCAGCAGGATTCTTCCTGAATCGGGTGCATTCGCGCTGGTATATGTAATCGGCACTAAAAATTGCGTGAAAGAGCTGACAGTGGTGGTAGGGTTGAAAACTCCTTCACCCACCTCTTCAAGCACTCCGGCATTCCTTTTCCATAGGTTAATTCTGATTTCGCCACTGTCGCCTGCCATCGGGGAAAATTTATACCACCCTTTCAAATGAGTCGGTCTTTGAGTATAGGTAAATCCCCCCTCTAATTCCTGTGTGCCAGTATTAATCGTTCCTGTTACGGTAATTCCAGGAGCATCGCCCAAGCCAAAGACGCTCTTTGAAGTGAGCTTCATGGAATAGGTTCCGCCATGCACATCGGCACCCGAGCCTCTTTCGCAGGTGAGAACACCAATTCCTCCCAGCCACGTGGAGCCGTTCAGGTTGCCCCAGCTATCGGGATTCTGGTAAGCCGGAAACCCCGTAGGCGCCCAAGTCTCAAATCCGGGATTCGGAATCTGCGAGAATGCAGTGAAAAAAGATGCGCTTGCAGTAATGGCGGGCAGGATGACCTGCCTGATGAAGTGCTTCATTATTTTAATTTTTGGGGGAATAAAGGTAATTAATTAAGGATACACAGCGTACAGGTGGTGTAGGTAGTTTCTTGTTTCTTGTTTTTGTTTTTGTTTTTCGTTTCTGGTTGTTAGAAATGTTTGAATGAAGGAATGAGAGAATAAGATATTCAGTCATTCAAAATTCATCTGACGAGGGCTGTGTCGGATGCCTGCCTGTCGGCAGACAGGAAAGCATCCGACCACAAGAACAAGAAACAAAAAACAGGAAACAAGCAACTGGTTCCGCTTCACTATTTTATTAACTTTGCCCGTTCCCGTTTCAAATAATTTTAATGAAAACTTACAGGCTCGTCAATAATGCAACCGGCTGGGTGATTTTTGCTGTTGCGCTGATCACCTACACGCTCACGCTGGAGTCCACTGCCAGCTTCTGGGATTGCGGTGAATTTATTTCAGGGGCTTACCGGCTGGAAGTGGTGCATCCCCCGGGAGCGCCTTTCTTCATCCTGGTCGGACGAATTTTCACCTTGTTTGCGTCTGACCCATCGCAGGTGGCGTTCATGGTCAACTTCATGTCGGGTTTTTTCAGCGCGCTGGGCGTGCTGTTCCTGTTTTGGATTATCACTGCGTTTGCAAGAAAAGCCGTCATCGGGAAAGAGCAGGAGCCTTCCCTCGTTCAGATTTTTGCAGTTATCGGGGCGGGCGTTGTTGGCACGCTTGCCTGCACCTTCTCCGATACGTACTGGTTTTCAGCCGTGGAAGGCGAGGTCTATGCGCTCTCCACGTTCTTCATCACGTTCGTCTTCTGGTGCATCATGAAGTGGGAAGCCTCTGAAGATGAGCGCCACCGCGACAAGTGGCTGGTGTTTGCCGCCTTTGCCGTTGGATGGTCGGTCGGTGTGCACCTGATGAGCTTGCTCGCTATTCCCTCGATGGCGATGATTTATTACTTTAAAAAATACAAGCCGACTACCTTCGGAATGCTGGCAGCTCTTTTTATTGGCTTTGCCATCCTGATGTTTGTTTATATAGGAGTGGTGAGCAAGCTCATAAGCTTCATGGCTTCCTGCGATTTGTTTTTTGTGAATGACCTAAACCTGCCCTTTGGAAGCGGTGTGGTTTTCTTCATTGCGCTCATCGTTGCGCTATTGATTGGTGGGCTGGTGTATGTTCATAAAGTCGGAGGGATTAATCTCAACCTTTCGTTTTTCACCTTCAGGATGAGCCGTGAAAACCTCCAGATTATTCTTTTATCCGTCACGATGATTTTTATTGGATTTTCCGCGTACTCGGTGGTCGTGATGCGCGCGCTGGCGGTGCCTCCTATTGACATGAACAAGCCTGCGGATATTTTCAGGCTGCAGTCTTATGTCAACCGCGAACAATATGGCGACCGCCCCTTGCTTTACGGTCCTCACTTCAACGGCTATCCTGTTGAGATTATAAAGCTGGGAAAGAGGTATTACAAGGGTAAGGAAAAGTATGAAGTGATTGGAGACAAGATTGATTACCGGTTCGATGACAAGGACAATATGCCCTTCCCCCGCCTCGGCTCGTGGCAGGACGACCGGCATGTTGCGGCTTACCGCGCGATGCTCGGATTGAAGGAAAAGGAAAATCCAACGATGGGCGACAACATCAAGTTTTTTGTGAACTACCAGGTGATGTTCATGTGGTTCCGCTATTTCATGTGGAATTTTTCCGGACGGCAAGACGACATCCAGGGCAGGTTCGACAACAACAACGGTCATTGGCTGAGCGGCATCAAAGCGTTTGACGAAGCAAGGCTGGGTTCGATGGATAACCTTACCGATGATTTGAAGAATAATAAGGCAAGGAACAATTTCTACATGATTCCCTTTCTGCTTGGCTTGCTTGGAATGCTCTACCAGATGTATAAAGACTCCAGGGATTTCTTAATTGTGTTTACGCTGTTCCTCTTCACCAGCCTGCTTGAAATAGTTTTCTTCAACTCACCGCCTTTTGAACCGAGAGAGCGCGACTACACGCTGGTAGGCTCATTCGTAACGTACACGATTTGGATTGGCTTCGGGGTGCTGGCGATTTTTGAGTTTCTCAGAACAAGGATGAAACCGGCACTGGCTCTCGGCATTGCTTTCCTCCTAAGCCTCACCGCACCTTTTTTGATGGCGAATGACGGCTACGATGACCACGACCGCTCCGGCAGATACACCGCGCGTGATTTCGCAATCAACTACCTGGAGTCCTGCGCGCCCAACGCTGTTATTTTCACCCAGGGCGATAATGACACCTACCCCCTTTGGTATGCGCAGGAAGTGGAGGGAGTGAGGAAGGACGTGCGCGTGGTCAACCTCAGCCTGCTCGGAGTGGATTGGTACATCGAGCAGTTGAAATACGCGCTGAATGATGCACCACCCGTAAAGCTCATTCACACGCCCGACAAATACTTGGGCAACAAGCGGGATGTCACCCGTTATTTCGACAACAAGAAGGGGTGGGCAAATCAAACATTTGAGTTATTGAACGTGGTAAAATTTATTGCCTCCGATGAGCGCGGCAATCAAGTGCAGTTATCCAGCGGTGAGTTCACCAACTACCTGCCCAGCAAGAATATCAAAATAACAGTTGATTCCGCAGCCGTTGCTAGAAACAAAGTGATTCCCGATTCACTGTTGCCGAATATGGTGAAGGAGATGCAGATTAAAATCGGGCGCAACAATCTTTTGAAGAACGACCTCATCGTGATGGACATCATCGCGTCCAACCTGTGGGAGCGCCCGATTTATTTCGCGGTGTCGGTGGCGCCTGAATCCTACCTCGGCTTTCAGAATTATTTTCAATTGGAAGGGCTGGCTTACCGCATCGTTCCGCTTGAAAAGAAAGACCGGAGCGGACAGGGCGGTTTTGTCGGGGTGGATGTCATGTATGACAATGTGATGAACAAATTCAAGTGGGGCGGCATCGAGAAGAAAGACACCATTACCTACACCGTGAAAGCCGGTGATACCGAATCCTCCATAGCCGGGCATTTCAACGTGAGCGAAGCGGAATTGATGGCTTTCAATTCACAGGACACTACTTTCAATCCGGGAAATAGTATCAAAGTGGTGGTTCCGAATCCGCTCTACTTAGATGAAAATATCCTGCGGATGACGATGAACCTGCGCAGCAATTTCGCTCGCTTAGTGGAATCGCTGATTGAAGCCGGCAAAAAAGAAGAAGCAAGAAAAGCCATCAACCGCTGCATTGAAGTGATGCCGAGGCAGACCGTGCCCTACAACATTTTCATGGTTCGCTTTCCTGAATACTTCTACAAGCTGGATGAAAGGGAAAAAGCCCGGGAGCTGATTCACCAGCTTGCCAAAGTGTATGAGCAGGAATTCAGGTACAATTCCGACATGCTTGAATATGACCCCGGAGCCAAGCGAAGCACGCAGCAGGCAATGGCGGTGATGCAGGAACTTGTCCGCGTGTCTGAATACTACAAGGATGTAGAACTCAGCAAGGAGATTGAAGACAGGTTTAATGCCATGAAGGGATTGTTTGCACAGTGATGCTGCCGCATAAAAGTTATTAAGACATCAGTTATTGGTTATTGACCGTATTTCGGATTCACCGATTGGTGATTCAATAATCAGCAACTTCTACCATTTAGTAATTGAAATTAGTCTGAGCCTGTTGCAGTCACCCTGAGTTTATCGAAGGGTGGTGCAAGCCTGCGCCATGCTTCGACAAACTCAGCATGACGGCTTGCGCTCAATGGACTATCTTCAAATTACTAATGGTATTACTTAACAGCCAACACTTGACTTCCCAATTAATCTACGGCAGGCATCCGGTGCTTGAAGCGCTGAAAGCTGAGAAAGTGTTTGAAAAAATCTTGTTGCAGCAAGGGGCTTTCTCCGATGAAATCAGCGCTATCAAGACATTGGCAAGGCAAAGCAACGTCCCGGTTCAATTTGTTCCTCCGCAAAAGCTTAGGACGATTACCGCAAAGAATCATCAGGGAGTGGTTGGCTTTCTTTCGCTGATTCAATATTACTCCGTGGAAGACGTGATGCTGAAAGCCTATGATGAAGGAAGGATTCCGCTCTTTCTCCTGCTTGACAACATCACCGATGTAAGAAACTTTGGCGCGATTGCACGGACTGCAGAGGTGACAGGCGTTGACGCGCTGATTGTTCCGCAAAAAGGAGGGGCTTTGATTAATGAAGATGCAATCAAAACTTCTGCAGGAGCATTGAATCTGATTCATGTATGCAAGGCGCAAACACTTGCACACGCGGTTGATTATTTAAAGCTCAACGGCATCCGCATTTTTGCGGCTGATGAAAAAGCCAAGAAAAAAGTGTTTGAAATGGATTTCAGCATCCCGGCAGCCATCATCATTGGCGCGGAAGGGGAGGGAATCAGCAAGGAGTTGTTGCAAAAGTCGGATGAATCGTTCAGCATTCCGATGCTCGGTAAAATCAGCTCGTTTAATGTTTCCGTAACGTCCGGAATTGTGCTGTATGAGGTGACGCGGCAGCGGATGAAGCAGTAACATTGCCTGTTCAAATTAAAACTCGCTCCACACCCTCCACGATTCTTCCGCCTGCAACACCAGCATCTCGTACCCATTCTTAATCGCAGCGCCCCTCTCTTTTCCCTGTTTCAAAAAGAGAGTTTCTTCGGGGTTGTAAATCAAATCGAATAACAAATGCCCGGCATTGAGAAACTGATAGGGAATGTCAGGCGCTTTTGAAACATCAGGAAACATCCCGACAGGCGTTGTGTTGATGATGAGCGTGTATTCTTCAATCAAATCCTTTGTGATGCCCGGGTAGCCGATTTCATTTTCTTCCAAAGGATTTCTTGAAACTAAGAGAAATTCTATCCCCAATTTTTCAAGCGCATACTTCACCGCGAGTGATGAACCCCCCGTTCCAAGTATCAGGGCTTTCTTATGCCAGGGCTTGAGCAAAGGGATGAGCGAGCGCATGAAACCGATGTAATCGGTATTAAAGCCTTTCAGCTTGCCGGAAGAAACTTTAATCGTGTTTACCGCTCCAATCTCTCTTGCATCATCACTCAATTCGTCCAAGTAACGGATGACTGCTTCTTTAAAGGGGATGGTGACATTCAATCCCGACAAGCAGGGATGGTCGGCAACGATTTTTCCGAGGAGCGCAATTTTTTCAATCTCGAAATTTTCATACGCGGCATCACCGATACATTCGCGCGAGAATTTTTCAATGAAGTAAGTTTTGGAAAAGGAGTGAGAGAGCGGATAGCCGATAAGTCCGAATAGTCGCACGGGCGAAAGTTAACAATCCCCGGTTCACCGGTACTGGTCCACCAGCTTCAGCACCGCGGCATCCTTCTCCATGTAAGGAGCAATCTCGAAAACAACGGGATGCAATTTGAAATCAGTCAGCAGCGCGCGCTCGAGATTGAGGAGTGATTCTTTTTTATTGCCGATTAAAAAGTAATAAGCGCTTTTAACGTAAATGATGTCTGCGGGGTCATCGAATTCTTCGCAGGCATCACCCAAAACGATGAACGCATCGCGGTACATGCCGGACTCTAAAAGCGTGCGAGCCAGCGCCAGCCAGGCATCGCGCGAGGCAGGGCGCAGGTCAACGGCTTTGCTGTAGAGTTCTATCGCATAATCCAGATCGCCCAGTTCATAGCAGGCATCTGCGAGCATCTCGATATAATCCGGGTCGTCATCTTTCAGCTTGTAGGCGCGCTCAAATGAAGTAAGGGCGTTGCTCCATTTCTCTTCTTCGCTGTAGCAAAGACCGATTTTGAAAAATGCTTCGTGAAATCGCGGGTCAATGGTGATTGCCTTGCGGAAGTAGTTGCGCGCATTGCCGTATTCCTTCAGGCACTCATAGCACTCACCGATGTTATAGTAAATCTCTTTGGATGGGCGGGCAACGTCCAGGGCGTTTTTGTAATACCCGATAGCCTTGCGGTACTGCTCCATCCTGAAAAGCACGTCACCGCAGTCCTTGTAGGCATACTCGAATTTTTCGTTAATCGCCAGCACGAATTCAAAAGCGTCCACTGATTTTTCAAATTCGCCCAAACCCGCGTATGCATGGGCGAGATTGAACCAGGCGAGGTGGCTATACGGCTCTTTGTCAACGATGCTTTGATGGAGTTCAGCGCTCTCCTTGTATTTTTCGGCAAACTGGACGCAAAACCACATGCGGTTGAGCGCTTCTTCACTGGCTGCATCATGCTCTAAAACCTTTTTCAGACATTCATACACCTGCTCGTATTTTTCCCACTCTTCGTAAACGTCCGCCAGCTCAAGATACAGATGCCCCGCATCATCCTTGTCGGCAAATTCCATCGCGTATTCGATGACGGCTATCGCTTTTTTGAAATCATCCATCCACACGTAGATATCCGAGCGGAGCAGGTAGATTTGAATCTCACGCGGGTCGTACACTTCTGCTTTGTCAAGCAGCTCGAGCGCCTGGTCAAATTGCTTCACGTTGAATAAAAACTGCGCCTTTTTAACCAAGAAGTAAGCTGAAAAGGGATGCTGGATGATGGCATGGTCCGCAACTTTGGAAGCCCTGTCGTTTTTCTTTCTTCGCTCATAAAAGTCAATCAATTGCTCAAAAGAAGATTCTTCGAGAAAATGGTGAGAATTGGTTTTCTCCATCTCCTCATATTGCGCTACCAGGCTGATGACATCCTGATAACCATCGAAGGGATTGCTTGCAGACATGGGGTACCCTTTTTTGACTTGTTCAAAAGTATCGACTAAAAGTAGGAATTTCAATTTTAAATTCTCGCAGTATCTTCCAATTTTCCGCGTAATTCATATCCAATGAGGAAATTTTTCGGCTTTTTTCTTTGCTTTTTTTCTGTGTTTTTCCTGACACCGGTTTGCATACATGCGCAGAGCGCAGCTTTGGGAGAATCCAGGAATGTAAAAACAAAAGCTGAACACCCGAAACAGGAATTCGATTCGCAACACTCGTCCTCCGCCCCCCGTCCCTTGCCCCCTGAAGATTACTGGCAGCAGCGGGTTAACTATGCCATCGAGGTCACATTGGACGACAAGAAGCATGAGTTGAGCGGCAACATCAAAATCGAGTACACGAATTATTCGCCCAATGAACTTTCATTCATCTGGTTTCATTTGTGGCCCAATGCTTACAAAAATCTGAACACGGCTTTTGCGAGGCAGCAAATCGAAAACAGGGCGACTAAATTTTATTTCTCAAAACCGGAGCAACGCGGATATATTGATGGACTGGATTTTCAACTGGGTGCACAGAAGCTTGAATGGAAGATTGACTCTGCCAACATTGACATTTGCAAAGTACTCCTTCCAAAACCTCTCAAAAGCGGAGAGACCATTGCAATCCTTACACCGTTTCATGTGAAAATTCCCGACAGTTTTTCACGCCTCGGTCATGTCGGGCAGTCGTATCAAGTTACGCAGTGGTATCCCAAGCCTGCGGTGTATGATAAAAATGGATGGCACCCGATGCCTTATTTAGACCAGGGAGAATTTTATTCAGAGTTCGGCTCGTTTGAAGTGAAAATCACCGTTCCGAAAAATTATGTGGTGGCAGCTTCGGGCAATTTGGAAAATGAAGATGAACTGGAATTGCTGAATGAACTTGCTGAGAAAACTGCAAAGCAAAGTGATTTTGAAGATGATAAAAGTTTCCCGCCTTCAGACTCGTTGACGAAAACACTTCGCTATACGCTCAACAACGCACATGATTTCGCGTGGTTTGCCGACAAACGCTTTCATGTTTTGAAAAGTGAAGTGACGCTTCCTCGCTCCGGCAGAAAAGTTACTACGTGGACGATGTTCACGAATTACGAAGCTGCCCTATGGGAGAAGAGCATCGAATACATGAATGACGCGATTCTATTTTATTCAAAATCAGTTGGCGATTATCCTTATGAAAACGCGACTGCCGTGGAAGGCGCGTTGAGCGCTGGTGGCGGAATGGAGTATCCAACCATCACGGTTATCGGAAAGACAAACGATGCCCTCGCGCTGGAAACGGTAATTGCGCATGAGTTGGGCCACAACTGGTTTTATGGAATCCTCGGCACCAACGAGCGAGAGCACCCGTGGATGGATGAAGGCATCAACTCGTTTTATGAAAGCCGGTATCTCCAAGAAAAATATCCCGATAAAAAATGGCTGCCACAATTCAAAGCGGAAGGACTGAAGCGGTTTTTGAATATTGATGAATACTCCCTCGACTTTACGAATGAATTGGGTTATCTCTACACTGCCACGCGCCATTTGGACCAGCCCATCGCGTTGCCCGCGCCTGAATATTATTACATCAACTACGGCACGGTCGTTTATTTCAAAGCCGCCATGGTCTTCGAGCACCTGCGCTCTTACTTGGGCGACAGCCTTTTCGACAACATCATGCGCCAATACTATGCAAGGTGGAAATTTCAGCATCCGCAGCCGGAAGATTTACGCGTGGTGTTTGAATCATTGAGCGGAAAAAACCTGTCGTGGTTTTTTGATGAATTGATTGGAACCGATAAAAAATTAGACTACAAAATTTCAACCGTAAAAAAAGACAAGGTCAACAACATTCACACACTGAAGATTACGAACAGAACGGGCATGAATTCACCGTTTCCTGTTTCTGCCATCCGAAAAGACACAGTGGCTAAAACCATTTGGGTGGAAGGATTTGAAGGAAGCAAAGAAATAGAAATCGCTAATGACAACTATCATCAATACCGGATTGACGCAAGCAGAAGCACCACAGAGTTCAATCGAAAAAACAACAATTACCGCCTGCGCGGAATCATGCACAAAGCCGAGCGTTTAAGGTTTCAGATGTTCGGAAGCGTTCAAAATCCCAATAAAGCGCAACTGTTCTTCACGCCCGTTGCCGGGTGGAATAATTATGACAAGACGCTGATAGGCTTTGCATTCTATAATCACTTTCTGCCGTTCAAAAAATTTGAGTTTGAATTGGTGCCGATGTTCGGAACAGGCTCTGTTCAATTTGCGGGAATCGGAAGAGTCGGTTACACGTTCTACTCAAAAGGCGGTAAGGTGCAAAACATCAACTTGAGCCTGCACGGAAAGAGGTTTAGTTACGATTTGTTTCCGGAAGTTTTGAATTACAACAAAGTGCAGCCGGTGCTGACGCTTGAGTTCAGGAAAAAAAATCCGAGAAGCTGGGTTGACAAGTTTTTGACGCTACGCAGCGCGCTGGTATGGCAGGATTATCGCAAATACAATAGGGAAATCAGCGCATACGAAAATTTAACAGCGAATTATTTTGTGAATGAAGCTGCTTTTAATTTAACCAACGAGCGCGTGATCAATCCTTTCAGCTTTAACGCAACTATTCAGGAGGGAAAAGATTTTGTGAGGATGTCAGGCGAATTCAATTACAAGTTCACCTACAATCAGCAGAAAAAACGTCTTCACATCAGGCTATTTGCAGGAGGATTTTTATGGGAGCAGGTTAATAAGAGCTCTATTCCTATTCCCTTTTTCCGGATGAATACCAGACCAGGATTTTTATTTGAAAACTATCAGCAAGTTGATTACACTTTTGATGAATTTTATTTTGGAAGGACCGAAACCACAGGATTTTTTTCCCAGCAAATTGTTGAAAAAGACGGAGGATTTAGATCGGCCATCCCAATAGGACTTCGAAAAATTGGTATTTCGCAAAGCTGGATGGCATCCATAAATGTAAATTCAACCATTCCAGGTAAAATCCCTGTTCGTCCATATATGAGCTTGGGGGTTTTCGGGCAGGAACATTCAAACTTTAACTTTGCCTACGAATTTGGTTTAGCCATTATAATCCTGCCAGACATTTTTGAAATCAACTTCCCCTTAGTAACCATAATTGACGATCCTATCGGGGAATTAAAAAAGTGGCACATCGGGCAGAACACTAAAGAAATAAAAGCAGATCATCTTTATCAGAATACCAAATACTGGAGCCTGATAACCTTCAAGTTCAACATCAGGAAGATGAATCCGTTTGAGATGGTGAAAAAGCTGCGGTTTTGATTTCTTCTCCCGCTGATGGGCGCAGATTTTCGCAGAAACAAATCAGCGCATATCCGCGAAATCTGCGGGAAGAAATCCTTAGACTATTTTTGAAAAAAAACTCACTGCAATGTTGCTTGCAAAGAACAAAACGCGCCTCTCATTTCTTGATGAGTTAGGATTAAAGATTTCTGAAAGCGGAGCCAGCACCGGCACGCAATGGCTCAAAACAAAAGGCAGGCTCATCGAAAGCCACACGCCTGTTGACGGCTCACTCATTGGAACGGTGGATGAAATCGGAAGAAGTGAATATGACAAAGTGATTGACACCGCGCAAAAAGCTTTCAAAGAATGGCGCGTGATGCCTGCTCCCAAACGTGGAGAAATCGTCAGGCAGATTGGCGAAGAGCTAAGAAAACACAAAGAGCCGCTTGGCAGGTTGGTATCATGGGAGATGGGTAAATCCTTGCAGGAAGGATTGGGCGAAGTGCAGGAGATGATTGATATCTGCGACTTCGCTGTCGGGTTGTCGCGGCAATTGCACGGATTAACGATGCACTCTGAACGGTCAAAACACAGAATGTATGAGCAATGGCATCCGCTCGGTGTGGCGGGAATCATTTCTGCTTTTAATTTTCCGGTGGCGGTGTGGGCGTGGAATTCGATGCTCGCGTGGGTGTGCGGGGATGTATGCGTGTGGAAGCCTTCGGAGAAAACTCCGCTCTGCGCCATTGCTTGTCAGAAAATTGCGGCAAGAGTTTTTGAAAGAAATGATATTCAGGAAGGTGTTTGTTGTTTGGTAATCGGAGATTTCAAAGTTGGAGAGTGGCTTGCAAATGACACTCGCATCCAGCTTGTTTCAGCAACGGGTTCGATTCGCATGGGAAAGTTAGTTTCAGTCGCAGTCGCTTCCAGGTTGGGACGTTCGTTGCTCGAACTGGGCGGCAACAATGCAATCATCATCACGCAAGATGCTGATTTGGAAATTGCAATCCGCGGAGCGGTGTTCGGAGCGGTGGGCACAGCCGGGCAACGCTGCACGACAACCAGAAGATTGATTGTTCACGAATCCATTTATGAGGAAGTGAAAAAAAGATTGGTGAAGGCGTACAGTCAATTGCGAATTGGCAACCCTTTGGAAGAAAATAATCATGTCGGTCCGCTGATTGACAAGCGGGCTGTCGAGATGTATGAGCGTGCATTGCAAGAAGTAGTGAAGGAAGGCGGTAAACTCATTGTCAGTGGCGAAGTGCTGAAAGGCAAAGGCTATGAGTCCGGCTGCTACGTGAAGCCCGCCATTGCCGAAGCGAAAAATCATTTCAGCATCGTTCAGCAGGAAACATTTGCTCCGATTCTTTATCTCATCAAATACAAAACACTTGAAGAAGCCATGGGATACCAGAATGGAGTTGTGCAAGGACTTTCTTCCGCCATCATGACGAATAATCTGCGCGAAGCGGAAAAATTTCTTTCGCAGGAAGGCAGCGACTGCGGCATCGCCAACGTGAACATCGGCACATCAGGCGCAGAAATCGGGGGCGCGTTTGGCGGTGAAAAAGAAACCGGGGGGGGGCGCGAATCCGGCTCTGACTCCTGGAAATACTACATGCGCAGGCAGACCAACACGATTAACTACGGAGCAGATTTGCCTCTCGCACAAGGAATAAAATTTGAGGTGTGAACATGAAATGTTATTAAAATAGAAGGAATGATAATAATGAAAATCCGCATTCAGGTCATCATTGTTTCGTTTATAACTCTTTCATTTCTGCAATGTACAGCCCAAGAGTGGTTTCCATTAGGTGCGAAATGGACAAATGACTTCTATGCTGGATTTTTTGGCATACCCGGTTATCAAATAGTTACTGTAAAGAAAGATACTGCCATTAATGGCATTCAGTGCAGGATGTTGCAGTTTATTTATGAATCGTGTTCCGGGAACATCCATGATAGCACGGAGCAATATATGTACGAGGATTCGAATAAGGTTTACTACTTGCTGGATAATGAGTTTGCCTTATTATACGATTTTAACTCTCAACCGGGAAATAGCTGGACAGTAGCTACTAATGATATTTGCGGTCCGGATGCAGGAACTGTTATTATTGATTCCGTTTATTTCAAACTGGTCAATGGTCTGCAAATTAAAGAAATGAGGGTTACTGGCAGCATGTCAAATTGGGGCTATCCGTTTCAAGGTATTATCACTGAATATATTGGTTCTGGCACATATCTTATACCCAACCAACACTGCATATCTGATGGAGGCGGGTATCATCTGCGATGTTATGAAGATAGTATTTTAGGAGAATATAACATTAGCGGATTCCCTTGCGAAGGATGTATAGCAAGCATTGAAGACAAAATTAAAGAACAAGCAATTTCCCTCTCCCCCAACCCCGTCCACGCCCAACTCCATATCAATCTCACCAACCCCAACCTCACACTGCAATCTCTAAAACTATTAACCCTTGAGGGCAGAGAACTTTTCTCAAAGCCTGAAATTCTCTCTGCCAATTTCACACTTTCCACATCCAAATATCCATCCGGTCTCTACCTCGTCCGCATTACCCTCACCAACGGGCAAGCCCTCGTCAAAAAGGTCGTTATAGAGTAGTTCACGGTATTCCAAGCCACAGACTACAAATAGATGAGGGATTTATGCCGCGTTTTTTTGGTAGTGCTCAATTAGCTGCAAATCCTTGAATTTAATCTGCCTTTCTTCTTCGATGTCGAAATCGTCTTGAAGCCCAAGCCAAAACTTTGCTGAATTCCCAAAATATTTCGAGAGTCTTAAAGCCGTGTCGGCAGTGATTCTTCTGTTGCCTTTTAAAATTTCAGAAATCCTGGTCTGTGGTATGCCGATATCCTTTGATAAGCGGTAAGCGCTCAATCCCAGCGGAGCGAGGAATTCCATCTGCAAAACCTCTCCGGGGTGAATATTCTTCAGTTTTTTCATTTCTTTGATGATTTAGTGATAGTCAATAATTTCCACCTCTGATGCATTTCCATTGTTCCATCGAAAAATTATTCTCCATTGGTTATTAATTCTGATTGAATAATACTCCGTTAAATTCCCTTTTAGCTTTTCAAGCCTGTTGGAAGGAGGAATTTGCAAGTCACCAATATTTTGTGAGTTGTTTAACATTCTCAGTTTTCGCCTGCTTGTTTCCTGCAACCCGGTTGAAAATCCCTTTACCCGTTCACCTTCCCATATTTTCCTGGTCTCTTTAGAACCAAAAGAAATTATCATAGTTAATCGTGCTACTAACGTCAAAAGTAAGTAATTCCTGCCTGGTTCGCAACATCGAAACAGCTACAATCCGATTATACTTTTCGCCCTATCGAAAATCTTAACGCCCGTGTCGTTCAGGTCTTTGGAAACCTTCAGGAAGAAAACGAGCGGAACGAACACCAGCACCACCAGCGCTGACCGGGCGATGAAGTTGAGATACACATTATCCAAATCAGGCGTCAGGTAATAAAGTCCAAGCACCGCCAGTCCAACCGGGAACGCGATTATCATTTCTTTGCTGAATGGATGAACCTTCTTTTTCCGGTAGATGAAAATTATCCGAAGCATATTCACAACAACGAGCGTGAAGGAAGTGGCGATGGCGGCTCCCAGGATTCCATAAACGGGAATTAGGATAAGATTGGTTACAATGCCGAGGGCAACCAGCAGGATGCCCGTCCAGAAGTTGAAGCGGAAATGCTTGGAATAGGCGATAATCTCCCCGTTGAAGCTCGTCATCATGTCGAACAGTTTTCCGATGAGGAGCGCGAGCACGATGCCATCCATGTGGTGAAATGTTTTCGGAAGGAAATGATAAAGATTATGCAGGTTCACCCAAATGCCGAGCGCAAGAAAAATGCCCACCACCAACTGGTTCAGCCCTACGCGCTGGTATAGTTCTTTCACCGTTTCCCATTGCTCGTGCTTGATGGCGCTGGAGATAATGGGAGTGGCTATTTGAGTAAGCGCGCGCTGCGGAAGTTGAATCAGGATGACGATGTATGCTGCAATGGAATAAAC